>Ga0193726_1001777_pt1 | contig 15943 bp, 12 predicted proteins | sample H2c1metaG_FD_144928 | JGI IMG/M metagenome (GOLD analysis project Ga0193726, IMG submission 144928) | Soil microbial communities from a riparian zone of the East river system, Colorado, United States - H2c1 | ecosystem: Environmental > Terrestrial > Soil > Riparian zone | place: USA: East River... | reverse complement strand
ACGCCAGCGCCTTTTGGACCTCGCGCCGGACAACTTCGGGTGTAGCTAGCAGCACCATAGGATCGAGATTTCCCTGGAGTGCCGCGCGAGCGCCGATTCTCCGGCGCGCATCGCCGAGATCTGTGCTCCAGTCGATGCCAACACAGTCGCATCCGCTTGCGGCAATACTCTCCAGCCAGGGTGCGCCGCCCTTGGTGAAGACGATGACCGGGACACGGCCGCTGCCTTCACCGCGGTTGAGCTGGGATAGCACTTGCCGAATGTAGGCAAGGGAGAATTCTTCGTAGGCTGCGGCCGAAAGGCTTCCGCCCCAAGTGTCGAAAATCATCACGACGTTCACGCCAGCTTCGATCTGCGCGTTCAGCAGCGCCGTTACGGCCCGGGCATTGACCTCGATCACGCGGTGCAGGAGCTCCGGACGCTGATAGAGCATGAGCTTGAGGGTCCGCCAGTCGTCGCTGGACCCACCCTCGACCATATAACAGGCAAGCGTATAGGGACTGCCTGAAAACCCGATGAGCGGCACACGTCCGGCCAAGGCACGCTGGACTTCGCCGATCGCATCGGTGACGTAACGCAACTCTTTGCCCGGGTCGGGCGCGGTGAGTTTCGCGATCGAAGCTTCGTCGCGCAGCGGCCGTTCGAAGCGCGGACCCTCTCCTTCCACGAAGTAAAGCCCCAGTCCCATCGCATCCGGGATCGTGAGGATGTCCGAGAACAGGATCGCTGCGTCCAGACGGAACCGCTCGAGCGGCTGCAGCGTCACTTCGGTGGCGAGCGAGGGTGTCTTGCACAGGGTGAGGAAGTTCCCCGCGCGGCGGCGCGTATCGTTGTATTCGGGAAGATACCGTCCGGCCTGGCGCATCAGCCACACCGGCGTGTAGGGGGTGGGCTGCCTGAGGAGAGCCCGGATCAGCGTGTCGTTCTGCAGCGTGCGCATCGGCGCGCTAGAGCTTCATCAGACGCCGGGTGATGAATTTCCATTCCCCCGCGCTGACCGGTGTGATCGACAGCCGGTTGCCGGGGGCCAAGGTGCGCATGCCGGAGAGCTCGTCGTGGCTGCGCAATTCGGCAAGGCTGACCAACCGGGTTTTCCTGACGAATTTGACATCGACATTGAACCAGCGGGGCGCCTCTCGCTTCGCCGCAGGATCGAAGTAGGGGCTCTTCGCGTCGAATTGGCTCGCGTCGGGGTAAGCGTCCGAGGAAACTTGAGCGATGCCCGCGATGCCCGGTTCTGGACAGCTCGAATGGTAGAAGAAGACTTTGTCGTCAATGCGCATCTTGTCGCGCATGAAGTTGCGCGCCTGATAATTGCGCACTCCGAACCAAGCGGTAGTCTTGGCTGGAGCCGCGGCGAGGTCGTCGATGCCGAACTCGTCGGGCTCGGATTTCATCAACCAGTATGGCATGGCCGAAACGATTCAATTCAAGGCTTATCAAAACGAAAACGCAGGCCGATGCCTGCGTTTCGTTTCTTGGGGTTCCCCGTTTTTGGGAGTCCCCCGTTGGTGCCGCTAGAACCGGTTCCTGAACCTTTCGGTCAAGGTGGTCGCCTTCTGGTCACATCAGGTACATCCGACTAAGGGACGCGCGCAACAGTGACGCTTGAGTCAGCAACCAAATTCAATCTGTTGGTTCAAGAATATATCCGGGTCTTGGCGTACACCACAGGGGACAATTCCTAGGGCAGCGCCCGAACTATCTGACCATCGCGCCTACGGAGCGAGAGCCTGATCGAGCGTCGCCTCCATTGCGGCCATTCTACGCCTGAGCCCTTCCATGTCAAAGCCGCTCGCGTTGTTTCTGGAGCTGAGGAGCTCGTGGGTGATATTGAGCGCGGCCATGACGGCGATGCGCTCGGCGCTCGCCACCCGGCCTGCGCTTTTGATCTCGGTCATCTTCCTGTCCAGATAGGCCACCGCCGAGAGAAGCGCATTGCGTTCCTCCTCCGAACAGGCGACCTTGTAGGTCCGGCCCATGATGGTGACATCAAGGGTCTTGGCTTTCTGATTCATCCGAAGGGCGTTATTCCGGGATCTGCTTGAGCAAGGTCTCGAGCCGGCTGCGCGCCCCGTCGATTTTCTCGGCGAGCTGCCTCTTGTCGCCCTGCAATGCGGCCAGTTGTTGGCGCAGCCCCTGGTTTTCGTCTCGTAGGCGTGCGCACAGTCGCGCCGCTTGACGGATTTTTTCCTCCAGGGTGGCCAATTCCGTGTCCATCGGCACACTATAGTTTGGAAAATCCTGTTAGGTCAAGGTGTAAGGATTCTTTCTCAATGTAGATTCCCGATGCCGTTGCGAGCGAGATTTCTTTGACTTGTGTTGTACAATCAACGCGCTCGTTCGAGGTGTCCCGGCGCGTTCTCGCGCCGGGGTGAAACGGGAAAGAGGTGCGGTAAGAGATTCAGGATTGAGGATTCACAGGGGCACGCCCCTGCCTGAAACCGGAGTCCTGAGCCTCCCAAATCCTCTGCTGCCCCCGCAACGGTAAGTGTGTGCGGGCGTATCAAACAGCGGCCCTGGCAGGATGCTTTCTTTCGCGTCCCGCCAAGTGCCCAGCCACTGTGAGCGCAAGCTCGCGGGAAGGCGATACGCCCCGATCCCACAAGCCCGGAGACCGGCCTCGACGATGGTGGGAAATGCCGCGGGGCGCGGTGGGAAAACCGGTGCGCTTCGCTATTGCATTTCCTCTTGCAACGATAGCGGCCTGCGGGGACGCTCGCCGGGGAGGAAACCTTGAAACGATCCATCATTGCCGCGCTCGTCGCGGTAGCGGCACCGTGCGCGCTTGCGCAAAGTCCGGAAGAACCCGCCGTCGTCGTCACTGCAACACGCTTTCCCCAGGCCCAGTCTCAAACGCTGCAACCGGTCAAGATCATCACGGCCGAAGACGTTGCTCAAAGCGGTCAGCAAACCCTGGTTGAGGTGCTGCAAAGCCTGGGCGGCGTCGAAGTTGCGAGCGCGGGCGGCTTCGGCCAGCAAAGCAGCGTGTTCATGCGCGGGGCGAACAGCAATCACACGCTGGTCTTGGTCGACGGCATGAGGATCGGCTCCGCCACTCTCGGCACCACGGCGTTCGAGAACATTCCGCTCAGCCAGATTGAGCGAATCGAGGTTGTACCGGGACTACTGAGCAGTTTGTACGGTTCAGAAGCGATCGGTGGTGTGATCCAGATCTTCACCAAGAGCGGCAGATACTCGCCTGCGTCGAGCATTACCGTGGGTGCCGGAACGTACAACACCCGGAGCGTGAGCGGCGGCGTCAACCGCACCGTCGGCGATACGGATTTCAGCCTAAATCTCGGCTACTTTGAGACCGACGGCTTCGACGCGACGAAACCTGGCGCATTTGGACACAATCCCGACCGGGACGGCTACCGAAACGAGAATTTTTCCGGAAAGATCGCCCATCGTCTGGATACAAGGAATGAATTAGGGCTCACGGTATTCCAGAGCGACGGCCGCGCGCATTTCGATAACGACGCTACGATCGACGCGGTGACTCATCAGACACTCTCGGCCTTTTCTCTCTATAGCTCCAACCAGATCACTGACGGCTGGCGGAGCCTGGTGAGAGTCGGAGAAAGCCGCGACGAGAGCACGACCACCGGTGCCTTCCCGAGTTTCTTCGGGACCAGGCAGCCCCAGTTCACCTGGCAGAACAACATCAAGTTGGGTCCAGGAACCGCGATAGCGGGTGCCGAATATCTGGCGCAGAACGTCACGAGCGATTCGGCGTTCGCGCAGAATCATCGCACGATCGAGTCGGCGTTCGCTGGATACACGGGAACGTACGAAAAGCACGATTGGCAGGCGAATATCCGCGTAGACGACAACAGCCAGTTCGGAAACCATACGACGGGTCTGCTCGGTTACGGATATCGCCTGACCCCGGAACTGCGGCTGCGCGTCGGTGCCGGATCTGCGTTCAAGGCGCCGACTTTCAGCGATCTCTACGCGACAGGCGACCCGACCTTCATCCCCAATCCAGACCTGCGGCCCGAGCACTCGCGCAGCAAGGAAGTTGGCGTGAACTACCAGACGGGGACGAATCGCTTCAGCGCCACGTATTTCGAGAATCGCATCACCGATCTCATCGTCTTCGTCGGCGACCCCGTCACGTTTGTGGGAACGGTACAGAATCTGAGCCAGGCGAGGATCAAAGGGACAGAGTTGGGCTATGAAGGTTTCTTCGGTGGGCTGCGGGCCAGCGCGCAGCTGACCTTGCAGAGTCCAGTAGACGATGAGAGCGGACTGCTGCTGCCGCGTCGCGCACAGGAGCATGGCAGCTTCACGATAAGCAATGCTTCCGGGCCGTGGAGAGCGGGCGCCGAGCTCGTCGCAAGTAGCGCTCGCTTCGACAGCGTGAACGAAGCTCCCGAAAGCAGGATGCACGGATACGGGCTAGTCAACCTTACCGCAAGCTATGCACTAGACCCCGAGTGGTCGGTCAGGGCTCGATGGAACAATGTATTCAACCGGGACTACGAGCTCGCGCGGAACTTCAATACTCCGGGCAGCAATGTATTTGTAGCGCTGCAGTATCAACCGAAGTAGAAGGCTGCGACCTGAAGCACCCTGGTTTTCCTGCGCGAGGGAGGCAGCCGTCTGACTCGACGGCCTGCTAAGTAACCACTTTTTGGGATTGCCGGGGTTCTCTGCTATCTTGCGCGGCATGCGCTACGGTCCCGCAGATGCAATCGACGTTTCCGGATTGCGGCGTGCGCTGGTGATCCAGCTGCGCCACCATGGCGACGTTCTCCTGACCTCGCCCGTCTTCACGGTTCTTAAGCACCATGCGCCCGCCCTGGAGATCGACGCGCTTGTCTATGCAGAGACCCGGGAGATGCTCGACCTGCATCCGGCAATCGCGCGAGTCCATGTAGTGAGGCGCGATTGGAAGGAGGCGGGTGCGCTCGCCCGTCTCGCGCACGAGTGGCGATTGTTCGCCGCGCTGCGCGAACGCGGTTACGATCTCATAGTGCATCTCTCCGAGCATCCCCGCGGGGCGTGGCTCGCGCGTTCGCTGGGTGCGCGTTACGCCGTGGCGCCGAATTTTTCCCGCAAGCCGCGACTCTGGAAAAAAAGCTTCTCGCATCTCTTTCCGCTCCCTCCCCACGCGCGGCGTCACCGGGTGGATATCAACCTCGACGCGCTCAGGCGGATCGGCATCCAGCCGGGCGAAGACGAACGCAGGCTCCTGCTTGTGCCGGGCGAAGACGCGGAACGCAGCGTCGAAGCGCTGCTTGCCGGCCAGCGTCTGGCAGCCCGAGAGTTCATTCATTTCCATCCGGGTTCACGCTGGCAGTTCAAGTGCTGGCCGCCGGAACGTGCAGCGGCACTCGTCGACACACTGATCAGGCGCGGTGAGCGCGTCGTGCTCACCGCGGCCCCCGATGAACGGGAGCTGGAGTTGATAGCAGAAATCCGCAAGCGCTCCAGTGCGCCGGTGAGCGATTTTTCCGGAAAGCTCACGCTGAAGGAACTGGCGGCGCTCAGCGCCCGCGCGAAACTTTTCATTGGCGTGGATTCCGCCCCCATGCACATCGCCGCGGCCATGCAGACGCCGGTGGTTGCGCTCTTCGGTCCGAGCGGCGAACTTGAGTGGGCCCCCTGGCGTGCACCGCACCGCATCGTCGCCTCCGGTGAGCACCCGTGCCGTCCCTGCGGGAACGACGGCTGCGGCGGCGGCAAGGTGAGTGAGTGCCTCACCCGACTTCCGGTGGAGGCGGCGTTAGCCGCTATCGATTCGCTCCTCGTGCGATGATCCGGGTGATTGTGTTTGCGGTCCTTGCTGCCGTGGCGACGGGCGCGCAGGCGCTGCAGGCGAGCGATGACCGCGGCGTCACGATCTCGCTTGGGCATCCGGCAGAGCACATCGTCAGCCTCGCACCTCATTTGGCAGAAATCGCGTTCGCTGCGGGCGTCGGCGCGAAGCTCGCCGGCGTCTCGAGCTTCAGTCGCCATCCTGCCGAGGCGCAGCGCTTGCCCGTCGTTGCAAGTCACGGCCGGGTCGACATCGAGCGCCTGATCGCGTTACGGCCGGATCTCGTGTTGGCCTGGCAAAGCGGTAACTCGCCGCTGCAGATCGACCGTCTGGAGCGCCTCGGGCTCCGGGTTTTGGTCACCGAAGTGCGCACCCTTTCCGATATTCCTCGAATCGTTCGCCTGGTCGGCGCGCTCGCCGGCAGCCCGGAGGTCGCGGAAACACGCGCACGGCAATTCGAAAATGAGGTCGCGGATCTGCGCAAGCGCTACGCGGCGGAGCGTCGCGTCGAGGTGTTCCTGGAGATATGGCACGCGCCCTTGCTCACGGTGAACGGCGGGCACCTCATCAGCGATGCGCTGCGACTCTGCGGCGGTCACAACGTTTTTTCCGGCGCAAGTGCGCTTACGCCGCTCGTTTCCCGCGAGCAAATCCTCGACGCCCGGCCCGAGGCCATCGTCACCAGCGGCTTCGGGAGCGAAGCGCCCCAGGCGTGGAGGGGTCTTGAATTGGTTCCCGCGGTTCGAAACCGCAAGCTCTACGCAATCGACCCGGATTGGCTTCACGCGCAAGGCCCTGGCGTGCTCGATGGCGTTCGCGTCTTGTGCGGGCGGCTCGAGCTCGTGCGGAATTAGAGCGAATGCGCCTCGCCCTGGTGCGGCAGCGCTACACCGCTTACGGGGGCGCCGAACGCTTCATCGAACGGGCGCTCGGCGCCCTGGGTGAGCAGGGCGTGGCGGTGACGGTGCTGGCGCGCGAATGGATCGGCGACCCCGGGAGGGTGGTTCGCTGCGATCCGTTTTACATCGGTCGCGTGTGGCGCGACTGGAGCTTCGCGCGCGCCGTGTGTCGTGAAGTCGCGCACAGCCCGTTCGATCTCGTGCAATCCCATGAACGGATTGCCTGCTGCGATATTTACCGCGCCGGTGACGGCGTGCATGCCCAATGGCTGCAGAACCGCCGTGCCGCGCTGGGGTTGCTCGGTCGACTCGGCGTTGCACTCAATCCCTATCACCGCTACGTCCTCGCCGCGGAGCGGCGCCTGTTCGAAAGCCCGCGGCTTCGAGCTGTGATCTGCAATTCGCGCATGGTGAAGAACGAGATCCAGGCGCGGTTCGGCCTTGCGGAGGAGAAGCTCCACGTGATCTACAACGGCGTGGATCTTCAGAGCTTCCACCCGCGGTTGCGCGAGGCGCACCGCGCGTCAGCTCGGGTCGAGCTCGGCATTCCCGAGGGCGCAATGACCTACCTATTCGTCGGCGGCGGCTTCGAGCGCAAAGGCGTGTTCCGGCTCCTGCGCGCCTTCCAGTGCGGCGCGAATGCCCGGGCGCATCTGATCGTCGTCGGGGGAGACAAGGCAGAAGCGCGTGCGAAAGCGCTCGCACGCGATCTCGGCATCGGTGATCGGGCGCATTTTCTCGGGAAGCGCGACGACGTGCGGCCCTGGTACGGCGCAGCGGACGCATTCGTTTTGCCGACTCTCTACGATCCTTTTCCGAATGCGGCCCTGGAAGCGATGGCCTGCGGCCTGCCCGTCATCGTTACCTATCAGTGCGGTGTGGCTGAACTCATCAGTGAAGGTGCGAATGGCATGGTCTGCGATGCCCTCGACGAGGCCTCGCTCGCCGGGTTCCTTGGGAGATTCGATCCGGCGTGCGCGCGCGATATGGGCATGCGGGCGCGGGAGACCGCCGCGCTATTCGGGCTCGACGCGATGACACGGAAGTTTGTCGTGCTCTACGGCGACCTGACGCGCAACCGCGGAGCCCCAAGCTGAACGGCCCGCGGTGAGTCTGCCGGGCAATTTTCTGTGAGGGGGTAGCAGGATTAAGCAGTTATAATTCAACATTCTTCGAACGGAATATGCCTCCAGCGCAACGCTGATTGTCCTGGACACGAGGAAACAACGCCCCGTATCTATCATGCGTTTCTTGCCACAGAGTTCCTCCCGAAAATTGTATCTGCGCCTCATGGGTTACGTCCGCCCGTACTGGCGCGTTTTCGCCGTGTCCATTCTCACGATGGCGCTTGCCGCGGCGACCGATCCGGTGCTGCCGGCGCTCATGAAACCTCTTCTCGACGGCAGTTTCGTCGAGCGCAACCAGACTCATCCGTATCTCGTTCCGCTGGCCATCATCGGCATTTTCCTCGTCCGGGGTGCGCTCAATTACTTGAGCTCGTACACTCTGGCGTGGGTATCGAACAAGGTCGTGCTCGACCTGCGGAACGCCATGTTCCGGCGCCTGCTCACCCTGCCGACGCGCTACTACGACGACCGCAGTTCCGGCGCGCTCATATCCAAGGTCGCCTACGACGTTTCCGGGGTGACGAGCGCGGCGACGGGCGTAATTACCGTCCTTGTGGGCGATTCCTTGGCCGTGGTTGGATTGCTGGGGTGGCTGCTGTACCTCAACTGGAAGCTGACGCTCGTCACGCTGATCATCGCGCCGGGCGTCGCGATCGTGGTGAAAGTGTTTTCCAGGCGCATGCGCCGGATGAGCCAGGAAGCGCTGCGCGCGATGGGCAACATCAATCACGTCCTCCAGGAATCGGTCGACTGCCACAAGGAGGTGAAGATCTTCGGTGGGCAGGACTACGAAGCGCGCCGTTTCGACCAGGCCAATCAGAAGCAGCGCGGCTACAACATGCGGCAGACGGTGGCGGCCGCCGCGACGGTACCCATCGTGCAGATCTTCACGGCCATTGCGGTCGCCGTGGTAATCAGCATCGCCCTGCAGCAGTCGGCCGCGAAGGAGTTGAGCGTGGGCAGCTTCGTGTCCTTCCTGACCGCCTTGCTCATGCTGCTTTCGCCGATCAAGCATCTGACCGAGGTGAACTCGCCGCTGCAACGGGGGCTGGCTTCGGCGGAGAGCGTGTTCGAGCTGCTCGACGAGCGTGCGGAGGAGGACACGGGCAGGCAGGTCCTGCCGCGCGCACAGGGGCGGATCGAATACGAGCGAGTATCGTTCGCCTATCCGGGCGGCGGCCGCGAAGTCTTGGACGATGTGAGCATCAGCGTCCAGCCAGGAGAGACGATAGCGCTAGTCGGGCCTTCCGGCGGCGGGAAGACCACCTTCGTCAATCTGTTGCCGCGCTTCTACGAGGTGAGCGGCGGCCGCATCCTGGTCGACGGGATCGACACGCGGGAGATCACCCTGGCGAGCTTGCGCGTGAACATCGCCCTCGTGTCCCAGGACGTCACGCTGTTCAACGACACGGTGGCGGCGAACATCGCGTACGGCCGTGCCGAGGGCGCCTCTCGCCCCGAGATCGAGAGGGCCGCCCGCGCGGCGCACGCACTCGATTTCATCCGCGAGATGCCGCAGGGCTTCGACACCGTGATCGGCGAGGACGGCGTGCGCCTGTCCGGCGGGCAGCGTCAGAGACTGGCGATCGCGCGCGCCCTGCTGAAGGACGCGCCCGTCCTGCTTCTCGACGAGGCAACCTCCGCGCTCGACAGCGAGTCGGAGCGCCTCGTTCAGGCGGCGCTCTCGGAGCTGATGCGCGGCCGCACGACCATCGTCATCGCACATCGGCTCTCGACGATCGAGCATGCCGACCGCATCGTCGTGCTGCAGCGCGGGCGCATAGTCGAGACCGGAAACCACGCCGAGCTGCTCGCGAAGAACGGTCTCTATGCGAAGCTCTATCGCATCCAATTCGCGCTCGAGCAAGAAGGGGTCCCGGCCTGACGCATGATGCGCTTGAGAATCGTCCACACCGAATCGTCATGCGGTTGGGGAGGACAGGAACTGCGAATCATCGCAGAGTCGCAGGGGATGCTCGGCCGGGGGCATGAAGTCTGCATCGTCGCGCCGCCCGAGTCGCGCATCTTCGCCGAGGCGCGCGGACGAGGCATTCCGGCGCACGCCGCTCCGATCGCGCGAAAGAGTCCGCGCGGCTTGTGGAGCCTGCGGCGTTTCTTCGCAGAGCGAGCGACGGATATCGTGAACGGCCACAGTTCGACGGACAGCTGGTTGGACGCGCTTGCGCTGTGCACTTTATCCCGTGCGCCGCGTCTGGTGCGCACGCGCCATATCTCCGCGCCGATTTCACGCAACACGGCCAACCGGTGGCTTTACCGCAGGGCGAGCGCCCATGTGGTGACGACTGGCGAGCGACTGCGCGAGCAGGTGATGCGCGAGACCGGGCTTGGTCCGGAGCGCGCGAGCTCGGTGCCGACCGGCATCGATCTTGAACGCTTCGCGCCCGGCGACCGCCGGTCCGCGCGCGCCCGGCTCGGGCTGCCGCAGGACGCCTTCATCGTCGGTATCGTCGCCACGCTGCGCAGCTGGAAGGGACACCGCTACCTCGTGGACGCAGTCGCGCAGGCGCGCGATCCGCGCTGGCGGCTCGTCATCGTGGGCGACGGGCCGGGCAAGGAAAACCTGGTCGCGCAAATCGCTGCGCTCGGTGCGGAATCGCAAATCGGCATGCCGGGCAATCAGGACGACGTCGTGCCGTGGCTGCAGGCGCTGGACGTGTTTGCGCTGCCTTCCTATGCCAATGAGGGCGTGCCTCAGGCCATCATGCAAGCCATGGCCTGCCGTATCCCCATCGTCACCACTCCGGTCGGTTCGATCGGCGAGATCGTGCGCGACGGACACACGGGGCTCTTCGTGCAGCCGCAAAACGCCGACTCGCTGCGTGCGGCGCTCGCCCGGCTGGATACGGAGCCGGCGTCGCGCGAGCGGCTGGCGCAAGCCGGGTACGACGAGGCGCGGTCGCGGTTCGGGGCGGCGATCATGCTTGATAAAATGGAGCGCATCTTTTTTGCGGTCGCTGCGGGATCGGCATGAATATTCCGTTCGCCGACGACCTTCTCCACTACTACGTGGGGAGGCAGGCACGCATCCGCGGTGTAGCGCCCATATCGGAGTGGCGGCCCCACGAGACGCAGCGCGTGCTGCTCGTACTTACCACGGGGCTGGGCGACGCGGTGCTCTCGACCCCGGTGTTTCCCGCGCTGCGCAAGGCGCTCCCCAATGCGGACATCCGCCTGCTGTGTCGGGCCGCCTGGGTGCCGCTTTTTGTCGCCGATCCGGACCTGAACGGCGTGATCCGTTACAGGGGCAAGTATCGCCGCTTTCTTTCCCTGGTTGCGGAGCTCAAGCGGTTCCGGCCGGACATCGCCGTCGTCCTGCATGGAAACGATCCGGATATTCTCCCGCTCGCGTTCCTCGCGGGCAGCCGCTTCATCGTGCGCATCCCGACCGAAGGCACGCGCTACGGCTTCCTGCTCTCCAACCGGGACCGGGCGGAGGACCGCACCATCGTCGCGGACCGGCACTACATCGACAACCGCTTGCGAATACTGGATACGATCGGCGTCGCGACTGCAGAGCGTTATCCGCGCATCCATCTCTCTTCAGCGCTGCGCGAACGCGTGATTGCGCGAGTGCGCGCTCGCGCGGGCGACAGAGCGTACTGGATCATGCATGCCCGCGCCGCCGACGCTTACAAGACCTGGCCTCTGGAAAAGACGCGAGCCACACTCGAGTACTCCAGAAGTGCTCATCCCGCCGCCGCCGTGCTGCTGACGGGGAGCAAAGCCGACCGCGAAACCCTGCAAAGACTCGCGGCCGGCCTCGAACACGTCCATGTCATCGCGGGCGAATTCGACATTGCGGAGACTGCGGCCTGTCTCGCTGGCGCGGCGTGCGTCGTTGCCCCGGACACGGGCGTGCTGCATCTGGCCGCGGCGCTCGGCGCGCCTGTAATCGGGCTCTATGCGCCGACTTCCGCTTCGCTGGTCGGACCGCGCTCGCGGAAACGGACGCCCGTGATCATCCAGAAGCCGCCGAGCCGGGAGCCTTGCCTGGCCAAGCGATGTCCCACGCCGAACGACTGCATGGACCAGATCAGCGCGGAGGAAGTGCGTGCAGCGCTCGATTCGGCGCTTTCTCGATGAAGCGTACGGTCGCGCACCTGCTTCCTAACCACAATCCGTTTCCGCCAAGCTACCCGGCCGGTACCGAACTGCGGGTGGAGATGGTGTCACGCCGCCAGGCCCGCTACCGCCCGGTCGTCGTTTGCGGATGGTTCGAGGGGCAGGCGGATACGGAGGAGCAGTCGCCGATGCGCATCCGCCGGATTCGGGTCGGACGCGTGTACCGGAGGCTGTTCCAGAAGATCACGCGCCTCGATCCGTTTCCCTACGTCGAGCGCATGCGGCGGATCCTGCAGGAAGAACAGGCGGCGATCGCGCACATCCATAACGAACCCAAGCTGCTCGCGGGGCTGGCTCCGCGACTGGCGCAGTCGTCGCTGCCCGTCGTCGTTCACGTGGCGAACGAGAAGCCGCTGCCGAAATCCGCGACTCAGCGCGTCGCCCGCTGGATCGCCTGCAGCCGATATATTCAGGATTGGCTCGAGCGGGACAACGCGATTCCGGCGGATCGTATCCAGGTCATCTACACCGGGGTGGACGCCGCTGCACGACCTCCGCGCTGGCGGGTGTCCGATTCGATGCGTGCCGGCCTGCGCCAAGGCTTCGGCGTGGTGGATCCGCAGGCAACGGTGCTGCTCTTTGCGGGACGTCTGGTGAAGGAAAAAGGTGTGCGCGAGCTCCTGGATGCCTACGAAAGGCTGCGCCGGCGCACGCCTCGCCCGATCGTGTTGCTGGTTGCCGGAAATGTACGCGACAGCGACGACCCGGACAACGAGAAGGCGGTGTACGGAAAGGCAGTCACGAAGCGGATGGCATCCATGGAGGGTGTGCGCTGGGTTGGAAGCCTGCGACCCGACCAGATGCACGATTTTCTGCTGGCAGGGGACGTGTTCGTCATGCCGTCGCTCTGGAACGACCCGTTTCCCACCGTCATGCTCGAAGCCGCCGCAGCGGGGCTGCCGATCGTCGCGCCGGCGCGCGGCGGCATCGCCGAGTTTCTGGAGGGCTGCACTGACTTTTCCTTTGTCACCGACGCCGCCGATCCGGATGCGATCGCCACGGGGATCCTGCGCTATGTCGAGTCGCCAGGAGCACGGGAAAGCGCCGGCCATTGGCTGCGAGAACGCGTCGAGCGTGCTTTCGGCTGGGATCGGGTATGCGGGGAGTTCGAAGATTTGTACGACAGGCTGCTTCAGGATCCAAGACGCCTCCGCGCTGCGCCGTGAAAATCTGCATCTACAACGTTACCAGTTGCCACCTTCACGGCGGATTGGAAACCTACTGCTGGGAGATGGGGAGGGCGCTGGCGCGGCGTGGCCACAGCGTATCTTTGGTGGCCGGCGCGCGCGGCAGTGCATGGCACGACGAGGTGACGTTGGCGCAATTCCCCTTCCGTCTCGAACAGGAGTGGCCGGACTTCGGCCACCGCTTCCAGCGTCTGATGGAGCGACTGTCATTTGCGCGCATGGCGCTCGATCACGTGCTGTCCGCGCGGTACGATGCTTTGGTCATCTGCAAGCCCTATGACTTTCCGGTCATGTGGCACGCCAGGCGCCGCGGTATGAAGGCGCAGGTTGTGTTTCACGCGAGTGGAACGGAGTTCTATTTTGGCGACCGCTGGTTTTCTGGAGTAGTGGACCGCTGGCTTGCCGTGAGCCGCTATACGGCCGCACAACAGGAAGGGCGCTATGGTCGCGCCACATCGGTCGTATACAACGGCGTCGATGTTGAGCGCTTTCGTGTCGTGGAGCGCGATCCCAGTCTACGCAGGAGATGGGATGTGCCTGCGAATGCCCGACTGATTGTCAGCACCGGTCGGCTGGTCGGCTGGAAAGGCCTTCGTATTATCGTATCCGCGATGCCTCGCCTTCCCGGCGACGTTCATTACCTGGTGATTGGCGCCGGGACGGAGGCGGAGTCCCTGCGCGCGCACGCTTCGGCATTGGGCGTGGCCGACCGGGTCCATCTCGTCGGGCGGGTCGAGCATGCCGAGTTACCCCAAGTGTTGAGCCAGGCGGACATTTATGTCCAGCCTTCGATCGGCGAGGAATCTTTCGGCATCAGCGTCGTGGAGGCCATGGCCTGCCGCCTGCCGGTCCTCGCGTCGGACATCGGCGCTTTGCCCGAAGTGGTTGTCGACGGTGAGACGGGCGCGTTGGTGGCGCCGGGTGACGTTCGCGCCTGGACTGCGGCACTGGCCGACCTGCTCGCCGATCCCCCGCGACGGCTGCGCATGGGCGTTGCTGCGCATGCACGTGCCGAGGCGAAATTCACCTGGGCGTCGGTCGCTCGGGACCTGGAAGCGACTATCTTGGGAGATGCGACGTGTGCGGCATCGTAGGCGCCGTTCTCCGAACCGGGGGTTCCACACGGCTGGACGACGCGGTTGAGCGTCTGCGTCACCGTGGGCCGGACGACAGCGGCGTGTGGAGCGAAGCGGGCACGCATCTCGGCTTCAGGCGCCTTGCCATCATCGATCTTACCGATAGCGGGCACCAGCCGATGGTGTCGCCCGAGGGCCGCTACGTGATCGTCTTCAACGGCGAGATTTACAATTTCCCCGAGCTGCGCGCGCAGCTCGACGCTGCGGGCGAGACCTTCCGCGGGCATTCGGATACCGAAGTGCTGCTGCGGGTTTTCATGCGTGAGGGACTCGAGGGCTGCCTGGCGAAGCTGCGCGGCATGTTTGCTTTCGCGATCTGGGACCGGCAGGAGAAAACGCTGTCGCTCGCGCGCGACCGTCTGGGCGTGAAGCCGCTCGTCTACGCCGAGACGCCGCGCGGTTTCCTGTTCGGCTCGGAGATCCAGGCGCTGTTTGCGCTCGATCCGGCGCTTTCGCGAGAGCCCGACATCCGCGGCATCGATCACTTTCTCACCTTCCAGTACATCCCGGCGCCCATGTCTGGATTTGCCGCGATCCGGAAGCTGCCGCCCGCGCACGCCATGGTGGTGAGGAACGCCCGCGTCGAGCGAGTCTTCCGTTACTGGGACCTCGATCTCACGAAACGCAGCAAGCTGTCGTTTGATGAGGCTTGCGAGGCGCTGCGCGAGCAGGTGCTCGAGGCGACGCGGCTGCGCCTGGTGTCCGACGTGCCGCTGGGCGCGTTTCTCTCCGGCGGCGTCGACTCGAGCATCGCCGTGGCGGCGATGGCGAAGCTCGGGGCCTCCCCGCTGAGGACATTCTCGATCGGCTTCGAGGACGAGCGCTTCAACGAGCTGCCCCACGCCAGGGAGGTGGCGAGGCATCTGGGCACCGAGCATCACGAGATGACGGTGAAGGCCGACGCCGTGGCCATCATGCCGATGATGATCGATCATCTCGGCGAGCCGCTCGCCGACAACTCGGTGATCCCGACCTACTACGTGTCGCAGTTTGCGCGCACCGGTGTCACGGTCGCGCTCACCGGCGACGGTGGCGACGAAGTGTTCGCCGGCTATCGGCGCTTTTATCAGATCCGGCGGGTCGAGTGGCTGGCGCGTCGCGGCCTGCTGCCCCTGTGGCGTGGCCTGCGCCGGGCGACCGTAGCACTGGAGAGCCGCTCGCGGCCGCAAAAGGGTCGCCGCCGGTTCCCGTCAACGCGGGCCGATGAGATGCTTGCGCTCGACGGTCTGGCGCGCTACAAGCACTTGCTGGCCTTTTACTCGGATCCGGAGAAGGAAGGCATACTCACGCCCGAGCTGCGCGCGCGCATCGGCAAGAGCGCGACTACGGAATACCTGGCGGAGCGTTTCGAGCGATCCGGCGAGGACGTGCTCAATCGCTATCTGTATCTCGATCTCGTCACCTATCTGCCCGAGGATATCCTCTTCAAGGTCGATATCGCCAGCATGGCCAACTCGCTCGAATGCCGCTCTCCTTTCCTCGACCACAAGCTGATCGAATTCGCGGCAACTCTCCCGGGGCGCTACAAGCTCTCGCCCGCGGGGCGGCACAAGCACGTCCTCAAGGCGGCCTTTGCCGACTGGCTGCCGCGGGGCTTCATGGACCGGCCGAAGAAGGGATTCTCGGTCCCGCTGACGCGCTGGCTGAAGGAAGACCTCGCGGACATGATGCGCGACACGCTGGT
>Ga0193726_1001776_pt1 | contig 15953 bp, 15 predicted proteins | sample H2c1metaG_FD_144928 | JGI IMG/M metagenome (GOLD analysis project Ga0193726, IMG submission 144928) | Soil microbial communities from a riparian zone of the East river system, Colorado, United States - H2c1 | ecosystem: Environmental > Terrestrial > Soil > Riparian zone | place: USA: East River... | reverse complement strand
CCTTTGAGCGCAAAGAGTGTTCGCCCTCCCCTGTTCATACGAGTGCTTGTTTGAAAGCAATGGCCCAGATGTGCCCTTCACTTACTAGAGCTTGGTAAGCTCGGCTGATGCATGTTTGTCTCCTTTAAGTTGGTCAGGACGCAACAAACTGCGATTGAAACAGGTTCGTAAGGATGACGCGGTATCAAGTCACACTATTGACCGTTGTACAACAAGATTGACCAATGATCCGTCTCTTGATAAACGCTGGTGCGCAGACCGCCCCGTTTGCGCCCCATGGCGAAAGAGACTTCATCCGCCGATTCTTCGTTGCCACTGCACGAAGTGTTGGAAGCTGAGTATGTCGCTCTGCATGGAGAACTCCCTTCAGGGTATCCAAGCTCCAGTGAATCGAAAACCCGCCTAAAGGGCTTGTGGCGCGCGATCCACGGACTAAAGGAAAAACGCGCGGCACTCTGCATCTCAGGTGGCGGCATCCGGAGTGCCACATTTGGATTGGGGATTTTGCAGGGCCTGGCGCGCTGCGGATTGCTCGAGAAATTTCACTACCTCTCCACTGTCTCAGGCGGAGGATATATTGGCAGCTGGCTGAGCGCGTGGATCAAGAATGATCCAAACGGCATTCGCGGCGTTGTCGACGAATTGAAGAGCAGACCCGATTCGACTTTAAATCCCGAACCGCAACCGATCCGTCATCTTAGAGAATTCAGCAATTACCTGGCACCACGAACCGGTCTGACGTCGGTAGATTTTTGGACCCTGATTGCCACTTTCATTCGCAACATGTTCCTCAACTGGCTGGTGCTGATCTCCTGGCTGGCCGCCGCAATGATGATCCCGAGGTTATATCTCGCGGCGATCAATCTGCAGCCGAACTGGCCGGCCTGGGGTCCCGACATGGACCTCACGAGGTACGCACACCTGGCCGATCAGGTAAGGCTCGATTGGGACATCTGGCTCTACATCCTGGTAGCACTTGGGTTTGGGTTGATCGCCGTGGCCATGGCTTATGCAATTATCGATGTCCCTTCCACAGGCAACGCGCGATTGTCGCAACGTCGCTTTTTGGAATTTCGTCAACTTCCGTTGGTGCTCGCGTCTCTCGTTTTGGCTGAATGGTGGGCTTTGCTCCGCAACGTTCACGGTAATGAGCCGTTTGAACCCAAGGCATGGTTGTTCAAGTTTATCACCTTTGCTATTGCGAGCTACTTAACTGGCGGTGTCTTTGCCACGGTTGTTCTTGCATTTCGTAAGCAAAAAAGAGAGCGCCGCATCTTCAATTCACTTTGGCGACTTGGTATCATTGCCCTGGCCGCGGCATTTGCCGGTGTTTCTCTCTGGGCGATCGCAACCCGAATGTTTTTGGAGCCTCCTATTCAATTCACATTAAGCCGCGATTGCGAGGCAACGCCAATCCCCTGGAGTAAACAAAAAATAATCATCCCTAAAGACACCCAGGGCGTCATTACGCAAATCGACCGAAGTTACGCCATCGAAACTGAAGGACGGAAGGGACGCATCATTGAGAGCGATTTTGGTTTCTTGGAACTGAAGCCAGACGAAAAGCCTCCGATTCAATACACGTTGAAGCACGAGGGTGAGGCCATCCCAATTCCCTGGAGCCGGCAAAAAATGAAGTTGGCAACGGGCACTCCAGTTCTCATCACACAAATTCAGAAGATTTACATCATCGAAACCCCTAAAGGTCGTGCGCGCCTGACTGACAAAGATGTCGATGCACTGCAGCTGAAACCAAATGAGAACCTTCCCGATCGTTTTCCGTTGCCCGCGCCCGCGAAAAACGCGGTGAAGTACGTTTGCTTCGCGCCCGCATTGATCCTGGCCGTGCTGCTGCTCGTCAATTTCCTCTTCACCGGTCTGACGAGCTGGGTGACAGAGGATGAAGATCGCGAATGGTGGGGACGATCGGCGGCTTGGATTCTCATCACCATCTTTGGCTGGATCGTGGTCAACGTGGTTGTTCTTTGGGGCGCGCAGGCGATTTCCGCAACGCCCAACCGACTAGGCGTTTTTCTCGGAGATGTAAAAGCGACACCACAGGCTAAAGGTCTTCTTGGAGCCTTTGGCGGAGTGACCGGCCTTGTTAGTGCGCTGCTGGCTATCCGATCGAAGCTAAGCAGCAAGTTTGGCGATAAAGCGGGTTTTCAATGGCTCCTCGTCGTGGTGGCAGTCGTCTTTTTTGTGCTTCTCTCGATCGTAATTTCGTGGGTTCTGGTACTGATTGGCTCTCAGCCTTGGGCGCAACACGCGACGGCATGGCTTTTAGGCGGAAGACAAGACCAACTTGCAGATCCTAATTCCTGGCGCGTTCAGCTCTTCGTTGTTGCGTTTCTCACGGGCGCCATGCTGCTTTTCGGAATTGTGATCGGTTTCTTCATCAATGCGAACAAGTTCTCCCTTCATGCAACCTATCGAAACCGGCTGATTCGCGCCTATCTGGCCGCGTCGCGCACGATGCGCACCCCGAATTTGTTCACGGGGTTCGACCCTGAGGACAATGTCAAGCTGGGCGACCTAGCTACCGAAAAGCCTCTTCACGTACTCAACGGCGCGTTGAATATCGTCAGGGGCCAGCAACTGGCGTGGCAGCAGCGAAAGGCTGAATCCTTCACAATGAGTCGATTACACTGCGGTTCTCACAAGGTCGGCTACAGGCCATCCGCCAAATACGGCGAAGCGATTACGCTCGGAACCGCGATGGCTATCTCGGGTGCGGCAGCGAACCCGAATATGGGCTATCATTCTTCGCCCGTGCTCGGTCTTTTGATGACGCTTTTCAATGTGCGTCTGGGGTGGTGGCTGGGCAACCCCGGATCGCCTGGTGCCAAAACGTGGCGCCGAAAGGGACCACAGTATTCCGTGGGGCCCCTGTTTTCTGAAGCGATCGGAAATACAACCGATCTCTACAAATATGTGAACCTCTCCGACGGCGGCCACTTCGAGAACCTTGGACTGTACGAGATGGTACTGCGCCGTTGTCATTTCATTGTGGTGAGCGATGGCGGTGAGGACCCCGAATGTGCCTATGCCGATCTGGGTGAAGCAGTCCGCAAAATCCGCATCGATTTTGGAATCCCGATCGAGTTTGGCACAATGACGATCTACCCCCGCAGCGCAATCGACACGTTAAAGACTCCCGGCCACAACTGCGCTGTGGGTCGGATTCGTTACTCGGTCGTGGACGGCGATGATGCTCCTGATGGGATTGTCGTTTATATCAAGCCGGTTTGTTACGGTGACGAACCGCGCGATATCTACGAATACTTCAAGACCAATCCGACGTTCCCGCACGAGAGCACCGGCGATCAGTTCTTTTCCGAGTCGCAATTCGAGAGTTACCGGATGCTTGGTGCACACACCATGGAAAAGTTCTGCACAGATTGTGATGGAGATCTTCGCTGTTTCGTTCGCGACATTCTAAAACGCCACCTTCAGATGGAAGCGCCCGATTGGCTCGCAGCGTTGCTTGAGGAAGCGAAAAAACAAGATCGCGTAAGCGCCTAATCGGCACAGGCGGGAACATGTGCCTATACTGGCGCCGCTAATTTGTGGTAAAATAAGGGATGGCCCGCATTTTCGCCCTGCCGGTCACGCTTCTCGCTCTGGCGATGGCGGTGCCGGCAGCGGATCAATCCGCGGGAAACAAATCAGAGGAACCCGATTCGTTCGATGTCGAGCCGCCAATATTGAAGCAAAACCTCTCGGATGAGCCGTTGCCGAACGGCGATATGGCACGTTTGGAAAAGCAATTACAACGCGCAAAACAAAATGCCGCCGGCGCGGAACGTCTCTATAAAATTGGCGTACTGGCAAAAATGGAAGTTGAACAACGCCTGTTGAAGGTAATCCGATGCGAATCGGATCTGGCAAATGCCCGCGTCGCTGGCGCGAAAGAAGAACTTGCCGAAAAGGAGTCTCAACTCGCGACTGGCGAAATTACCAAGGATGAACTGGAGTCAATTAAAACCGCGCTGGCGCAATTAACTGAAGCCGCTCAAGTAGCAACGGCGAAACGTGAGCGAGCCGAGCTCGAGGCCGCGGAAGCAAACGTACGGCGTCAGCAAAAGCTTCTTAAACTGGGAATCGCAGGAAAGGACGATGTGGATCGCGCCCAGGAAAAACTCGCCGAGCTAAAAGCGCCGAAGAACTAAAGCGGGAATTAGGTGTGAAAGCGCTGGTCCGGTTGGGTCCGACGGCTGACACAGACGCCCGATAATTCGGGTTTGGGTTCGACACTCGCCTTGGGGACGTTTCTGAAACTAATACCCCGCCGCCATCCCGTCCTTGCGTGATTCACTTGCACCCACGTAGACACGCTGGCCATCGTGCATTTCGACTCTGATCGCCTGGTACCCGCCGTAGCCGCCGACGTCGAAACGCATCTCGTGTCCTTTCTTGCGCAATTCGCGCACAGTCTCATACGGAATACCGCTCTCGACTTCAACGTAACCACCTGATTCAGTCATTTTATCTCCAGTCGGTTCGTTATCGCCTTCGTGCTGCCAGCGCGAAGCATCCCCCGCTTCCTGGACGTTTAACCCGAAATCGATTTGGTTTGTAAGCACTTGGACGTGGCCCTGCGGTTGCATCCCGCCGCCCATGACACCGAACGCTTCCCATGGTTTACCATCTTTCATCACGAAACCCGGAATGATGGTGTGAAACGGACGCTTGCCCGGCGCGTAAACGTTCGCGTGGTTAGGATCCATGGAAAAGAGTTCGCCGCGATCCTGAAACATGAATCCGAGTCCGGGCACCACGATGCCGCTGCCCATCCCGCGATAATTGCTTTGAATGAGCGAGACCATGTTGCCTTCGTCATCGGCCGTACAAAGATAAATGGTGTCACCTTGATTCAGGGCTGGATTGCCGGCCTCGACCTTCTTTGCGGCGTGATTGGGATCGATCAACTTTCGACGCTCCTCTGCGTAGTTCTTCGAAAGAAGACCGGCGAGCGGAATCTTTGCGAATGTAGGATCGGCATAAAACTTCGCCCGATCGGCCCACGCGATTTTCTTCGCTTCGACCATGGCGTGAAGCGTCTCAGGCGAATTGCGTCCCATGGCACGCAGATCGAACCCTTCGAGGATGTTCAACATCTGCAGGGCCGCGATGCCCTGGCCGTTCGGCGGAAGCTCGAAAACGTCGTAGCCGCGATAATTGGTCGAAACCGGCTCGACCCAGGTTGATGTATGTTTTTCGAAATCAGCTTTCCGCAAAAACCCTCCATTTGCCCGCATAAACTCGTCGACCTTCTCCGCGATCTCGCCCTTATAAAAGGCGTCCGGACCTTTTTCTCCGATCAACCGCAAACTTTTCGCGAGATCCGGATTCTTGAAAATATCGCCTTTCGCCGGCGTTCGGCCTTTACCGTCGAGGGTATAGGTCTCAAGAAAGGCACCTGGCAATCCCTTATATAACCGCGGACCAAACGCCCAGTAATAAGCAATCAATTCCGTAACTGGAAAACCCTCTTCGGCATATCGAATCGCAGGCGCGAGATCGTCGCTCAATTTCAGTTTGCCGAATTTCTTATGCAGTTCCGCCCAGGCATCCACTGCTCCGGGCACGCTGATTGGCAACATGCCGGTCGGGGGAATTGTGTTACGATGCAGTTTTGCCAACTCGGCCTTCATCTGGTCATAGCTCAGACCGAGTGGTGAACGCCCGCTGCCATTGATTCCATACAGTTTGTTCTCCTTCGCGCTATAAACGATCGCGAAAAGATCGCCCCCGATTCCGTTGGAGACAGGCTCCATCAAACCGAGCGTTGCGTTTGCAGCGATCGCCGCGTCTACGGCGCTGCCACCACGTTTCAAAATATCGATGCCAACCTCGGTGGCCGCGGGCACGCTTGTGCAGATCATTCCGTGTCGTCCCAAAACTTCTGATCGCGTGGCGAAATTATTTCCCGTAATGCGATCGATCTGGGCGTTAAGCCGAAAACCGACAATCAATAGAGCGAGCAGTCCAGAACTGACCTTAATCCAGCGCACCAGCCACATTAATGCCTTCCATTCAAAGAGTGCACTTGATTTTTGTCTGCCGATTATATTTGATTGCTCACGACCAAATGAAAATTTCGCCCGATGACAAAAAAGCAATCAGTTTGATTCTTATCTACCTGGGACTTCTGTCTTTCCTGATCGGCATCGCAGCTCATTTTAAATCGAGTTTTCACTCGCGCGCTGAGATTTCGACGACGGGCTTCGTCGTAGCGGCGGTCTTCGTAGGATTGGGCCTCCTTCTGTTTCTGTTTTCGTCAGCAAGAAAACAGAGCTGACAAGCATTACTTGCGAGTCAGTCGTTGTCTCCAACAGCGGTTCGGGCATCGAGCGTCTCGATTTGACGAATTGCTTTGCGACAGCAAAAAAGTGGCGGCGATCCCCCCGGATCGCCGCCTTCCCCACCGCTCTGAACAACTAAGCTATTGCTGCATCGCGTCGTGAAGCTCCTTGTGGGCGTTCATCATGTCCTGATGCGCCTTCTGGATGGCATCCAGCTTCTTCTGCTGATCAGCCGTTAGCAGCGGCCGGATCTGGGTCAGCGAGCTGTCGATGACTCCTTTTGCTTTCTGCGCCGCGTCTTGATGAATGGCAGCGAACTGCGGCTTGGCCGCATCGAGAATCGGCTGAACCTTTGTCTGTTGCTCAGAAGTCAGGTCCAACTGCTTGGTTATTCCCCTAAGGCCAAATGCGCGTCCGTGCCCGCCACCGCCAGCACCGGGTTGTGCTTGTACTACTGCAAAGCCCCCGAGCGCAATCGCGCCGGCGGCTACAAACGCTAATATGTTTCTTTTCATGTTTTGTTTCATTTTGTCTCCGCGAAATATTCTTTCGCTTCTTCAGGTAATGACCAACAGGCAGTCCGAGCGGTTACAATTTTTCTTGTGTTCGCTCGTTACCACGGCGCTTTCCAATACCAAGCGCTTGGCACGAGCGCATCTACATCCAAAGTTGTAACCAAAGCACGCCGGTAGCGGTCATTACTACTGGTGTGGATATGCTCTCGATTACATGGATGATACTGACGCAAGTGCGCTTGTTGATGCTGCACTCCAGCATGACGATGAGGCGGCTCGCGCATTGGTGCGAAAGCTCTATCCGCTGGTGGCCAAGATCGTCCGTGCCCATCGTCCGCATCGAACGGATGAAGAAGACCTTTGCCAAATGATTTTCATTAAGGTATTCCAAAAACTGTCGCAATTTTCCGGGAAGGTGCCGTTGGAGCACTGGGTCTCTCGCATCGCAGTCAACACTTGCCTGAACCAGATTCAGTGGGAGAAAATACGACCCGAACTTCGCCACGCCGATTTGAGCGTGGAAGAGCAGGCTGTGATTGAGAACCTGACAACCTCCGCCGATGAGCTGGCACCGGACCAGCGTTTCGCCTCGCGCGACCTGGTTGAACATCTTCTCGCCGCGCTCAAACCCGTCGAACGGCTGGCCATTGATCTGCTATATCTGCAGGGACGTTCGGTTGAAGAGATCCGTAAACTCACCGGCTGGAGCGCAGCGCTCGTTAAAGTACGGGCGTTTCGGGCGCGACAAAAAATGAAAGAGTACCTCGCCAGGATTTCGGCAAAGGAAGGAAAATGAAAGACCAAGTCGATCGGTTGTTGCGATCAGCTGCGCGGGCGGGCGATGAGGCTCCGGCTGAAATGCCGTTTGGATTCGATACTCGCGTGGTCGCGCTCTGGTCTCACAGTCGCGAGGCTACGAAGCCAAATGGCGTTGCTTCGCTGCTTCGGCGCGTTGCGCTCTTGTCGTCCGCAGTGATTGTCGTTTCGACGTTGGCGGCTGTTCTCGAGCTCAAACAAAGCCAGGAACAGTCCAACGACTTTACTAACGAGTTTGCTATCGCGGACACCGCCATTCAGGATGAATTTTCACAATGAACGGTGCGTTAAAGTGGAAACTTATTGCCGGATTTGTCCTTGTATTCGTCGCTGGTGGAATCGCTGGCGCCGCTTTCGGGGGATTTTACGCCCGGCATCTTTTCTTTGATGTTCACCGTCCAGGACGGGTGGCCGATCGAATGAAAGAGCGCCTTCGGACTGAGCTTCGACTGACGCCTGAGCAGGTCGCAAAAGTTTCGCCAATTGTCGATAAAACGGCTGCGCAGCTGCGTCAGATACGGCGCGACACGGGGCAGCGCGTCCATGAGCTCATGACGGAAGCGCACAAGGAAATCGCAGTCAATCTTACCGACGAACAACGGCAAAAACTTCAACAAATCGAAGAGCGACATCGGCGGGGGCGCCATCGTCACGGTGGGCGCCAATTCGCTCCCGAATCGCCGGCGGCCACCCCGTAGTCAGGTGGCGCTGGGCAATTGTAGCCACCTTCGCTATGTCGAGGCGTTGGCGGAAACACGGCCACACAGCGCCGTGGCTACATCACGCTTCCCCTCTGTCAGCGTCACGGAACGCTAGAAGCGTAATCCATTCTCAAAGAGGATGCGCTCGCGCTCGACGTCTGCGCCGCGGCTAATGAAAAGATCGCGCAGTTCCGGCGTGTAGTAATCGCCGCCATATAGAGGATTCAGCCCAAAGAAGATCTTTCCGCCCGGGGTGAGGTGTTGACGCAAATCTCCCAGGAAAAAATCCCATTCGGCTGTTTCCCAGCGTTCCTTCGTTGGGTGATAAAGGTAGAAATTGGTCGAAAACGCCGTGATCCAATCGAATTTTTGACCAAGGTCAGGTAGTGGTTCAAACGCGCTGATTCTCCAAACCACGCGCGGAACTCGGAATAGCTCGAGCAGTTCGGTAAAAAGCGGGACGTGCTCGATGTCCAAGCCCAGAACGGAATGGCCGAGGTTCTTGGCGATAAACAAGAAAAACCCTCCCCCGCAACCGAGATCGAGCACGCGCTTCGGCTCCGAGCGATGGAGTTTCAAGTCCTGAATGCGTTCCCGATTTAATCGCAACCACGGATCGATATTCGCGTATTTGGCGTATCCAGCAGTCGAATTCGCATAACGCTGCTGAATTTCTCGGGCGCGTGCTTCATCGATTTTCGCCAGCATCGGTCGAAGCGGAACGCGAAAAATCGAGCGTTGTGCTCTGCGCAAGCCGCGCCGGTAGGTCAGCGGCTTGGTAAATTTGAGAATTTTTCGGGAAAGTTTCATTTGTTCTCCTGCGAACGTGCGCAAGATGCTGTAGCCGCCTCGCTGTGTCGAGGCGCACGTCGAGAAACATCGCCGCACAGCATGGTGGCTAAGTCGCCTCCATGATTTCGCGAAGAAGTGACGGACCGCGATAAACGAATCCGGTATAAAGCTGAAGAAGGTGACCGCCTGCATTGAATTTTTCGCGGGCGGATTCTGCATCGGATATTCCACCGGAAGCAATCACCGGAATTTTGGAGTTTGCGGTAATGCGGCGCACCAACGCGGTCGATTTTTCCCGTAGCGGTGCGCCGCTCAAACCACCTTGCTTATCCAGCTCCGGCGGCACAGAGGAATGATCGAGCGTGGTGTTTGTCGCAATGATCCCGGCGACTCCGTTTTCTTCGCACGCCGCAAGGACTGCATCCAATTCGACCGGGGAGAGATCAGGTGAAATCTTCACAACAAGCGGCTTCGCGCCCGGCCCCGGCTCACTGTGAATTGCGTGCAGTAATCGTGATAGCGCAGCCGGTTCCTGCAGTTCCCTAAGGCCTGGCGTATTGGGCGAGCTCACATTTAACGTGATGTAGTCCGCAAAATCGCGAAGCAATCGAAACGAATAGAGGTAATCGTCTGTTGCGCTTTCAAGGGGTGTCGTCCTCGATTTGCCAATATTGATTCCGACCGGAACTGCGGGCCATCGCCCGCTCTCACGCAGTCCACGCAAGCGTGCTGCGATGGCATCGGCGCCGTCATTGTTAAATCCGAGACAATTGATGAGCCCTTTCTGCTCAGGCAGTCGAAAGATGCGCGGCTTCGGATTTCCTGGTTGTGCCATGGCGGTTACGGTCCCGATCTCGATGAAACCAAAACCAAGCGCCGCCCATGCCGGCAAGGCGACTCCGTTTTTATCCAGGCCGGCGGCGAGGCCGATTGGATTCGGAAACGTCAAGCCAAATAGAGTTTTTGGTTTCGGTGGGGGCGTGAACCGCTTCAGCGCTCGGAGCGCCAGATCAAAATGTGAAGCCCGGCGAAGCGATGCGATCGCAAAATGATGCGCAGCCTCGGCATCGAGTGAAAACAGCAGCGGCCTAAGAATCCGCTCATAAAAGTTTATCATCTGAACCGGCGTTTTAGTTAAAAGATCGAAAGCGTCACAAAGGTACAACAGAGAAGCGGCGATTTAACCTTTTTAACGCTGTAACTGTTTAACGCTTCGACGTCAGTTTCATTTCCCGATGCAAAACTGGCTGAACACGGAGTCGAGAATCTGTTCCACATCGACGACTCCAATTACCTCCCCGACCGCACGCAATGCTTCGTTAAGATGAATTGCAGCGTATTCCGGCGACAAGCCCTCGGCCTGTGCTGTCGTGGCTCGATCGCATGATTCCAGCGCGCGACGCAGGCAATCGCGATGGCGCGTATTAATCGCGACGGGGCTCTCCGGCTTTAGATTTTGTTTCGTGATCCGGGCCAGAATTTCCTTTTGCAACTCCGGGAGCCCTTCTCCAGTGAGACACGAAAGTCGCACCCCGTGGAAATCTTTCCAGTCACTGTTCTCAGGCAGATCCCTTTTGTTTAGAACGATAATTTCGTTCGAATCGCGCACGCGCTGCTCGAAGTGTGGAGGCTTTGGGCTATTGCGATCTGCAATATGGAGTCGCAGATCGGCCAATTGCAGCGATTTCTCCGTGCGGGCGATCCCTTCACGCTCCAGTTCGCTGGTGGAGGTTCTCAAACCAGCTGTATCAAGCAAACGGATGGGAACGCCGTCCAGATTGAAGGTTTCTTCGATGGTGTCGCGTGTCGTGCCATGTGTATCGCTCACAATCACGCGATCGTAACCGAGGAGTCTATTGAGCAAGCTCGATTTCCCAGCATTTGTTGCTCCGTAGATTACGACGCGCACACCTTCACGCAGAATCCGTCCTTGATCAGCAGTGGCGAGCAACGCTGCAATTTCTTCGCGGATCGACTCGAGTCGCGCGCGCAATGGTTCGCCTTCATCCGGCGTGATGCCTTCCTCAGGAAAGTCGATTGACGCATTGATGTGCGCGACCGATTCAACCAGCTCATCACGAATTTTCCTGATTTGTTCTCCGAGCCTGCCTTCGAGTTGTTCGGTGGCCGAGCGCAGAGCGAGATCGGTCTTCGCGCGGATCAGATCGATTACCGCCTCGGCTTGGGTGAGGTCCATTTTTCCGTTGAGAAAGGCGCGCTCAGTGAATTCGCCCGGACGTGCCGCTCGGGCGCCAGCGCGCAAGCACGCTTCAAGCACCTTTGCAGAGACCAACATTCCTCCGTGGCAACTGATCTCGATCAAATCCTCTCCGGTGTAACTGGCCGGCGCGCGGTGGACGGAAAGCACTACCTGGTCGATCAGTTGGCCGTCTGAGCCAAAAATCTCGCCAAAATGCTGCACCCGTGGTTCAAATTGCGATGGCATCTCTTTGCCATGGAAGATTTTGTCCGCTACCCCGACCGCATTCGCCCCTGAGACGCGCACAAGCGCGATGGCCCCTTCCCCGGGTGCAGTGGAGACGGCAGCGATGGTGTCGGGAACGGTCATGATTTAGCAGGAACACCTTTGCCTCGAGCGCAAGCTACATCAAGGAGCGACCCTGGGCTGACGGCGAGGAAGAATAAAGGCCTGCCAGGTTGTCTCGGCCGATACGCTGCTTGTGGGGCGAATCGGCAGGCTGGCGGCCTGCCGGCTGAGTCAGGCAGGCTGTCTGACCTCCGCTCGGAGAACTTTTTTCAGTGCCGCGATTAATTTCTTGTTCTCCTCCATTGTGCCGACCGAAATGCGAACCCATTCGGGCAAGTTGTACCCTTTGAGCGGGCGCACGATGATGCCTTGCCTCAGCAGTTTCTCGAAGATCGCATGCCCGTCGCCAACTCGTACCATCACAAAATTTGCGATCCCGGGTACAAAAGGAACTTTCATTTCGGCAAATTGTTCGTGCAAATAAACCCGGCCTTCATCGACCACCCGCTTGGTCTCGCGCAGATGCTCGTCATCTTCCAGCGCTGCCAGCGCACCGACTTGAGCGATGCTGTTCACGTTAAATGGTTGCCTTGTTTTGTGGAGCACCTGGACCAGATCAGCCGGCCCAACGGCATAGCCGATACGCAAGCCGGCCAGTCCATGAATTTTCGAAAACGTGCGCAGAACAACGATGTTCCGTCCTTCGCGAACGAATCGCAGCGTATCGGGCGGACGATCGAGAAATTCAAAATAAGCTTCATCGAAAACAACGATCACATTTTCAGAGATGCGCGACATGAAATCGTCGATGGCCTCCTGCGAAAGCAGCGTTCCGGTTGGATTATTAGGGTTCGGGACGAAAATGAGCCGCGTTTTCGGTGTGACCGCGGCCAGCATTCCGTCCAAGTCCTGCTGATAATCCGGGCTGGACACTTCGATCGCGCGCGCACCAAATGAGGTGGCGATCAATTTGTAGACGACAAACGCGTACTGGGACGTGACGACGTCATCACCGGGATTGAGAAACGCATGGCCAAGAAACTCGAGAACTTCATTTGAACCATTGCCGAGAATCACGTTCTCGGGGCCAACGCCGAGTTTGGCTGCCACTGCGTTACAAAGGCAAAATCCGCCGCCGTCCGGATAGAGGTGGCCTGTTTCCAATGCGTCACGCATCGCCTCCATTGCCTTGGGAGACGGACCCAGCGGATTCTCATTCGAAGCCAGCTTGATGATTGCACCTGAATCGAGGCCAAGTTCGCGGGCCGTTTCCTCGATGGGCTTACCGGGTTGATAGACTGTGATCTCGCGCAGTTGCGGGTTCGCCAGTTCCCAGATCGAAATCATGGAATAATGGAGTAGTGGAGTAATGGAGTAATGACAACTCCATTAAGGTTGTCGTGCTGTCGCTGCATCGATTACAATGTCCGTAATGGCCGAAGGCGAAATCATCTATCTAGATAACAACGCGACCACCCAGCTTGATCCCGCGGTCATCGAGGAAATGCTGCCGTTTTTGACCAAGTATTACGGCAACCCTTCGAGCGGATACGGCTTCGCAGCCACGGCGAGGAAGGCCATCAATCTTGCGCGCGAGCGGTTGGCGGCGTTTCTCGGATGTGAGCCGACGGAAATTGTTTTCACCAGCGGCGGCACAGAATCCAATAATGCGGTGATCAATTTGGCACTGCAGCTCGAGGCGCGGGGCAAATCCGCCACAGGACCGATTCGCGGTGGACAACACTTGGTCACGAGCGCAGTCGAACACAGCGCGGTCCTGCGTCCTTGTCAGGATCTCGCAAAACGAGGATGTGACGTCACATTTCTCAGCGTGGATAGGCATGGCAATCTCGACGTAGCCGAACTGGAGGGTGCGATTCGCCCGGGGACAGCCCTCGTTTCGATCATGTGGGCAAACAACGAAACCGGCGTGATATTTCCCATCGAGAAAATTGCCGAAATCTGTCGCGAGAAACGTGTGCTGTTCCATACAGACGCCGTACAAGCAACCGGCAAAATCCCGATGCGTCTGCGCGATTCTCCGATCAATTTTCTTTCCCTTTCCGCGCACAAATTTCACGGCCCTAAAGGCGTCGGCGCGCTTTATGTCAGCCCGCAAACCCGCTTCAGTCCGCTGATCGCTGGTGGCGGCCAGGAAAATGGTCGCCGCGGCGGGACGGAAAATGTCGCGTCGATTGTTGGTCTCGGAAAAGCGGCAGAGCTCGCTCTCAAGTATCTCGCGGAAGGAAAAGGCAACATTCGCTCCGTGCGCGATCGGTTTGAGAAGTCCGTGCTTGAAGCCGTGAGCGGAGCTTCCGTCAACGGCGCGGGCGCAACCCGGCTTCCAAACACGTCGAGTCTTTCATTTGAAGGCATCGAATCTCCATCTGCGCTTCTGTTGTTGGATCGGCAACTTATTTGTTGCTCCGCCGGTTCGGCTTGCCGGACAGGTTCACAGGAAGCTTCGCACGTGCTGCGAGCAATGAATCCGAGCAGCGATGACGCCCGACGGAGTCTGCGTTTCTCTTTTGGCCGATTCAATACTGACGCGCAAATCGACAGAGCAATCGAAGTCGTTCCAAAGGTCATCGATAAACTGCGGCAAAGCGCAGCGCCGACGCCTGTAGCCGCGGCTCTATGAGTCATTCGACAATTTCCTAGCGGCACAATATTGTGCAGAACTGTCTTGCCGTGATGGAGACGCCACGTGATCCTGCCGCTTCGCGCTACGAACACGCAGCGAGTGGCCTGCGCCGCAGCGATCTCGACCGCGATCCGATAAAACAATTTGGAAACTGGTTCACGGCGGCGATTGAGGCCGGTATTCGCGATGTCAATGCCATGAGCCTGGCCACCGCCGGGGCGGATGGCAGACCATCAGTCCGTATCGTGCTGCTTAAAGGCTTCGACCACGATGGGTTCGTGTTTTTTACCAACTACGAGAGCGAAAAAGGGAAACAGCTCGATGCCAATCCGTACGCGGCCCTGGCTTTTTACTGGATTGAACTTGACCGACAAATTCGGATTAGCGGGCAAGCGGAGAAAACCTCTCGCGAAGAATCGCAAACCTATTTTCACTCCCGGCCAGTCGGCAGTCAGCTGAGCGCCTGGGTCTCGCGTCAAAGCCAGGTGGTTGATGGACGCCGCGTGCTGGATGCGCGGATAGCAGAGATGACCGAGCGCTTCGGTGACAAGCGCATTCCGTTGCCGCCGCATTGGGGCGGGTACCGAATGAAACCGGATACGCTCGAATTTTGGCAGGGCAGACCGAATCGGCTGCACGATCGCTTTCGTTACACTCGCCAGGAGAACGGGGGTTGGTTGATCGAGCGGCTCGCGCCGTGATGGATGGCTTCGCCACGTTCAATCGTTGAATCGGAAATCCGATGTGGCGACGTAACAATTTAAAGAATCACCTCTATCATTTCGTCACTCGAGCTTCCTCATTATAACGGGGACGGCTGATGAAAAACTCCGACAGCAAAATCGACATCGTTCGCGGCGATATCACAAAGCTGGAAGTGGATGCCATTGTGAATGCGGCGAACACCACACTCCTCGGCGGCGGCGGGGTCGACGGCGCGATTCATCGCACCGCTGGACGTAAATTGCTCGCTGAATGCCGCACTATCGGCGGCTGTCGACCTGGTGAAGCGAAAATTACTCGCGGATATGATCTGCCCGCTCGCTTCGTCATTCACACAGTTGGTCCGGTTTGGAGAGGAGGAAAGCACCATGAGCCTGAGATTTTGGTAAATTGCTATCGGAATTCGTTGCAACTCGCGGTAGAAAACGAAATCAAGACGATTGCTTTCCCGGCAATCAGTTGCGGCGCATATGGCTACCCGATTCGAGAGGCAGCCCAGGTCGCTTTTAAGACCGCGCGAGATTTTCTGGCGACTGATGACAGCATCGACAAAGTAACTTTTGTTCTTTCGGGCGAAGATATTTATGAGGCATATCGGCAATTGTTGTAGCCGCCGGCGCCTGGGCGGCGCCACACACGCGTTGCGTGGAGATCAGCGCCGCATTTCGCAGAGCGAACCGGCTACAGAAGTGGAGAAACGCAATCAGGCCGCCGGATACGATTGTATTTGTGTATGATTAATCCGAACGAAAACAATCTTATGGGGGACGAACCGCTGCCGACGCCGGTTCAGCCGGGCGAGCAACAAATTGGCCCGGGCGGGCATGAGCAGTTTCGTCGAGCAACAAACAAATTGTCCACGGCCATGAGCCAGACCTGGGATGAGACAAAAGAGAAAGCCGGCCGCGCGCGGGAGCGTACTGAATACTTCGTGCGCGAAAATCCCGTGCCGACCATCTTGGGCGC
>Ga0193726_1001775_pt1 | contig 15955 bp, 18 predicted proteins | sample H2c1metaG_FD_144928 | JGI IMG/M metagenome (GOLD analysis project Ga0193726, IMG submission 144928) | Soil microbial communities from a riparian zone of the East river system, Colorado, United States - H2c1 | ecosystem: Environmental > Terrestrial > Soil > Riparian zone | place: USA: East River... | reverse complement strand
GTTTCTGCGGCGCCTCATCGACAACGACGTGATCTCCCCCAATGCCGACCGTCACGAGTCCCTCGCAGTCCTGTGCGCGCTGGTTGTGTCCCTCGGGATCTTCGCGACATTCTTCGTCACGACGGACTATCTGGCCGCGTTCATCCAACTGCCCGGGCCGACCGCACTGAGCGCCTTGTCGGATCGCTTCCTCTTTATTTCGGCGTCGATCACCGTGAGTGCGCTGGCCACACTGATGGTCTGGGACGCCCTTGCGCTCGAGCCGCGCGACGCGGCCATTCTTGGGCCGTTGCCGATTCCGGCGCGCACGATCACCCGGGCGAAGCTCGCCGCCGCCGTCGTGTTCGGTACTGTCTTCGCGATGGCGCTGAATGCCTTCCCCAGCGTGGTCTATCCCCTGTTTCTCACCTTGAATCTGCGGGGAATGAATGGTCGCGGCATTCTTCAACTGATCGCTGGCCACGCAACAAGCGTGGTGATGGCAGGCCTCTTTGGCTTCTTCGGCATCCTGGCGATCCGCGGCGTATGTCGTCTGATTGTTGGAGAACGGGGATTCCGGGCGGTCTCGAGCACCGCCCACAGCGCGCTCGTGGTCTGCGCGATCACCGCGCTGCTGTTGGCGCCGACGGTTCGAAAGACGACGGTGCGCGACTGGGTCGCAGGCACGATGCCTGCTCAATGGCTGGCTCGTCCGGTGCTGTGGTACCTGGGCGTGAACGAAACCCTCGCCGGACACATCGTGGCCGAGACGCCCGTCGTGCTCCCACCGCGATTCTCGTTCGTGGCATTTCCCAAACGGCGGGACGATGCCAGCCGAGCCGCGTATCGGGTGCTGGCGCCGCAGTTGGCCGCGCTCGCTCGACGTGCGTGGCTGTCGGTACCGATAGTGGCGTGTCTCGCGATCACCACGTTTCTGTGGAACAATCGCCGGCTTCCCGAGCAGTCCACCGGCCCCCGAGTCCGATCGCGCCTCCGTGCGCGCATTCGCGGAATGGCCGAATGGCTGACCGACGGGAACCCCGAGACTCAAGCCGGTCTGTTTTTTACGTGGCAGACGCTGGCCAGAAGCGCATCCCACCGCTCCATCGTCGCGATTGCAGTGGCGGCGGGATGCACACACCTGCTGATCGCGCTGGCGAGCGGCGTGCACAGGCTGGAACTCCCCTCCATACCTCTCGGGTTGTTTGCCATCAATCTCATGGTGCTGACGCCGCTCGTCGCGGGCTTTCGCTACGCCGTGACGGTTCCGCCAGAATTGGCGTCGAACTGGACGATTCGAATGGCATGGCTCGGCGACGAACGCGGCTTTCTCGCTGGCGTCAAACGTGCGGCCCTCGTCGCCCTGGTGGCCGTGCCGTTGACGGCGCTCCTGCCGCTGCACGTCGCCCTGTTTGGATTCGCTATCGCCGTCGTGCTTTCGATCTACAGCTTCATGGTCGCCACGGCAACGCTGGATGGGCTGTTCCTCGGTTACCGCCGGTTCCCGTTTGCCTGCAGCTATGTACCCATCGAGAATCCGAAGCTGCTGTGGCCCGCGGGGCTGGCGACCGTTCTGCTCGGCACCTATGGGTTCGCCGTCATGGAGCGATGGGCGTTGCACACAGCAACTCGGACGGCGGGGCTCGGGGTCGCGCTCGGCGCGATTGTGTGGCTGCTCAAGATCATCGATCGAACAAACCGGAACGAGCGGCTGTCTGTGAATTTCGACGAACGGCCGGCGCCGGCGACGCAACGGCTGGGCCTGTTCGGAGATGGCGAATGACGATCATGACGGTCAACGTACAATTGGCGGAGCCGCATGCGCAAGGCATCGAGCGAGAAACCCGCCGGCAGGAACTACATCACGCCGGACGGCCTGCAGCGGCTGCTCGACGAGCGGCGGTTTCTGCTCACCAGGGAACGGCGGGCGGTGACCGCGGTGGTCGCCTGGGCGGCGAGCAACGGCGATCGCAGCGAGAACGCCGATTATCAGTACGGCAAGCGCCGGCTTCGCGAGATCGATCGACGGATTCGCTTTCTCACCAAACGCATCGATGCCGCGGACGTCGTCGATCCTGAGTCGCCGAGAAGCGGGCGGGCGGCGACGCACATTTTCTTCGGCGCGACCGTGCGCTACGCCAACGCCGCCGGCACGGAACGGGTCGTGAGCGTCGTCGGCGTCGATGAAGTCGATCTGCACCGCAACCACATCAGCTGGATGTCGCCGCTGGCGCGCGCGTTGATGAAGTCCGGGCCAGGCGACAACGTGGTCCTTCGCGCGCCGGGCTCGACGCAGCAACTGCAGATCCTCGACGTGCGCTACGAACGCATCGCCGTGAGGTCCTTCACCGAACCGCCTGGGGCCGAGTCCGCGCCGAGGGAGAGATAAAGATGCTCACTGCACATCGGCGCCTCGCGGTTCCGTTGACGATTCTCGTCATCTCATACCTCGCCGGCACGATCGGTCTGTCCGCTGACGACTGGATGCGGCCGGAGCCTGCGAGCTTCCACTCGCGCGGGATGCAACTCGTCGCCGAGATCTTCCCGCCGGCCTCCAGGCAGAATCAGGGTACGCATGCGCTCTGCTACTTCTACGAGCTGGGCTATCCAGGCACCAGATGGGACGTCACGCCGACGCTGAAATGGAAAGCGGAGCTCGCGAACGAGCACATGCCCGTCGAGGCGATCGTGTCGCAGGACGGCTGGCTGGTGACGCTGAACGAGTGGTACGGTGCAGGCCAGGCCCACTCGCTCGTCGTCTACGACCCGCGCGGGCGTCTCGTCGCCGATTGGTCAGGCGATCGCCTGTTCGCTGATCCCGCGCTGCGGAAGATCGCGCGCGATCGGATGTCGATGTCCTCCGTCTGGTGGAACCAGCATGCGACCTATTACTTCACGCGGCAGCACGTGCTGTTCGTGAGTGTGTCGGCCGATGCGGTGATTCGCGTCGATCTGGCCGCCGGTTCGTATCGGGTCGGCCTGGCGTCGGCGTTTCTCGACTACGCAGTCGCCGCCGCCGATGCGAACGCCCTAACGGAAATCTGGAAGACCTCGCTCCGGTTCTCGTCGATCACTGACGTCCTCGCCGCTCGCGCCGGACGCTAGGCTGGGCTCCGCGGCATTCCATCTCTCAAGAATGTTCCGCGATCGAGCTCGTCGAACGCCTCGCGAAGCTCGGCCTGCGTGTTCATGACGATCGGGCCGTACCAGGCGACAGGCTCGCGGAGCGGTTGTCCGGAGACGAGCAGGAACCGGATCCCGTTCTCCCCCGCCTGCACGACGACCTCGTCGCCGCGATCGAACAGGATGAGCGATCGATTGTCGACTTCGGCTGCCGGCGTCGTGTGCTGCCACCAGCCGGTGCCTTCGGTCGGCACCGCGAGCGGCTCGGACGCGTTGCAGAACTTTCCCGAGCCGGCGAACACGTAGGCGAACGCGTCGCGCGTCGTTTCGATCGGCAGCGTTTTCCGCTTGCCGGGCGGAATCGACACGTCGACGTAGGTCGGATCGGCGGCGATGCCCTCGACCGGACCCAGGTTCGCCCACAGTTGAAACCCGTGCATGCGGCCGGTCGGATCGCCCTTCGGCATTTCCTGATGAATGATGCCACTGCCGGCCGTCATCCACTGGACGTCGCCCGCGCCAATCGCTCCGCGGTTTCCGAGGCTGTCGCCGTGTTCAACCGTGCCGGCGAGCACGTAGGTGATCGTTTCGATCCCGCGATGCGGATGCCACGGAAAGCCCGCCAGATAATCGGCAGGGACGTCGTTGCGAAAGTCGTCGAGCAGGAGAAACGGATCGTAGTCGGACGTTTGACCGAATCCGAACGCGCGGCGCAGGTGCACCCCCGCGCCTTCCAACGTGGGCTTCGCCATGGTCAGCTTCTTGACGGGTCGAATCGACATGATTTCCCCTCTATGAACGAATTTCGATCACTCCGCCGATGCCGATCGTTCGATCCCCAGCTTCTTCATGCGGAATTGGAGCGTGCTCCGGTGGAGACCTAGGCGCGTCGCGGCGCCGCGCGGGCCGGACAGCACCCATCTTGTATCCTTCAAGGTCTCGAGAATGTGCGCGCGCTCGGCTTGTTCGAGCGTCCGCGCCGATCCATGCTTCGGCGCCAGCATGCGCTCGTCCGTCTCCGGCAGCGGCACATCCAGGCCGTCGCCGGTCGAGCGAATCACCGCGCGCTCGACGAGATTCTGCAGCTCGCGGATGTTGCCGGGCCACGAGTACGCGACCAGCGCGTCCATGACGGCCGGCGGGATCACATCGACGCGTCGGCCCATCCGCCGCGCGTACTGACTGGCGAAATGGCGGACCAGCAGCGGAATATCCTCGCGCCGCTCGCGGAGCGCGGGCACCTGAATCGGGAAGACGTTCAGGCGATAGTACAGGTCGGCGCGGAACTTCCGCACGTCAACCAGCTCGGGCAGGTTGGCGTTGGTGGCCGCGACCAGCCGCGCGTCGCTGTGCAGCGTGCGCGAGCTGCCCAGCCGTTCGAACTCCTTCTCCTGCAGCACGCGCAGCAGCTTCGGCTGCAGCTCCAGCGGCGCTTCGCCGATCTCGTCGAGAAAGATGGTTCCGTGGTTGGCCAGCTCGAAGCGGCCGACGCGCGGCGCCACGGCGCTCGTGAAGGCGCCCTTTTCGTGGCCGAACAGCTCGCTCTCGAGCAGGCCGGCCGGAATCGCCGCGCAGTTGATCTTCACGAACGGGTGAGGGCGCCGTCCGCTCAGGTTGTGCACAGCGCGCGCGATCAACTCCTTGCCCGTGCCGGTCTCGCCGCAGATGAGGACGGTCGCGTCGGTTGGCGCCACCATCGCCACTTCGTCGAGCACACGGCGCAGCGCGCGGCTGCGCCCGACGATGCCCTCGTACAACAGGTACGTTTCAGCTCGATCCTCGTCCTCGTCGGCGAAACTGACTGCGTGCGCGTTCATGATCCACCGCCTCCGTCTTCAGCACCGCTTCTCTCTGCGACTCGCAGAGAGCGCGGTGTTTCGAAGCATTGTGGAGGCGGTCTGCGCTGCGAGCAACCCTAGATGGAGTCTGTGGTGAGTTCTATCGCGCGTCAGGATGACTCTTTCGAGCTGCGGAAGACCCTCTGACATCGATCCGTTTCCACCCGAACAGACGAGCGTCGATCGACCAGACGCCGGGTCCGAGCAGCGCGAGCGCCACACCTAGTGTGGCCAGCAGGACTTGAATCCACGGCTCTCCGATATGCGAGAAGAGGCGCCAGAGCGCGAGCACGGCCACGAGCGTCCCCGCCACGGGTGTCCACAAGCCGGCGAGGAGAAGCAGTCCGAAACCGATCTGGACCACGACCAGGGGAACTGGTCCGATCGCGATCGCTCCGGACAGCGCCATCACCGCACGAACAATCAATACGGTGCCGGCCACGAGCCGCATGATCAGCAGCCCTGCGCCCGGCAACCCTGTGGCAAATGTCGAGAAAAGCCTTCGCAAAGGACCCCGGGGTAACGATACGAAATCCCAGGATCGGACGAAACCCCCGGAAGGGTGAGCGGTGCCACTCTTTCGAGTGAGCTAGAGCTCGATGATGCCGCGCTTCAGCCCGATCATGGCGGCGTGGGTGCGGTCGTTGGCGCCCAGCTTCGAGAGAATGTTCCTCACGCGGCCCTTGACGGTTTCTTCAGTGATCGACAGCCGATCGGCAATCTGCTTGTTCGCGTTCCCGGCGGCAATCAGGCGGAGCACGTCAATTTCCGCTTTCGTCAGGGCGTCGTCGGTGGCGTGCTCGGCCAGTTCAGAGGAGGCTTCGGGCGACAGCGTCTTCTTCCCCGCGTGGACTGCCCGGATCGTGTCCAGCAGTTCCTTGTGCACCATGTTCTTCAGCAGATACGCGCGGGCGCCGGCCTGAAGGGCGCGCATCACCTGGACGTCGCCGCTGTAGGTCGTGAGCACGATGATCCGTGCCTCGGGAAACTCGCCGCGAATCGCGCTGGTCGCGTCGAGGCCGCTCATCTCCGGCATCTGGAGGTCCATCAGCGTGACGTCGGGGACGTGGGTGCGGAACGCCTGGACGGCTTCGCGACCGTTGGAGCTTTCGGCAACCAGCGTCATGTCCGGCTGACCGTTCACGAGCGCCGCGATCCCCTCGCGCAGCAGAGGATGATCGTCAACGATGAGGATTCGAATCATGTTCTCTTTCCAAACCACCACGCGCGACGACGCGGGCGGCCCGTCGCGTACGCCTTGGCGGCGGGAATCGTCAAATCGATCTCAGTACCCGCGCCGACCTTGCTCCATACGTCCAGGCGGCCGCCGACGAGTCCGGCGCGCTCCCGCAGGCCGGGCAGGCCGAAGTGTCCGCGCGGCTGGTCCGCCCGCACGGCCGTGTCGATGCCCTTCCCGTCGTCTCTGACCTGCAACCGGAACTGCCGGTCGTCGTAGGTGATTACCACTTCGATCCGGCGCGCGTGCGCATGGCGGAACGCGTTGCGCAGGGCTTCGCCGGCAATGCGGTAGACGTCGTCGCGAAGGATCGGATGGAGATCCCGCGGCGCTCCCTGCACCGCCACGTGGACGACGGTGCCGTTCCCGTTCGCCGCACACCCGGCGAGCTCGTCGCCGAGCGTGGTGATGGCGATCGCGAGATCGTTGGTGACGACGGTGGACGCGCGCAGGTCCTCGATCGCATCGCGTCCTTCGGTGATCGCCTGAGCCGCGCGATCGATCGCGCTGTCCAGTTTCTGCTTCGCCTCAGCCGGGTGCTCCGGCAGCATGTTGCCCGCGGCCTGAAAGCTGAACAGCGTTCCGTGGAAGGTCTGCAGCAGCGTATCGTGCAGTTCACGGGCGACACGCGTCCGCTCGGCCAGCCGTTCGTCGAAGCGGGCGCTCATCGCGCGGGACATCTGGTGCACGCGCGTGCGATACGTGCCGACGACCAGCAGCACGAAGAGGCCGCCAATCACCGCAGCGAACCAGCGCGTCTGATAGAAATACGGCAACTGCGTGATGCCGAACGCCACGCCTTCCCGATCCCAGATGCCGCTCCGGTTCGACGCACGAATGTGCAGCAGATGCGTCCCGACTGGCAGCGTGCTGTAGATCGCGTGCGGGTCGCGTCCGGCATCGAGCCATTCGGCGTCCACATGGTCCAGCCGGTATTGCAGGCGAATCTTCTCGGGAGATGAGATCTCGACAGCTCCGAAGTCCACTTGAAGGTGATTCGTGCCGGCGGGCAGAACGATATCGCGCGCGACGCGTGCCGTCGTCCTGCCGATGGTGACGTTCGTGATGTAGATCGACGGCTTCGTGTTCACGAACGGCAGGCGGGCGAGGTCGAACTGCGCCAGTCCTTTCGTCGTCGCCGCCCAGAGTGTGCCGTCCTTCGTCAGCGCGAGATTGGGCCCAGAGCCGCCGACATCGGACGTCGCGAGTCCGTCGGCGACGGAAAACGATTCGTAGTCAAACGGCTCATCGTGTGCGCGCACCTGTGCCAGTTGGTCGCGCCGTACCCGAGTGATCGTCCCGCCGCCGAACCACAGGTCCCCCTGATCCGTTTCGCGCACGTCGGAACCGATCGGCAATCCGGCGATGACCTCCGTCCGGCCATTGTGGATGCGAACGTTGACATCCCTGTCGTCATACGCAACGTACAGGCTCCCATCCCGGGTTTCGCCGGAGGGAAGGACGAACTCCTTCGGAATCGCCGAGACCAGCTCGAAGCGATCTCCGACCATCCGATGCAGGCCTTGTCGCGTGCCAACCCACAGGACACCGGTCCGGTCTTCGAAGACTCGGAGGATCGAAGCGACCGAGAGCCCGTCCGCCGAGTTGTAGGTGCGGAACTCACCATCCCTCAGCCGGCTGAGGCCGCCGTGCGTGCCGAACCACATGGTGCCTTCGCGGCCAGCGACGATGCTGGTCACGACATCGTCGGCCATGCCTTCTTTCTTCGAGTATTGCGTAAAGGTGCCGTTGTGGTACCTGAACGCACCGCCGCCCCAGGTACCGACCCAGATATCGTGCGTTGGGTCCTCGGCGAGCGCCCAGACGCAACTATTCAGCAGACCCTGCTTTTCGCTGAAGGTCCGAAACCGCGTGCCATCAAACCGCGAGATGCCTCCGCAATTGGCGCCCGTCCATAGGGTGCCATCTGACGACGTCATGACCGTCTGAATCACGATACTGGGCAGGCCCTCGTCTTTTCCGAACATTCGGACCGGAGGATCCTTGAACCGATAGAGTCCGTCGCCGTTGGTGCCAACCCACAGGTTGCCATCCCGATCGCTGAACAGCGAGCGGACCTTCATCCCGGCAGCGACCAACTCGAGGCCGCTCGCAGTCGCGCGAAAGAGGCCCTCGTCCTTGGCGATCCAGATGGTGCCCAGTGCATCTTCGTACGTCCGACTTGCGGCGTGTTTGTCATGGGCGAACGTGCCCAGCTTGTCGATGCGTCCACCGGTCTCGCGCGCGATGCCCTTCACGGTCGAGTACCACGTGCTGCCCTGGCGATCCCGCAGTACGTGGCGGATTTCTTTCTCCAGGACGCCGAGCCTCTCGGCGAGTCCGGGGTGAGGCACGATCCGGGAGCGATCCCACTCGATGAATCCGTTCTCCGTCACCGTCAAGATGTGGCCGTCCGGGCCTTCTTCGATTTCGCGAACCTCGACGCGCGGCCCGACCGCCACGAACTGCGTGCCGTCGTAGCGAAACAGCCCGCCACTCGTGCCGACCCACAGGACGCCGTTGCGACCGACGCGCAGGCGGATCACCTCGGTCGCCTTTTCCTGGCCTGGATGGTAAGTCGTCAGTCCCGTCAGGATGAACTGACTGAAATTGCTCGAGGGAACGCGAAGCAGCGCCTCGCGTGTGCCCACCCAGAGATCTGCGCCAGAAGTGGCAGTCAACGTCACGGACCGCGGCTCGAACCTATAGAACGTGGTGCCGTCGAAGCGGACCATGTACTTCCCACCGGTCGCCAGCCACAGGTAGCCGTCCGACGTTTGATCGATGGCGTCGATCACAGGGTCGGGCAAACCTTCATCGACGGTGAAATGCGTGACGAACAGATTTGACGTGGGTGTATCAGCCGCGCGGACGGGGGCGCCCGCGACGAGAACCGCCAGAACAGCACGGGCGACGGCGCCAAAATGCCTGGTGTTCACCAGAGACCTGCGTTTCGCGAGGATGCAGATGCTACACGATGGCCAACCTCACTGGTAGCCCCAAAAGAGCCCGTCGTTCACCCTTTCGAGGGACCGGGTCATCGGCGAGCTGATGGGAGGGCGAGCGACGCCACGATCGCGTCTTCTCAACGCGGATGCATCGTGGCGCCGCTCGATGGGGGCTTCAGGCCCACCAGGGGGAATACGGCGGGACGTACTCGTAGGGGTAGAGGTAGTAGTCGTACGGGTAATCGGCAAACAATTTGTCGTCGACCACGTCGCCGTAGTCACGACGATGGACCGATCCGCCGAGCCGGCGCATCCGCTCGTCGACGACGAAGGTCGTGTCCTCGCTGACGTCGGCGATGACGGCAGTTTGGCCGGCCCCGAGCACCCACCCGGTCTCGTAGCGCGACTCGTCGCGCGTGTCCGCGCGATTCATATCCGCGACGGCGCCAACCGCGCCGCCCGATGCCGCGCCGATCGCCGCGCCCCTCGCGGCGCCGATCGCGGCGCCCGCCGGACCCGCCAGCGCGCCGAGCAGCGCGCCGATGCCGACGCCGACCGCGGTGGCGAGCGCCGGGTGCGTGTCCTTGGAGTCGACCTGGTACTCGCCCCAGTTGTTCTTGTGGACGACCGTCGTGCCGTGCACGGTGATCGCGGCTTCATCGTCCAGCTGCCAGAGCGCGTGCAGCCCCTCGTACGCCTTGCTCGTATCGTCAAACACGACCGCAATGTAGTTGCGCATGGTTCTCTCCTACTTCCTCGCGCCAGTCGTCGCGGCCGCCGTACGCTTGGCCGCCACCGCTTCGCTGACCTGTTGCACGGCCGCGCGCGCGTCCGTGATGGTTTGTCTGACGGCCGTCTGGAACTCCTTGCCGGTCGTCTTCACGCCGTCGGCGGCGTGCTTGCGCATCGCCTCGAAAGACGTGACGGCGTCGTCGAGGTGCTTCTTGGCGGCCGCGTTCTGCGTCGCCATGGAGCCCTTGATGGAGTCGATCGCCGCCTTCGCCTTCGTCGGCACCGCCTCGAGGTCGGCCTTCGCCGCCCCGCCGCGCTTCGCCGCGGCATCGCTGATCGCTTTGTACAGCTCCTGCGCCGATGCGCGAACGTGGTCGACGGCGTCTTTCACCTGAGTGTCTGGCATAACTGTCTCCTTCCTGAGATGCGTTTAGCAGAATCGCTGCCACACACGCCGCGCGGCGATCGTGCGTGAATGGTGCGGTCGAGAGAATCGTTCGCGCGATGCCGGTGCCAGCGGGCGAGCAAGCGACAGCCCGCTGACACCTGCAGGATCGCAATGGCGAATCGACGTCCGGTCGGCGGCTGGCCTGCCTCTTGCCTCGCGCTGGTCTCGATTGGTGATGAGGAGGGAGTTGTGACGAGCCTGGTGATCGACTATCAGCCGATCCAGGTCGGCTCGGTCGCCTCGATGGACCGTCGCGAACTCGTGACGAACATCGTGGCCGTGGCCCGGACGGCGAAGTTGTTCGGCGTGCCGGTCGTGCTCTCGACCGTGAACGTCAAGACCGGCGCGAATCAACCGACCATCCATCAACTGGCCGACGTGCTGGATGGACGGAAGCCTGCGTCAGCTTCCCCACGCTCGACGCGATCCGAGACGGTTATGAGGTCTACCCCATCGTCGACGCGGTGGGCGGCACATCCGCCGAGGCACATCGAGCAGCGCTCGACCGGATGATCCAGGCCGGCGCCCGCCCGACGAGCTGGGTCCAGGTCCTGTGCGAGCTGCAGCGCGATTGGTCGCGCAAGGACACCGCGCGGCCATTCGCCGAGATTCTCTTCGCCGTCGAAGGGCGTTAGGATCCAGCAGAGGACAAACGCATCATGAGCACCTTCACGACGAAAGACGGCACGCAGATTTACTACAGAGACTGGGGCACCGGGCAGCCGATTGTGTTCAGTCACGGCTGGCCGCTCTCCGGGGACGCCTTCGAAGACCAGATGTTCTTTCTCGCGTCGCATGGATATCGCTGCATCGCCCACGACCGCCGCGGCCACGGACGATCGAGCCAGCCGTGGAACGGCAACGACATGGACACCTACGCCGACGACCTCGCGGAGCTCGTCCTGAAGCTCGATCTCAAGAACGCCGTCCACGTGGGCCATTCCACGGGCGGCGGAGAAGTGGCGCGTTACATCGCACGACACGGCACGACGCGTGTCGCGAAGGCCGTACTGATTGGTGCGGTTCCGCCTCTGATGCTGAAGACCGCCGCCAATCCGGGAGGCCTGCCGATCGAGGTGTTCGACGGGCTGCGCGCCAACGTCCAGAGCGACCGTGCGAAGTTCTGGAGCGATCTCACTATGCCGTTCTTTGGCTACAACCGCCCGGGCGCGAAGATCTCGGAGGGCGTACGCGAGTCCTTCTGGCGGCAGGGCATGATGGCGGGCTTCCCCGCCGCATACTTCTGCATCAAGGCGTTCTCCGAAACGGATCAAACCGAGGACCTCAAGAAGATCAGCGTGCCGACGCTCATCATCCACGGCGACGATGACCAGATCGTGCCGTTCGCCGACTCCGGCGCGCTCCAGGCCAGGCTCGTCAAGAGCGCGATTCTGAAGGTCTACAAAGGTGCGCCCCACGGCCTGTGCACCACCGAGAAAGATCGGGTCAACAGCGACCTGCTCGAGTTCATCAAGGCCTGAGTCTTAACCGCTGATCCGGCCGGTGATGAGCGTCCCGACGAGCAGGCCGGCCGCGCCGGCGGCCGCGGCAATCGCCAGCGTCTGCAGCGCGGTGACCAACACGTTCTTGTTGCCGATGACGCCGCGCCCGACGCCCAGGACGAGCAGCAACAACGCGGTCACGACAAGCGAGGCTCGGCGAGCCGATGCAAGCGGCAGAAATGCAAACGGCAAGACGGGCACGAACGCGGCAAACAGATCCGCGACGAGCATCCAGATCGACTGCACCCACGGATTTTGTCCGGTGGAATCGCCGATGTGCAGGTCGAACGCGGTCTCGTTCCTCATCATCGCGCCAGGCGTGCGCTGAATGATCGCCGTCACCGTCTCGGCGTCCGCCGGCGTAAAGCCGGCCTGCAGGAAGCGGTCGCGCACCTCGCGCGCCTCCTGTTCGGGCAGCGTGTCGATCTTGCGCTGCTCCCCCGCGATCGCCGCCTGCGCCCGATCGCGCTCGGTCGAGACGTCGAGGTACGTGCCCGCCATCATCGAGACGGCAGCCGACACCGCGCCGGTGGCGCCGGCCAGCAGCACCGTGCGGCTGTCTGCGGCGCTGGCGGCGACGCCGAAGACCAGACCGAAGATCGAGACGGTGCCATCCTCCATGCCGAACACGATCGATCCAAGCGCGGACATGAATGACTGCCAGATCGCTTGCCAGAAGGATTTCGGCGGCGGCGGCGTCACTGCTGACGCCTGTTCCCCGTAAAGCGCAGCAGGAACAGAAACAGGTTCATGAAATCCAGATACAGCGCGAGGGCGCCGACGATGGCGTACGACGACGCGTCGCCGGACGGCGCCTCACGCGCCATTCCCGCCAGGCGCTGCGCGTCGTACGCCGTGAGCCCGGCGAAGACGATCACGCCGACGAACGACAACACGAATTGCAGGGCGCTGCTGTGCCAGAAGATGCCGACGATCGACGCCAGCACGACGCCGATCAGGCCCATGAACAGAAACTGACCCAGCCCGCTGAGGCTGCGCTGAGTCGTCGTCCCATAGATCGCCAGCGCGGCGAACGCGCCGCCGCTCACGAGAAACGTCGTCGCGATCGACTCGCCTGTGTACGCCAGCACCATGAACGACAGGCTGAGGCCGGTCAACGCCGAGTAGCCGATGAACAGGATCGCGGCGGTCGTCGATGACAGTTGCTGCACGCGCGCCGACAAGACGAACACGATGGCCAGTTGCACGCACGCGAGGCCCCAGAAGACCGGTCCATTCGTGAGGATGGTCCTGACAAGCGTCGGCGACGAAGCCGTGTACCAGGCGGTGCCGGCGGTAACGATCAGACCAAAACACATCCAGCCGTACACGGCGTTCAGAAACGCGCTGGTCTGACCGGCAACCGCCGAGGGAAACGGAATGCGCCTGTCGTTGTAGGTCGTCATGCCGTCGCTCGCACCACGGGCACGTCCACGACATGCTCCGCAACAAACCACACCTGGAGCTCGTTGCGCCGGATGACGTCGCTGATCAGCAGGTCGTTCGTGCCGTCGTCGCCGCGCTCGGCCGCCTGCCGCGCCATCGTGCGCGCTTCCTTCAGAATGATCTCGTGTGCGTGCAGGAGCCGCGAGATCTGCACCGGCGCTTCCTCCCGGCCGCTCGGAAGACGCGGGATGATCGTGGTGTCCGCCACATCGGGTGCCATCGCGATGCTGATGCCGCCAAGCAGCTGGATTCGCTCGGCGATCAGATCGACGAGCGCGACCTGCTCGTCGTAATGCTTGTCGAACAGCAGGTGCAGTTGATAGAAGGTGGGTCCCGCGACCTGCCAGTGATGCTTCTTGTACATGTCGCGCAGCGTCATCGTGTCGGCGAGCAGCTGGTTGAGATTGTCCACGCTTTCCATGCACGCGCGCACGTCGAGCGCGATCGGCATCCTGACGAGATGACCGAACGGCTGGATCTCGTGCGCGGTCTGCTGCGCCAGCGGCCTGGCTCTGCTCAACCAGTCCAGCGTCTCGGTTGTGATCTTGATCGACATCGGGTTCTCTCCTCTTTCCTGGCCGGCTGCAACCACGCGGCCAGAGTCTCCGCGCGGATCTCTGACACATTTCGTGACTCGAGTCGGCCGGCGCGCCGATCCGCTAGCATCGTGCGAGCCGATTGGCATCACACGGACGGCTCATCGTTTGCACCACGAGCGCAGCATGCGAGGGCTGTGTATGGAAGATCGATCCGTTGTGTTAACCGCCGCCTGCATCGGAGCCGTGGCCGGCGGAGTGTGGGGCTGGCTGTACCTGACGAAGAACGGAACCCAAGTTCGCGATCGACTCGAGTCTACGTTCGGTCCTGCTATTGACGACGGGCGCCTGTTCCTGTCGGAGGTTATGGCCGTGGGGAACGCGCTGCGAGTTCCGCCAGCAGCGCCAGCTGCTGCTGCTGAATCTTCATGAGCTCGAGCCACTGCACGTCGCGGATGTCATCGAGCTTCGCGTTCAGACCGGCGACTTCGAGCTCCGCCTTGGTGTTCACTTCGTAATCGTGTTGCGCGTCCAGCCGATCGCGCGCCGTCTGGCGGTTCTGGCTCATCATGATGAGCGGCGCCTGCAGCACGGTCATACAGGCCAGCACGAGATTGAGCAGGATGTACGGATAGGCATCGAACGCCTGCGTCATCGTGGCGTTGACGAGCATCCAGACGCCTATCGCGACTGCCGTCAGGAAGATGAACGCCCAGCTGCCTCCGAAGGCGCTGACGTGGTCGGCCACGCGATCGCCGAAGGAGACCGGCGCCTCGGTCGGGTCCCCGGCGGTGCGGTGGCGGCGAATGAACCGTTCGACGATGCGGCGTTCAACGGCGTTCAGGCGTGCGATCTCGTCGGCAAGTTGTGTCTGCGGCATGGCGCCACACTTTACACGTACGCGCCGTTGTGATCCATCCGGCGGCACGCTTCGGCGCAGCGGTGGCACTCCGCCTCGCACCGCTTCATCTCGTCGTCGTCGACAAACGTCGCGCAGCTGCGCGCGCACGCGTCGCAGACTTCGGCGCAGACCTCGCAGAGCCTGCGGGAGCGCGCTGAATCGCGCAGCATGAACGCCACGCTCGCCGCGCACATGTCCACGCAGTCGAGCAGGGTCGTGATGTGGTCTGGATCGGCGTGCCGTTCACCCTTCCGCAGGCAGTGCGCGATCATCTGCACGCACATGTCGTGGCACTTCTCGCACTCGTGGATGCAACGCTGCATATCGCTCAATGACATAGGGCCTCCTCGTATCACGCCGCGCGACGCGAAGCCGGCGACGTCCGCGACCGTTTGTGCCGCACGACGTCGCCGGCGAGCGCGACGATCAACTGCATCCCCGCCCAAATCGCCGGCCAGAGCATGACGGCCACAAGGACCTGCACGCCGGGGGGCAGCCGCAGAAAATCGTTCGCGCTCATGAGCCGCCTCATCGATCCTGTTGGGCGCTCGAGGTGTAGCGGCCCAGCGCCTGGGGGAACGCCTGGAGTGCCGTCGCCGCGCCCGCATCGCCTGTGACGCGATCGCCGAGCAGTTCGCGCGCGGTATGGCCGTAGACGGCCATGTTCAGATCGTCCTCTGGCTTCAGGACGACGCCCTTTACGTTGACGCCGGCGAAGAGTCCGCGGCTACGTGAATACGACAGGATTTCCGCGTGCATCAACGCATCGGTCGCGGCGCCGGCATTGCGGCCGACAGGACCCGCCGCGAGCCCGGCTTCGCCGCCGACCTCGAACTTGTCCTTCATCAACCCTTCCACGCTCTCGTCATTCATCAGCAGCAGGAAGAAATCCGTCGACGAGGCGCCGATCTGGGGCCCGACGCTGGCCCCCGCCCCGCGAATGAACACGGGATTGCCCCATCCCGCGGCGGACTGCCGGCTGACGACTCCCCGCCCGCCTTCCCCGCCGACGGTAACGGCCACTTTGATCACGCGCGGGAACACGGCAACCGCCTTCGCGCGCAACAGCAGGTCCCGCGGAATGGCTTTGTCCGGCACCTGCATGATGGCGTCGAAGGCCTTGGCTGCCCTGAGGGCCTGGTCCCCAGCCTCCTTGGCGCTCTTCGCATCGTCCGACCGCGCCGCCTGCGTGCGCCCTCCGATGATCATGATGGCGGCCATCGCGATCAGCACAACCAGAACGTTCTGTCTTTCGGAATTCATCG
>Ga0193726_1001774_pt1 | contig 15965 bp, 15 predicted proteins | sample H2c1metaG_FD_144928 | JGI IMG/M metagenome (GOLD analysis project Ga0193726, IMG submission 144928) | Soil microbial communities from a riparian zone of the East river system, Colorado, United States - H2c1 | ecosystem: Environmental > Terrestrial > Soil > Riparian zone | place: USA: East River... | reverse complement strand
CCTTTGGTGTTCCTCTCCGGTGACCGTAACCTCTACCTTTTTAGCAATGGATTGTGCCAACTCGCTTTGCAAAGCAAGAGCATCCCGCAGCTCGCGATCGTAGGTTTCCGACCAGAAGTGCTCGTCAGTCGCGCCGCGAATCAACTGGGCCGTGACGCGAATCCGATTGCCTTCTCGCATTACAGACCCTTCCACAATGGCATCGACGCCCAGCGTTTTGGCGATGTCTGGCACGGAGAGCTGAGGATTCTTGAAGCGCATCACCGATGTGCGGGAAATGACGCGTAGATCATGGATCCCCGAGAGGCGTGCAATCAGCGCGTCAGTCATCCCGTCAGCAAGGTATTCTTGTGTGGGATCTCCGGACAGGTTCTTTAAAGGCAGTACCGCTAAAGACGCGATCTTGGGTGGCGTCGCATTTCCTGTGCGATCTCGGGACAGGGCAAAAGCGACGGCAAGCAGGCCGAGTAGAGCGACTCCGGCCAGAGCGAACCAGAGACGCGACAACACTTTCGTTCTTTGACTGTGGTCCGGTTCTGCCTCCGCAGGCGTTTTGGGGATTTGCTCCTCCCGCTCTTCGCGCAAGCGGAGCCCACGGGTTTGCAGCCAAGCGTCGAGCTCTGGACCTAAGGCATAAACGGAGCCACGCTTCTCGTGCACATGGCGGTGGACCGGCATGCCCTCGCGCTTCTCCCAGCGCTGGACGGTGGTCACATCGCGTTCGAGATAGGCGGCAATTTCCTTCCACGAGTCCAGCAGCTCTTCGGCCGGTCGCTCAGATGGCGGCGTGTTTGGGATTGGATCGCCCATCGCGTTCTCCTGAATAACCCACTGATGCAGAGAGATAGGTAACGAGAGTGTAACCCCGTCGTTCAGGACCAGCAATAGACAGCATTAGACGGCAAATAGATACCTCTGCACCTTGCCGTTTGACGAAACCACGATCATGCCCGATCTTGGTCGCGCGCCTCGACTTTGAAATCGCCGAGACTAAATTCTTGTGCCATCACTCCCTAGCGGAAGCTCCGGTATGCTGTGCCGGCCGAGGAGCTTTCGGCGACAAACGGGCGACTCTAAAATTTGGAGATTACCTATGAAGAACAAGAATTTCTGGCTGGCCGCACATGTTTTCGTCATTCTCGTGTTAGCGATGGGTGCTAGTGCGCTGGCGAAAGCTCCTGAGTCCAGGCACTTTAATGGACTAATCAACGACTATTCGCCTGCGACCATAGGGGGTAAAGTGGTCGGTCCGTGGGAAATTCGCGGCCACTGGTCTTTGAAATTGAAGGACGAATCCCGCCTGGCCGATTTTTCCGCAGTTGTGAACATGGAACTCTCCGATGGAGCGATCGTGGAGGGTGTTGCTCAGGTTGACGTTCCCGCGTCACGCACGGCTCATACCCACCACATCACGATGACGGATGCCACGGTCAGTCCCGACACGAGCGTCTGTCCGCCTTTCACCCCTGCCGCCACTCCCGCCATTGGCCCTGGCTACGTGATTTCCGGCCCGGTTAGCGTTACGTCCAACGGGAGCGCCGCGGGCTTTGAAGCGAAGGGGCCATCCACGCTGCGGGCCTGCGTCACAGGGGGACCGGAAGTCCAGTTTTCAAACATAACTCTGGAGTTCATGGGTCAAGCTCCTACACATTTTGGAACGCAGGCTATCCACGGCGTCGTTCGCAAGGCAACGAGCGAGCGGCACGACGATTCTCATCGATAGGCGACGGCGGGCGCGGGCGGGGCGGACGTCGTGTCCGCCCCGCCTAACGTTCGGACGCCACTAGGTGCGCGAGTCGCGTGTGCCGTGTCAGAGTGGCTGGCCGAAAGGCAGTCGGAGCCCATCTCGCAAGCGTCTAACAACTAACGAAATGCCAATTCACAAATGAACACGTTAATCGGACAAATGAAATCTTCGGTTACATGCGGACCACTCGTGGATTCGAGTTCAAAACGAACGTTATAAGAGCATCATCCGAAGCCGTTGAAAATCACCTGAGCAAAGAAAATTTGGTGCGGAAGGAGGGATTCGAACCCTCACACCTTACGGCGCCACCCCCTCAAGATGGTGCGTCTGCCAATTCCGCCACTTCCGCACAGAAGTGAAGAGCGTTGATTCTAACCTGCGAGGCCATCACGAGCAAGCACACTTCGCTGGCATTTTATTTCTATTTCAAAATTGAAGCGTCTCAGCTGTAGCTCAGGGTGCGACGCGCGATTTTTGCGCGGCGACCCTGAGGATTTCTTGCCCGTTCCACTCATAACGTGAAAGCACGCTTGGCAAAACACCGAAAAACCTCAGGGCGTCCGGCTAAACTGCGCCGGGCGCCCTGAGCTACAAAATAATTTCGGAGAATTTGCGAGTGAACTATTTATTCGTCGGCGGAGGAGTTGTTGGCGGCGTCACCGGAAGCGGCGCTGGTTTCGCCGGAGCTGGCGCGGACGACGCAGGTTTGCCGCCCAACTTATCAAACACCGAGCGGCTCGCAATCGTATTGTCCTGACGCACCACCAGCAGCATCGACGTGATCATGAACATCACAGCGCACCAAGTAGTGGCTTTGGAAAGAAATGTTGCAGCGCCGCGCGGCCCGAACGCTGTCTGACTTCCTGCGCCGCCAAACGCGCCCGCCAGGTCAGCAGCAGTTCCGCTCTGCAGCAGCACCACAATCGCCAAAACGATGCACACCAAAATGTAAAAAAACAAAAGGATGAATGGCACTTTCCATCCGAGGAACAGAATCATTCCTCCAATAAGAAACGAAATTCCCCACTTCACTTCGACTGGCATTTGATTTGCTCCCCTTCAATTTCCAAAATCGTTTTCGTCTTCAATTTCAAAGTCAGAAATTCACAATCGACGCGAAAGACGCCGCTTCCAAACTTGCTCCGCCCACCAGCGCGCCGTCAATTTCCAGTTGCGCCATCAAGCCGCGAATGTTGTCCGGCTTCACGCTGCCCCCGTAAAGAATCCGCAAATTCTCCGCGCGGTCGGAAGTAAAGCGGGTGGCCAAATGGCTTCTCAGAAATCGGTGCGCGTCGCCCGCCATTTCCGGCGTAGCCGTGCGTCCGGTGCCAATCGCCCAAACAGGCTCGTAGGCAAGCAGAATACGGGAAAATTGCTCATCGGTCAACGCGCCAAGTCCGCCCGCGCATTGGCTCGCCAGCACGGACTCAGTCTGATTTCCGTTGCGCTCATCCAGCGTTTCTCCGACGCAAACGATTGGCGTAAGTCCCGCGTCCAGCGCAGCAGCAGTTTTCTTCGCGACCATCTCATTCGTTTCACCAAAAATGTGTCGACGTTCGCTGTGCCCTAAAATTACGTAACGACATCCCGCTTCAACGAGCATTGACGCCGAAATTTCTCCGGTGAAGGCGCCCTGTTTTTCAAAGTGCATGTTCTGCGCGGAAATTGCGATGTTCGATCCGCTCGCAGCTTCAGCGGCGGCAGCCAGCGACGTGAAAGTGGGAGCTACAACGATATCGCAATGCGTCGTCGAGGCAACCAGCGGCTTGAACGCTGAAAAAAACGCGCGCGTATCCGCGACCGTCTTGAACATTTTCCAATTTCCGGCAATCACAGGTCGTCGCATCTTTAGCCTATTTGTCCTTCTTTGTCGGTGGTGTTGCCGGCATAGCTAGATTAGCAAGCCCCCTAAAAAAGGCTGGATTCGCTTGCGCTTCTATCGCTTTCCCCAATGCATCCCAATCAATCTTACCGAAATTACCTATCGACCGAAGCGGCACCGTACGACCTTCGGAGCTAGCTTCCGAGTTTCGATTCGACGCGGTAACCACGGAAGGACGGTCAACAACTAGTCGTTCCTTTAGTTGGCCTACTTGTCGCGTCAATTCTGAGACCATTTCCATGACCTCTCCCATATAACGCTCGGCTTGCTTCCCACTTCCTTTGAGAGCCTGGACGTCAATCGCCTGGCTAACTGGCGACTCAACTGAGGTTGGGTTCTTATCGATTTCATCCATTTGCTTTTCGAGCTCCGCCTTACATCGTTCCGCGCTGCTCAGATCGTGGTGATCAAGATGAATTGTGCGGAGGCCCGCGACGTCAAACGGGATCTTCTCATTCTCTTGGATAAGTTGGATAAATGGCTTTCGTACCGCATGTCGGAGGGCTAGTTCGTAAAAGACATTTGGATTTTGATATGCCAAGTCGGCGATCACGAGATGCGAGTCAAAAAGGTGCTGAATGATTTGGGATGTAATCATTCCGGATTTGCCAATCTTATCCGCGCGGATAACCTCATAGTGGAACTTCTTCGCGATAGGTTCGATGATAATTTCCTCAACTTGGTCAGTTCGCCTTCGTGACTCGGAACCGTCCTCGCCAATGGGCGCGATAAAGAAGCAGATCTTTTTCTCGGGCACTAGATCACCTCGTCTCGCGCGGTGCGTTCCTCAGCGCTTCCACGCCGGGCAACTTTTCTCCGGCCAGAAATTCCAACGAAGCACCACCGCCCGTCGAAATGTGACTAATCTTATCTGCCACTCCCGCTTGGTGCACCGCCGCAACAGAATCTCCGCCGCCGACAATACTTGTCGCGCCGCCCGCCGTTGCAGCGGCTACAGCTTGCGCGACGCCTAATGTTCCGCGCGCAAATGCTGGCATTTCAAAAACGCCCATTGGACCATTCCAAACAATTGTTCGCGCCCGCGAAAGTTCCGCGCCAAAGTCGGCTACAGTTTTCGGACCGATATCCAATCCCATCCAACCATCCGGAGTTTTTGTGATGTCCACAGTTTGCGTTGCAGCGTCAGATTTGAATTCGGATGCGATCACATGATCTGCAGGCAGCATAAATCTAAATTTTCTCTGCACCGCGTCGGACATAAGTCTTCGCGCTAAATCCAACTTGTCATCTTCGACGAGTGACTTTCCGATCGCAATTCCCTGCGCTTTCAAGAATGTGTAAGCCATTCCGCCGCCGATCAAAAGTGAATCGGCAATCTTCATTAAATTTTCGACGACCTCAATCTTGTCGGAAACTTTCGCCCCGCCGAGAATCGCAACGAAGGGCCGTTCGGGATTTGAAATCGCTTTACCCAGGTACGCCAGTTCGCGTTCCATCAATAATCCCGCCGCGGACTGTTTCACGAAGCGCGTAATTCCCACCACTGAGGCGTGCGCGCGATGCGCTGAACCAAACGCGTCGCACACAAACATTCCATCGCACAGCGCTGCAAGTTGACGCGAGAAATTCTCGTCATTCGCTTCTTCTTCCGCGTGGAAGCGAACGTTTTCCAGCAGCAGAATTTCGCCACTCGCTAGCGCTTTGCTTTTCGATTCGGCTTCCGAGCCAACGCAATCCGAGGCGAATTCCACTTTTGCGTTTAGCAACTCCGCAAGCTTGCTGGCGGCCGGTTGCAAACTATATTTTGGATTGGGTTTGCCTTTTGGGCGGCCGAGATGCGACGCGAGCACGATTCTTGCGCCGCGTTCACGCGCTAATTTCAGCGTTGGCAAAGTTTCGCGGATTCGCGTATCGTCTGTAACTTGATAGGGAGCGGAATCGGAAAGCGGCACATTAAAATCAACGCGAATAAAAACGCGCTTGCCAGACATTTCCAAATCACGGATGGAAAGTTTATTCATGACTGTAAAAATCCGCGAAATCCCTTAGAACTTCGCCGCCATAAATTTAATTAAATCTTTCACGCGGCTCGAATATCCCCATTCGTTGTCGTACCACGCCAGAACTTTTACGCAATTTCCGGCCACAACTTTGGTGTATTCGGCGTCAACAATGGCGGAATGTGGATTCCCGCGGAAATCGATGGACACCAATTCTTCCGTGCTGTAGGCCAGAATATTTTTCATCGGCCCTTCAGCAGCCAATCGCAACGCATTGTTTACAGACTCAACCGTGGCGGGCTTTTCGGTGGTGATGGTTAAATCCACTACGCTGACGTTCGGAGTCGGAACGCGCATCGCGTAACCATCCAACTTGCCTTTCACTTCCGGAATCACGAGATTCAGAGCCTTCGCGGCGCCAGTCGAAGTTGGAATCATGGAAAGAGCAGCGGCGCGAGCGCGACGCAAATCCTTGTGCGGCAGATCCAAAAGTTTCTGGTCATTTGTGTAGGAATGAATCGTGGTCATGGTGCCGTGAACAATTCCAAAAGTGTTCAGCAGAACTTTCGCAACCGGTGCGAGACAATTTGTTGTACAAGAAGCGTTGGACACAACGTCATGATTTTTCGGATCGTAAATATTTTCATTCACTCCGAGCACCAGCGTGCAATCCGGATCCGTAGCAGGCGCGGAAATAATTACTTTTCGTACCGGGCCGCGAATATGTTTTCGCGCTTCCGATCCCTTGGTAAACAATCCGGTCGACTCAACAACAATTTGCGCGCCGACCGAAGCCCAATCGAGTTCGGAGGGATCTTTTACTTTAAAAACTTTGAAGCTCTTTCCGTCCACGGAAATGGAATCTTCCGTGTGGGTGACGTTGTGAGTGAGATTGCCTAAAATGGAATCGTACTTCAGCAGATAGGCCAAAGTTTTCGCGTCGGTAATATCATTCACCGCGACAATTTCAATTGCCGGATCGCCTAGCGACGCGCGCACAATATTTCGACCGATGCGGCCAAAACCGTTGATTCCCACTTTAACCGGCATTCTTCCTCCCAGAATAGTTTGGACTTTTTATCACTCGAGACGAGACATTGTAACTCGGATTGATGATGCTAGGGTGCGCGGAAAAAAATGTCAACGATGGAAGATGAGAGGAATTCTTGTTTGGTAGCGCAGACAATCGTGGCTGCGCGCTTTTGAATTTTTCCTAGAAGACCTGCGCAGCCAGGATTGTCTGCGCTACTGAAACTGCATTATAATGCATACGAAACAGGCGTTTTTTTGGGAAACTGCATTATAATGCAGTTTCTCAGAAACACTTTTGATAATCGTATTTTCGCCCTGCTCAGACGAATCCCATTGTAAGGCTTCGGCTAAAGCCCTAATTAGCACACAATCATGCACGAGATCGCCGTAAGTCCTTTATTAGCACAGACATGACAAACGAGGGGGAGGGGGGATAGGTGAGGTGATTTTGCCACTTATTTTCGTCAAGTGGCTGATTCCAAGTGACTTAGTGGATAGTGAGTAAAACCGTAGAGTTGGCAATTTAGTAGTCGACGTGGGCGGCAAGAATCTCCACGGCTGCGAAACACCGATGGGCTACATGAACCGCTGGCTGCCAATGTATGCGCCTCATTTTTTATATCTTGCGTAGACTCACGCTAATGAGAGTAGAGTTGTTGGTATGACTAAAGCCACTGCGGTGCGATGCGTAAATCGTTACATACTTCCTTCTGCGCTTTTCGGTGGCTGTATTGGGGCGCTTGAATCCTTGATCAAAGGTGGCGCAGCGCGGGCGATTTTCGTCACGGTGGCGTTTGTATTGCTTGTGGCGATATGGAATCGAAGGAAGCTAGCCTAGAGACGCTCGGCCGTTTGGTTTATTTTCTGCCCGGCCTTCTCATCTTGTTTGTACCGGCGAAATTCAAACTAGCGTTGCGTCAAAGCCTCTCGAATAGATCCGGCAGAAATCCTGGAAAGCCAGCGACGTGGCGAACGCCGAGGATCGCGATTGATATGCAAATCACTCCGACGCCGAGCGCGACTGCACAAGCAGCGGCATCGGACATGTATCCTTGAGCCAGGACACGCGGCGGCGTCAGCATTTTTTTCCATCCCAGAATGTTGACGTCGGAACCGCCCTCGTCAACTTCCCATCGATTAAAATCTGCATCGCGAAGAGACGGGAAAAGTACCTCGAGGATTGAGAACACTCCCGCATAGAGAAATACGAGATATGGAAGGAGCCGGAAGAAAAGGGCGAGCATATCGGCGCAAGTTATCAGATTCAGATGCTCCTTCCAAGTCGCCTAAATACGTTCGCGACTGACAAGACAGTGCCGTCAAACGAAAACTAAGAGCGTCGCTGTGCTATCTTCCACCTCAGCAATGTCTCGGAGAACACACTTGAAACTCAGAACGATTCCCTTCTTTGTAATTGGCGCTGCAGTTTCCCTGCTATTTGCCTCGCCGAACATTACGCAGGGTGCGCCGCAAAACGCCGCGGTCAGTCCCGGTCAAACACAAACTTTGCCGAATTGGTCGGACCCTGAGCTTGCTAAATTTGTTTACTCCGTGGTTTCGATCAAGCCGTTTAAGGCTGATGACAATGAGGGAAGATCGCTGGGCACGCGGTCGTCGCCGGATGGATATACGGCGGCGTTTCCGGTGGCGGGGCTGGTTTATGAGGCATACCGCACCGAACACTATAAAGTTACCGGAGGGACTGGCTGGATACAGTCCGACATGTGGTTAGTGGAAGCGAAAATGGATCCGGAAATTATGGAGGCGCTGCAAAAACTTCCACGAGAGAAACGAACCATTGCGAGACAGCACATGCTTCAAGTTCTTTTGCGCGATTATTTCGAAGTGGTCGTTCGCACTGAAATCAGGGATGTTCCGGCTTACGATTTGGTGTTGGCAAAGAAGGGTTCCAAGCTGACGCAAGCGGTCGACGCGAATTCTGCAAACCAAAAATTTAAATGGTCAACAGAAGGCACCATGCAATTGGTGTCGGCTCAAGGCGAACCGGTGGATTCAATGTTGGCTGTGCTATCGGCTGACACCGGGCGACCCGTGTACGACAAAACCGGACTGACCGGCGTTTACGATTTCGCATTGAAATATACGCCGAAGCAATTTTTGATGGATTCGCCGCCCGAGGGAGATAGCGCGCCTTTCCCGCAGACCGCGCCACCAATTGAAAAAGCGTTGGAGGATCAACTGGGGCTGAGGTTGGCGTCTACGACGGGGCAGCTGGAATTTATTATTATTGACCGCGCTGAACGGCCTAGCGGGAATTAGCGCGGGAGTTATTTTGGTGGGATTGGTGGCGCGGCTCCGGTAGCAACAAATCGTTTACGACGAAAAGACGAGCGCACAGACAGGAATGTCTATGCTACTTACTACACGGGATTCCGGAATCAAATACGGTGGCGCTTGTATTGCTGCTGGCCGCGATCTGCGCGAAATTATGCGCTGGAGGGACACCATGAATAACCGTTATGTCGATCGAGTGGGCTGGGTTGACCGAATTGGCCAAAAAGATCGGGAGTTTGAAGAGCTCCTGTGTCTCGCTTACTTATTCACACACTCGGTTTATGATGAGTCTCCCGATGAGTCCGAAATTCCGCTGGTTGATGATGCGGAGTTATTCCAGAATTTTTTCTGTAACTGAAGCCTGGCCTAATTGGCTTTAGGTGAGCAGCGAGGATCGGCGATTTCCACGCGACGATTTTTTGCGCGCCCTTCGTCGCTTCCATTATCGGCGACGGGTTTCGTTTTACCATAGCCTTTGGCCGTGAGGCGGTCCGCTGTGACGCCGTGTTGCGTGAGCCAGATGACCACCGCTTTGGCGCGCGCTTCGGAAAGAGTTTGATTGTAAACATCGGGGCCGACGTTGTCAGTGTGTCCCTGAACTTCCAGCTTCAGCGTTTTATCAGTCACCATTATGTTCGCCACTGGTTGAAGCGCGGCGTCAGAAGCTGGCTGCAAGGTCGCCTTATTGAAATCAAACAACACGCCGTAGAGCGCAACGTGGCAGTCCTTCGCCAAATTCGCTCCCAGGTCCACTAAGCCCGCGTCTGCCACGCTGATGGAATATCCCCCCGAGACAGGCGACACCATGGCCCAGATGTTCCGATTCTTTTGCGTGTAATGCGCTCTAAGAACACCATTCCCTTCCTGCACGATCGCCCAGCCGCTTTTGGTGAGCGCGTCGCGATACGCCGCGGTCAGCAGTAAGTTTGAAATCGCGGGAAGGTCGTAGTCGCGATAGAGTGTTCCGTTCGCAACAATTTCCGCCTGCTCAGCACCGCGGGGCTGCACGCGAAACGGCGCGTTGTCCGCACCACCGCGATGAAATTTCGATCCGGGGAGCGGCGCCAGATACGGAAAATCTCCGGTATCTGTCGCGATTTTCTCGGGAGTGGCGTCAGGCGCTTCAAGCGTGAGAGTAATCGGCACAGGCGCGATTTCAATCACGTCCATACGAAAGAGAAGCGGCGAGCCGTCGGTATCAACATTTGCCCAGGCCTGCACGCCGTTCTTCGAGTATTGCAAAACCTCCAGCAATCCGCCGGTGCGGAATTCCTTGACGATGGTCCAGCCATTCTGTAGGAATGCCGGCTTGACCTTGTTCCATTCCGTGACCGCGTCACTGCCACTTGCGGTTTCGGCCAAAATGAACCAATGCTTGCCTTGTATGGCCGGACCGACGGAGCGATTGGGCGGGAACTTCACCTCGTCCCACGCCTGATAGGGAATGTTTTTTCTGACTTTTAGAATTGTGGAAAGAAAGGAAAGTTCGGGCGGCGGTTCCTGCACGAGTTGCGCGGCGGATGGAATTGCAGTTAGCGCACACAACAGCGCGAGACGGCTGGCGATCTTCCAAATAGAGTTGGTGGAGAACATTTGAACGATCCCTACAAACTGGCGGAAGTGTAACTCAAGCACACAAAATTCCAAAATTTCGCGGGCTGATTGGATAGGAGCGCAGCAGGCGCTGCCAGGAATGTCTGTGCTACTTGACCCGGCGCGGTGTGACTATTTGCGGAACGATTGGCTAGAATTGAGTGTAGTGATTTGAGGAGAGATTGGAATGTCTGAGAAGCAATCGCCGGCAGCTTTCATTACAAAACTTTTTGAGACGCATCTTAAGGTGAAAAATCTTGAGCGGTCGATGCAGTTCTATGGAGAAGTTCTGGGGCTGGAGCTTGCGTTGAAGGAGGACACCCGGCGGACGGCGTTTTATTGGCTTGGCGAACGACGCAATACGATGCTGGGGATATGGGAAAATCCGCCGTGGAGTTCTGCCGAACCTTCCGGAAATCCTATTGTTGTTCAGCATATTGCTTTTGAGACTGCGTTTGACGATTTGAGCGGCGCGATTGGAAACTTGAAGGAACGCGGAATTTTGTTGCGGAATTTTTTTGATGAAGTCACGGACGAGCCTAGCGTTTTTGGGTGGATTCCGGCGGCGTCGATTTATTTTAATGATCCGGATGGGCATTTGCTGGAGTTTATTGCGAAACTTTCTGGGGAGGCGAAGCCGGAGATTGGCGTTGTTTCGTTGGGGGAGTGGAATGCGAGGGTGGGTAAGTGATCGTGAGTCGCCAATCAGGAGATTGGCGTTCCCAGGAAAAGCGGGCAACCTGAAGGGTACCCCTACGAAAGCAGATTTAGAAAACCTGGGTAGGAAATTCGGTGATTACGGATTTGAGACGGTGACGGCTTTATTTTTGGGGAATTCTTTTACGTTGGTAACTTTTTCGCCGATGAAGGTTACGAACATTGTTACGGCGGGAGGCGTGCCGTAGATCCAGTCTTCGGTTTCGTCGCCGTTCACATTTTTCTCGCGGATTTTCTTATCGGGCTTGCCGACCGCGGCTTCCACCATTTCGCGAGTCATGCCGACGATGGCGCGCTTTTCTTCAATCGCTTTTTCCATCGCGGGCGGAAGAGTTTCAGACCAGATCACCGCGGCAGAACGTTGCGCTGAAAAATTTAGCACCGGCGCGAGTTTTGCTTTCAACTCATCGGGCGTCATGTCTGGAATTGGGCCGTCGAAATCCAGAACCAGCGTGGTGCCGTTCGGGCCAACATCGGGGCCATTGTTATCGGGACTGGCTGAACTGGTAGGCAAACCGGAAATTCCGATTTGAAGACGATCGCGCCAGCTGGTGTGTTTATTTCCGCCGCCATTAATTAAAACTATGATTTCGGTTTTCTTAAATTTCATATTGGTGATTTGCACGTTGTCACCGGGATTCACCGCGGCGCCGTGAGATTGCACAACGCGATGCAGCATGGACTCGTCAAAGGGCTTCTGCATGTGCATGATGAAGCCTTCTTTGCCGTTCGGCAGCGAGCGCACGGCATGCGCATATTCACCGTCAACGAAGCGAACGAGCATCAGCTCCGAGGGCGGATTCCCAGCGCTGGATTTGTGCGGATCGTCGCTTACATTCTTGACGCTACCCTGCGATTGCGCGTCGGAAGAATTCTTCGGCGAAGCATTTGCAGGTTGCGGATCGGGAGTGGTTGGCGATTGTCGCGCGGGACTGAAGTTCGGCAGCAGCGGAATTTTAATTCCGGCTAAAGCGTCCGGCGACGGGGCAGAATTCGAGCGCCACGGCAATCCCTGGGGGTTATCCAAGCTGAGAAGCATGAGAAGGGCAATCGCGATGGGCGCAGTACGCATATTCAGACCCCTGCCTGCGGCCTATTGTAATTCTTTCTGCGCCGAAGGGGAAGGTTTTAATAAATTGGTCGAAAGGAGGCAGGCGATGCCTGCGACGCAGACGAACGTGACGGCCGCGCCACCTTCGGGGCCGTAGCTTCCTCCTGTGATCCAGCGGGGGCCGGAATTTTCTGTGATGAATAGGCCGGGGCCGAAATTAATTCCGCTAACGGGTAGCGAAACGATTGTGCAGAGCATCAGGTTCCAGGACCAGTGCAGGCCGATTTGCATCCACATGGAACGCGTGCGGACATAGGGAATGGCCAGCAGGATTCCGGCGAGCGCGGTATTCAGCGTTGAGAAAAATGTTGCGCTGGGATTTGTCGCATGTGCGGCGCCAAAAATTATTCCAGCGATGATCAACGCGGCGGGAGTTCCGACGGACCACATGAGCCACTTGAAGGCGTATCCGCGGAAGGCGAGTTCTTCGACTGTTGCGGCGAACGCGAATAATAAAATGTTTGCGCCGACGAGTCGCCAGATATGGAACGAGTATCCGGCGATTGGAGAATAGTGAACGGAATGTGTAGCGGCGAGAATTGCCATCACAATTAGCTGGAGCGCGGTTCCGAATGCGAGTCCGGTGATGAGTTGTTTGGCCCAGCCCGGTTGCAGAGTTAGGCCGAGCGTGGAGAAATCGCGGTGGTCGACGAAGCGGACGAAGATCCAGCTTAGGCCGAAAAATGCGGAGGCCAGAACTACTGAGCTCCAGAAGAATAGGCTCCACAAAGAAATGTTATGCGCGTATTCCTGGAACACTGTGGCGACGACGACTTGGATCGCCAGCATGCAGAAAATGAAAAGAAGCACACGGACGTAGGCGCGCAGGCGGCCGTCATCGACTAGAAATACGCGTTCGCCCAAACTTCGCGGGCGTCGCGCTTTGGGATTGTCCGGGTTTTCTAGAAATGACGGCGTGGACATGGAATTAATTTGCGGCGGGCGACCACGCGCGAAAACGCGCAATGTGAAGGCACCCCATATTTAGCGCGTTACTTTCACGCGGACGCCGCTGCGGTCAATGTATATCGGCAAAATTTCGCCGCCTGCGCCGCGAACTGCGGCTTCCACGCGTTCACGGGCTTGCGGATCGATTATGAGAGTGACGCAGCCGCCTCCACCAGCGCCGCAAACTTTTCCGGCGAGCGCTCCATTTTTTCGCGCGGCGCTGATGATATTGTCGATCACCGGCGTGGAAATGTTTGGAAGGTTGCGGCGGCGGGCCGTCCATTCTTCGCGGACGAGTTTGCCGACTTCGGTCCAGTCGGCGCGAAGAATTGCGATTCTTAATTGCTGCGCGATGGCAGAAATTTCCGCGAGGTTATGCGTGATTTTCTTATCGCCATTAATTTGCGCCTGGAAAACTTCCCAATTATTGATTCCGGATTGGCGCGGTTTTCCTGTGTAGCAAACTACGAGACGCGATTCGAGATCTGCTGCATCCACTTTAAGCGCTTCGCGGAATTCGCCGCCTGCGCGAAGATGAATCGCGCTGGTGCCGCCGAATGCGGGAGGATAGTGATCCTGCGTTCCGGTGGGAACGTGAATCACCATCGCTTCAGCGTCGCGGCTGATGTGAATCCAGTCAACGCGGCTGTGGCCGGCGTGCGTGAATTTATCGAGCGCGGCGCAAATTGCTACGGCCATGGCGGATGATCCGCCGATGCCTGCGCCTGCCGGCGCTTCGGAATTGGTGGTGAGAGTGAAACCGGATTTCGGCTCGAAAAGTTTTACTAGATGCGCGAGCAGAGGAAGTTTGTAATTTTTCCCGCGCGCTAAATCGGCGAATGACGCGAAAGTTTCGCGGCGGCGTGTGTCCGTCGAAATTAATGTGATGCGCTTGGCGGATTTCTGCACGTCAATTGTGCAGCGCGCGTATCGCGAAATGGCGCAATTCACGGTGAGCGCGCCTTCGTGAAATAAATAGAGCGGCCAAATATCCAACGTGCCGCCGGCTAAATCGATTCGTGTTGGTGCTTGCGCTTCAATTTTCATAATGAAATTTGCGAATTTCCCCCGGCGCGAGTTGAGCGGCGTTAATTCTACACGACACCTGTCGCCGCGGAGGTGCTCACTTGCGGCAATGTTTGCTTATATAAACGCAGATATGCGAAGCCTGCGATGATGTCGTAAAGCGCGTGCACTGCCATCGCGACATAAAGAGTGCCTGTAAATAAGACCACTCCCTGAAAAACTATCGACATGAAGAAAATTATTACGGCACCGCTCCAACCTTGAATTGCGTGAGCCAGTGCAAAAGAAAGCGCGGACAATAATGCCGCCGCCCACCAGTTCGGAATCCGGTAAATCAAAATCCCGAAAAGCACACCGCGATACGCAAACTCTTCCGCAAAGCCGGCGGTGGCACTTACGGCGATCCACCATCCCATTTCATTCGCGGCCTGCGGCACGCGACGAAAAACTTCCTCGCGCGAATGTGTGACCTTGTACTTCCAGCGAGGATACATTACCAACGCAAACACGACGATTGTGCCGACGCCGATCGCGACGTCCTTCAATCGAATTGTGTACGTTGGGAAAATTGGCAGGCCGAAGCTTTTCCAAGTAGCGATCGCCAAGGCCAGAATTACACCGAGCGAAATCAGTGTGTTCTTGAAATACCCCGGCTTGCGCGGAAATCGGCCGCCGGCTTTCAATGCGAAGTATGACCGGACGCAAAGTCCTGGAAGGATAACTCCGATCAGAAAAATATAGATTGTCGCCGGCACACCCATGTTTCACTCCGCGAACGTCGCGCAAGTATACGCATCACGTTCGTGTGGAACAACGCGTAAGATGTGGCCGGAGACTGATGTCCTCTCGAACGAACTTGTCTTCCAGAACGAAACTCGAAAGTCCCGGTAAATTTCCTGTTGCCCGGCGATTCATGGCGGGATTTGAAGGCACCACGCTGCCTTCCGCGATGCGCGAATTACTGGCGCAGGGATTGGCGGGCGTGGCTGTCTACGCGCGAAATTTCACAGACATTGAAGGACTGGCGCGGCTGAACGAAGAAATTCGCACGGCTGCAAATGGCCCTGTATTAATTGGAATGGATCAGGAAGGCGGCACGCGTTTTTCATTGCCTGCGCCATTTACTCAATGGCCTTCGCCGGCGGAACTTGGTGAGATGGACGATGAAAACGCGGTGCGCGATATTGCTCGCGCGATTGGACGGGAGCTTTCGGCCGTCGGATGCAATTTAAATTTCGCGCCGATGTTGGATTTGCATATTAATCCTTCCAGTCCTGTGACGATGGTGAGAAGTTTTGGCTCGGATCCCGCGCTGGTCGGGTGGATGGGCGCGGCGTTTTTGGCGGGCCTTGCCGAAACTGGCGTGCTTGGTTGCGCGAAACATTTTCCGGGACACGGAGATACTTTTGTGGATCCGCACAAAAATTTGCCGGTGTTTCATGGGACGGCTGAGCGGCTTGATCAGGTCGAGCTAGTTCCCTTCGCGGCGGCGATCGGTGCGGGAGTTGCGACGATTATGACCGCGCATATTTTGCTGCCGAAAATTGATGCGGAGTTTCCGGCGTCACTTTCGCGCACGATGCTGACGAATACTTTGCGCGAGCGTATGAAATTTCAGGGATTAATTCTGGCGGACGATCTCGGTATGGGCGC
>Ga0193726_1001773_pt1 | contig 15966 bp, 14 predicted proteins | sample H2c1metaG_FD_144928 | JGI IMG/M metagenome (GOLD analysis project Ga0193726, IMG submission 144928) | Soil microbial communities from a riparian zone of the East river system, Colorado, United States - H2c1 | ecosystem: Environmental > Terrestrial > Soil > Riparian zone | place: USA: East River... | reverse complement strand
AACGGTCATCGCGACGCTGCCGGGCGGCACGGTTCGAGAGTCGCTCGCGGAACTTACCGGCATCGATCTTCGCGGACTAGGCCTGTTGCTCACCAAGAACAAGCAAGAGGTCCCGGTGCGTTGCGGTATCGCGAATTTTCAAGCCCACGACGGCACGCTCACGGCACGTAATTTGGTGCTCGATACGGAGCCCGTCCTGATTGCCGGTGAAGGGTCTGCGCATCTGGACACCGAGACTCTGGATTTTGTATTGCGCGGCTATCCGAAAAGTACGCGGTTTTTTCAATTGCGCACGCCGATCCTGATCGGCGGCACCCTGGCGCATCCGTCGGTCGGCATCCAGGCGCACGATTCAAAAATGGTGCTTGTCGATCGCGGCAAGGCGCAGGACACCGACTGCGAGTCCCTGCTTCGATGACTCTTTCCGTGGCTGTGGGCAAGAGCGACCATGCACAAGGCCCGGAAAATGCTCCGGTCACCTTGGTTGAATACGGCGACTATCAGTGTCCTTACTGCGCGGACGTGCATTCCATGATTCAGTCCATTGCCAAAACCATGGGCCCGAACCTGCGCTTCGTCTTTCGCCACATGCCGCTCAACGACGTGCATCCGTACGCGCAGTATGCCGCGGAAGCGGCCGAGGCGGCCGGCGCGCAGGGCAAGTTTTGGGAAATGCATGACGCCATCTACGATCATCAATCGGATCTGGGTTCGGATCTGGTGCACACGCTTGCGCTCACGTTGAAATTGGACATGCCTCGATTCGAGGCCGACATGGAAGCGCGCCGCTATCGCCCGCGGGTCAAGCGCGACTTCATGGGCGCCATGCGCAGCGGGGTGGCGGCAACGCCGACGTTCTTCATCAACGGCGAACGTTACGAGGGAAATCTGGAGCAGCGGGCATTGCTCACGGCATTGCAGCGAACCTAAAGCAGCGTCTGCCGGACAGGCTCCTAATCCCTGATGAATTCCAACAACCGATTGTTGGCGGGCAAGTCGTGATCGGCGCGCAGCCGCAGACCGTACTGCGCCGCCAGCGCGGTAAGGTCATTGATATCACGCAAACCCGAGTTCGGATCCCGCTCCTGCAGCATGCGATCAAAGTCTTCATTGCTGTTCGACGTGTAACGGCCGCTGTAGCGAAATGGACCATAGACACACAGGATGCCGCCCGGCGAAAGCACGGCATCCAGGCCCCGGTACATCACTCGTACCTCCGCCCACGACATGATATGCAGGGTATTGGCCGTGAAAACGGCGTCAACCGTGCGCAGCGGCCACACGCTTTGATTGACGTCCAGTACGGTGGGTGGACGCAGATTGCGCGAGCCCTCGAGTTTCACCCGGGCGTCAAGATCGGCCAGGTACGCCAATTGCTCGGTGGGATGCCACGTCAAGTGGGTCAAATGCGCCGCAAAGTGCACCGCGTGTTGGCCGGTGCCGCTGCCGATCTCCAGCACTTGCATTCGCCCGCCAAATGCGCTCCGCAACACATCGAGTATTGGAGCCTTGTTTCGCTCGCAGGCTTCGGAGAAGGGCAACATACCGTTTGCAATCTTAGCGCACTCCTGCCTTCGCTATTCAAACGAGTCATCTTTAGCTACAGTGACGCCCCTCTTGCGCCTCTGACTTAGGAGATATTCGATGGCGACGTCCCTGTATGATTTTTCCATTCCGGCATTGACGCGTGGACTGACCAACATGTCCGCGATTCTCGACAAGGCCGCGGCCTTTGCGACGGCAAAAAAAATTGACGCGACCGCGCTTGCGCAGACGCGCTTGTTCCCGGATATGCATCCCTTGAGCCGCCAGGTGCAGATCGCGTGCGATACCGCCAAAGGAGCGGCGGGGCGTCTGGCGGGTATTGAAATACCCAAACACGAAGATACCGAGACCACATTGCCGGAACTCAAGGCGCGAATCGCGAAAACGCTGGATTACTTGAAAACGGTTACCGCGGCCAAGGTGGCGGGCGACGAGAGCCGGCCCATCGAGATCAAATTTCCCAACGGCGCGTGGAAATTTACCGCGTTGAGCTACGTCAACGATTTTGTGCTGCCCAATTTCTACTTCCACACCAGCATGGTTTACGCCCTGCTGCGCAAGAGCGGTGTCGAGATCGGCAAGGGTGATTTTCTGGGCGCGATCCAGTAACAAGGCGGCGAGGGCGCGTCGCGAGTTGCGTGGCGCCCACTCACGCCGCACGAGCTCTCATGTCAGCTGATCCACCAGCTGTTCGACGCGGGTAAAGAGCGTCTCCTCGGTGCGCGCGATGTGGGCGAAGCGCAGCTTGAGCGGACCGTCGAGGCGATATTCCTTGGGCTTGCCTTGAATGAGCTTGAGCACGCGTTTTGGATCGATCTTGTTCTGCTCCTCGAAGAGGATGTAGCCGTTGCTGGCGCCGGCATCGATCTTGCGGATGCCAAGCGACGCGGCGCGAAGCTTGAGATACGTCGCGCGGAACAAGGATTGCGCAAACGGCGGCATCGGGCCGAAGCGGTCGATGATTTCGACTTTCAACTCATCGAGCTCCTCGCGCGAGGGCGTGCTTGCAATGCGCTTATACAGCATGAGCCGCAAATGCACGTCGGGTACATAGTCTTCGGGGATGAGCATCGGTACGTGCAATTCGACTTCAGGCCCCGCATCCAGCGGCCGTTCAAGATCGGGCTGCTTGCCGGATTTGAGCGCGGCGACCGCACGCTCCAATAACTCCATGTACAGGTTGTAGCCGATCTCCTGAATCTGGCCGCTTTGCTCATCGCCCAACAGCTCGCCGGCGCCGCGAATTTCCAGATCGTGCGTGGCCAGGGTGAAACCGGCGCCCAGCTCTTCGAGTGATTCCAGTGCCTCGAGGCGCTTGATGGCATCGGCGGTCATCGCCTTTCGCGGCGGCGTAATGAGATAGGCGTAGGCGCGATGGTGCGATCGCCCGACGCGGCCTCTTAGTTGGTGAATCTGCGCCAGGCCGAATCGATCGGCGCGGTCGATGATGATGGTATTGGCGGTCGGCACGTCGATGCCGCTCTCGATGATGGTGGTGCAGACCAGGACGTTGAATCGACGATGATAGAAATCCAGCATCAGCTGTTCGAGTTCGCGCTCGCGCATCTGGCCGTGGCCGACGGCGACGTTCGCCTCCGGCACCAGCTCGCGAATGGCCTGCGCGGTTTTCTCGATGGTTTCGATGGTGTTGTGAACATAGTAGATTTGCCCGCCGCGGCGGATCTCGCGCAGGGCCGCCTCGCGCACCACCGTCTCATTCCATTCGAGCACGAAGGTCTTTACCGCAAGACGCTCGGCCGGAGGCGTGGTGATCAACGACAAATCGCGAAGGCCGCCCATGGCCATGTTGAGCGTCCGGGGAATGGGGGTCGCGGTCAGGGTGAGGACATCGACCTCGGTGCGCAGCGCCTTTAATTTCTCCTTGTCCCGCACGCCGAAGCGATGTTCCTCATCGATCACCACCAACCCTAGGTCTTTGAAGCGAACTTTCCCCTGCAGCAGCCGCTGCGTCGCGATGACGATATCCACCGTGCCCGCGGCGATGCCGCTGATGATGCCTTCGGCTTCCTTGTTGGTGCGAAAGCGCGACAGGCTTTCGATTCGGACCGGCCAATCTGCAAACCGATCCCCAAACGAGGTGTAGTGTTGTTGCGCCAGCAGAGTGGTGGGCACCAAGACCGCCACTTGCTTACCCGCCTGCACGGCGACAAATGCGGCGCGCAGCGCCACTTCGGTTTTGCCGAAGCCCACATCGCCGCAGATGACGCGATCCATGGGCTTGTCGGATTTCAGATCCGCGATCACCTGTTCGATGGCCGCTGCCTGATCCGCCGTTTCTTCGAAGGGGAAGCCTGCTTGGAATGCGCGGTATTCAGCCTCGCCCGCCAGCATGCGGGTGCCAAGTCTCGCCGCTCTGCGTGAGTACAGATCCAGCAACTCGGCGGCAACATCGCGGATGCGCTGAGCCGCCTTGCGGCGCGCCTTCTGCCACTGCTCCCCGCCCAGCTTGTGCAGCGGCGCCGTTTCCGCCGGCGCCCCCGTGTAGCGCGACACCAGGTGCAACGATTGCACCGGCACATACAGTTTGTCGCCGTCGGCGTACTCGAGGACCAGAAATTCACCGGTGTAGCCGGCGATATCCATCGTCTGCAACCCGACGTAACGCCCGACGCCGTAACTTTCGTGCACCACCGGAGCGCCGATCCGCAGGTCCGACAATTCCTTGAGAATTTTAGCCGGATCGCGCTCGGTGCGCCGGCGGCGGCGCTCCTGTCGCGCGCGATCGCCAAACAGCTGCGCTTCGGTCAGGATTTCAAGCGGCGGAGATTCGAGCGTCAGGCCGGACGCGGCGGGGGACACGGTGATGCCGAGCTTGAGACCGCTCGCCAGGAAGGCCGCGAAGCCATCGAAGATCTTCGCCTGGACGTCACGGCTGCGCAGCAGATCCAAGATGAGTTCGCGGCGGCCGGCCGATTCGGCCGCGAGTAAAATTCTGGCATTGCTCGCATCGATATGCGACACCAATTCCGCGGCGGGTTGCTCGGCGCGCGGGTCGATGCGCACCGATGCCGGTGCGGTGCTGCGGAAATTCTGGAACGGCCCGGTGGTGCCGTCGGGCCATTCGAAGGTATGGAGCTGAATCCTCGCCCAAGGCGAGTGCAACTCGCCGTATTCAGCCGGGGTCAAATAAATCTCCGCCGGGTCCAGGATGGGCCGATGCCGATCGTGGCGCAGCTGTTCGTGCCGCTCGACAATCCCGTTCCACAATCCTTCGACCGAGGAAGTGGCATCGTTGACATCCACGAGCGTGCTGCTCGGCGGCAGATACTCGAATAGATGCGAGGTGCGCTCGAAGAACAGCGGCAGGAAGAATTCGATGCCTCCGGGCGCCATGCCATTGCTGACGTCACGGTAGATCGCCTGTTCCGCAAGATCGCCGCTGAATCGAAGCCGGTAACGGCGCCGGAATTCACGCACCGCTTCCGGATTCAAGGGGGTTTCGCGGGCCGGCAGCAGGTGAATGCGGTCCAACTTGTCGAGCGACCGTTGAGTGTCCGGATCGAAGCGCCGAATGCTCTCGACATCGCGATCCAGCAGGTCGATTCGGTAAGGCGTGTCAGAACCCATTGGAAAGACATCGATCAGCGAGCCGCGTACCGCGAATTCACCATGCGCCACAACTTGCGTGACGGCCGCATAGCCGGCGAGCGCCAATTGCACGCGCAGGGCTTCGAGATCCAGGGTCTCGTTCACATGCACTTTGAGAGAGTAGGCCTCGATGTAGCTGCGCGGCGCCAATCGCTGCAGCAGGGTATCGACGGCGACCAGCCAGACGCCATGGCGCGCGCGCGGTAGTTGCGCCAAGGTGGCAAGCCGCGCGGAGGTGATGTCAGGATGCGCGGAAAAGCTGTCGTACGGCAGGGTCTCCAGGTCAGGAAACACACTGACGCTCAGATCCGTGCCGGCAAAGAATCGGATCTCATCGCTCAAGGTTTCCGCTTCGCGGGAGTTCTGTGCGATGACAATCAGGGGCCCGGGAGCCTTCGGCGCGGCCTCGGCGATCCCCAGCGCGGGAGCAGCGCCATACAATTTGCCCCATTTGACCAGGCGCTCATCGCTTGCGGGAAGGATTGGTTCGAGTAGGGACATCGGCATTTGAAAAATAAAAAAACGCCCGCCGCGAAATAATTCGCGGTGGGGCCCGGAAGGTCAGTCTCTAATTGATGTTACGCGAACCTAAGTGCGGCGACGCGTTTTTAGCTTCAAGAATTTACGACCACGCTGTGAATGACGTGCTCGTGCTCGAAATACACGATGAAACCCGGATACTCCCAGCGAGAGATGGGCGGCTTTCCCACGGCCGGAACTTTGCTGGCCGGGGCGCCAAATTTGCCCGCCACCTGATCCATGCTCATGCCACGAGTCGGCGTGGGAACGTCGGATTGCTTGACGGCAATGCCGTTGTCGACGGCTATGGTCTCAGCCCCCGCGAGGCCGCTCGCGAGCACCGCGGCTAGCAGCAGAATTCGATACCTCATGGCGTACCTCATATGTTACCGATATCCTATAATTAGCTTATGGCACCCCAAAAGGGGCCCCCTGAAACTATACCACTGCCTTTATGGACCAATACTTGACTCAATTAACACTCTGATTGCATTGCCAATTAACAGGTCCGTTTAAGGGTTAGCCGCCGCGCATGTTCCAACCTCTCCCTGTCTTCGTGGGTCTGCGGTATTCGCTGGCTCGGGAGCATAGTTTTTTTGTCTCTTTTATCAGCTGGGTGTCGCTGCTTGGCGTCGCCGTGGGGGTTGCGGCGCTCATTACCGTGCTTTCAGTGATGAACGGCTTCGAGGCGGAGCTGCGCGGCCGCCTGCTGAGCCTGTCCGCACACGCCACGCTCACTTTGGGCGGCCTAGGCATACCGGACTGGCAAGCCCGAATACAGCAACTTCAAGGCTCCCAGGGCCTGGAGGGCGCGGCGCCGTACCTCGACACCGATGCGATGCTCAGCCGGCAGTCCTCGATGAGCGGGGCCATTGTGCGGGGCATCGATCCTGAGTGGGAGCCGAAAGTCTCATCCATTGCCGATGCCATGCGCGAGGGCAAGCTCACCGACCTTAAACCGGGACTGAACCGAATCATCTTGGGAAGAATGCTGGCTTACCAGCTGCAGGTTGGGGCCGGCGACACCGTGGTCGTCATGATCCCCGGCAGCACACCCGGCGGCGGTTTCGTGCCGCGTCTGCAGGAATTTCAGGTCGTGGGTACTTTCGAAGTCGGATTGCAGGAACACGACAGCGTTCTGGCATTGATCAATCTGAGCGATGCCGAGGCACTGCGAGGCCTGCAAGGGCCCACCGGCATCCGTCTCAAGTTCGACGATGTGCTCAAGGCGCCCAGCCTCGCGCGTGCCGCGGCGCAGCGGTTGAACCCGAAACTCAATGTTCGGGATTGGACCGAGGAGAACGAAGCCTATTTTCGCGCGATCCGCATCGAGAAGACGATGATGGGATTGATTCTCATGCTGATTGTGGCCGTTGCGGTTTTCAATGTCGTGGCGACGCTGGTCATGGTGGTGACTGATAAACGCACCGACATCGCGATTTTGCGCACCTTGGGGTTGAGCCCGCGCGGCGTGCTTGCGGTATTCATGACCCAAGGCGCGCTCATCGGATGGATCGGCACGGCGCTCGGCGTGGGCTTAGGACTTGCGCTGGCGCTGAACGTGGATGTGATCGTGCCTTTTCTGGAAACAAATCTGGGCTTTCACATCATGGACCCGGACGTGTTTTATCTTTCCGGCATCCCGAGCGAGTTGCATCCTCCGGATGTCGTGAGGATTGCCATAGCGGCGTTGATCCTTACCTTCGTCGCGACGATTTATCCGGCCTGGCAGGCCGCGCGCACGCAGCCTGCCGAAGCGCTCCGATACGAATGAAGCGCTATTGGTACGAAGGTTTCTTAGGCTTCCGCTACCTGCGCGCATCGCCGCACAGCGGTTTCGTGTCGCTGATCGCGGGCATCGCGATCGTCGGCTTGGGCCTAGGCGTGGCGGTCTTGATTGTCGTGCTCTCCGTCATGAATGGCTTCGAAGAGGTTCTGCGCACCCGGATCCTGAGCCTGACCGCGCACGCCACCATTTCCGGCCTCGAAGGCCGCATCACGAATTGGCGCGCGGACATCAAGAAGCTCGAGGGTTTTCCGGGCATCGTCGGCAGCGCGCCGTATATCGAAGAGCAAGGCCTGATGACCCATGGCGAGAAGTCCTCGGGCGTGCTGTTGCGCGGCATCGTGCCCGAATCGGAAGCGCGCGTGGTTGATTTGAGTCCGCATCTGCTGAGCGGCCGGCTGACCGATCTGTCCGCGGGTAGCTATCGGGTCATACTGGGCAAGGATCTGGCCGAGGAACTGGGCGTCAAGGTCGGCGATCGCGTGGTGCTGATCGTCGCGCTCGGCGATGTCACGCCGCTCGGCGTGATTCCGCGCATGCGCGCCTTCGAGGTCGCGGGAATTCTCGCCGTCGGCATGTATGAGTACGATCGGCGGATTGCCGTGGTCGCGATGCAGGATGCGGCGAAACTGCTGCGCATGGGCGATGATGTCACCGGGATCCGCTTGAACCTCACCGACATGTATGCCGCGCCGCGTGTCTCGCGCGCAGCCGCCATCGCCATCGGCGGCGGTGTCGAGATCCAGGATTGGACCAATGAGCACGTCAATTTCTTTCGCTCCATCGCGATCACCAAACGCATCCTGTTCGTGATTCTTTCCCTGATGGTTGCGGTGGCGGCTTTCAATATCGTCTCGACCATGGTCATGGTGGTCAAGGACAAGCGGCGCGACATCGCCATCCTGCGCACTTTCGGCTCCTCGCCCCGCAGCATCTTGTCGGTGTTCATCGTGCAGGGCAGCCTGATCGGCATGCTCGGCATTCTCGGCGGCGTGATTCTCGGCGTGATGGTCGCGGTGAATCTGCAGGAGTTGGTGCATGCCCTGGAGGCCGTCGTCGGATTCAAGTTCCTCGACGCCCGCGTGTACCTCATGAGCGACCTGCCGGCGCACGTGCACGCCACGGACGTGATTCGCATCTGCGCATTCGCATTCGTTCTGGCGTGCGTCTCCACGGTGTATCCGGCAGTGCGTGCCGCGCGGCTGCTGCCGGCCGAATCTTTGCGCAACGATTGAGGGTAAGACATGTCGACTTCGAACGAAACGGTGCTCGAGGGCGTGGATCTGGTCAAAGAGTTCGTCCAGGGCGGCGTGACATTGCAGGTGCTGCGCGGGGCGAGCATTCGCGTCCAAAGCGGCGAGCGCATCGCCATTGTCGGCGCATCCGGCTCGGGCAAGACGACGCTGTTGCAACTGCTGGGTGGCTTGGATCTGCCGACTCGCGGCACCGTGGGAATCGCGGGATCCGCCATGAACCGGTTGAGCGATACCGAGCGCGGTCGCTTGCGCAATCACGCGGTCGGCTTCGTCTATCAATTCCACCATTTGCTGCCTGAGTTCACCGCGCTGGAAAATGTCGCGATGCCTTTGCTGGTGCGGCGCATGAGTCCTCGCGAAGCAAAACTTCAGGCCGGCGCTTTGCTGTCGCGTGTCGGTTTGGCGCAACGCTTGGAACATCGCCCGTCGCAGCTCTCCGGCGGGGAGCGCCAGCGCGCGGCCGTGGCGCGTGCATTGGTGACGCGGCCGAAATTGGTATTGGCCGATGAGCCTACCGGAAACCTGGATGGCAAGAATGCCGCGCAGGTGTTCGAATTGATGTTGGAGCTCAATCGTGAACTCGGTACCAGTTTAGTCATCGTGACTCACGATGAAAGATTGGCATCGCGCCTCGATCGGGTGCTGACGCTGACGGATGGAACCCTAGTTGAGCGTGGCGCTGCGGCCGCATGAACGTGCCTGTGGCCGCCGCAGCTGGTAGACGACCCGCGCGCGCCATACACACTGCGCCAGCACGTATCCCGACACGGCGGCGATCGACCCGAGAACGAGGGCGCCGAGCAACAGCGGCGGCCACAGCACGCTCATATCGGCCCAGAAAGTCTGGTGGCTGATGGCGTGCAGGAATGGCATCAAATCCAATCCCAACAACTTTGCACCGACCCAGATGGAGCCGGCCACCTGCGGCAGCCAGGTGAAAGGATTGCTGACGAAGACGGTCGCAAACAGGACGGGCAGATTCAACCGGAAATACACGCCGAGCAGCGCGCAGGTGACGAGATGCACGGGAAGCAGAGGCGTGGGGGGAATGAAAGCGATGAACAGGCCCAATGCGAATGCGCGGGTGACGCTGGAGCGATTGAAGGTCCAGCATCGGCGGTCGAGCATCACCGCGGTGAAATGCTTCAAACACCAGTGATTCTCCAGCGTGAGCCGGTCCGGTGTAATGCGTTTGAGCCAGCGTCTCATGGTTTTTGTTTTACGCCCCGCCAAGCCACATTATGCCGTTTTCGTGACGTGCGCACTGGACTCCTCGACCATCTGGTAAATCAATGGTTTGAAGCAGTTGCCAAAAGCACTGTCTGAACAGTCGGCGGTCAAGTATCATGCCCGCAGCTTTCTATTTGACTTAAACGAGGACGCAATGTGGGAGATCATCCGCGCTGGCGGCGGCTTCATGTGGCCGATCATTTTATGTTCCATCGCGGCGGTGGCCATTATCCTGGAGAGGCTTTGGACTCTACAGAGCAACCGCGTGATCCCGCGTGACCTGGCTCAAAAAGTCTGGAATTGGATCGAAGCGGACCAAATGAGCGACAAATTGGTGGTCGCACTGGAGCAGAACTCGCCCTTGGGCAAGCTGCTGGCCATCGGCCTCGCCAACCGCAACAAGCCCCGCGAAATCATGGTCGAACGTCTCGAAGACGGCGGCCGCCACGTGATTCACGATTTGGAGCGTTTTCTCAATACGCTCGGCACGATTGCGGCAGTGGCGCCTCTGCTCGGCCTGTTGGGTACGGTTGCCGGCATCATGCACGCATTCAATGCCATCACCGCCACCGGACTCGGAGACCCTAGAACGCTTTCCGGCGGTATCGGCGAAGCGCTCATCACGACAGCCGCCGGTCTGACCGTGGCGATTCCTTCCTTGATTGCCTACCGTTTTCTGCGCGGCAAGGTCGAGCGGCTTGTCATTCGAATGGAAAAGGAAGCCATGAAGCTTGTCGATGCGATCGATGAGCGCGGGGGATTCGCCCGGCGATGAACCTGCGTCCACGCCGCCAGGAGGATCCAGAGATCAATCTGATCAACATGGTTGATGTGCTGCTGGTCTTGTTGATCTTCTTCATGGTTTCAACCACCTTCAATCAGGAGGGGAGGGTCAAGGTTCAGCTGCCGCAATCGAGCGATATGCCGGTACCGCGCGGCTCGCATGAGCTGCTGGTGATTACCGTCACCGCGGAGGGCGCTTACCGCGTCAACGAGCGAACCCTGATCAATTCGAGTCCCGATACGCTGCGCGCGGCCTTGGTCAAGGAGGCCGGCACTGACCGCGGACCCATCACAATTCGCGCGGATGCGCGCACCACGCATCAGGCGGTGGTGACTGCCATGGATGTGGCGGGAAAACTCGGCTTTGCGCAACTCAACATCGCGACCGTGCACGAGGACACTGCTCCTTGAGCGTCGATCCGGGTGCGGGCGTCAAACCTGCTGCCGATTCGTGGTTGATTTATCGCCGTCTGTTGCGGTATGCCAAGCCGTATGCCGGCGTGTTTCTGATCGGCGTTCTCGGCGCCATGTTGTTCGCAGCCTCCAACGCTTCGCTCGTATACCTGGTCAAGACTTTTTTGAATGGCGCTTTCGTCAATCCGAACCCCAAGATCTTGTGGTTGGTGCCCATCGGAGTTGTCGTGCTGTTCACCTTGCGGGGTATCGGCGACTATGTGCAGACCTATTATCCGAGCTGGGTCGGCCGGCAAGTCATCAAGGGTTTGCGGAGCGATGTTTTCTCGCATTATCTGCGGCTGCCCACCGCGTACCTGGATCAGCAACAGTCCGGCCATCTGCTCTCCAAACTGACCAATAACATCGAGCTGGTGGCGATGGCCGCGACCGGCGCAGCGATTTCGTTGGTCAGCGACAGTCTGACCATTTTGGCGCTGCTCGTGTATCTGTTCATCATGAATTGGCGCCTCGCGCTTTTCTGCATCGTGGTCGCGCCCATCATTGGTTGGCTGATGAAAATCGCGAACCGCAGCTTTCGGCGCTACAGTGAGCGCATCCAAAACTCCATGGGCGACATCACCCGCGTCGCCAAGGAGGCAATCGATGCGCTGCGCTTGATCAAGATTTTCAACGCCGAGGATCATCAGGCGCAGCGCTTTGAACTGGTCAACGAGCACAATCGCGTGTCGAACATGAAGCTGGTTCGCGCCAGGGCGATCAGCAATCCGGTGGTTCAGTGCATCGCTTCGATGGCCCTTGGCAGCGTCCTTTACGTGGCGATACGTCAGGTGTTCGCCCATGATATGAGAGTCGACGAGTTCTTTGCGTTTCTCACGGCATTGATGCTCATTCCCGCGCCGCTGCGAAGTCTGGTGAACATGAGCGGTCCCCTCCAGCAGGGTATCGCCGCGGGACAAAGTGTGTTCGAGATCCTCGATCAACCGACCGAGGGCAGGGGCGGCGCATTGGCAATCAGCCGTGCGCGTGGCGAAATCGAATTTCGCAATGTGTCCTTTACCTACGGAGGCGACAAGGGCGAGGTGCTGCACGGCGTGAGCTTTCACGTGAGTCCCGGCGAGACCGTCGCGATCGTCGGCCGATCGGGCAGCGGCAAGACGACGCTCGTCGGCCTGGTACCGCGCTTCTACGACGTGCAGCAAGGCTCGGTGCTGCTCGATGGCGTCGATGTGCGCGAGTATCGATTGACCGACCTGCGTTCGCAGGTGAGCCTGGTCAGCCAGGATGTGGTGCTGTTCAACGATACCATCCGCAACAACATCGCCTTCAATGCCGTCGGCAAATCCGATGCGCAAGTGGAGGCGGCGGCGAGTGCGGCGAATGTGATGGAGTTCGTCAACCAGCAGCCGCAGGGCTTCGACACCTTGCTCACTGATCGCGGCCAGAATTTCTCCGGCGGTCAACGGCAACGAATTTCCATTGCGCGAGCCCTGCTCAAGGACTCGCCGGTATTGATCCTGGACGAGGCGACCGCAGCGCTCGACAACGAATCGGAGCGGCGGGTGCAGCAGGAGCTTGCCGTGCTCATGCAGGGGCGCACGACCCTGGTCATTGCCCACCGGCTCTCGACGGTCGAAAGCGCTGACCGCATCATCGTGCTCGATCAGGGCCGGATCGTCGAGACTGGCAACCATCATGAGTTGCTGGAGCGCGGCGGGCTTTACGCAGCACTGCACGGCATGCAGTTCAACGCCTGAACGGCGCCGCTATGCCGCTTCAATCCAGGCTCAATGAGATTTGGTATGGAGGTGCACGGGCGCCGTGGTGGTCGCTGCCGCTCTCAGCAATCTATGCGGTTGCATCGAGACTGCGCCGCTTGAGCTACGCCAAACACTGGCGCCGCTCGACGACCCTCACCCGCCCGGTGATTGTCATCGGAAACTTAAGCGTGGGCGGAACCGGCAAAACACCTCTGGTTTGCTGGGTGGCCGTTCGATGCGCTGCTCTGGGGTTCAGGCCCGGCATCGTGACACGCGGCTATGGTGGCTCGTCCCGGCGTGCGCGATTGGTTCAAGCCTCTGATGATCCGAACACCGTCGGTGATGAAGCCATCATGCTGGCGCGCAGAACCGGTGTGCCGATAGCGATCGGCCGCGATCGCCCGGCAGCGGCACAGCTGCTGATCAATGCCGGCTGCGATGTCATCGTGAGCGATGACGGTCTGCAACACTATGCCCTGGCGCGCGACTGCGAAATTATCGTCGTTGACGGCGAACGTCGTTTCGGCAATGAACGCTTGTTGCCGGCGGGACCCCTGCGCGAAACACCGGGGCGATTGAAGGAGGCGGACGCCGTGGTGGTGAATGGCGGCCCCGTGGTGATCGGCGGTCTTGCGTACCTCGCCGGCGCCCTGCGCGTGCGGCTCGAAGCCACCGATGCCATTGCGCTGCGGTACGGCACGGCCAAACCCTTGAGCGAATTTTCAGGCCAATCCGTGCACGCGGTCGCTGCCATTGGCAATCCGCAACGATTTTTCAAGATGCTGGAGTCGTTGGGTATCCATGTCATTCCCCACGCGTTGCCGGACCACGCGCGCTTGCGGGCCGACGATATTTCTTTCGCGGATGATCTTGCGGTGCTCATGACCGAGAAGGATGCCGTAAAATGCACCGAAATAGCGGGTCCGCACCATTGGTACGTTCCCGTCAACATCGTCTTCGATGAAGGCGACGCCGAAGCACTGCAGAGCGTCGTGGCAAAGTCGATTGAAAAGCGCGCCGCCGGCGCCTGAAGGAAGTATGGATAAGCGATTGCTCGAGCTGTTGGTTTGCCCGATTTGCAAGGGACCGCTGCAAAGCGCAGGGACGGGCAGTTCTCTGGAACTCATTTGCCGCCCGGACCGGCTCGCCTACGCCGTACGCGACGGTATTCCGCTGATGCTGCCGGAAGAAGCGCGGGCACTCAGTGCCGACGACCCGCTGCTGGAAGCCTAAGGCTCCTGACGCCGGTGTTCCACGTCATCATACCGGCACGTTTTGGATCGGTGCGGCTACCCGGCAAACTCTTGGCGATGATAGGCGAGCGGCCTCTGCTGCAATGGGTATGGCAGAGTGCCATGGCCAGCGGCGCGGCTTCGGTGCTCATTGCCACGGACGATGAACGAATTCGCGCCGCGGCCTCCGGGTTCGGCGCCGAGTGCATCATGACGTCCGCGCAGCACGCTTCGGGCACGGACCGGATCGCGGAAGTCGTGCGCACCAGGGGATTCGCGGCAGACGACATCGTGGTCAACCTGCAGGGGGATGAACCCACCATGCCGGCGGAAGTCGTCTCCACGGTGGCACGGGCGCTGCGCGATGTCGCGCGGAGCGATATCGCCACCGCGGTGGCGCCCATCGAATCGTTGCGAGAATTTCTTGATCCCAATTGCGTGAAAGCACTGCGTGGCGGCGACGGGCGGGCCCTGTATTTCAGCCGCGCGCCGGTGCCTTGGCCGCGCGACAACGTCGTGGCCGGCGAACCGGCTTTCTTCGGCGGCGCGTGGCGCCACATCGGCATCTATGCTTACCGGGTACGCAGCCTGCTGCAATTTGCCGCGTGGCCGCCGACCCCGCTCGAGACGACGGAGAAGCTCGAGCAGTTGCGCGCGCTCGAGCACGGCATGCACATCCATCTGGTGACATTGGCGCACTCGCCGCCGCCGGGCGTCGATACGCCCGAGGATCTCGAGCGCGTCAGGGCCGCGCTGCAAAAGAATTAAAGGCGAATCATTGCAGTCCCATCGCGTGACGCAGAAAGGCGTCGCTCTTGCGCAACATTTCGGTGCGCGCGGTTGAATCTTCAAGCTGGTGATCCAGATCGGGCCAAGTCACGAGCTCGTGCGGCACGCCGGCGCTTGCCAGGTGATCGTTCATTTCACGTGATTGTCGAATTGGGACGTTGCGGTCCAATTCGCCATGAAACAGCAGCACCGGTACTTTGATCTTCGCCGCGTTCAGCGCCGGCGACCCCTCGCGCACATGCGGCCCCTCGCCGATTTCCCGGCTTATAACCAGGAAATCGCTCCAATTGCGGTGTTCTTCCTTGAGTTCCGGCAAGTCCGTCACCGGAGCGACCGCGATTATCGCTTTGAACACGCTACCGTCGACTACCGCAGACTGCAGAGCCGCATACCCGCCATAGGACCAGCCGACGACTGCCAGCTTGTTGGGGTTCGCGATGCCTTGCGCAATCAGCCACCGGCCGGCATCCAGCACATCGCCAATCGCGGTTGGCCAGGAGCGAAAGCCATTTTGTTTAAACCAGGCATCGCCATAGCCGGTCGAGCCACGAAAATTCGGCTGCAACACCGCATATCCGCGCGAGGCATAGAATTGAACCAACCAATCGAAGCGCCAGTAATCGCGGGCGCCGGGTCCGCCATGGGGCATGACGATAGCGGGCAAATCTTTGGGTGCATCGACGCCCGGCGGCAGAGTCAGGTAGCCGGGAATCATGGTGCCGTCGGTCGCCTGATAACTGATCGGCTTGACGCTCGCCAGCTTGATCCCCTCCAGCTCGTCTCTGACCGTCAAAAATGTTTCCAGTTGCCGCAATTTCTTGTCGAAAATATAGTAAACGCCCGGATCGTGATCGCTCCCCGTGCGTATCAGCAACTTGCTCTCGTCGATGTTCGAATCGACGATGTAAAGCATCGGTTGTCCGGGAAGCGCTTTTGCCAGCGACTTCAACAGCGTTTCAAAATCAAGATCCAAGAAATGGTGGTGCGAGAACTCATCGGAATAGCTCACTCCCACCACGCGATCGCGGCGGCCAATGCGATTC
>Ga0193726_1001772_pt1 | contig 15969 bp, 18 predicted proteins | sample H2c1metaG_FD_144928 | JGI IMG/M metagenome (GOLD analysis project Ga0193726, IMG submission 144928) | Soil microbial communities from a riparian zone of the East river system, Colorado, United States - H2c1 | ecosystem: Environmental > Terrestrial > Soil > Riparian zone | place: USA: East River... | reverse complement strand
TTCTATCTGCGTGCGGGCAGTCGCGGTTAGATCCGTGTCGATCCATCCGGGTAGGATCGCGTTGACTTGTATATTGTCCTTTCCCCAAGCAGCGGCAAAAGCTCGCCCAGAAATCTGCCTTTCACATCCAGCGCGAGCTCTGCTTCCAAAAGACCATCTCGCCCGTGCGTATCTGAAAGAAAGCTCTCCATTCGGCTGTTGCACCATTTGACCGGCTTTCCGATCTTGCGCGACGCATACAGGATCGCAGCGTATTCCGGATAGCACTGCGCTTTCATTCCAAAGCCACCGCGTACGTCGTGTGTGAGAACGCGGATGGTCGAGAGTGGTACCTTGAAAAGGCCCTCAGCCAGCAGTTTGCGCAAAATTGCAACGCTCTGCGTACCGGCAATCAGTGTGTAACGCTTCTTGGCATCATCCCACAAACCGATCCCAGCACGTGGTTCCGTCGCAGCTGGCGCGAGCCGCGTGTCTGCGAGCTTTACGCGCTGTACATGCGCGGCTTTCGCGAATGCTCCCTTCACAGAGTCGGCGTTATCATCAGTCCAGTCTAGCGCGATATTACTTTGAAGTTGAGCATGGATTGGCACTGCCTTATCTGCGATAGCGCGCTCGGCGGTCGAGGCAACTGGAAGTTCCGCAACATCGATCGCAACTCTCTCGGCAGCATCCTGAGCCTACACTAGCGTTTGGGCCACGACAATCGCGACTGGTTCGCCGACATAGCGGATACGATGGAACGCCAGCACCGGCACAGCGGCTGCGAACATCTGTGCCCCGTCACGCCCCAATTGTCGTTACGCACATTGAAACTCGGTCGGACGTCCTGAACTGCGAAACTTCACAATTTCCAATAAAAACCACGCCGGTTTCCCGCGAGATGTCTTTATCGCGAATTTGTCGATATTCGTTACTTTGAATGACCAAAAGCGCAACTTTAACGTTCAATTTTCGCCTGAAGCGAAATGCTAATTTCTCGATGATCGCCTAAATAGTCATTGGAGAGTTGCCATGAAAACCCGTGTTCCGAAATTTTCCCGTCCCACTGGTCTCGATACCAAGACCTGGAGGTGCGTCGAACCAATTTTCAAAGCCTCGCAGCGTGCTCAGCGCGAGACCGGCCGGTTCAAGTCATACGGTTGTTTGGTAGCAGTCTATCGAACCTACAAAGAAATGGAAGGATTTCAAAATTTCGGAAAGATGGCGGGTCACCTCGCTAAGTCTTTTAAGACCCCGCGGAGGAAGTGTGAATCGGCGTGGCCTTTGACCCCCAATCGGCGCCCAAGGCTGACCCCATCCTCCGTATCATAAGCGCCGCAACTCATTCCAGATTCTGGCTCCGCACGGGGATCAATGTTGGACGCCGAAAGGGGTCAATATTCGGAGCCGAAACACAACTTACATCATGAACAGCGACGAGTTCGGCGTCACCGACAGAATGAGAACGTCTGAGATTGTGAATAGTCTTCTTCAAATCGATACTTCTCCTTGGTCCAGTATCAACCATGGCAGACCACTAGACGGAGGCGGATTGGCTAGATTACTCAAGCCTTTCAAAATCAGACCACAGACTATTAGGTTTGGGAAAGAAGACAAAGACACTGACAAGGGATATTATAGATCGCAATTTAAGGATGCTTTGGAACACATGGAAATACCCGTAACACCGGTCACGGCCGTAACACCCGTTACAGAATTTACGCAGGAGATGTGCGATAAGATAGTCGCAGAAACTCCGGGTATGACGCATGAGGAATATTCAGAAAAAAGAGAAGGCTTGCTACACTTAGTATCTTAGCTCCCTTCAGCACTAAGATACTCGCTTAAGCCGGGATGGCGACCAATCGTCCCGGCTTTTGCTTTGCCCGAATCGGGCGCATAGGTTGATCAGCTTGCAGGTATTTCAATTTTAGTTTGGGAGCACATGCGGATTTTTGCAGCGGTTTTCTTATGTCTGCTTCTCGGAGGGTGCGGCTATGGAGCAGGCTCGACGCAAGTCGCTCCAGGTTCGCAGGTCGGCGGAGTGGGGAATATCCAGTACGATCACAAGCAGCTGAATGCGAACACTCACATGCTCACGGTTCATGTCGCACCGGGGATACTAGAAACGGAAGGCTCAATGAGCCAACGGATGATCGCTTTCACAAACGAGTATGCTGCGAAGGCTTGTCAGAAGGGTTTCAACTTCATTGCTGATCCAAACCCCGATCTTCGCGTGAATGCGCTTACACAGCGAGACAAGATTTATACTTTCCGCTGTGCGTAACCCACGACAAAAACCCTCCAGCGCCTTCCTAGGGCTGTTGAGGGTCATTGGTAGACGGGATCGCGGTGACGTCATCAGCTAATGAAAACAGTGCGGACGTCATCCGGGAGTGTCAAAAAAAGTGTCGAAGTTTTCTGAAAAATAGTTGTTTTCTAGTACCGGTTGTATTTATTCTTTTCCGCTACTTTGTCGTAAGTTATTGATTTTATTTCTTAAAATGGTGGGCGCGACAGGGATCGAACCTGTGACCCCCTCGATGTCAACGAGGTGCTCTCCCGCTGAGCTACGCGCCCTAAGACCTTGAACGACGGGTTGGGTCCGTATATCGGCTCCAAAGCGGGCAGGCAAGGAGGCTTGCCCGCGATCAGGGCCGCCGGATCAAGCGGCCAGCATCTTGTTCACTTCGCTGACCAATTCGCGAAGATGGACCGGTTTCGACAGCACCTTGGCATTCTTCGGCGCCTCGGAATCCGAGTTGAGGGCGACCGCGGCAAAGCCGGTGATGAACATGATCTTGATGTCGGGATCGAGCTCCGAGGCGCGGCGCGCCAGCTCGATACCGTCCATCTCGGGCATCACGATATCGGTGAGCAGCATCTCAAACGGTTCCTCGCGCAGCCGCTGATAGGCGGACAGCCCGTTGTCATGCGATGAGACCTGAAAACCGGCGTTTTCCAGTGCTTTGACCAGAAACCGGCGCATATCGTTGTCGTCTTCGGCGAGGAGGATTTTGTGCATGGCGGTTGGTGGTCGCATCCTATTTAGAGGATCGGTACGCTCACTAAACCCGATAGAGAGTAAATTTCGGGTGAAAGGGAACGAAGCGGGCCGCCGTCCGCATTGCTATTTGTGCACCGGAACGCGCCCCGAATCAATGAAGGTGTGGGTTTTGTGTGGCCTGGACACGTTCCAGCCGGTTTCAAACTTTTTTCGCTTGGCAGAACGGTTGTGATTACCGACAATGCGTGCTCATAAAAGCTCCGTTTTTCTGAAAGGATGTATCAGAACGGCGGATTCCAGGGACGGCGCCCGACGATGACCCAGTTAGATGGCGAACTGTCGCCTCCGTTCGAGATCGTGGAACCGGCCGTTTGGCGGGCGCCAATCATTTTCAATTCCCCGCATTCCGGCTCCATCTACCCGGACGAATTCCTTAACGCGTCGCGGATCGACCTCCCCGCGCTGCGCCGCTCCGAGGATTCGTTCATGGACGAGTTGATCGGTGGCCTGAGCGACCGCGGTTTTCCGACCGTAAGGGTCAACTTCCCCCGCTCCTATGTCGACGTTAACCGGGAGCCCTACGAGCTCGATCCGCGCATGTTCACGGGGCGATTGCCGAGCTTCGCCAATACCCGATCGATGCGCGTTGCCGGTGGTCTCGGAACCATTCCGCGCGTGGTCGGCGACGGGCAGGAAATCTATCGCGAGCGGCTTGCGGTCGACGACGCGCTGGCGCGGATCGAGGCGCTCTACAAGCCCTATCACCGCGCGCTGCGGCGGCTGATCAACAAGGCGCATCAGGCATTCGGAACCGTTGTCGTGGTGGATTGCCATTCGATGCCCTCGATCGGGGTGTCGCGGGACGAGCCGCGGCGGCCGGACATGGTGATCGGCGACCGCTACGGCACCAGTTGCGCGGCGCTGCTTCCCGACATGGTCGAGGAAACCATGCGACAGCTTGGTTATTCGGTCGGACGCAACAAGCCTTATGCCGGTGGTTTCATCACCGAGCATTACGGCAACCCGGCCAGCGGACTGCACACCATTCAGCTCGAACTTAACCGGGCGATCTACATGGACGAGCGGCGGCGCGAACGCAGCGCGAGGTTCGGCCAGGTGGCTAAAGATTTTGCAAGCCTGGCCGACGCGCTGGCCGCCGTTCCGCTCGGCGACCTCGGACCGTTCCAGGCCGCCGCAGAATAGAGAGTCGCTGGACTGGAAGCTAAGGATTCACCACGATGTGCAATTGCACGTCGACGTTCACGCGAAAACGCGTGTCTCGGAATGGCAGCGCATAAAATAGCTGCGCTTAAAAAATAGCGCTTCTCAAAAAAAAGGGCCGCTTGAGTAAACAAGCGGCCCAAGTCTAGGGAGGAAACGCCCAAGGAGGGCAGCGATAGCGCAAGAGCGCTACCGCACCGCAACAATATGCGACCGCGCTGCACAAAGTGCAAGGGCTTTTGAAGCTTTTCCCATGCAAAATCCACAGGGCTGGTTCCCAGGTAACATAGGACAGGCTGCAGGTTTTCTCTTATAATTTCAAAGTATTGAAGGCAGCGCCCGCGCCAATCGGGCGAACCAGCGAAACATCGTCGTTAAGTTCTCGAATTCGTGATCGACGGCGTTATCGGAAAATACACCACCGAGCGGTCTTGCTTCGAACGCCGATTCGCGCGCCGAAAAGTGCCGAATGCAGGCGGGACAAGTCTCCGTAATCCGTGCGCGGCTTGCAGGATTGGGCTAGGCAAGAGCCAACGCAATCTCCCCGCTCCACGCCTCAAGGAACAGCCGTGATGGTCATTGATTTTACAGCCTTCATCGGACGCCTTGCGACTTCCTCCGGCGAAACCATCCTGCCGTTCTTTCGCACCTCGCTCTCCATCGACAACAAAAGCACCAGTCACGATTTCGATCCGGTGACCGAAGCCGACCGCGCGGCGGAAGCGGTGATGCGGCGGCTGATCAAGGCCAATTTCCCCCAGCACGGCATCGTCGGCGAGGAATTCGGCAGCGAACGCGAAGACGCCGAATATGTCTGGGTGCTGGATCCGATCGACGGTACCAAATCCTTTATCGCGGGCTTCCCGATCTGGGGCACGCTGATCGCGCTATTGCACCAGGGCACGCCGGTGTTCGGCATGATGCACCAGCCGTTTATCGGCGAGCGCTTTTCCGGCGACAGCGGCTCGGCCCAGTACCAGGGGCCATCGGGCGAGCGGAAGCTGGCAGTGCGGCGGTGCCCATCCCTGAACGAGGCGACCGCGTTCACGACCAGCCCGCTGCTGATGAACGCCGCCGACCGCGCGGCCTTCGGACGCGTCGAGGAAGCGGTGCGGCTGACGCGCTATGGCGGCGACTGCTATTCCTACTGCATGCTCGCCGCCGGCCATCTCGACCTCGTGGTCGAAACCGAACTGAAACCTTACGATATCGCAGCATTGATTCCGATCATCACCGGCGCCGGCGGCATCGTCACCACATGGGACGGCAAGCCCGCCCAAAGCGGCGGCCGCATCATCGCCGCAGGCGATCCGCGGGTGCATGAAGCCGCGATCAAGCTGCTCAACAGCTAGGGCTAAGTAGGCGGCGAAGATTAATATGGTTGCCATGAGTGCCGTCATGGCAAGCCCCGAGGACGTTAATCACCGCAGATAGATTTTGGTTCCGAGCGACGTGACGTGTCTAGATAGCCGACATCAAACCCGCGTTGGCTCGACAGCCAGTTGTCAGGGATCGTCATTTGGACGACTTGGATGGAGATCACGGATTACTTATCCTCTGTTTGGGGACGGTCGCCAAGAACCTGATCCCAAAAGGGGCGAGGATACGAACCGGAGGGACAAATGGCCATAACAGCTACTTTCGGGACGCTATCCGCGTCCGAGCATAGCACACAGTTGCGCAAGGCGGTTATCGCGTCAACGATTGGCACTGCGATCGAGTGGTACGACTTCTTCCTTTACGGCACCGCAGCCGGGCTCATTTTCGGCAAGCTGTTCTTTCCCAATTCGGATCCGCTCACGGCGACGCTCGCCGCCTTCGGAACCTATTTCATTGGATTTGTTGGGCGCCCGATCGGCGCCGCGATCTTCGGCCACTACGGAGACCGCATCGGCCGCAAGGCGACGCTGATTGCAACGCTGTTGTGCATGGGCATCGCCACCTTCCTGATCGCGTTCGTTCCGACCTACGAAACGATCGGCATCTGGGGCGCGGTTATCCTGACGGTGCTGCGGATGATTCAGGGCATCGGCGTCGGTGGCGAATGGGGTGGGTCCGTTCTGCTGGCGATGGAATGGTCGCGTCACCACGGCCAGCGCGGCCTGGTGGCGTCCTGGCCGCAATTCGGCGTGCCGTGCGGCCTGTTCCTGGCGAATCTCGCGGTACTCGCCTTCAGCCAGTTGTCCGGCGATCAGTTCGCCACCTGGGGCTGGCGCATTCCCTTCGCGCTGTCGATAATTTTGGTCGGTGTCGGCCTGTGGATTCGCCTTGGCATTCTCGAGACGCCGGTGTTCCAGGCGCTCCTTAACAACGACAAGATCGAGAAGACGCCGATCATCGAGGTTATCAGAAAGCAGCCGAAGCAGATCATCCTGTCGGCCTTGCTGCGGTTGTCGGAGCAGGCGCCGTTCTACATCTTCACTGCTTTCATCTTCGCTTATGCGGTGGGCACGTTGCATATGTCGCGCAACCTGATTTTGAGCGCGGTGCTGGCAGCCTCCGTCGTTTCGTTCGTCACCATCCCGCTGTCGGGCCATATCTCCGACCGCATCGGCCGCAAAAAGATGTATCTGATCGGCGCGGCGACCACGGGCGTGTTCGGCTTCCTCTATTTCGGCATGGTAGACACCGCGGCTCCCCTGGCGGTGTTCGTCGCGATCGTGCTGTCGCTTATTCCGCATGACATGCAGTATGGGCCGCAGGCCGCGCTGATCGCCGAGGCCTTTACACCGCGTCTGCGCTACAGCGGCGCTTCCCTCGGGTATCAACTGGCATCGGTTATCGCCGGCGGCCCGGCACCGCTGATCGCGACCGCCTTGTTCGCGAGCTACCATTCGGGCTACGCGATCTCGATCTACATCGCGGCATGCGCAGTGGTGAGCCTGGTGGCGACGGCGATGATGCCCGACTACACCGGCCAGGACATCTCGATGGAATATGATGACTGACAATCACTGCGATCATCATTTTTCCGAGAGAGGGGCCTGGACGCCCCTCTTTCTTTTGTGGCCGATGTCCGCTGTAGGAGATCAGTATGGGGCAATGATGATGATTGCGACGACAATGAATGCCGCTACCAGTGAAAGAACGCGATCAATTGTGTTCGATCTGGGCATTGTGGCCGCGCCGGGCGGAGGCATTTCCTATATTGGCGGCTGCAATTCGCCAACGAGCCAGCCAACATCACCGGACTTCATTGGATCTGACGCTATAGCGATTTGTTCGACGTGATCGCATGTGGAGCATTCGAACCTGCTAAGTTCAAATCCTGTGGGCCCCGGCGAGACGCGCGCAAGCATCATGGGCGTTCGGCATTTCGGGCAGCGGAGTCGCTGAATTGCGAGCAGTGGGATTGCAGCTGGGTAATCGGTCATTGCATTCCACCCCGGATCAGGCGGGAGCGCAAAACTCTCAGTCACCGGTAGACGCCAACGAGGGACGGTGATGGCATCATTAGATTCCCCTTATGTCCGGGAGTCGACTCAAGAAACATTAATTCGTCGAGCCCCTTAAGGGAGCCATTCATCTTGCCGGTACCGAGTCCAGTCATCACACCGTCAGCAGATTCCAGTGGTCGGCGGTTTGCAGCAAATGGCTCAGCGCGTCGCTCACCGGGCCGCCATGGCCATCGGTCAGAGCGATATCATGCGTGATGAGATAGGGCGTATTCGGATTGGTCGAGACCGAGTCGATTTGTAGTTCGATGCGTTCAATACCGGCGACGTGCAGCCCGTCGACCTCAAAGCTGCCGGCATGGCCGTGCCTGGCCGCCAGATCGAACGCGGATTCAATCCTGAGAAACTCGGCGATCAGCGCACTCTCGGCATTGGCATTCTGATCGTTGATGATGAACTTCAGCGTGTCGTGGCCGCTGCCGCCGCTGATCACCTGTTGGCCGAAATTGAAACTGCCATTGGATTTGACGATGCTCGCGCTTTCCTTGAACACAAAGAGGTCATTGCCCGACCCGCCGAACAGGGCATTCGTGCCGGCGCGATTGACAATGAGCGCGTCGCTTCCCTCGCCACCGGCGAGTGTGTTGGTGCCGGTCGAATTGGTTTCGAGGACATCGGCGCCGCTGCCACCATCGAGCGTGGCGTTGCCCGATCCGGCCGCGATCAGGTCGTTGCCCGAACCGCCGTGCACCGTCACGTTGCCTGAGCCGGCGAAGATCACGTCGGCGCCTGGGCCGCCGTAGATCGTGTAGTCGTCGTTGAGCGCGGGATTGGCCGGATTGATCGGAGTAGCGAAGATGAAATTGTCGCCGTGCCCGGCGTGAATGACGCTTTGCGTACCGTCAAGGAATTGAGTGCTGTCCGATGTCAGTACGGCGTCCGCAAAGGCGGCTACGATTCCATGAGCTGCGGTGGTGGGGTGGATGCCATCGAAAAATGCCACCTCGTTAGGTGCGAATTGATGAGAACCGGCCGCGAGCTGGCCGACCCAGGTCTGGTTCAAGTCTGCCGAAAAGCCAAAGCTGTGCGGATCGGCAAAAAACGCTTCGCTGAGCTGAAAGACGTCGACCACCTGCACATTAGGGTGACTGGCGGCCATCTGCGCGAGCGCCGTGTTGTTGGCCACGTCCAGGGCATGGGCAAACTCAACCGCCTCGGGGCCCAGTGCCTGCACCGCTGGCGTGATACCGAAATCCGGTAGTGTGAACAGGACAATTTTCTCGACTCCCGCATGCGTGAGCGTGTCGATGGCCTGCGCGATGCTTCCCACGACGTTCTGCACCTCCTCCTCAATGGTCTGCGGGTTCTCGCTTTGCAGGAAGCCCTGGTAGTCATTGCTGCCGATATTGATCAGCACGGTCGTGTGGTGCGGAGCCTGATGGCCGTGCAGGTCCGCGATATATCCGGCGAGCTGGTTCGAGAGATTGATCGGCAGGGCATGCCCGGTCGCGGGGTCGACCAGAACCGGCGGCGATGCGTCGCTGGCTTCCGCAGCCGCGAACGCGCGATCGTCAAGCCGCATGTGCAGCATTTTGGCCAGCTGTTCAGCGTAGGTGGGACCGTTGGAGGCTCGGCCCTCCCAGGCCGGCGGCGCCGGTTGGCCGATCAGGTCGAACAAATTGCCGTTGTCCGACAGGCTGTCTCCGAAAACGACCAGCGTGGAGTTACGTGACTCATGCGACATGGCATGCCCCTCCCACCAAAATTAAATGAGCGTTCCCACCATGTTGTCAGCGTTCGCGGATCGCGAAGGCTGCTTCATCCAATATGCAGATCGGCCTACAACTGAAATATGCACAGCCAACTACGACCAATCTTGGGCTGCCGGGAACCGGCGAACGACATCGTTTGTTCGCAAGTGCGGAAATTCTTTCCCGGTTTGTTAGCCTGATGGACGCAGGCATGCGGGTGATTCCGCGCGGCTGGTGACATCCATGACGCCCATCGCGACCGCAATCATTGCCATGTCGTGTTCGGAAATCTCGAACAGTCCGAAGCGCAATTGAAAACCCCAATTGCTGTTGGCCGTGGTGAATTGGAGACTGCCGATGAGCGGCTTGATCGGCGCCTCTTCAGCCGTGCGCCAGTTGACGTCACGGCGGAACAGGCAAAAGCCACCGCCCATATCCACCTGATACGGCACGCCGTCCTTGACGATGCCGATCGCCGTAAAGGACTGCAGTTTGTCTTTACCGCGTAGAGCGCTGGTCGGCGAGTAGTAGACGACTCCGTCGCCGGGATGAATACGCCTGAGCGGCGCCGCCTTGCCGTGACTGACCTGCATGAACCCTTTGCTTCGGCCGATACGGACGTGCTCGGCCGAAGCGACTGCAACCCAATTCTTGCTCATGCGGCCCCCGGAACAAACACGCGCAGGCGATGACCATCGGCATCGGTCGCTACGAAGATGTAGCCAAAATCCATTTGCACCGGCTCCTGGATGATATTCAATCCACGCCTTTTCCAATCGGTAAACGTTGCTTTGACTGCCGCGGCATTGTCGGCCGTGAACGCGACTTCGCCGCCTCCGGCTGGCGCGACGGCTGCGGGCTCGACTGTTTTGCGCGACCACAACCCCAGCATCACGCCATCCGACAGCGGCAGCATCGCAAACGTGGGAGAGGTCTCGATGGGTGGACGGCCTAACAGATCCGCATAGAAAGCGGCGCTGGCCGGCGGGTTCTCGACATAGAGCAGGACAAAACTGAAGCTTGGCATCTGGCAGGTTCCTTGTTGAATATCGCCACCGGACCACCGCGTGGCGTCCGGCATGAATTCAATCTAGGGGACAATGCTGCCAAAAACTGTCAGTAGTGAAATCCGACGTTATTGCTCCGGGATTCCTTCGGTCGCGCGCCAATCCTTCAGCAGGACCTGACGACGACGGGGATAACGCTTGTCGACGAATTGGAGCTTGCGGATACAGTCGGTTCGGAAATGCCGAAAGCCCTCGCGTATCTCGCACCACGCCACGACGACGCGCACCCGGTCGAAAAAGGCCAGAGCGAATGGCCAGATGGTGCGCCTTGAATCGCGCCCGCGGCCGTCCACATAGAAGATGCGCAACTTGCGCTCCGTGCGGATCGCCAGGCGGATGGTCGGCAACTCGGCATCACCGGCGGCAACGGCATTACCAGGCCCGACCGGAAGGCTTGAAGTATCAAGACTGACTTTCAGGTCTTGCGGCAGCACCGCGGCGATCTTGGCAAGTGCGTTGCGCGCGGCGGTGCCCAATGCCGCATCGGCCCGGTCCGCTACCCATCGTGAGCCGAGAACGATCGCTTCGATCTCCTCTTCTGAAAACATCAGCGGCGGCAGCATGAACCCGGGACGCAGGACGTAGCCGACACCGGGTTCGCCATCGATATGCGCACCCTGTGCCTTGAGTGTCTCGATGTCCCGGTAGACCGTCCGAAGTGAAATCCCGAGCGCCTCAGCCAACGTCGCGCCGCTGACGGGGCGACGATAACCACGAAGCGCCTGAATGAGATCGAGTAGACGTTGCGCGCGAGACATCGGAGCCACCCAGCCATGAAGCGCGACGAGGCTATCACCGAATGCTGCCACTTTGTGTCAGCATGAACGTGATGTTGGCACCGAGGGTGGTTTTGATTTTCGATGTGAGATAGACTGCGGGGCTCGAACCTCACCGCAGCGCGTTTTTTTTCGGGCCCCTCATGGACGCAATGCTTGTCGTCGATATGCAAGTCGGACTCCTCAATGGGGAGCCCAAGCACGATTTGCCCGGCGTCATCGAACGCATCAACCGGCTCGCGGCCAAGGTCCGCGAACAGTCTGGCACGGTGATCTTTGTCCAGCATTGCGGCCGCAAGGGCGACGATTTCGAACCGCAAACGCCCGGCTGGGCGTTTCTTCCCGAACTGCTGCGAGATCCCGGTGATGTCGTCGTCCGGAAGGACCTGAATGATCCATTCGCCGGGACGGACCTGCAGGCGCGCCTGAAGGAGATCGCGCCGGATCGGGTCTTGATCACCGGATGGGCAACCGATCTCTGCGTTGATGCGACCGTCCGATCCGCGGTCACCCACCATCACCACGTCGTTGTCGTTACCGACTGCCATACGGTGAGCGACCGCCCCCACCTCGATGCCGTCAGCGTCATTCGTCATCATCACTGGATCTGGAGCGATCTTATCACACAGCGGTCCGTCACGCTCGAGGGTGCGAACGAACTGTTGCTTTGATTTGCGCAATTGAAGAGCTCCGCATATGCATCCTGCCCTCATCCCTGCGTAACGGCTTCGCCGTTATCGCTTAAGAAGCGGCCACCTGCCCGCGTCTAGGACGCCGGGATAGAGACGGCGAAGTGAGTGCGTTTTCCTCGAGTCCACGCCGTGCCGCTCATGCCGCGCCGTGCAGAACTTTCGATACCAGCCACACCGCGGTGATCGGGGTCGCAGCGCTCACCAGCACAAGCCCGACGATCGAGAGCACAAGATAGGCGCTCCAGGCGATCCGGTGGAAAGCGACCGCGCCATAAATGGCGATGGCCATGTTGGCGCCAAATTCAGTCAGGCCTATCACCCGCTGGGTCTCTAGCGAGAGCCAGCTGAAAAGGCCGAGGTCGCCGGCAATGATACCGAACAGGCTTAACGCCAAGACCGCAACGATGAGATGAATGCTTTTCACGCGCGCCTCTGAAGACTGCCATTCGTTATATTCCGGCAGCGTTACGTTCTCCTTTAAATTTTCAATAGAATGCCGCTGGTGAGGCTTCGTCATTGATCGAGCAGGCGCCCGCGCAATTCCTCGAACGGGATCATGACGTGATCGCGAAACGCGGCGCGTTGCGCAAGCGTGCGATACCAGCGTTCGACATGCGGCAGCGGCGGACGCTCGATTTCCAGTTCGAAATACCGGTACAGCGCTGTCCCGGCGGTGACGTCGGCCAGGGTCAGCGCGTCTCCGAGCAGAAATGAACGGCCCTCGAGCAGTCGCTCCAGCTTTTCGAAATGCCTGACGCAGCGCGCCAGCGACGCCCGGATCGCCGGCCAGTTTCGTTTCTCTTCGGGGGTCCGATAGAATCCCCAGAACACGCCGACCAGGAAATCCGGCTGCAGCGAGGTTTGCGACCAGTCCATCCAGCCGTCGACATCAGCACGAACCGCCGGATCGCCAGACCAGAAATGTCCGGCGCCCTGACGCGCGGCCAGATAGCGAAGCCAGATAGCGAAGAATGGCGTGCGATTCCCAAACCGTCGTATCACCGTCCTGGATGACGGGCACACGGCCATGCGGATTCATCGCCAGGAAAGCTGATGTATCGAGCCCGCCGAACCTGCCGCCGGCATCGATATGCTGGTGTTCAAGCCCCAGTTCGCCGATCAGCCACATCACCTTCTGGACATTGAATGAACTGCGTCGTCCCCAGACTTTCAGCATTTTGGCCCTCGACGGCGTTTCAAAGTTCGCTAGCATTGGACCTTAAGCAAATGCTCCACCAGTTGCCATGCGGATGCCCGCATGCGGCTCAAAGGTGTGGGCCGGGAGGCGTTCATGAGAGTATTTGGCGCGCTGGCAGCGGCGCTATCGGTGCTGCTGTGGCCGGCTTTGGCCGCGGCACAGGATTTTCCCAATAAGCCGATCCGGCTGATCGTGCCGTTTCCGGCCGGCGGCCCGAACGACATCATCGCGCGCGTGGTCGGCCAGCGCATGTCGGAGCTGACAAAACAGCCGGTGTTGATCGACAATCGCGGCGGCCAGGCCGGCGTGCTGGGGACCGATGCGGTCGCGAAAGCAAATCCCGACGGCTACACCATCGGGATCGTGAGTGCGAGCGCGCTCGTCATCAGCCCCACGATGGAAAAGGTCCCTTACGACGTCGGCAGGGATTTCGCGCCCGTCACGCTGGCGGTGACGGTGCCGGAGATGCTCGTCGTTGCGAGCAACTTTCCCGCCAACAACATGGCCGAACTCGTCGCGCTTGCGAAAGCGCAGCCCGGCAAGTTCAATTTTGCGTCCGCAGGCGTTGGCGGCCTGCCGCATCTCGCCGGCGAACTGCTCAAGCTGACGGCGAAGATCGATATCGTCCATGTGCCCTATCGCGGCGCGGCGCCGGCCATCAACGATCTGCTTGGCCAGCAGGTGCAGATGGCATTCCTCGACTTGCCGGTGTTGCTGCCGCATATCAAGGCCGGCACGCTGCGCCCGATCGCGCTCGGCGCTCCGCAGCGCTCGCCGACCGCGCCCGACGTGCCGACCACCGCGGAAGTCGGCATGCCGGATATCCTGATCGAGAACTGGTACGGCATGGTCGCGCCGGCGAAAACGCCGAACAACATCGTCGCCGCGCTCAACCGCATTGCAAATGAGGCGATGGCCGATCCATCGGTGAAGGAAAAGCTCGCCGATCAGGGCCTCACCGTGGCCGGCGACACCCCGGAGCATTTCCGTGGATATATCGAGGCCGAGACCAAGAAGTGGGCAAGAGTGATCAAGGACTCCGGAGTCGAGATGACGAGGTGAATCTACAGCGCCGCCCCCTTGTCAGCGCTGCGCCTTGTCAGCGCTGCGCGGCCTTGTCAGCGCTGCGCGGCCTTGCGCAGATGCTCCACCAACAGCTTGGCCGGCCGCGGCAAGGTTTTAAAACTGCGGGCGCAGATCGTCAGTTTGCGGTTGGCCCAGGGGTCGCGGATTCGGATCATCATGATCGGCATCGACCGCGCGCAGCGCTTCGCGGCGGTTTCCGGCACCACGGCAATGCCGACATCCGCCGCCACCATCTGGCAGATCGCGTCGAAATCCCGCAAGCGCGCGCGGAATTTCAGGCGCAGGCCGAGCCGCGCGGCGTGTTTGGCGATATGGATCTGAAGCGCGGTCGAATTCGTCAATCCGACGAAGTCACGATCCCGCACCTCTTGAAAATCGATCTGACGACGGCCGGCGAAATCGCCGCGCCGCGCGGTGACCAGCATCAACCGGTCCTCGCCGAACAGAAATCGCTCGACGTTGTCAGGAAGCGCATGCTCGGCTGCAAAGCCGAGATCCGCGGCACCGGTGGCAATCGCCGCGGCGATATCGGTGCTTTCGCGTTCCTCGATATCGACGTTGATATCCGGATGTTCCCGCAGGAATGCCGCCAGCGCCTTCGGCAGGTGCTCCGACAGACCCGAGGTGTTGGCAAGCAGATGCACGCTGGCTCGGGCGCCGCTGGCATATGCCGAAAGATCGCCGCGCATCGCATCGACATTGTGGAGGATGATCCGGGCATGATCGAGCAGGCTTTCGCCGGCCGCGGTCAGCTCAATGCCACGGCGGCCGCGCTTGAGAAGTGCGGTGCCGAGGCCGGCTTCCAGGCTCTTGATCCGCGCGCTTGCCGACGCCAGCGCAAGATGAGAACGGAGCGCGCCGCCCGTGATGCTGCGCGCCTCGGCCACCGCGATGAACAGCTGCAGGTCGACCAGATCGAAACGCATGGCGATTTCCATTGCTATCTGCCTTCGTCATAGCCGAAGGCTTGCTCCGTAACCTCCAGATTGTGCCGATCGCGCGGATCGGTCAATGTGCTGGGATGTCCGACCCTCTTCTGCTCCTCATCGCCGCGGCGTTCCTGTTCGCGGGTTTCGTCAAGGGCGTGATCGGCCTTGGCCTGCCGACGGTGTCGATGGGCCTGCTCGCCGTCACGATGCAGCCTTCGCACGCGCTCGCCATTGTCATCGTGCCGGCCGTGGTCACCAACATCTGGCAGACGTTTGTCGGCCCGTATTTGCGCGACATCATGCGGCGGCTGTGGCCGCTGATGGCGGGTACGGTGATTGGAATCTGGCTGAACGCCGGCATGTTGACCGGCCCCTATGCGCGCTACGGCACCATCGTTCTCGGGGTTTTGCTGGTGATTTATGCCATCATCGGGCTCAACAAGTTCAGCTTCAATGTCGCGCGCAGAGACGAAAAATGGATCGGCGGCATCGTCGGCGTCATGACAGGCGTGGTTTCCGCCGCCACCGGCGTGCAGGTGATCCCCTCGATGCCGTTCATGCAGTCGATCGGCATGGAGAAGGACGAACTGGTGCAGGCGCTCGGCGTATTCTTCACCGTCGCGACGGTGGCGCTGGCCTTTAATCTCACCAGCGCCGGGTTGCTGACGGCGGCGACCGCATGGCCGGGCGCGGTCGCCATGGCGGCTTCCTTCACCGGCATGTTCGTCGGACAGGCCGTGCGCTCGCGGCTGCAGCCGGAAACCTTCCGCCGCTGGTTTTTGATCGCGATGATATTTCTCGGGCTCTATCTGGCGGGCAGCGCGGTTTACAATATTCAGCGCGCCTGAAGCATGGCGATCAAAAACCA
>Ga0193726_1001771_pt1 | contig 15975 bp, 14 predicted proteins | sample H2c1metaG_FD_144928 | JGI IMG/M metagenome (GOLD analysis project Ga0193726, IMG submission 144928) | Soil microbial communities from a riparian zone of the East river system, Colorado, United States - H2c1 | ecosystem: Environmental > Terrestrial > Soil > Riparian zone | place: USA: East River... | reverse complement strand
CGAAGCAACGACGGACCTAAATATGTCCGAATCCGGCACATTCGGCAACCGGGTGTGAGCAACCCGAAACCAGAAAGAAGATGGGAATTCGTTGACCTTATCGTGGCGTTGATGGCGTTGGTCTGATCGTAGCGAAACGCTTTGCCGCTGCCATCGTCGAAGTAATCCTGCAGGACAATTGCCTCGTCATCGGAACTCAGTCCTTTCCATGCGCGGTATTTTGACCAGAGATCTTGCCTGATGGAAACGCATCAAGCGAGAGCGTGGCTTCTTTCTCCATGCTCGTCCCGGTGGGGTCATGGAAGACAAAGCCGTCGCCCTTGGAAGAAAACACAAAAGGAATTTTGGGGACGCGTAGTCGAGGGCCTGCTGCATGCCGTTGCCGACGCTGTGGTTGTTTTTCCGGCCTCGATGAGGGCAATCGGGATACTGGGCTTGTAATACTTGTAATAGAGGATGTAATCCGCTCTAGCTCGTCCTTCCTGGCTCGAATTCTCGGCGTCCTGATGGCGATCGCCGGTTTGTCTTACCTGATCAATAGCTCCGTGAACTTTCTTGAGCTCGCGTTCTGTTTGAGGCCCTACATTGTGGTGCCCTGGGGCCTTGGGGAAGGCTCGCTGACCCTCTGGCTCCTGATGAACGGCGTGAACGTACAACGATGGAAGGAGCGGGCCAACGCAGCGGTCGAGTGACGAATCACTCGAAGTAATCCGCACGCCTGATTCAATGGGCATAACTGGCCAATCATGACGCCGGGGCGGGGTACCTCAAGCAGATGGAGAGATTTAAGGCGCGTGCACAGACTGGACCAATGATGCCGGTTATCCAGCAATAACTGAGGACACCGTTTCTCGTTCCTGACCTGATGAGGTGCGCGTGTAAACTTGTCGCGCATGGGCGTCTTGGAGTGGCTTTTGGATTCCGATCCCGCGATTCGCTGGCAGGTCCTGCGAGATCTCATCCATGCGCCTCCTGAGGAGGTCGCAGCCGAACGTGCACGTGTGGCCACGGAAGGTTGGGGCGCCCGGCTGTTGTCGTTGCAGGGCGACGATGGCCAGTGGGCCGGAGGCGCATGTTTCCCGGCGAACAGCTTAAACTGGCGGCAGGAAAACCAGGGCCAGCCTTGGACCTCGACGCTGCCGACCCTTCAACTGCTGGTGTATTTTGGGATCGATCCAGGTTCCGACCCCGTCCAACAGGCGATTCGCAGAGTCGAAGAAAGCTGCCGCTGGGAACATGCGGGCCAGCCGTTCTTCAGCGGCGAGGTCGAGCCGTGCATCAACGGCAGGGTCGTCACCATCGGGGTCTGCTTCGGTCGAAATATGGATGCTTTGGTCGACCGCCTGCTTGGGGAGAAGCTTGAAGACGGTGGCTGGAACTGCGAGTCGGAGAACGGCTCCCGTCGCTCGTCTTTTGCGACCACCATCAACGTCTTAGAGGGCTTGCTCGCACACGAAAGAGCAACGGGAGGGTCTCCACAGTCGATGGCTGCCCGGCAGCGCGGGGACGAGTACCTTCTCGAGAGAGCGCTCTTTCGGCGCAGAACCACGGGTGAGGTCGTTAACCCCTCGTGGCTGAGGTTTTCTTTCCCGACCCGCTGGCACCACGACGTATTGCGAGGTTTGGACTACTTCCGTTCGGTAAGCCGTCCCCCTGACTCGCGGTTGGAGGAAGCCATTGATCTGCTGCAATCCAAACGGCAGTCCGACGGGCGTTGGCTGTTGGAGAACACGCATCCCGGCAGAGTCCACTTCGAGCTCGAAGATGGCGACAACGAACCCAGTCGCTGGAATACGCTCCGCGCACTGCGCCTCCTCAGGTGGTATGAAGGTCGCACCGCTTGAACTGTATTGTGCCCAAGGTGAGAGCGTGAGCACTCGGCCTCTTCTTCTTCGACCACAACACTGCGACCGAGGGCGATTGGTATCAGAACGCAGTCTTCGACAATCTGTGTAATTTTGACGACGAGAACGTTGCGTCTCCAATCAGTTACTGCGGCTGTTCTCGACTCTACAGGCGTTTGCACCAACGACGGTCAATTGGTGCAAATGACGATATTTCAACAACCATTCAATTTGTCCGGAACGTCGGCTAGTGACGGATGAAAGCGCCAAGTACATCTTGCAGTGCGTGCGCGATCATTCCGGGACGCACGCTACGGCACCAGTAAGCAAGAACCCCGCTCATCGCCCCCATAACACTGATCATCGACGCCCTTGCGAAACCCTGATAGGAGTGAGCCAAGCCGAACGCCAGCGCAGATAGGATGATGCCAGCCGGTACGCTCGTGGTCAGCGCAATGAATTGCTTCTGCAAATAGCCGCGGTAAATAGCTTCCTCGCAGATACCGGCCGTGATTGAGAGTAGAACCCAGAGGGCGATCTCAATACGTCCGTGCGGAAGCAGAAAGTTTGTTGCCTGATCACCCGCGCTGCCGTGAGAGCCTGCTATCGAAGTGAACGCAATCGTGGCAATCAGGAACATTAGCGCGATTCCCACATGACGGAGGAATTGGCTCACGGAACGCCACCGGTCCCCCATAACAGTGAGGAGAGGTGAGCCATGAAGCCACACCCCCACGAGCACTAGAGCGAGTGTGAGCCATTCGAACAAGATGGTGCGGTTATACAGGCGGATGTGATTGGGATTTGCCATCGTCCGCATGTGCTGCGCTTGAAACCAGCCGCGTAACACCAAAACCACGATCACGGCGAGCACCACAGCGGTGTGCCAGGGCGCGGCCACGGGTTGGAAGGGGGCGGAGGAGGTTTCCGCTCTGGCGTCAGTCTCCATTCTGATGATCATGACCTCATTCCCACAGACTCATGGTGAACGGGTCGAAGCGCAACCGCCGCCCAGTGAGATTGAGTACAAATCCTACTCGTCCCCCGGATTCCCAGCATTTCCGCCTCGCTTTTTGTGGGACTTGATCTATGAATAGACGTGGGGAAAACCACGTTGTTAGCCGTCCAGATGTGATTGTTGAAAACAATGGCGCTCATCACCTGGAGTAGCTGGGTTCGGGTCCTGGGCGGATCGCGGCAATCCGGAGGTAATCCGCTTCAGTTGAAAGCCGCTTTGCGATTTTACGAACGGCTGACTTGGGATACTGGCAAGATCAGAGTCTGCGCAGCCTGAGGCGCCAGCGCGTTCAGCCTGCCTGGAGACAACCGCACTATGTCAAGTGCGCATTTTCTGCCACCATGGCTACACCGCGTGGCCCTGAAGTTCAATCTACATAGTTCGGCTGGTGACATTAAGCTTCGGCAACATCATGCTCTTCGCACGCCAGAGAGCAGGGACATAGTGCTATACCTCGCTGGAGTCAATGAACATGCGGCTTTGCGCATTGTTGGAAACAAGCGATGGAGAGTATCACATTTGCTGTGGACAATTCAGTTCTTTTCGACCATGGAGTTTACTTCTTGGCAACTTAAAGCTACGTTCGCGATCTCTTGGCGCGATGATGGACCTAATGCGCAACCGTGCAAACTTCGCACTTACGGACTCTGTTTACAAGTCTCGGAGCATCGCACACAGGGGCAAGATTCCGAGCGAAAATCTTCCAACTTCCGGTTGGACCATCCTCCAAGTGGAGGGACGCTATTATTCGCTACGTAGTGCAATCATCGGATCGACTTTGGAAGCGCGACGCGCCGGTATTGCGCAGGCCAACCCAGACACGAAGCCGAGAAGTATGGTCCCGGCAAAGAGAATGGCGGGTTCGCGCGGGTTCGCTTGTGCCCATTTCGCAATGATTTGGTTTAGGGCTAACGAAAGAGCTATACCTGCCAAGATTCCGGCGCCCAGGCTTACCGATGCCGCCCTGAAGACCATTCGCAGCACGTCCGCACGCTGCGCGCCCAGCGCCATACGAATCCCGAATTCGTTGGTCCGTTGTACCACTGTGTAGGACACGACGCTATGTAGCCCCACGGCAGCGAGAGCCAGGGCGAGCCACGCAAATGCGCCAAAGATCCACGCCGCGATATGCTCCTGCTGCCACTCGGGTTCATAGGTAAGCCGAGTTTCGAGATCACCGGCGCCACCGCTGGTTTGATCCGGGTTAATTTCCCTCAACTGCTCGCGCACAGCATGTAGCAGCGTCAGGGGTGGAACCTGAGAGCGAACCAGAATCTCCATGCCCTCAGCCATACTGAAAGTGTAAGGCACGTACACCGCCGGTCTAGCGACATTTCGCAGCCCATCATTGCGCGCGTCCTCAACGATGCCCACAATTTGTAACCAGGTAGTTGCAATATTTGGCGGAGACAAGATCGTGGCCGGATTGCCGTCAATACCCGGCAATTTCAGCGAGTGCCCGATGGCATCGCCATTCGGAAAGTAGCGTTGCGCCAGGGTATGGTTGATCACGGCCACATGGGCGCCGTTGGCGTTCTCGGCGTCGCTCCAAATCCGTCCTTGCAGCAGGGGAATGCGCAGGGCCGCAAAGTACTGCGGACTAATCAGGTTGGCCGACACTATCCCAGTGTTCGTCGCAGGGACGCCCAGGATATCAAACCCTATGGTCCATCCGTTCCGAGGCGGGGTTGCATCCGTGGAAATCGCCGCGGTGGTCACACCGGACGTCTCTGCGACCTTTTCTCGTAGTTGTTCAAAGTAAGCTGCACGCGCGGACCAAGTGCGATAGGAGTCCTCGCGTAAAGGAATTCCTATTGCCATTACGTTGTGCGGGTCGTAACCGAGGGGCTCGTGAATCAGCTGGGCGAACCCCTTCATTGCCGAGCCCGCACCTGCCAGCAGCAATAAAGTCAGCGCCACCTGCCCGGCGATCAGCATGCTATGGATCCTGCGCCCGCGGACGCTGCCGGCTACCCGACGCGCGCTGGACTGCATGAGCGGGCCGATTTGCGTCCGCGAGAGTTCCAGCGCCGGCCAAAGCCCGAACAGCACACCCGTTCCGAGCGCGACCGTGACGCTGAAAAACAGAACCGGAAGGTTGATACGAATCACGGCCTCGGAGGCGAACGTAGTTTGGGGCACCAGACGTAGCGTCAGTACCAGAGCGCCGTAAGAAGCTAGAACACCCAGCACCGCTCCAATCGCCGCGAGAAGCAGAGACTCTGTGAGCAACTGACGAACGATCCGGAGGCGGCCCGCGCCGACAGCGGTCCTCACCGCCAATTCATGCTGCCGCGCCGTGCCTCGCGCCAGCAGCAGAATCGAGACATTTCCGCATCCGATCACGAGCAGCAACATCACCGCGCCAAAGAGCAAGTACAGAGTTCCGCCCATGGAGTCAACCACCCAGTCGTTCAGCCCTTGCACACGGACCCTGAAGTCGGCTGGAAAATCTTGCGGCATATAACTGGCGAACTGTTGTACGAGTGGCTGCAACGCTGCGTTGGCCGTGGCATGGCTAACGCCCGGCCGCAAGAGCAAATTGACGACAGAGGTGCGCCCCGGATCTCGCATAAGCTTCAGCGGCAGATAGACGTCACCGCGACCCCAAGTGAATCGCGGCGCCGCAACACCCACTATCTCAAAGTTCCTGTGATCAAGTTGCAGAGTGCGGCCCACGACATTCGGATTGGACGAGTATTGTTTCCGCCAAAATCTGTAGGAAAGGACTACAACCGGTCGCGGTTCCTGGCCGTCCACCGCATCGGATGGCCAGAGTCCGCGTCCAAGCAAAGGGGGTACGGCGAGATCCTGAAAACCATTCGAAATGAGGCTCATGGTGAGCACGTTTTCCGGAAGATCTTGCCCCGTCAGCATCGACGACGGGTAGTCCATTGTCAGAACGCTTTGGACCACAGGTGACTGCCGCAAGGTCTGAATTTCGGAGCCATTCAGATAGACCGGGTCCCCGGAACCCGCTACGCTGTCGACCGTGAGTCGTACTATTCGATCCGCGGCAGGGTAGGGATAGGGATGCATCAAGACTGCATAAATCACGCTAAACACAGCGGTGGCCGCTCCAATGCCGAGCGCCAACGAGATCACTGCCGTCAGTGTGAATCCTGGATTTTTGATGAGCTGCCGTGCGGAATAGCGGAGGTCCTGAAGCAAAGTGTGCATGACTCAGTCCGAGCGGTGCACGAGATTCGCTAATTGTCTCATGGCTAACTGGACGTGTCACGGGCAAACCGGACGTAGACAATTCTTGTCCATAATACGGTCGTTAGGGATGATCAGGCTGTCTGATGCTCCCAGGCCAGCGTGACTGGCGCGATGTTCGCAGTAGTCAAGGCTGAACTTCATGGGAATCCGTGAATAGCCCGTCTTGTTTTTCGTTAACTGCCCATCCCGGACGTCGGCCCTCGTGGACTCGACGAATCTGTTTGCGCACTGCGGGAAGCTGCAGGTGTGTGCGTTCGATCATCCACGGAGCAAACTTCACTATCTGCTTCGCGGGAAGAATCTTCTGTGCAATAAGTCTGCGGACAACCATCTCACTGACACCGAGTGCAGCAGCTCCTTGTTGCATGGTGACCCACAGCCGCTGATGCGGTGGTGGACAGGCAGGAAAGTCGTTTGTATGGCGGACATGTTGCACGCGCTTCTCCGTCCAAGTGTTGCTGTTGCCTGTGCGATAGCCCAGCCGGTTCAGGATAGAAACAATCGACGCGTCTTCACAGACTAAAGCGAGCTCACGAATCAACTCGGTTACTTCTTGGGAGTTGATGTGGTTGTGATGGCCGGTCCGGTTCTTGGGCACGCTGAGCTCGGTGTGTGAACCCCCAGCCCAATGCAGCTTGAGATGCACGGAAGGAGGATCGTCCGTTGTGTCCGCGATTACTTCCTGCAGGACAGTGCGCAGAATGCGTTTCTTCAGGGTGACCGGGGAACGAGGATGGTCCCAGAGCTGTTCCAGGTCATCGCCCAGCGCTAGCAGTTGTTGGCGTTGGTCGGCTGTTAGTTGTGGAGCCAGAGTGCTGACCTCCTCCAAACGTCGCTCCATCTCGGTGACGTGGGTCAGGGCGTTGTTCCATCGCTTTTCCAGTTCGGCAGCAACCAGCCGGTTCTCCGGTTCCGTCGCTTGATACTGCCGTTCGATGCGGCTGGCCTCATAGCGCGCCTTCTGAAGGGCGAGCTCCAGTGAACGCCGCTTTTCATCGCTCTGGTTCTGAGTATGATCCAGTGCATCGAGCGCGGCCTGCACGCCCAGTGGGCGCAGCGCTTCGAGGACTTCGATGGCTACTAGCTGGTCTACGCGTGTGCCTGCGAAGGTAAGGCAACTGCGAACCATCTGCTGACCTCGATCTCCAGCGCACCAATAACGCGGCAACAAGCCATGTTGTTTACTGCGAGCGTAAGCAACCTGGAGCGCGCGTCCACACCGACCGCAGCGCAATAATCCTGCCAGCAATGCGGGGCCGTTTCTCACTGCGCAATTCGTACTCCCCATGCGCGCATTCCAACCGGCATTGGCGCGGATCTGTTGCTGGTTGCGCATAAACTCTTCCCACGTAATATACCCTTCGTGGTGATTCGGAATGGTAACTTCCCACTGCTCCAGCGGCCGCGCGTGGCCGCGTGTCTTGTGTGCGCGGCCATCCACGATGGAAGTGCGCGTATGGTTTCTTCCCCAGACGAAGACACCGGCGTAGGTTGGGTTTTTCAGAAGTCCGAAAATACGGGGATAGATCGGTTCGATCCAGATCACCTTGCGGTGACCGGACTCGCGCGAGAGTGCAGGGATCAGCAGTTTCTCGTCGTGATACCAAAGCAGAACTTGGCGCACACTGCCCAACTCGCGAAACTTGCGGAAGATGCCCGTGATGGCTTCCTGAATCTGACGATCCGGGGTCTTCTCCATGCCTTCGTCTTCGGTGCGGGCATAACCGACGGGAACCTGGGTTAGCACCAGGCCGCGGCCCACTTTCTGTCGGCGCGCCTCCATCGCGCGCTGACGAAGCAAGCTGATCTCGAACTCGCTCATGGTGCCCTTGAGGCCAAGCAGAAGCCGGTCGTTGAGCAGGCTGGGATCATAGATGCCGTCATGATCGATGACCAGTGTACCGGCCATGGCGCAGAGGTCGATCAAGTGGTGCCAGTCGCGGTTGTTCCTAGCCAAACGAGAGGCTTCGAACGCCAACACCGCACCCACTTTCCCGGAGCATACTGCGGCCAGCAGCCGGCCGCAGCCCGGCCGCTCGACGGAGCCAGTTCCGGAGCGGCCCTGGTCTTCATCGATGACAACCACACGCTGGAAGCCGAGCACCGGTGCCCGTTCCCGCAAATCATACTGTCGTCGCTGTCCTTCCAGGCGTGTGCGCACCTGCTGCATCGTCGATTGCCGGATATAGACGCAGGCCTCACGCTCAATGTGACTCGGTTGGATCTTCTCGCTCATCGCTCTCCTCCTCGACGCTGTTTGGGGTTGTGTTCACGGCTGCCAGCAACAAGTGACTTAGTAACTCGCGGCAACGCTGTTGCGTGGTCTGCGGCAACTCCTGTGTGTGGGGAATCTCCCAGCGCAGAACTCCCTGGCGTGGTGGGCTCATCAATCGCACCTCCTGGCGAAGATGCTTCTGAGGCTACCGTGCTTGTCTGGGCTGGAGTCCACTGCTGCGCATCGACCAGTTCGCGCAGCAAAAAGAGGACAGTGATTGACAGGGTGGGACGTTCCACAATCTCCATCCCATGGCAGCGATCCTCATCCAGCATCCACTCTGGGATCAGAATCTGCATTCCACTGGACAGCGCCACCTGTACTTGGTGCAGTCCGAAGGAGGAACACTTCCGCATCCTCGTCACCGTCGCGCCGTAGTGCGGATGATGAGCATAGTGGATCGTGGCGGTGCTCAAAACATGGGTAGTGTGTGAGTGCTTTGCAGAAGCCGGACGCTACCAACGTCGCCGGATTTCGGACATGGAACTCGATAGGTTGCCGAGCACTCTTACGGCGCCGGTGTTCCCACCCTCGAAGTCACCAGAGCCAAGCTGTTGCCCCGCGGCGAACTCATAAGCTCCCGCAAGACTGCCTTAGGCGGGTAATGGCATTTATCCCAGACCAACTCATAGGTCGTAGTAGGGGCGAAACCATGCTCACAGAAGAACTGTTCTGGGCCCAGCCGGTCGTACGCGTGTATCGCGCGCAACACGTCACAACGGGTCACGCGATCCCATGCCACCATGTGTTTTCCTCCGATCATGGTCGGGGCGGAAATACGCTCCGCTCCTTTCGCGATGCGAGGTCTCAAGCAGAAAGGAACTGCTTGACGAGAATTGCGGTGTCGTCAGAATTCTCTTCCGGAAAGAAGTGACCGCCCTTCATCGCCTGTCCGTGCGCGCGTGGTGCCCATTGCCGCCAAATGCCCAGCGGGCCTCCGTCTTTCGCATAGAAAGTGTCGAGCGGACCACCCTCCGCCCATAGATGCAGCATGGGACATTCGATTCGCCTGGACGCTTCTTTATCCGCACGATCGTGTTCGACATCAATCGTCGCTGCCGCTCGATACTCCTCGCAGATTCCATTAACACGAGCCGGGTCGCGATAGGTTGAAACGTATTCTTCGAGAATCTCTGGGCCGAACGAACCTTGGCCGAAGGGGTTATGGAAGACGGCCTCGGGCGCAGCGAGCAGATAACTCTCCGGGAGCTGTTTCTTCTGTGACAGCAAAATCCACGGCCAGTAAGTCTGCGCGAAGCGCGCATCGGACCGGCTCCACGCTTCGAGAATTGGAATCACATCGAATACAGCGAGTCGCTCCACGTTCTTCGGATGGTCGAGGGCGAGCCGGTAAGAAACGCGTCCTCCGCGATCATGGCCGATCAGCGTGAAAGTCGGAAATCCTAGCTTGTCCATAACCTCCACCAATTCCTTCGCCATTGCGCGCTTGGAATAAGGAAAGTGGTCGTCCGTAGACGCGGGTATCCCACTGCGCCCGTAGGCGCGCAAGTCCACGCAAATTACGGTGTGATTATCGGCAAGCTTGGGCGCAAGAAATCGCCACATCAAGCTGGTGCGCGGGAAGCCGTGCACCATCAGAATTGGCGGCCCACTTCCGCAGCGACGCACGAAAATCGTGTTCGCCGAAACCTCGACTTGAGAAGGTTCGAAAGAACTTTGACCAGATGCAGCTTGCATTTTTCCTTGGGCCCGCGCAAATGCGCTGACCGGATGCTCCCATAGAAGACCGAGAGATGCGCCTGTGACTGCGCCGATAAAAGTACGCCGTTCCATTGTTTCCTCCTCGTTCAAGTAACGTTCCGTGAGGGAATGAGCAGACAAGAAGGCAGGCCTCTGCTTGATGTCGATGCGATTCGAGCTTGCGGCTTCCATTGACTTCTCCTTTCCCGATTCTAGCCCGTGCCTTAAATTCCCTTGATCTCACCGCCATCCATGCGAACGGAAGTACCTGTCATCCACTTCGCTGCCGGGGATACGAGATAACTCATCAGATCGGCAATCTCCTCCGATTTTCCAAAGCGGGTGATGCCAGCCTGCTCCGGAAATTTCCTGATTGCTTCTTCCACTGTGAGATTGTGGGCAGGCGCCCAACTTTCAAAGAAGGCTCGCCGGCGCCCCGTCATCACCGCTCCAGGCGACACGCTGTTGACCTGCACGCCGTCTCTAATTCCTTGCTCCGCGAACGCTTTGGCGAGCACATTAATGGCTGCGTTGATTGCCGCGATCGCCGCATATCCAGGCTTGGGATCGAATGCTGCGCTTCCGGAGATCAACACGACAGACCCATTCGAGGCCTTCAGAGCGTTCCAAGCCTCTACGGTCAAGCGGCGTGCCCCGTGGAACTTGAGAGCCATGCCGTCGTCCCACTGCGCATCGGTCATCTGAAATAAATCAATCTGCGGCACTGCACCTGCAATGTTGAGCAGCACATCGATTCTGCCAAATCGTTCGAGCGTCCCCTCGATGATGATTTTTGCCGATTGTGGTTGACGCAGGTCGAGAGCCAACACCATCGCTTCGGCTCCAAGGGACCTTACTTCGGCCGCAGTTGTTTCCAGGTTGTCCTTGTCCCTTGCCACCAGGACAATGGCCGAGAAATCGCGAGCGAGCCGGACGGCCGTGGCTCGTCCTATCCCCTGACTTGCACCGGTGACGACGGCGACAGATTTAGCAGCCATTCCATTGCCTCTCCTACGAATTTGAATCAGAAATCAAACTGGTTATGCCACCTGGTTACGAGAGGGTTTCACGCGCCGCTTCCAGGATTATGTCGATCACAAGACCTGGCTTCGTGTACATCGGGCTGTGGTCCACGGGGTGTGGATGGACTTTCGCGCGCATGCGACCGGCCATGAAATGCTGCGTCTTCGGGTTAATCATGCGATCCTCTTCGGCGATTAGGAACCACGACGGTTTTGTTTTCCAACTCGGCGTTGGGGCAGGTTCCTGAATACACTCAATTGCGATCGGCCGTTGCACGGCAGTCGCAATGCTTGTCTGTTCGGCAGAAGCCTTGTGGGCAACCGCTTGGCGAAACCCACCGTCCGGAATCCATATATAGCCGTGAGAATCGGGAGCCAACTTCGGCGATTCCGGGGGCTTTGGGTCGCGATAGAAAACCTTGGCCACGGTCTCACCCTCATCGGGGGCGAGCGCCGCGATATACACCAGAGACTTGACTCGGTCTTCTCTCACAGCGGCGATCACCGCGCCAGAGTAGGCGTGTCCCACCAGAACCACCGGGCCGCTGGTCCGCTCCAACGCCCGACTCAGAGCGGTAGCGTCGTTGGTTAGAGACGTGAGCGGAATTGGCGCGCAGATGACGTGAAGACCGCGCCGTTCTAAGGGCAGAATGACACTACGCCAACACGAGCCGTCAGCCCACGCCCCATGCACCAGGATTATTGTTGAGTTCTTGGGAAATTCTCCCATCTTGGAAGGGTGCGAATTTGCGCCGGCTTGTGGGGTGCTTTGCGCGCGCGCAAATTTAGCGAGAGAGCCATCGAGAGCAACACCTAGAGATGCGACGGTGAGCGCACCAAGAAATCTTCGACGTTCCATATCACTCCTCGTTCCGATTACCTTCTGTCAGGAAATGAGCAAAAGGTATTCATCGTTAAGCCGTTCGGTCCGCTTTCAGCCGGCCGACGCCATTCGCGGCGAAGAAGTTTTTCATCGTGGCGGCAATTTCTACGACGTGTGTCTCAATCGCAAAGTGTCCAGTATCGAGGAATTGCACCTCCGCGTTCGGCAGGTCCTTTCGAAAGGCCTCTGCTCCCGCGGGAATGAAGAAAGGATCGTTCTTGCCCCAGATCGCAAGCAAAGGCGGCGTCGACTTACGGAAATACTCCTGGAAGTTCGGATAAAGCTTTATGTTCGACGCATAGTCGAGAAACAAATCGAGCTGAAGCTCTTTGTTCCCCGGCCGTTCGAGCAAAGCCGTATCTAGCGTGTATGACTCAGGCGGAACAGCCTCCGGATTTGCCACGCCGTGGGTATACTGCCAGCGCGTTCCGCCCGCGGTCAGAATTGTTTGGCGAAGTATGTCCCTATTTTCTGCCGTGGGTGCGGACCAGTACTTTCTGATCGGGCCCCACGCTTCACCAAGGCCTTCTTCGTAGGCGTTCCCGTTTTGCGAAACGATGGCCGTGACGCGCTCAGGGTGAGCCATCGCCAAACGGAAGCCGGTGGGCGCGCCATAGTCGAACACGTAGATCCCGTAGCGGTCGATGTTGAGTGCCTGTGTGAAAGCATCGATCGTGAGCGCCAATCGATCGAACGTGTACGAATATTGGCGTTCCGGCGGCACTTCGGTGAACCCAAAGCCCGGAAGGTCTGGCGCGATCACGTGGTAGTCATTGGCCAGGCGCGGAATGAGTTCGCGAAACATGAAAGATGACGATGGAAATCCATGCAGCAGGAGAACCACGGGTGCGTTTGCTTCGCCGGCCGAGCGATAGAACACGTGCACGCCGTCAGCTTCGACCCTATGGATGGATGTAGTAGGTACGTTGAATCGGGAATCGTCCTGACTCGGCATTAGGTGTTTTGACGCCGTTCGCGAAATCACATCTCTCATAAGTCCTCTCCTCACGTCGTTGATCTTTCGTGCAGGTGGGATACCAGGAGAGGCACTGCTCGTTAGAAGAGAGCACATTCACCGCAAATCATTGTGGATGTTGAGGTTTGGAAGGACGTGGTTCGTTAGAATTCCGAACCGAAGCTGGCAAATCTCTGACGGATGTCCGCCGCTGACGGATTTCCGTCGGATCCTCTGCCACTGATAGGTGGTTGCTACCACGGCTAGGAAGGTGAGTTGTGGCCAGCATCGTCGCCACCGCGGCGTTTCTGTGGGACCGCGTCAGGCCGGCGAATACTAAGCTTCTTCATTCTGTAGGCCAACGACGTTCGCTTCATCCCTAAGTGCGCAGCCGCGCCACTGATCACCCAGTTGCTCGCTTCCAGCGCACGAAGGATATGATCCCGCTCTACCTCCGCGAGACCATTCATCGGGACGTGGCATCCTTTATTGGGCTGGAATGGCTCCAGTTCGGAGATTGGCGCGCGTAATACCGACTGTGGGGAGAGAATGACAGCGCGTTCAATAAAGTTCTGCAATTCCCGGACGTTTCCGGGCCATTGGTATCTCGCCAACGCATCCATCGTGTCCGGAGGGATCACGTCAATTCGTTTGTTCATGCGTTGAGAGTAGAGTCCCGTGAAGTGCCGCACCAATCTCGGAATATCCTCTGTGCGTTGTCGAAGGGCGGGGACGTGGATCGGAAATACTTTCAGACGATAGTAAAGGTCTTCGCGAAACGTCCCTTGTTTGACCATAGCGGGCAAGTCCCGATGCGTGGCTGCGATCAGGCGGACGTCAACCTTATGCGTACGGTTGCTGCCGAGCCTCTCGAATTCCTGCTCTTGTAGAACGCGGAGCAGTTTCGCCTGAAGTTCGAGAGGTATATCGCCTACCTCGTCAAGAAAAAGCGTGCCTTTGTCCGCGAGTTCGAAGCGCCCGGTTTTTTGGGCAATGGCGCCGGTAAATGCTCCTTTTTCGTGCCCGAAAAGTTCGCTTTCAAGAAGTCCAAGGGGGATCGCGGCACAATTCAGTTTCACGAATGCCCTTTCGCTGCGACTGCCCAGCTTATGTATCGCACGCGCCACGAGTTCTTTGCCGGTGCCCGTCTCTCCCAGGATCAGCACGCCAGAATTCGTAGGTGCAACGACAGATACCATGCTCAACGTGGTCTTCAACGCCGGGCTGTCTCCTACGATTTCTCCTAACTCGGAGCGGATCTCCTCCTCGAGGTAGAGCCTCTGTTTTGTTTCTTTATCTCGATCCTTTGTCGCCTTCTCGTACTCCAACGTGTTCTCAACTGCAATCGCTACCTGACAGGCCACCTGCTCAAGCAAGATGACGTCGTCCTTCGCAAAATTATTGTCCGAACGCCTACAGAGCATCAGTACGCCAACCACGCGTTCACGGCCGATGAGAGGAAGATAACACCCCGTCCTCAGGCCTTCCTTGATCACGTGCTTATAAAGAATCTGGCCATCAGGATTCCCATAGATTGCAGGATCCTCGCGGACCTGTTCGAAGCTATCGATTCGAATGCTCTTGCCTTTCCGCAATACCTGACCCGAGATCGAACTATTCATTGGCACTAACGATCCCTCGCGGTAGGGTCCTCTCGCGTCGGGATTGTGCAAGATAGTGACGCGTAAAGCGCCGCTCTCGGCGTCGGGTAGCAGCAAGGCCGACACGTCACATTGCATTACCCTGGATAGATTCGTCGAAAGCGCTTCGACCATTTGCCGGAGGTCCAACCTTGATGTGACGCTGCTTGTGATTTCTAGAAGTAACCGCAGCCGATCGCGTTCACGCCGCAAGGCCTCTTCGTTCATGTGCCGCTCAATGGCGATCCCGGTGATGTGGCTGGCGTCCTCGATCAACTGGAGGTCGTTGGCGGAGGGCCTACGGGGTTCACGATAATTGATTGAAAAAGTACCGAGGGCCTTGCCTTCACTTGTGAACAGCGGGCGAGACCAAACAGAACGAATTCCATAAGGCAATAGGCGGTCGCGATAATTTTCCCAAATCGGGTCCGTCAGGATGTCGGTTACATACACCGGTTCCCTCCGATAAATCGCTGTGCCGCAAGATCCGCCTTCCGGACCAACAGCCATGGTCCCTACCTGATCGCTGAATCCACGAAGGCTGGGCGCCGCAGCACAATGGAGCTCCTTTCCGTCTTCGTCGGGAAGCCAAATTGTGCAAGACATGCCTTCCGCTTGCGATTCAACCAACTGAGCAATGTTCGTTAGAACTTCGGACAGAGGAGAGCCAGCGAAAATCAGTTGTTGCAGGTTGAGGACAGACTCGGTCGAAAGCAGCCCCAACGCGTGTTTCGGCGGTGCGGCCCGCGATAGGACTTTTGCGGGAAACTGTAGTGCTCTCTCCATGACTTGTCCTTCCCGGCCCTATTAGATTCGGCTAGTCGAGTTTTGGTACCAAAACGGGAAAAGGGACGGCGCCGGTGAGAAGCTTGACGATCTTCTGCCGTTTCTGTGAGAAATCGAGGTACGTCTATCGCAGGCCGATTTCATAGCGCCGACTTCAAGCCGCCTCACACACTACTTTAAGCCGGAACGGGCCGAAAGTGCCACTGTTTGGAGGGAGCGAGGGGTTGGAGAGGTGTTTTGCATTTTGGTTTTCGGGCCAGATCAATTTTGAGATCGCTCGTGATCGAAACGCAAATGAGGGAGAGTGACCTTGCTGCTAAGCTCACTCTTGCCATGAGTGCGTGCCGGAGCGCAGCTGACTTAGAAGAGCGGACGGTTTGCTCAGGCCGCCTTAAGCGAAAGCACGACACCTTGCTCCCATTGCTGGAGCATGCGATTGCCTATCTCAATGAATTCCGCGTGCGCTTTAATGTAGGCGTGCAGTTCCTTTGAGGTGTCCGCAATCGCAGCGTCTATGCGTTCGAGTATCTCCCGGACGCGGGCAGGGGTGCTTCCCATCCGCGTCTCGCCCAGCCGCTGCAATTCCTTCGCGCTCGCCCATTTCGTAGTGCCGTTAAGGGTCAGCGCCA
>Ga0193726_1001770_pt1 | contig 15978 bp, 7 predicted proteins | sample H2c1metaG_FD_144928 | JGI IMG/M metagenome (GOLD analysis project Ga0193726, IMG submission 144928) | Soil microbial communities from a riparian zone of the East river system, Colorado, United States - H2c1 | ecosystem: Environmental > Terrestrial > Soil > Riparian zone | place: USA: East River... | reverse complement strand
CAATGGACAACCTAACCAAGCAAGCCATTGACGCCGGCACGATTCCGGGCCAGCCTGCCTACGACGACAACCGTTTCGGCGCAAATTTCGGCGGGCCGATCATCAAGAACAGGATGTTCTTTTTTGGCAATTACGAATACACCGACCTGCACGGCGCTGGCAACGCCACATTCTTGAATGCTCCGACCGCCGCAGGACTGGCTACCATGCAGAGTCTCGCCGCCGATCAAAGCGTGAAGGAGGTTCTGAACAACTATCCGGTGGCTCCCACAGTCGACCCGGCACTGGCTACTTCAGTGAATGGAACCCCGATCCCGGTCGGTCCGCTGGTGATTATCAGTCCGTTGCTCCAGCGGGAACATGACGCGATCGCCAACCTTGACTATTCCATGAGTAACCACCAGCTCGGTTTTCGCTTTCTGCTGAACCAGACGCAATTCATCGCTCCCGTGAATTCAACCCAGTCACAGTTCAATCAAGACAACCCGGTGCGTAATCGTAAGATCGCAGTGACTGACACCTGGACGATCAACGATCACATGGTCAACGACTTGCGTCTGCAGTATTCGTATTTCTCCCTTGCGCTGGTCAATCCATGCACGGCTTGCCCGCCGGATGTGACGATTGGTGACCTGGGAGCAACAACCGTCGGTCCGTCCGACGTTCAGAATCAGAAACAGAACTCCTACGAGGTCAAAGACAGTGTCTCCTGGGTGCTCGGCAAACATACCCTGAAGTTCGGCGGAGAGTACACTCACTACATTTACCCGCAGTTCTTCCTTCCCCGCAGCAATGGGGACTACTGGTACAACCTGGCGCAAGACCTGGTTAACGACTCTTGGCCGTCAACACCGGGACGCACCTTGAGGGGTGCAGGTAGCGGCAGCTTCCTAGGAACCCAAAGCTTATTCGCGGGATATGTTCAGGACGACCTTAAACTGACGCCGCGGCTCACGCTGAACCTCGGTGTCCGCTACGAGTACTGGACGAACCCGGTGGGAGGCGAAGCGCAGGCACGCAACGCCATTTCCAGTGTGCCCGGTGTTGTCACGTTCGGAAAACCGAAAACGGACATCAACAACTTTGGGCCAAGGATCGGCTTCGCCTACGATCCCTGGGGAAACGGGAAGACAGCGCTTCGCGGCGGCTTCGGTATCTCCTACGGATGGAAATTCCAGAACTTCGCTGCCATTACGCTGCCGCCTCAGATACAAAGCGAGATGGATCCCACCTCCGCCTGCGGCTTGAGCACGCCGCCCGGATGGTGTGCGAACTTCGGCACAAATGGGGATGGAACTGGATCTCCATTCCTCGCCGACGGCGGGTTGCCTTCGGTGTATTTGCCTCCCGCAAGTCAGGCCGATGCCAGGGCACTTACCACGAGCTACATCGACGACACGGTCATGCCTAAGATTCTCACTTGGTCGCTGGGCATCCAGCATGAGCTCTATCGAAATGGCGTGTTCGAAGTGCGCTATCTCGGAACGCGAGGGCTGGAATTGCCGGTTCAGGACCGCCGCAACCGCATCAGCGCGTTCGACGCCGGAATCGCTCCGCTGCCCACTTTTCTTCGTGCCTCCGATGTCCCTGCTACTTGGACCGCAAGCACACTGACGGATACTGCCTTCAACCAGTTCAACTCCAACATCTGGACCCAGTACGGGTTTCTCGGCGACGTAACCTCAGATCCTCCACTCGCGAGCAGCATCTATCACTCTCTGTCGTGGAGCTTTACGCAGCACGGGTGGCATGGTTTGTCGTTCAACACAAACTACACCTGGTCGCACGCGATCGATGACGCGACGAACGAGTTTTTCACAAGCCTACTGAACCCGCGGCGGTCTCAAGACACGAATCGGCTGGACGAAGACCGGTCCAACTCGGATCTGGATGTACGCCATAAGTTCGCGCTGTCGTTGAGCTACGAAACGCCGGCAATCCATTCCGACAGCCGAGTCAAGAAGACCCTGTTGGATGGATACGGGGTTGGCGCGGTGTATCTGGCGCAGGCCGGCCAGCCCGTCACGATTCAATCCGGTTTCGTCGCGCACGCGAACGGTAATGGGGATACCGCCGGGGATCGTGGCGTGCTGAATCCTTCCGCCTCAGCGCAGAGAGGCTCCGACGTGATACCGATCTGCGAGGGTGCCGGCGGTGCTACCTTCCAGGGGACCAACGGTCCGCCCGCGGTCGGAGGAACCTTGGCCGTCACGCCCTTGGGTGGGGGCGGAGCTTGCTACGATTCTAACGATCTCACTGGAAGTACGATACTTCCAGCCATCGGTTATTTGGCCGCCGACCCTACCGCCAAGTACGTGGTAGCGGGACCCGATGTGAGGGCAACCATAGGACGCAACAGTTTCCGGTCTCCCGGCTTCGGGATCATGAATCTTTCGCTCGGCAAAAAGGTGAAACTTACGGAGTCTACCTACGTCCAGCTGAAGGCCGACTTCTACAACGTGCTCAACCACAAAAACTTCACCATCAGCAACGCCAACGTCTTCAGCACCTCTGGAACAACGGCGGCGACTTCGAATCCAGGATACGTTCAGATCGCTGATCCGAATTTCTTGAACTCCAGGATCTTCAGCGGGGGCAATCGTCAGATCACGCTCACAGGGAAGTTCGTTTTCTAACTCGGGATTACGCAACACAATCGTATTTTGAGGGCTCCCGCCAACTTCTCGCCCTGGCGACGGAAAAGGTTAGTCGGGACGCAGGCCTCGAGCAAGGAACGCGAGACTCCAATGGTCGAGACACGGTCGAGTTCAGGTTTAAAGAGCAGCGTCTCTACATTCCTCAAGGCTTTGCCCTTTCTGGCCGGAGTCGTCGCCACGTTCGCCGTGAGCGCGGCGACGCAGGATGCGTCCGTCAAGCCGGGTGACGATTTCTACCGGTATGCCAATGGGAGCTGGCTCGCAAGCTCAGGGATTCCCGCGGGCCAGCAGAGCTATGACACACGCGCAATGTTGAGAGAGAAAACAAGCAAACAAGTCCGCGATCTCATTCAAGACGCCGCCGCAACCCATTCCGCGAATGGCAGGATTGCGCAGAAAGTCGGCGACTACTATGCGAGCTTCATGGATGAAGCCAGTATCGAGGCGAAGGGTTTGACGCCACTGGCTAATGAAATGACCGCGATTGCGGCGATCACAAACAAATCATCGTTGTCAGCCTATCTTGGGCGCACGTTGAACAGCGAGGTTGATGGACTTACTGCCAACGCTGACCACGTCCTCGGTGTGTGGATCAACCAGGGATTCGAAGACTCGGAACACAACTTTCCCCATCTTTGGCAGGGCGGTTTAGGGCTGCCCGATCGCGACAGCTACATTGATCCGTCAGCCAAAATGATCGAGCTCCGCGCTCAGTATCAGGCGCACATCGCGGCCGTTTTGAAACTCGCGGGCTTGGTCAACTCGGAGACCAGGGCGGTACGTATTTTGGGGCTCGAAACTCGCATGGCCCGGACTTTCGCACCCGCCTCCGATGCAGCAGATGTCTTCAAACAGAACAACCCCTGGAAGCGTACCGATTTCGATGTCAGGGCGCCCGGCATGGATTGGGAGGCATATTTTAGATCGGCCGGATTGGCTGGGCAGTTGGATTTCATTGTCTGGCAGCCGTCTGCAGTGACCGGCGTTTCCGCCCTGGTGGATGCCGAAGGCATCGATCAATGGAGGGACTATCTCAGGTTTCATCTGATCGAACACTATGCCAGTGTTTTGCCCGTTGCTGCGGCTGCTGAACACTTCTCCTTTTACGGCAAGATCTTGTCAGGCACGCAACCGGCGCCGAACCGCGCCGAGGCGGCGATCGCCGCCACCAACGGCGCCCTGGGCCAAGCCGTCGGCCAACTGTATACGCACAGTTATTTTCCGCCTGAGGCCAAGGCGAGGGCTCAGGTCATGGTCGCTGACCTGGTCACCGCTTTTCGTTCGCGCATCGCAAGTCTCACCTGGATGTCTCCGGCGACCAAGGAAAAGGCGTTGGCCAAACTGGCCGCGCTTGAGGTCGGAATCGGCTACCCAGATGCATGGATAGACTATTCAACGCTAGACGTTGTGCGTGGCGACGCCTTCGGTAACGCCAGGCGGGCGGAAGCGTTCAATCGTCTGCGGAACCTGGAGAAGCTACGACAACCGGTCAATCCAGTCGAGTGGCCGATCAGTCCCCAAATCCCCGGTGCGGTCATCATGTTCAGCCCCAACGCTGAGTTCTTCTCGGCCGCCATACTGCAGCCCCCGTATTTCGACAGCCAGGGCGACTCTGCTTCCAATTACGGCTCTGCTGGCGCCGGCATGGCTCACGAAATCAGCCACAGCTTCGACGAGTTGGGCAATATTTACGATGCCCACGGTCGACTCAGCAACTGGTGGAGCGGGGAGGACCTGCTCCGGTTTCGGGCGGAAGCGGCGAAGGTGGTTGCGCAATATGACGCCTATTGCCCGTTAGCGGATCTTTGCGTCAAGGGCAAACAGGTGCTGAGTGAAAACGTCGCCGATCTGGCCGGTTTGCTGGTGGCGCATGACGCCTACGTTCTGTCCCTCAAAGGGCAGACCGATGTCGTGCTGGGCGGACTCAGTGGGGAACAGCGTTTCTTCCTCGCTTTCGCCCAGCGCTGGCGGAGAATTCAGAGCGAAGCCGCTTTGCGCAGACAGATTACGACCGACACCCATGCGCCGGGGCAATATCGAAGCGATGCCGTGCGCAACGTCGATGCTTGGTACCCAGCCTACAAGATCGTGAACGGCGACAAGCTGTATATAAAGCCCGAAGATCGCCTCCGGATATGGTGAGGCCTGTGCGCTTCGTGCTGCGCCGTGATCATGAGCCGAACAACGATCGCCAGTCTGTGCGTCTGCCAGCGTTTGGCTAGACTTCAACATTTACTCATCCAGGGAGATCCTGTTTATGCCGAGTGTAGAAACCGCGCTTCTCGTGATAGACGTCCAGGAATCGTTCCGGCATCGGCCATATTGGCGCGATACCGATGTGTCCTTTTTCATCGAGCATCTGCAGACGCTCATTGACGGTGCAAAGTCCCGTAACATACCTGTCGTGCAAATCTTCCATGTGGAAGACTCCGGGCCTTTTTCCCTGGCGTCCGGATACGTCGTTCCGTTCGAGGAGCTCTCGCTTGAACCGGATGCAGTTTTCTATAAACGCAGCCACAGTGCACTTGTCGGAAGCGGGCTCGACGTCTGGCTGGTGCAGAACGGAATCCGACGAGTGATCGTCTGCGGCATCCGCAGCGAACAGTGCTGCGAGACAACGACGCGACATGCGTCGGACTCCGGCTATAGTGTGGATTATGTGACCACCGCGACCCTGACGTTTTCGATGACGGATCGCCACGGACAAAAGTGGAGTCCGGACGAGATTAAGGCCAGGACTGAACTCGTGCTTGACGGACGCTTTGCCCGCATCGTCAGCGTCAGGGAGGCTCTTGCCGGCAGCGCCAAGCAACTTGTAGTCTGATGGATGGATTGGGAACAGGTCTTCGCGATTCCTCGTCTAGTCGTCCACGATCGACACAAGCTGCAGATTGGGAAGGCTTGATGAAGAAGGTATCCGAGCCACAATCCCCGGAGAAGGCCGTGGCGGCTGCAGGAACCGCCGAAGTTCGAGGTTTCCGGACGAACATAAGCAATCAGAAAGCGCAGCAGATTCCAGTTTTCGTTGTCCTTCCCCCTCGCCTGCTGCTGTTGGATATTGCGGGTCCCCTCGAAGTGTTGCGCCAGGCCAACCGAGTGCAAGGAGCGGTGCGGTTTGAAGTGCGGTACGTCGGACCAAGCTCTGAACTACTGACTTCGATCGGTATCAGGCTGGCTGCGATCGAGCCCCTCCCGGACAAACTACCTCCCGAAGCCTGGGTCGTGCTCGCCGGCGACGTGGAAAACGTGATGCTGTCCGGGGGTAGGACAGGTCCCGGCAAATCGCAGGAGGATGAGGCCAATGAGGAAGCGATTGTCGCCTGGCTGAAGCAAACCATCCAGCCCGGCCACAAGCTGATTTCGATTTGCACCGGCGCGTTGATGGCCGCACAGGCCGGCCTCCTTGATGGACATGCCTGCACGACACACCATCTTAGCTGTGCAGAACTTGCCGCGATCGCTCCGCAGGCCAGAGTCCTAGAAAACCGTCTTTATATCGAAGACGGAGAGCGCTACTCCAGTGCAGGGATCACGGCCGGCATCGACTTGATGTTGCATTTGGTCCATCAGTGTACCGACCAATCCTGTGCCATTGCGGTCGCGCGATATCTAGTCGTTTATTTGCGCCGCAGCGGCGCCGATCCTCAGCTCTCGCCGTGGCTCGAAGGCCGTAACCACCTCCATCCAGCGGTGCACCGTGTACAAGACACCATCGCCGGCGATCTTACGAAATCTTGGACTCTTCGCCGGCTGGCGAAAGTCGCTGGCGCCAGTAACCGCCACCTCTCGAGGCTATTTCACGAACACGTGGGCGTGAGTATCGCGGAATACAGCAACCGTCTGCGGGTTGCGTTTGCGCAAGAACTGCTTCGTGAGACCAACCTTGACATGGAGCACGTGGCCGAGCAGGCGGGTTTTAGCTCCCCCCGCCAGCTACGTCGTGCCTGGCGAAAGGTCCACAAAACACCTCCCCGCGAGGCGAGAGTACGCTCGCCGCTTAGATCAATTCCCGCCAAGCATTTCTGATCGTGGCCTGCCATTCACCCGCGCGTTGCTCCGCACACGTTTCCCGCCGGCACTCCGCAGAGCGCGTCGTTTTTTGTCCGGCTGTTGTTTGTCTGACTGTGCCCCGTTGCAGGCCTTTTGCGAGCCTGGCACTTCTGCCACAATCAAGCTCCGTCGAGGCTTCTTCAGCCCGGAGGGTTGCGACATTGCCATCCAGGTCAGGCCGGATACCCAACAAGTCGCTCCAGGTTCGATAGTTCGCGGATCGATGGCATTGACACGGTACCAATCAAATCATTCGTCGTGGTCTTCGTCGAAAATGCAACCGTAGAAATGTGGTCGGGCCTTGGTAGTTCGCCACGCCTGGCGCGGTCATCGTAGGAAGCGCCCGCGTCAATCCCGGCTCGTATCCCCGTCTCAACTTCGCGGCAATGCCGATGCCAGCACGAGTGCAGTACCGGCAAAGAGCAATGTGTCCGCGACGTAATTTATCGCTTCAGTGATTTCCGGCGTCGATCCGCCGTGGGCGAGGATCAAAATAAGCAGATACGGGAATAAAGTAAGGACGGTCATTAATGCGCCAATCGAGGTTGCGGCGATTCGAGATTTTTTGTTCAGGGCCAACCCGATTCCGGCGGCCAGCAGGATCGCTCCTGCGAGGTATCCCCACACGCTGGGGAACGGAACCCATGAAGGCGTCATCTTTTCCAAGGGAACGCCGGGCGCAAACTCCGGATGAAGAAAATGTTCGACGGCAAAAAAGATCGCAGCAATCGCTACGACGATGCGTCCAAATAGAATCATCCATTTCGCTTGTTGTGGCGATGAGGAGTGACTATGCAGTCCGGCGAGAGCCCATGCGCCTCCGGCAAAACTGAGATCTCTTAGCGCGACGGCCCACGCGAATCGATCGTTGGGATGCGCCAGAGCATTCTCGATATGAATCATGCAGACAAATAGAAAAAACATCAATCCGAGCAGGGTGGACGACAAGCGTACGAACCTTCTCACAGTAAGACTGGTGGCTGCTGCGAGCAGCGCGCATCCGACAAAATACGCCCAGAACAGGTGCGCCGGCACCCAGGCCGGGACCATATTCTGCATCGACTCCGCGCCGCGAAAATGCTCGGTTGCGAATACAGCCAGTGGAACGGCGATGAAGACTCCGCCCAAAGTGATGAGCTTGTCCCAGCCGCGAGCCGCGCCGATCTCCATTCGAAGTATGTAAACTCCGACGACAAGATAGATTAGCCCGGCAAAGCACATCCAGAAATTGGTTGATGAAAGCATCAGAACCTCTGTCGCGAAAGTCAAAACCAAACATCAGGCAAATCAGACCGTTATTGGTGAAACCGCAATATTACGACACCGTCGACCTGACCCGATACGGCAAACGGAAATCAGGGGAGCGCCGTCCGGATGGTCATGCGAGTGGAGTATAGTGCTTCCCGTAAGCACTCGATGGAGGCGGTTCCTTGTTCTGGATCGAAAATGCGTGGCGCGATCTTCGCTTCGCGCTACGTTCGCTCTCCAAGACGCCCGGGTTCACGGCCACGGCAGTCATCGTGCTCGCCGTCGGCATCGCCGCGAATACGGCGATCTTTTCGGTGGTGAACACCATCCTGCTCAAGCCGCTCAGTTATCCCGAGCCACAGTCGCTGATGCAGTTGATGAACGTCGATCCCGAGGGAAAAGACTCCAGCGCCAGCGTGCCCAAACTCAACATCTGGCGGCAGCAGACCAGCGTCTTTCAGCACATCGCCGGCTACGATCAGGGCGGCTCCGGACTCAATCTCACTGGCGGCGACAATCCGGAGCAGGTGCAAGGCATCCACGTTACCGCCGACTACTTCACGCTGTTCGGAGCGCCGGTCCTCGCGGGACGCACTTTCACAACCGCGGAAGACAGCCCTAACGGCGGTCATGTGGTCGTGCTTAGCTATGGTCTATGGAAGCGCCGTTTCGGCGGGGACCGCGGCGTTGTCGGCACCAATATCCAACTGGATAAACAACCGTACTTGGTGGTCGGGGTCATCGGACGCAACTTCGTGACCGACCCCCCCGGGGATCTGTGGCTTCCCTACCAATTCGATTTCAACTCGCAGGACATGGCCAACTACTTCATGGTTGCGGCGCGCCTCAAACCGGGGATCACGACGCAAATGGCCGATGCCCAGTTGCGGCTCGCCGCCGACCAGTTCCGCCGAACCTATGCAAATGCCTTGGGCCCGCAAAGCAGCTTCGGAGTCATCCCATTGCAGGATGCCATCATCGGCGACACCCGCTCGTCACTGCTGGTTCTCCTCGGCGCTGTCGGATTTGTTCTGCTCATTGCCTGCGCCAACGTCGGCAATCTTCTGCTCATTCGCGCCTCGGTCAGAAAACGCGAACTCGCCACCCGCTCCGCACTGGGTGCCGGCCGCGGCCACATCATTCGGCAATTGCTGGCGGAAAGTCTCGCCCTCTCGCTGACCGGTGGTTTACTGGGCCTCGTGCTTGGCTTTGTCGGAGTGCGCCTTCTGCTCGCCATCAATTTCGACGGCATTCCTCGCATCGGGGAAAACGGTTCCGCGGTTGCCTTGGATTTGCACGTCCTTCTGTTCACCTTCGGCGTCTCCGTGCTCACTGGAATTCTGTTCGGTCTTGTCCCAGCGATCAGCGCGTCGCGCCCCCACCTTGCCGCCACGCTCAATGAGAGCAGCAGTCGCTCCGGAGTTGGCTTTCGCAGCGGCAAAATCCGCTCCGTGCTGGTGGTCAGTGAGATGGCGCTTGCACTCATCCTCGTAATCGGAGCAACGCTTCTCATCCGCACATTCCTGAAGCTCCAAGCCGTCGATCCGGGATTCGATACGCACAACGTACTTACGATGGCGATGTCCATCACCGCAGACCGTTTTCAGAAGACCGCCGGCGTGGCTCAGGTCATTCATGACGGCACCGAGCGCCTCAATGCGATCCCCGGCGTTACCGGCGCCGCAGCAGCGTGTTGCATTCCGCTGCAAGGCGGCTTCGGCTTGCCGTTTGACATTGTTGGCCGCCCCAAAGGCGACACTCCCTCCACCGGCGGAGGCGGATACTTTCCAGTTTCGTGGAGCTACTTCGATACTTTTAAAGCCCTCATCGTGCGCGGCCGCAATTTCAACGAGCATGATGACGGATCCGCTCCTGGCGTGGTCATCATCAACGAAGCCATGGCCAAACGATATTGGCCCAAAGGCGATCCACTGGCAGACCATTTGATCATTGGCGCCAACGTCGGTCCGGTCTTCGTAGAACCGGCGCGTCAGGTTATTGGTGTCGTTGGCGACATGCGCGACGGCGGCCTCAATGTCGATCCGCAGCCCACCATGTACATTCCCGTGGCGCAGATGCCGGACAAGGTGACCGCGCTCAACTCTCGAATTACGCCGCTCTGGTGGTTTGTTCGCAGCCGTCTGGAGCCGCATACGCTGGTCACGGCGATCTCGGTTGCGTTGCGCGAAGCCAGCGCAGGCCTGCCGGTCGCGCACATTCGCACCATGGATGAAATCGTGATCGTGACCACCTCGCGGCAGCGCTTCGATATGCTCCTGCTCACAATCTTTGGTTCGTCCGCCTTGCTAATGGCCGCCATTGGTATCTACGGCCTCATGGCCTACTCCGTACAACAAAGGACGCAGGAACTTGGCATCCGGATGGCGTTGGGCGCGCAGGCTCCAGGCATCCGTAACATGGTCATCCGCCAAGGAATGATCCTCGCGCTCATTGGTGTGGTCATTGGCATCGGTGGGGCTTTTTGGCTGACACGCTTCTTGGCCGCCTTTCTCTTCGGAGTTAAAGCCTGGGATCCCGCGACCTTCGTGGTAACACCCGTGCTGCTCACTGCCGTCGCATTTCTCGCCGTCTGGATTCCGGCCCGCCGCGCCACCCGCGTCGATCCCATGACTGCGCTACGCTTCGAATAAATATTGCCGTCGCACTTATGGACCCGCCGATCCTGGGGGTTCTGAGCCCTTCGATTGATTGCCGCAGCGCGGCCCTCTAACGGGATCCGGTCACGGGTTGTGGCGGCGTGTTCTTCACGTATTTGTCAAACCAGCGAAGCATCTCGTAAATGAGCTGTTCGTTCGACTCCATCGCCGTATACCAGTGTGGCTCGTGTGGGAGTAGCACCAGGCGAGCGGTACCGCCGTTGCCTCGAATTGCTTCGTAGAGCTTGCTGGCTTGCAGTGGCGTGGTGCCAGGATTCGCGTCTTCCGCGCCGTGGATGATGAGGAGCGGTATCTTGATTTTGTCGGCGAAGAAGAATGGCGAGACCTTCAGATAGATATCCGACGCCTCCCACACCGATCGCCGTTCGCTTTGGAAACCGAAAGGCGTGAGCGTTTTGTTATAAGAACCGCTGGTAGCGACGCCAGCCCGGAACAAGCCGGAATGGGCCACCAGATTTGCGGTCATTAAAGCACCGTGGCTGTGTCCGGTTACTCCGATGCGGTCTGGATCGGCAACGCCAAGACTTACGGCCTCATCCACAGCAGCCTTCGCATCGGCGACGAGTTGTTCCAGATAGGTGTCGTAGGCCTTCTTCGGATCTCCGATGATGGGAAACGAAGCGTCGTCGATAATCGCGTAGCCAGCAAGCAGCAGGAGTCTGTACTCATAGAGCTGGGTAAAGGTTTCCTGCGAGCCTACAACCTGGCCGGCCGTCGAAGGATCCGCGTAGTCGAGAGGATAGGCATAGAGAATCGTGGGGACTCGCGTGCCCTCTTGATAGCCGGGCGGCGTATACAGCCTGAATGATAAGTCCAGCCCGTCAGCGCGCTTGTATTTCACCAACCGCTTCTTGATCGCGCGCACCGCCGGCGCAGGATCGAGAATGTGTGTGACCGGGAAACTGGTTGAAGCAAACGCTGCTTCTCCGGCGGTCGCATCGAGGGCATTTCCCAGCGTTCGCGTAAATGCATTCGGCGGGTCGGCCGGCGATTGATGCCAGGTAAGAAGGGTGCGTGTGTCCGGTCCGGTGAAGGAAAGAAATCGCTCGTAGCAAGTCTTGTCGCTGCGAAACAGACGTTCGTATTTCAGCGTGTTGAGATTGAGCCGATCGAGGAAGGGCCGATCCCCGTCGACCGAGGAGCCGACCCCTGCAAGGTAGATCGAATCGCCGTCCTGCCGAACCACCACGGACCCGTTTGCCAGATGGCGTGTCACTGGTAGGCCGGGGTTCGCGTAGTTTTCGTCAGTAGAGATATTCCAAAGCAAACGAGGCTTTTGTTGTAGATCATCGACGTCGACGATGAAGGTCCTGGTCCAATGGCGGTTGTTATCGTACTCGGTTAAGAGAGCGATGTTCGGGTGTTCGCTCCAGGAGAAGCCGCCGAACCGTTGCTCGGTGCGCGTGATTTCCGCCGCGGGCGTGTTGAACGGAGCCTTGAGAATCAGGATCTTGTCTCGAGCCGGAACCTTCACATTCCAGTCACCGCCGTCCAAGGCTTCCGCCCAGACAAGCGTCGCCGGATCGGTGGCACGCCAGGAAAAATCCCGCGGACCCACCGGAACCCCATCGATTGGAACGCGATCCGCCAATGGAAGCGAGGCGATGGTACGAGCAAGAGGGTGTGAGTGCGGTGATACGTCCCAAACTTCGACTTCCTTCGGGAAGCGATCGTAAGTGGTGACGTAGGAGTAGGGCTTGTGGATCACACTGACAAGAATGTGCTGACCATCCGGCGCAGGATCGAGCGATTCGTAATTTTCCGGCTTTCCAAGGGGCGTTATAGCCGCGGTGGCCGCATTGATCAAGGCGAGTTGCGAGGCTGCGAAGTAGTCAAACAGATCCTCGTCGTGCTTGCTGCCGAGAGTGTCACGGTTTTCGTAGGTGCTGCTCTGTCCTTTTTGGCCTTCGGTCTCCTGGATGCTGGGGCCAATCGGCACCACCGGTTCGGGCGGCGGCGCACCCATTCCCTTGGGCACGAGCTTGACCAAAAGCGTTTTCTGATCCGGCATCCATTTCATCTCGTCGTCCAACATGGGATTGAGACGGACTCCGGGCACTCGATGAGCTTCGCCCGTCTTGGCATCGCCGATCCAGAGCTCGACCGACTCGGTGGCGATATTCACGAAAGCGAATCGTTTCCCGTCAGCGGCCCAGATCGGCTCGCCCGGGCATGCGCCCGCGGGAATCGCAACATGGAGTTGCGTGCCACCGGCGAGGTGCACTAACTCGAAGTTCGTGGCGCAGGGCGTGATCCCGTAGCCACCTGGAGTATCGTGCTTGCTGTGATTCTTTGGCTCGATGCGCACGCCAGCCAGGCGCAGGAAAGGAGTCGCCACACGAGCAATTGGGGGATATTCCTGCCATGACACCAATAGAATCGAGTCGTGGGTCGGGCTCACTGTTGGAATTGGCAGTGAGGGCGCCTGCATCACATCCAAAATGCTTTTCGGTGGCTGGTTATATCCAGATACATCCTCGACTGGCTTCGTCGTGGTTGGGGTGAGGTTCGACGAAGATGAGGCTGACTGCCCTACAATCGGCACGCACGTTGCCCAGGCAAGGAGCACTCCGATCAAAAAACAGGTCAGTCCGTTTCTAATTTTCATACGCTACCTCCGCTTCAAACGACAAAACGTTGGGGGGGGGATGTCGTTCAGCCTCTAGAGCGATCTTTCCGACAATGATTGTTTGGCCGATCACAGGCGTCAAATCTTACGTGGGCAAAACGGGCAAGTCAATGAAAGCCATAGAGTTGGCGGGTGTCTCACACGGATAGTCGTTGATTAAATCCCCTTAGACTCATTGATCCAGCTATGAGGCTTGAGCGCGATTGCTCCCTGTCAAACATCAACAAACCTTAAATCCTTCTTGCCGGAGACGCAGAAGCACGGATCTCCCAGATCATCAACAGGACCTCAGACGCAACGGAACACAGTGCAGCAAGCGAATATGACGGGAATGTTAGTTCCCTATGGTCCGTTCCCAGATCAGACGCCGAAACGGGCAGGGAAATGGGGGAGATACGCTCCGGAGCGATTCTGGGGGATTTCGCTGCCGGGCGGGGTTTGAGTCGGCTCGCGCGTATCAGACGCTACTTCACGAAAGGGTTCACGCGCTTGGGGTCGTACTTGAAATCCACAAATCCAGTCACGGTATCCAACTCAATCTCAAGGTGCCTCAGCATGGCAAACCCAAAAAGCCAGAAACCTCCGTCCCCGTGAGGCGGCTTATAGTGGAGAGGTCCAGTGTGATTATGTCTAAGTTCGACTGCTGAAAGCGAGCGAATCGTAAAGTCGCTTTCTTCGAGCTGTAGACCTTATTTACCGCGCCGTTCACACCACGAACTCGCATACGTTCTTCGGAATTCACCTTGCTGACCTGCCGCCCAGCACGCACCGAAAGAACATTGCTAAAGGCACCCGTATCGAGTCCAAACAGCAAAGCTTTCGAATCGTTCACGCCATCTCTGGCGCAATGTAACGATCTCTGAGCAAGCCTCGTGCTGGTTTCACGGTGGGTGCTGGGGAATCGATGCTTCAAACTTCCCTCTTTATCGCTGTCCTCCTTCTGCTCCGCGTTCGCTTGCTCCTCGCCCTCCTGTTCAGCGATGTTGGGGCGACGGTGTCGTCCGGACGCTTCGGCAACGGAGATAGTTTGAGCCGCATTCCCGGAAGATCAAGTACGCTCAGGCGTCACGGACGAAATGCACAACGTTCAGGTGCGATGGTTCGCGAGTTGTGGGTTGGGTCTGGGTCAGAACCTTTTGGCTGAGCTCGGGTCGGACAAGCGATTAAGTGGTGAGCGCGGATGGACTCGAACCATCGACCCATGCCTTAAAAGGGCATTGCTCTGCCAACTGAGCTACGCGCCCACTTTCTTCCAATTTAACACATCGCCAAGTGAACCTACCCCCGCACATCGCCACTCGTCGAGCACGCTTCGGGTGATCTCAAAACCGCAGAGATTACGGTTTCGCCCTGCGCTTTGAGTATGAACCCTCGCAAGTCATTGTTGCCCGAGTGGCAGAATACGTGGATCTTAAGCTAATTGGTGCGCAGGAGGAAGTCTGGTGCTGAGTGGGTCAGAATGGATTGAGAGGGCATTGTTCTACTCACTGAAGCTCGGCGGCCGGAATCGATATCTCCCGGGGCTCGCGGCGGGACAACCAACTGGCCGGAACCGGATGTGCGGTTCCGGCCAGCTACAATCTCCTTGGTAAAGGCTTCCTCGATGCGGTTATTTGTTGTCTTCCCGGGCTTCAGCGATATGTGCCTGGTGGCCCGCTTCGGACACAGCCTTCACAAACGCCTCACCACTTGCGGGAGTCGTCGCTTTGCCTGACAAAATATTCCGGAATCTTTTGTGCGTTCCGTAAATGGCGCGCGTGGAATCGTTGTCCTGCTCGACGACGGCACCCTCAAGGGTCAGGCCGGCGAATATGCCTTTCGAGCGCGAATAAGTCAGGACTTCGGTGTTCAGCATCCAGTCCGTTCCTGCAGAAGCGTGGCGGCCTACCGGGCCTGCCGCAACCGATCCTTCACCGGAAAGTTCGAACTTGCTGGAAAGCAGATGCTGCAGACCACGGTCGTTCATGATCAGCATGACCAGGTCGACGCCTTCGACGCCAATCTGCAATCCCCAACTGCCACCACCAACCGAGACAAATGCAGGCGCGCTCCAGCCCTCGGGCGTACGGCAGGAAGCTACGCCGCGGCCATGCTTGCCACCGATGATGAACCCACCTTTGATCAGGTGCGGCACTACGACCATGCACTTTGCACCAGTCAACACCTCCTCAGGAATGCCTTTGTCGGGTGTCGACATGATCGAATGCAGGACCTCCACAGAATTCTGCAGGCGGTCGACGGTATCTTCCCGGGCCGAACCCGCGAACGCGTAAGTGCCTGCCATACCCATCAAGCTCATCAACATCAGTGACATTATTTTTTTCATGAATTTCCTTATATTGAGAATTGGCGGAGCTAAGAAGAGAAGACTTCAGATGGGCTGACTTAGTTCAGAAGACCTGAAAGGGAGAGAAGAAGTGCTCGCCTCTGGTGTCAATGATCGCCCAGACCCGGGATAAAAAATGGTCTGAATTGCTCACCGGCATGCTTGGTTCTGTGAGTGAGCAATCTTGCTCAGAATGGTTGCACCGGGTATGTCATCGTAGAGCCGTCGAAGATGCGGGACATGAGCAGTTCAATTTTTGTTCGAGCGCGTGCTGCATTTGCCTTCATCGCCGAGTCACTGGGAAAGTTCGTTGGCCTGAATGACGCGGGCTTCGCGGCGCAAAGGATGTGCCCATCCTGCGGCTTGATCACGCCGCGGTCCAAGGCACTC
>Ga0193726_1001769_pt1 | contig 15988 bp, 14 predicted proteins | sample H2c1metaG_FD_144928 | JGI IMG/M metagenome (GOLD analysis project Ga0193726, IMG submission 144928) | Soil microbial communities from a riparian zone of the East river system, Colorado, United States - H2c1 | ecosystem: Environmental > Terrestrial > Soil > Riparian zone | place: USA: East River... | reverse complement strand
GCTGACCGAGAACCTCACCGGGCTCGCCCGCGTGGTGCGGAGCGTTGTGGTGCCGGCGCTGGAGAACGTGACGTTGTGGCACGAGCGCGACATCTCGCATTCTTCGGTCGAACGCTACATCGCGCCCGATTCGACCGTGACGCTCGACTTCGCGCTCCACCGCATGACATCCGTGGTCGAGCAACTCGTGGTCTATGGCGAGCGCATGCAGGCCAATCTCGATTCGCTGGGCGGGCTCGTCTTCTCGCAGCGCGTGCTGCTGGCGCTCACGCAAAAGGGCATGAGCCGCGAGGAGTCCTATGCCGCCGTCCAGCGCAACGCGATGGAAGCCTGGCGCGGCAACGCCTCGCTCCTGGCGCTCGCCCGCGCCGACCAGGAGATCAGGCAGTTCCTGTCCGACGACGAGTTGGTGGCGTTGTTCGACATGGGCTATCACACCAAGCACGTCGACACGATCTTCAAGCGCGTCTTCGGCTGAGAGGCCGGCACACACCACCCAGCGGACAGGATCGCGAACAAGGCGGCCGATGTGGTTCGCCCGAAGGCGCGCCTGCGAAATATGACTGATGGTTCATCGATCATAATCCTTGATATGCCGGCGAGCGTGGCCGTAATCTCAGCGAGTGGGAAGGGTCGAAGCCAGGGCGGAACGGCAGGATGGATTATGATCTGAAGATCGTCGGCGGACGGATCGTCGACGGCAGCGGTGAGAGCGGCTACATCGGCGATGTCGGCATTCGCGACGGCAAGGTGGTCGCGCTGGGCAAGGCGCCGGGCCAAGCGCGCGCCACCATGGATGCCAGGGAGCGCGTCGTGGCGCCGGGCTTCATCGACATCCACACCCACTACGATGCGCAGGTCCTGTGGGACCGGATGCTGTCCATCTCGCCGTGGCATGGCGTCACCACCGTCGTGCTGGGCAATTGCGGCTTCGGCTTGGCGCCGGCCCGCAAGGAGCATCGGCCACTTCTGATCCGTACGCTCGAGAAGGTCGAGGGCATGAGCGTGGAAGCCCTTGAAGCAGGCCTCGGGCAAGAATGGGGCTTCGAGAGCTTCCCCGAGTATCTCGACCTGGTCGAACAGCGCGGCAGCGCCATCAACGTGGCGGTCCTGCTGGGCCACACGCCGCTCCGCCTTCACGTCATGGGCGAGAGCGCCACCGAACGCACCGCCACAGCCGAAGAACTCGCGGCCATGCGAGCGCTCGTCAAGGAAGCGCTGGAAGCCGGCGCCCTGGGACTCGCCACGTCCAAGCTGCAATCGCACGTCGGCTTCGAAGGCCGGCCGGTGCCCAGCCGCGCCGCGGATTTCGAGGAATTGCGCATACTGGCGTCGGCCATCCGCGAGACCGGCGGCGGCATGCTGCAGACCACGCTCGGTCCCGGCTTGATGCTGGACCAGCTCGAGCAACTGGCGACCGAGACCGGCGCACGGATAAGCTGGGCCGCACTGCTCGCAGGCTCGGCTTTCGGCAAATCGAGCCATCGCGAACTGCTCGCCCGTTCGGAGGAGCTGTTTGCGCGCAATCTCCAGATTGTGCCCCAGGTGTCGCCGCGCCCCCTGAATTTCGAATTTCAGTTCAAGGAGCCGACGATCTTGGAGAGCATGTCGCTCTTCAAGCCGGTGGCTGCTGCCACCGCCCAGGGCAAGCGCGCGATCTATGCCGACCCCGAGTTTCGCGCCAGGTTCCGCGAGCGGTTCGACGGTGCGTGGCCGGCGCTGAAGCGCGCCTTCGACATGATCGCCATCGTCGAATATCCGAATGAGCCGGCGCTGGACGAGCGGCGGCTAGTGGAGGTCGCCGCCGAACGAAACGTTCATCCGGTCGACCTGGCGCTGGACATGGCGCTGGCCAGCGATCTCGAAGCACGCTTCCGCATGCCGCTTGCCAACCACGACGAGGACGAGGTCGCGGAGCTGCTGCTCAATCCCAACATGGTGGTGGGCCTGTCGGATGCCGGCGCTCATGCCAGCCAGCTTTGCGACGCCTGCCAGGCGACCTATCTGCTGGGCCATTGGGTGCGCGAGAAGAAAGCGCTGAGCCTGGAAGCTGCCGTGCGCATGCTGACCGCACGTCCGGCGGAAGTCTTCGGCATCAAGGAACGTGGCAGGCTGGCCGTCGGACTGCCGGCCGACGTCGTGGTGTTCGATGCCGAGACCGTGGCCGCGGGCCCCCTGAAGCGGGTGAACGACCTGCCCGGCGACGTCTCGCGCCTCATCTCACAAGCCACCGGCATCGACGCCGTGATCGTCAACGGCACGGTGCTGCGGCGCGACGGACACGATGTACTGGATGGCAAACAAGAACTGCCGGGAAAACTGCTGCGCAACGGCAAGGCAGCCTGACTAAACGGCGGCCATAACTAGGGTAGGAGACAGGTGACTCATGAATTATGCGAGCGTTCTGCGCGCGGCCAGCCTGGGTGCGGCCGCCTGTTTTGCCGTGGCGAGCGACGCCATCGCCCAGACCGTGGACCTGAAACTGGCCGACCGGCTGCCGCAGGACCACTACGTCGCGCGCTACTCGACCAACTACTGGATCGAGGAGGTACAGAAGGCGACCGACGGCAAGCTCAAGATCACGCGCTATCCCAGCGAGCGACTGGGCAAGTCGAAGGACATGATGACGCTCACCAAGACCGGCATCACGGACATCGGCGAATTCGTGCCAGGCTATCTCGGCGATCCGCTGCTGCTGTCGACCGTGGCGGAGCTGCCCGGCCTCGTGCCCGATGCCTGCGCCGCCTCGCTCGCATATGAGCAGCTCGCCAAGCCGGGCGGCTTCATCGACAAGGTCGAGCTCGCGCCGCAGGGCCTCCGGCTGCTCTATGTCGTGGGCTTGCCGGCCTACCAGCTTTTCGCCTCGCGCAAGTTCGACAGTCTGGCAACCATGCGCGGGCTGAAAATCCGCTCCTCCGGCCCCGCCATGGATGCGGGCCTGCGCCAGCTCGGCATGGTGCCGATCCGCATGAGCGCCGCCGAACTCAGCGAATCTTTTTCACGCGGAACCGTCGATGGCATGGCCTTCCCGGCCGCCAGCATCTTCACCTACGATCTCCAGGGCAAGACCAAATACGGCACGGACAATCTCAGCTTCGGCAGCAGCATCACCTTCTACGCCATCGCGACGCGCGTCTGGAACAAGCTGCCGCCCGACATGCAGAAGATCATGGCCGAGGCCGGCGAGCGCACGACGCGGCATAGCTGCGCCCTGGTCGACCAGGAAGAGCAGGCTGCGATCAAGAAGCTCGAGGCGGGCGGCATGACGGTGGTCAAGTTGTCGGCGGACGATCGGCGCAAATTCGAGGAGGAACTCTCGACCGTCGGCCGCGAATGGGCGGAAGCCGCAGACAAGCGTGGTCGCAAGGGCAGCGAGGCATTCGCGGCGTTCCGCGAAGCCCTGAAGTCGGTACGCTGACGCCGTCATGGCCACTACCGTCTGTGTCAGCGAGCGCAAGGTACGGGATCTCACCTTTGTTGAGCTTCGCCTCGGCTCGGAGAGCGGCCTCAATCCGCTGTCGAGCGCGACCGTCGAGGAGATCCGCGCGACCCTGCGGCGTCTCGCGCCGCCGGGCGCCGCGCACGGGCTGCTGCTCAGCGCCGAAGGCCGCGGCTTCTGCGCCGGCGCCGACGTGAAGGAGTTCCGCACCTTCGGGCTGACGGACTTCCGACGCTACATGACGGACATCTTGGCGATGTACGCCGAGATGACGGAATTTCCCAAGCCGATCGTCAGCCTGGTGCACGCCGACGCGCTGGGCGGCGGCGCGGCACTCGCCTTCTTCAGCGATTTCGTCATCGCCGCGCAGGGTGCGAGATTTGCCCTGCCGGAGGTCCTTCGCGGCATGGCCGGCGGCGGCTACCTGATGCCACGGCTGATCGGCAAGCATCGCGCCGCCGAAATGGTCCTGCTGGGCAGGACCTTCGGCGCCGACGAGATGTTGGCCTGGGGACTGATCAATACGGTCTGTCCGGCCGCGGAACTGGCGGAACGCGCTCAGGCCCTGTGCGAGGAACTGGCGTCCTTGTCCGAAGGCGCCTTCGCCGTGGCCAAGCGCTCGCTCTCGGGCGGTCTGGGGCTAGGGCTGCGCGAAGCGATGGACCGTCATGTCACGGCTCAGACCGAGGCCTTTGCTGTGGCGCGGGCGGCAGCCGGGGAAGGCCGAAATGCTCAGCGTCCTTGAGCGGATCCTGTTCGCCATCGACTGGCTGCTGTCGCGGGTTGCGGCCTCGGTGATCCTGGCGGTGACGGTGCTGATCGTCTGCGACGTGTTCGGTCGCTACCTGTTCAGCCGGCCCCTGCCCTGGGTCTACGACATCGTCTCGATCTACGTCGTCAACCTGGTCATGTACTTCCTGGCGAGCGAGGTGCTGCGTACGCGCTCCAACATCGAGCTCGACCTGCATTTCAGCCTCCTGCCGCCGCGCCTGTGGAGCGCGCTGCAGGGCCTTGCCTGGCTTTGCGTCGCCGCAGTGCTGGCCCTTGCGTCCTGGCGGGCGTGGATTTCAATGAGCGACAGTTTTGCTGCCGGCGAGGTCCATCCCGGTCTCTACGAATGGCCTGTGTGGGCCGAGAAAGCGGTCGTTGCGATCGGGCTGGCGCTGCTTGCCGGCCGCATCATCGTGCGCTTCTGCCGATACCTGCAGGGCGGCCTCGATGCCAGCGTCTTCAACGCCGATGAATCGGCCAGCCGGGGCGCCGCAGAATGATCGAAGGCCAGGCCGTCGCCGTCACCATCAGCCTTCTGGTCCTGCTGCTGCTGCTGCGCGTGCCGGTCGCCTTTGGCATTCTCGTGGCCGCCTCCGCCGGCATGTGGATGGTGGCCGGTTGGGACGTCTTGCAAGGCGTGCTCGAGACCGTGCCGCTCTCTGCGGTGTCGAACTACGAATTCATCACCGTGCCGATGTTCCTGCTGATGGCGGAGTTCGTCATCATCAGCGGCGTCGCAGACGGCATCTTCAGCGCCGCCGCCGCCTGGGTCGGCCGGGTGCGCGGCGGCCTGGCAATCGCCACGGCGCTGGCCGGCGCGGGCTTCGCCTCCATCTGCCATTCCAGCACGGCGGCGGCCGCGACGCTCTCGGCGACATCCATTCCGGCCATGCTGCGCGCCAATTACGAGCCGCGCCTGGCCTACGGTGTGGTCGCAATCTCCGGCACGCTCGGCATGCTGATCCCGCCCAGCGTCGCCATGGTGCTGTATGGCCTGATCGCCGACGTCAATCTCGGGCGCCTGTTCATCGCCGGCGTCATACCGAGCGTGGTGGTGGCGGCCACGATCATCCTCACCGTCGTGGTGCTGGTGTGGCTCAATCCCGAGCGCGCGCCGCCGGCCAAGAAGCATAGCTGGGCCGAGAAGTGGCGGGCCCTGAAGGTCGCCTTGCCGATGGTCGCGCTGTTCCTGGGCGTGGTCGGCGTCATCTATTCAGGCGTGGCGACGCCCACCGAAGCCTCTGCCATGGGCGCCTTCGGCGCCTTCCTGATCGCGCTCGCCATGAAGCGCCTCGACCGGCAGAGCACGCTGCGCGCGGCATATCGTGCGGGCAAGACGACCTGCATGGTGCTGCTGGTCGTGATGTGCGCCCATGTGCTCGCCTATTTCCTGGTCATGACCCATGTCACGGAGAACCTGCTGGCCTGGGTCGGCACGCTCGGCATGCCCGGCTGGGGCATCCTGATCGTGATCTATGCGATCTACCTAGTGCTGGGCTGCTTCCTCGACCTCGCGGCCATGCTGGTCCTCACCATCCCGGTGGTGCTGCCGCTCATCAAAGCCTTGGGCTACGACCCGGTCTGGTTCGGCATCATCGTCATCGTGCTGGGAGAGGTCGGCATGGTGACGCCGCCGGTGGGGCTGAACGTGTTCGTGGTGGCGCGCGTCACTCAGCAACCGGTGGCGGAAGTGTTCCGGGGCGTGCTGCCGCACGTGGTGGCCCATCTGTTCGCCGTCGCCATCCTCACCGTCTGGCCGGCACTGGTTCTGTGGCTGCCCGGGACGATGAAATGATGGAGACGCCACAAGCGCTCGCGGGCCTCACCGTGCTCGACCTGTCGACCCGCCTGCCCGGTCCGCTGGCCACGTTGATGCTGGCCCAAGCCGGCGCGCGGGTGATCAAGATCGAACGGCCGCCGGGCGAAGAGTTGCGCGGCTTCGAGCCGCGGCTGGACGGCCTGTCGGCGCACTATGCGTGGCTCAACCGCGGCAAGGAATGCGTCGCCCTCGATTTCAAGAACCGCGACGACTGCGCGCTCTTCGAGGCGCTGCTGGGCAAGGCCGACATCCTGGTCGAGCAGTTCCGGCCGGGCGTCATGGACCGGCTGGGGCTGGGTTATGAGGAGCTGTCGCCGCGACATCCCCGGCTGATCTACTGCGCCATCACCGGCTACGGGCGGGACGACCATCGCTCGCATGAGGCGGGCCACGACCTGAACTACCAGGCCTCGGTTGGGCTGGTGGGCTCGGCGCCGCTTGGCGCGCGCGGCGTGCCCACTTTGCCGCCGGTGCTGCTGGGAGACATCGCCGGCGGCACCTACCCTGCCTTCATGAGCATCCTGCTGGCGGTGCTGCAGCGGAACCTTACCGGTCGCGGTCAGTTCCTTGATATCGCGATGGCGCGCAACGTCGAGGTCTTCACGCTCTGGACGACGATCTCGGGCCACCTCACCGGCCACTGGCCACAGCCCGGTGCGGCACGCCATACCGGCGGCTCGCCGCGCTACAACCTCTACGCGGCGCGCGATGGCAAGCTTCTCGCCGTGGCCGCCCTCGAAGAGCGCTTCTGGCAGAATTTTCTCGAGGGCATAGGCCTGGCCTTGGCGCCCGGCCTCGAAGAGGCCGATCCGCAGCGCGTGATCGCATTGGTTGCGGAGAGGATCGCCGCGCAGGACGCCGGCACATGGCTGGCGCGGCTGGAGGGCCGCGACACCTGCTGCAACCTCGCCCCCGAAATGGCCGAGGCCCATGCAATCAAGCCCAGTCCCGCGATGGCATCCGGCTTGCCTGTGATACCCTTGCCGGTTGCTGCTCAATTCACTCTCGACGACGCGCCGCCGCCGGTATGGCTGGGCAACAGGAACTGACGGGCGCCGCCGGGAAACGAAGGAGTGACCGACTGGTGAAGAAGAAGCGCAAGCTCACCCGCGCCGAGCGCGCACGGGAGAACCGGTCCCGCCTGATCCATGCCGCCCAGGAAGTCGTGGGCGAGTTCGGCTATGCCGAGGCGTCGGTCGCCCGAATCGTCGATCGCGCCGGCCTGGCGCAAGGCACGTTCTATCTCTACTTCGAATCGCGCCAGGATCTGTTCGACCAGCTCCTGCCCGAGGTCGGCGACGAGGCGCTGGCTTTTATCCGCGACGCCGTGAAGGGCACGAAAGGCTTCCTGGCTCAGGAGGGGAAGGCGATGAAGGCCTTCTTCGAATACGCCGTGCAGAATCCCGCCTATTTCCGCGTTTTCACCGAAGCCGAGATCGCCGCGCCTGCGGCCTATCTCAAGTACACGCAAAAGCGCACCGGCAGCTTCCTCGACGTCGTGACGGCGGCGTGGAAGCGCGGCGAGATCAAGGGCTACACCAGGCAGGAGCTGGGCGCGCTGACCCAGATGATGCTGGCCGCGCGCGCCTACCTGTTCCAGGAATACGCCAAGACCGCCCAAGGACTGAAGACGCCGCCCAAATGGGTGGTCGACGCCTATGTGAAGTTCCTGGCCCATGGGCTGGGCGACGATGTCGCCAAGGCGTCAGCGGGCTGACCGTCAGATCGGCGAGATTGAGCGTACCCGCCCCCACCCATTGATGCGCCGCCGCGCGGGCGCGTCCTCCAGCGCGCGCACCAGGACGGCGCGCGTGTCGCGCGGATCGATCACCTCGTCGAGGTGAAAGTGCTCGGCCGCGCGCAAGGGGCCGAGATTTTTGCGGATGCTGGCGATCAGCTCACGACGGCGGGCGTCGGGATCGCGTGCGGCGTTCACCTCGTTGCGATGGATGATGTCGATCGAGCCTTCCACCGACATTGCGCAGATCTCGGCGCTCGGCCAGACGAAGGTACCCTCCGATTCGAAGCTGCCCTGGCCGCCATTCATCATTATGAAGGCGCCGCCGTAGCCGCGCCGCAGCACGACGCTGAGGCGCGGAACCGTGGCGCAGCCCAACTCATAGAGCATGCGTCCCGAGCGGCGGCCCAGGCCGGTCTTCTCCGCGGCCGAGCCGACCACGTTGCCCGGGACGTCGATGAAATAGACGAGCGGCAGGCCAAAGGCGTCGCACACGGCGATGAAATGCGCGGCTTTTTCGCTCGCCGCGACATCGATCACGCCGGCATTGACGCTGGGCTGGTTGGCGATGAAACCGACCGGGCGGCCCGCTAGGCGCCCGAAACATACGACGATGTTACGCGCGAAGGTCGGCCCGATCTCGAAGAGGCTGTCGGTATCGGCGACCAGGCGCAGGATCTTGCGGACGTCGTAGCCCTTGCGCAGGTTGGTCGGCAGCGCATCGAGCAGCGCCTCGTCGCGCCGTTCGGCAGGCTCGTCGGTCGCAACGACAGGCGGCGTCTGGCCGGCATTGGACGGCAGGAAGGAAAGGTAGCGGCGAACCGTCTGCAGGCAGTGTTCCTCGCTGTCGGCGCCAAAATGGGCGATGCCAGTCGTGTCGACATGCATGGTGGCGCCGCCCAGCGCCTCGGTGTCGATCTCCTCGCCGATGGCCGCCTTCACCAGCGACGGTCCGGCCATGCCCATGGCCGAATGGTCGCGCACCATGACGACGAAGTCGGCCATCGCCGAATAGTTGGTGGGGCCGGCGAAAGCGGGGCCCATCACCGCCGATACCACCGGCACCCAGCCCGACAGCCGCGCGAAGAGATCGAACACCGGCGTGCCCTGGGCGAAGGAACGTGCATCTTGGCCGTCCTGGATGCGATGGCCGCCGCCGTCATGCAGCATGATGAAAGGCATGCCCCCATCGCCCGCGCGTCGCATGGCGCGCAGCATCTTCTGGCGCCCGACATGGCCGATGCTGCCGCCCAGCGTCGTGTAGTCGGAGGAGCAGATCATGACGGGCCGGCGGTCGATACGGCCGTTTCCGGTGACCAGCCCGTCGGCCGGCGCCTCCAGCCGCGGCTCGCCGTCCGTCCCCTGTACCGGCTGCACTAGGCTTCCCACCTCGCGGAAGCTGCCGGGGTCGCACAGGAGCGCAATGCGCTCGCGCGCCGTAAGCTTGCCGCGCTTGCGCTGCCGTTCCACCGCAGCCGGCCGGCCGGCATCGACCACCTTGAGGCGGGCCGCTTCGACTCCTTCCAGCAGCTCGCGCATGCTGGGCGGCTCGCTTGCGATCGTCATGCCGCGGGCCGACCGAAAGCGCCGCCGGCCTCGGCTTGGCGAATCTGTTCGGGCGTGTAGTTCAGCACGCGCGCCAGCACCTCGGACGTGTCGGCTCCCAGCAAGGGGGCGGCCACCGGATCGGCAAGCGGCGTTTCCGAGAAATGCACCGGCAGGCCGACATTGGGGATCGTGCCGAGTGTGGGATGGGGAATGGCGCTCAATAGCCCCAGTTCGGCGATCTCGGGCGCTTCCATGGCCTCGCCGACGGTGCGGATGGCGCCACCCGGCACCCCCACCTCGTGCATGCGCGCCAGCCACATGGCGCGCTTGCCCTGCTTCAGCCGCTCGGAGATGAGCGCGATCAGCCTCTTCTGATTGTCGCGGCGCTTGCGGCTGTCGGCGTAGTCGGGATCGTCGGCCAATCGCGGATCCTGCAGCACGTCGCGCGCAAAGCGCTGGAAGGTGCGATCGTTGGCGCAGGCGAGATAGATCGGCCCGTCGGCGGTCTCGAAGGCACCGACCGGGCTGGCCGTCGCCTGGATGTTGCCGAAGCGGGTCGGGGAGGTGCCGGTGGCGAGATAGGCCAGCGAGAAGTTGCCCAGCATATTGACCGCGGTCTCGATCATCGTGGTCTCGATGTATTGGCCCTTACCCATGCGGCCGCGCGCCGCGAGGGCGGCCAGGATGGCGTTGGCCGACATCATGGCGGTGGAGATGTCCATGATCGACGGGCCGGCACGATAGCCCGGTTGCTGCGCGGGATCGCCGTTCATGGAGATGAAGCCGCTTTCGGCCTGCACGATCGGGTCGAAGCCGCTGCGCCTGGCATAAGGGCCGCGTCGGCCATAGGCGGAAATCGAACAATAGATGAGCCCGGGATTGGTCTTCGACACGGTGTCGTAATCCAGACCCAGCCGCGCCATCACGCCGGTCGAGAAATTCTCGACGACGATGTCGGCTTGCTCGATCAGCCGCTGCGCAATCTCACGGCCCTCCGCGGTCTTGAGATCGAGCGCCACGCTTCGCTTGTTGCGGTTGACCCAGAGATAGGGAACACCCTCGCTGCCGAGCAGGGGCGGATAGTTGCGGAAGCTGTCGCCCTCGCCGGCGCTTTCGATCTTGATCACCTCGGCGCCGAAATCCGCCAGGATGAGGGTGGCATAGGGGCCGGCGATGAAGTGCGAGAAATCGACGACACGCAGGTCGGCAAGCGGCGTTTGTTTTTCGGCGGCACGCGGTCGGGGCGGCGGAAGCTTCGGCGGCAAGATCTACTTTCCTTCGGCTGTACGAGTGTCAGTCTAGGCGCCGGTACAGGTCCCGTACAACGGTTTATGAATAATGATCCATGGATCATTATTTGTCATCGATCAGCATCGATGCGACTGCAGGCCTCAAGAATTTGCGGCACGGATTTCCGTATCGTGGCACGTCGCAGCCGTGCAAGTGAGCGACGTCCGCGAGGCTGACACGATCTTCAAGCGCGTCTTCGGCTGACGCGCTTGCCTCGACGAGGGTCTACTTCTTGACCTCGGTCATGACCTGCTTCTTGGCTTCGTCCAGGAAGCGCTCGCCCTGGCGGCGGATGGTGTGCTCCTCGGTCGGCTTCCCGGCCGCGGCGAGGTCGTGCATCAGCGTATGGACCACGTCGTGGTCGCCGGGCTTCTCGAAGTCGGCCAGGACGATGTCGCGGGCATAGGCCTCGGCAGCCTCGCCCGTCTTGCCCATCAGGCCGGCCGCCCACAGGCCCAAAAGCTTGTTCTTGCGGGCGCGCGCCTTGAACTGAAGTTCCATGTCGTGCTCGAACTTTTGTTCAAAGGCCTTTTCGCGTTCGTCGAACGTCGTCATTTTCACCCGCTCCGGTTTGGGCTCGTCGCGCGGGTTTATAGCGGCGACTTCCCGGTCTTTCCACCCCACCCTGGCAGTGGCAGAGTCGCAGGTCAAAGCGAGGAAACGTCCGGATGTCACTGGAAAAGCTGCGTGATTGGGTCGGCCGAACGCAGGCCGTCGAGGATTTTGCCGCCCCCTTCCCAGTGCGTGCGCTCACCGCCACCTTCGACGAGAAGGATCCCGATCCCCGAAACGGCGATCCATTGCCGCCGCTCTGGCACTGGCTCTACTTCCTCGACACAGCGCCGCAATCCAGGATCGGCCCGGACGGCCATGCCGAGTCGCGCGGATCTGATCCGCGCTTAGGCGATTTCCTGCCGCCCGTGCCGCTGCCCCGGCGCATGTGGGCGGGCAGCCGCTTCGCCTTCGACGGCGAGCCGCTGCGGGTCGGCGACACCATCAAGCGGATCTCGAAGATCAAGTCGGTCGAACCCAAGAGCGGCTCGACCGGATCCATGGTGTTCGTCACGGTCGAGCACGCCGTGGCGGGCGCGCGCGGCGCCTCGTTCGTCGAGGAGCACGACATCGTCTATCGCGAGGCGGCCAAGCCCGGCGAAAAGCAACGCGAACCCAAGCCCGCGCCGACCGACGCGACCTGGACCAGGAAGGTCATGGCCGATCCCGTGCTGCTGTTCCGTTTCTCCGCCCTCACCTTCAACGGCCACCGCATCCACTACGACCAGCCTTATGTCACCGGCACTGAAGGGTATCCGGGCCTGATCGTGCACGGCCCGCTGCTGGGCATGCTGCAGATCGAACTGGCGCGCCGTTCGAACCCCGATCGCATTCCCAGGAGCTTCGAGTTCCGCGCGCTCTCGCCGGTCTTTGCGGGTGGCCCCTTCTCGGTGCAGGCGCGCCGCGAGCCCGATGGCTCGATCGCAACCTGGATCGCCGACGGCAAGGGCGGGCTTGCGCAACAGGGAAAGGCGACGTTCCGCTGAGCCGGCCCGAAATAAGGGTTGATTCGACCCCGCGATTTTGATTCCTTGAGGGCCGGGGAACGAGGGGTCATAGAGGTTTGACGGAACCCTCGTTCGTGCCCGAATCGATCCTCCCTCCTTCCCATGCCTACGGCAGCGCCCTGGAGCGCCAGCTGGCCGGCCAGCACGCCCGCCGGCCGGCCGATCCGCTGCTGTCGCTGGTCGTGCCGGTGTTCAACGAGGAGGAGTCGATCGGCCTCTTCCTCGACACGGTGGCGCCGCTGATGGAGCGCCATGGCTTCCGCTTCGAGATCGTGTTCGTGAACGACGGCTCGCACGACAATACGCTGGGCCACCTGCTCGACCGCAGCGCTCGCGACTGCCGCCTGCGGGTGGTCAACCTGTCGCGCAACTTCGGCAAGGAGGCGGCACTCACCGCCGGCATCGACCACGCCAGGGGCGACGTCATCGTGCCGATGGACATCGACCTGCAGGATCCGCCGGCCCTGATCGAGCCCTTCATGGCGCGCTGGCGCGAAGGCTACGACATCGTCTACGGCGTGCGCACCCAGCGCACCTGGGACACCACGGCCAAGCGGCTCTCGGCGAGCTGGTTCTATCGGGTGTTCAACTCGATGTCGCCGGTGCGGATTCCGGAGAATGTCGGCGACTTCCGCCTGGTCGACCGGCGCGCCGTGGAAGTGCTGCGCCAGCTCCCCGAGCGCAACCGCTTCATGAAGGGCCTTTTCGCCTGGGTGGGATTCACGTCCATCGGCGTGCCCTACGAGCGGCCGCAGCGCGCCGCCGGCTCGAGCAAGTTCAACCTGTGGCGGCTGTGGAATTTCGCCATCGACGGTGTGGTGAGTTTCTCGACGGCACCGCTACGCGCCTGGTTCTATGTCGGCGTGGTGATTGCGGCCATTGCCGTCCTCTATGCCCTCTTCATCATCACCCGCGTCTTGATCTTCGGCATCGACACCCCGGGTTACGCTTCGCTGCTGATCGTCGTCCTGCTGATGGGCGCCATCCAGCTGCTGTCGCTCGGCATCATCGGCGAATATCTCGGCCGCCTGTTCCTCGAGGTGAAGAGCCGGCCGATCTACGTCATCGAAGGCGTCTACGAGGACGGGACCGTCCAGCCGCCGCGAGCCTGACGCACAAGTCCTGACCGCATGGACCTCAAGGAAGAGGACATCTTAGGCGCCGAGATCGGCCGGCATTGGTACTACCGCGCCAAGGCGGCCGCGCTGCGGCGGATGGTCGGTCCGCTGCATCCAAAGCGCATCCTCGATGTCGGCGCGGGCTCGGGCTTCTTCTCGCGCCATCTGCTGGCCGAGACCGGCGCGCAATCCGCGCTCTGCGTCGACATCGGCTACCCGAGCGAGCGCGACGACAGCACGGCCGGCAAGCCCGTGCTCTACCGCCGCGACACCGGTCCGACCGACTGCGACCTGGTGCTGATGATGGACGTGCTGGAGCATGTCGACGACGATCGCGGGCTGTTGCGCCACTACGCCGCCAAGGTGCCGTCGGGCGCGCATTTTCTGGTGACGGTGCCCGCCTTCGGCTTCCTGTGGAGCGGCCACGACGTGTTCCTGGAGCACAAGCGACGCTATCGCCTGGGCGAGATCGAGATGGCGATGCGCGAGGCTGGCCTGCAGATGGTGCGCGGTTCCTATTACTTCGGCCTCGTCTTTCCCTTGGCCGCAGCGGTGCGCCTCGCCTCGCGCCATACCGACGAGCCCCAAAGCAGCCTCAGGAAGCACGGCGCGCTCGCCAATGGCCTGCTGAGCGCCGTCTGCGGGGCCGAGCTGCCGCTTTTTCCGTTCAATCGTCTGGCCGGCTTGTCGGCGTTCGTGCTGGCGAAGAAGGCTTAGCCGCTCCTTCCTCGAGGCCAATGGCGATCAGCGACCCTAAGCGTCCGGTGGCAACCGAGGACGGGGGTCGGTCATGAAGGCCATGCAGGCGCGGGACTTGTTGGCGCCTCAGCGCGGAAGTTGTCCATACCGCCCCCATGGGTCTGGTATCGGCCATCCTGGGGCGTGCCTGTGGAAACGCAGGCTGCCATGAGCATCGCTGCCAGCACCGCCGCGACGGTCGCGAACGGCTTGAAGCGAAATTGTGTCATGCACTGACATGCGCCCGCTTCACGGCGGCTTCAAGAGGTACGACTTCACAAGCTCGACAACGCCGAATGCATACGCCAGGCAGTCGGACTGACGCCGAAACGGCCGTGGAACCAGCGGGAAAAGGCGCTGAGGCTGGCAAAACCGGCCATGTCGGCAATGGAACCAAGAGTGCGCTCTCGGCTCGGCAGCGTGCGCGTGACGATTTCCGTGCGCACCGCTTCGACGATCGCCGAGAAGGTCAGCTGCTCTGTCGCGAGCCTGCGATGGAGCGCGCGCCGGTCCATGCCGAGCTGATCCGCCACCAGTTCGACGGCGCACCGGCCCGAGGCGAGTTGCAGCCAGACGAGTTCGCGAACCTTGTCGGCGGTGCTAGCGTTGGGACGGGCCAGCAGCGCTTCGAGATGCTGGCGCGCATAGCGCGCGAGTGCCGGGTCGGAGGCGGGAATCGTGCGATCGAGGTCGCTCGTGCTGCAGGCGATACCGTTGAAATCGCGGGCAAAACGGACGCGGCCGCCGAACGTCCGGCGATGGGTATCGCTGCGCCGCGGTGCGTCATGGGCGAAACACACCAGCGGCCGCCACTGCGTCCCGAGCAGGGAACGCAAGACCCGGTAAAGCACGCCAACCGCCAACTCGACGCCCTGGCGGACCGGGACCGGCCGTTCGATGCGGATCTCGGCGCTGATGACCGCCTCGCGGCCCCGTTCCTCGAGCCGCAGGTAGAGGGCTTCGTTGTGCAGGCGGATGTAGCGCATCAACGAACCTAGCGCGTCGCGCACCGTCGCCTCCTCTCGCACCAGAAGCCCGACCGGTCCCAGTACCGAGAGCGTGCGCGTCTCGGCGAGGCGCAGGCCGAAATCCTCGACCTTCGCCGCCCGCGCCGAGGCCTCGAGCAGGCGCCCCAGAGCCTTGGCCGGCAGCTTGATGTCGGGGTCGTCGAGACAGCGCCGGTCGATGCCGCAGGCATCGAGCAGGACCAAGGGTTGCAGCCCGAGCGAGCGGGCGACCTCGGGATAGGACGTAAGGCACGCGCTGCGGATCAGGTCGGTCATCTCGGCCCCTGTCCCGAAATGTCAAGCGCCTGTCCCGTAATGTCAAACCGGGACCACGGCCTTGGGATAAACGTCGAGCGAGCGGTACAGGAGGCCCATCGCCGCCGTCACCGTCGACGACAACTACCCCACTACTGCTGGCAGCGACGAGTGCGGGGTCACAGAACGACAGATCTGGCGAAGGCCACTCGCGCCGGACCATGTTATAGGCCGAGCAACGGTCGGGTCATGCGCGGCCGCGCGACAATCAAGCCGCTTGATGGCGGTCAGCATCCTGGAATTGAGGGCACGCGCGGGATGTTCACATTTCGAACCTCGATAACCTTCGCGGTCATGGCATTCATATTCGCTCTGGCCGCACTCCTGATCGCTATTCAAGTCCGCTCTCTTCAACTGGCGACGCAGGAAGCGGCATCCGCCTACATGGAGGCCACCAGCACGAAGGTCTTGGGACGTCTTCAGTCGGAGATAACCGCTGTCGGGTCATTGGTGCGCGTGCTGGCAACCAGTTCCAGCGTCGCCGATTCGAACGAGCGAACCGAAGTCGGCCGCGCGATCCCGCTGTTCAAGACCACGCTGCGGGAACTGCCCCAAATGGACAGTATCTATGTCGGTTTCGAAAATGGTGCCTGGTTGCAGGTGCGGCGCCTTGAGGAACTGAACGATGATCAGCGCGAAAAGTTAC
>Ga0193726_1001768_pt1 | contig 15990 bp, 10 predicted proteins | sample H2c1metaG_FD_144928 | JGI IMG/M metagenome (GOLD analysis project Ga0193726, IMG submission 144928) | Soil microbial communities from a riparian zone of the East river system, Colorado, United States - H2c1 | ecosystem: Environmental > Terrestrial > Soil > Riparian zone | place: USA: East River... | reverse complement strand
TTTTCCACAAAATCGCGGAAGACAATTCGGTCGCCGTGGCTGGGGTACAGCACCACCGGACTGGAGGAGGGGGCGGGCTGAAGGGAGAGGTAGTACTCGTAAGGCATGCGCCCCATGGCAATGTGGAAAACCATGGCATCGCCGGGCTGGGCGTTGGTCAAGATGTATTGCGAGGCGGCGCGCCAATCTTCGCGCGGCGTGTTCTCGAAGTCCCGCTGGTAGTAGGACGCTGTGCCCTGAAGACTGAGAACCACACAAACCAGGGTGGCGAGGGCCACGATCCAGGGAGAACGGATGCGGCACAGCCCGGCCGCCGCGATCAGCAGCAGCGCCGGCAGGCAAAGGATAAAGTATCGCGGCAGAAAGAGCGGGCGCGCCAGGGACAGAACAAACACGGAGAATATGGGGAACATGAGCCATAGCAGGAGGAAGCGGTACCGCCAGGCTTCCCAGGGAGCCCGTTTTCTTAGCCCGCTGCTGGCCGATGCCAGGGCCGCCAATCCGGCGATCAGGTAGGCGATCCCGAGCAGTACGCCATGGTTTCCCGTGAGGCGGAGCCCCAGCTCCCAGAGATCCTTAAACCCGGGGCGCCGGATCCAGCGCAGCGGTCCGGCTCCGGTGGTGGCTACGAAGACGGCGATCGGGGACACCCACAACGCAATCCAGCGCCAGTCTCGTCGCATTTGTTTGGGAATCGATTGTCCCTCGAGAAACAACAACGACAACCACTGGGCAAGGATCAGCAATCCCGAATAAAAGTGCGCGTACACCGCAGCGCTGCTGAGAACGATGGCGGCAATGCGGTTTCGGCGCGATGGAAGTTCCAGGCTCTGCAGGAAAAACAAGCTGGAACCTGCGCAGAGAAGCACCATCAGGGAATAGCTGCGCGCCTCCTGGGAATACCGCACGTGATACGCATGGACCGCCAGCAAGAGCGCCGCGATCAGCCCGGCGCGCGCGCCAAAAAGCCTGCGGCCCAAAAAGTACAGTACGGGAATGGTCGCGAGCGCAAACACGATCGAGAGCGAACGTACGAATGCCTCGCTCTCTCCCAGGCGCAGCCAGCCTCGCAGCAGCAGGTAGTACAAAGACATGTTGGCTTCGCGACGCCACAAAATGCGGGCAAAGTCGTACCCGTCCAGGCGGGCGATGCCGACGCTTACCCCTTCGTCGAACCAGAAGGTTTTGGCTGCCAGGGCGTGAAAGCGAAGGCTCGCGGCAACGATGGTGATGAGTATGAGAAGTCCCGGAACCGGCAGGGAGGGGCGGTGCAGCGATTTGTCCGCGTGCGCGGGTGCGGCTTTGGGGATGCTCACAGCGAAGTCCATGGTATCTCGAAAGGCAAAGGCTCCGGGCAAAACTCCAGTAAGATTGGCTGTTTGCATAAGGATCAGAAACCGGCACCGCTTTGCCTGACCAGACATGTTTAAAAAAATTCTCATTGCCAATCGGGGAGAAATTGCGGTCCGGGTGATTCGCGCCTGCCGCGAACTGGGCATCCTCTCGGTGGCGGTTTTTTCCGAAGCCGACCGGGCATCGCTGCATGTGAGACATGCCGACGAGGCGTATCCCATTGGTCCATCGGCAGCGGCCGAATCCTATCTGAACATTGCCAAGGTTCTCGACGCCGCCCAGCGCAGCGGCGCGGATGCCATCCATCCGGGTTACGGCTTCCTGTCCGAGAACGCGAAGTTCGCTCGCGCCTGCGCGGATGCCGGTATCAAGTTCATCGGCCCCTCCGCGTCGTCCATCGAAGTGATGGGATCGAAAACTCGCGCCCGCCAGGAAATGGAAAAAGCTGGCGTGCCGTTCGTACCCGGGACTTCCCGCGGACTCGAATCCCCGGAGCAAGCGGAGCAGGTCGCGGCCAAGATCGGTTATCCCGTCATGCTGAAGGCGGCGGCCGGAGGCGGCGGCAAGGGCATGCGCTTGGTGCATACTCGAGAACAGCTCCGGCCGGCGCTCGAAGAGGCGCGGAGCGAGGCGCAGCGAGCCTTTGGAGACGCTGAAGTCTACCTCGAAAAAGCGCTCGTCCGTCCCCGCCACATTGAAATGCAGGTGTTGGCCGATGAGCATGGCAACACCGTCTATCTGGGCGAGCGCGAGTGCTCCATCCAGCGCCGGCACCAGAAAGTGCTGGAGGAATCGCCATCTCCCATGGTCGATCCGGACCTGCGGCGGCGCATGGGCGAAGTCGCAGTCCGGGTGGCGAAAGCCGCCGGATACAGCAATGCGGGAACGGTCGAGTTTCTGGTCGAGCAGCCCAAGAACTTTTATTTTCTAGAGATGAATACGCGGTTGCAGGTGGAACATCCCGTGACCGAGCTGCCCACGGGTCTCGATCTGGTGCATCTGCAAATTCGCATTGCAGCCGGTGAAAAGCTTCCCTTCGCGCAGAACGAGGTTGTGATTCGAGGGCACGCCATCGAGTGCCGCATCTACGCCGAAGATCCGGACAACCACTATTATCCAAGTCCTGGGAAAATCACCTTGCTGCGGGAGCCTTCCGGCCCGGGAATCCGCCACGACACGGGCATTTACGAAGGCTGGTCGGTGCCGATCGAATACGATCCGTTATTGGCAAAACTCATCGGCTTCGGTGCTGACCGGCCCCAGGCGATCGCCCGGCTGTCGCGCGCGCTCGGCGAATATTTTGTGGGCGGCATAAAGACCAATCTCTCGCTTTTCGAACGCATTCTCAACGACCGGGACTTCCAGGCGGGGAACGTGGATACCGGCTTTCTGGATCGGCTGTTGCAGGTCCCGCCTGCCGGGCGAGAGCCCGGCGATGCGAAAATTGCGGCCATCGCGGCCGGGTTATTTGCCGCTCTGGACTCCTCCACCAGCCCGCCCAGCCACCTAGCGCCGGGTTCGAACGGGGGAAATGGGCCTGGCAATAGCTCCGAGTCTTCGCACTGGAAGCGGGCGGCAAGGACGGAGGCGCTAAGCTGATGCGCTACGAGATCACCATCGACGGAAAGAATCACGGTCTCGAGCTTGAACGGAAGCAGCAAGGCTGGCAGTGCCTTCTCGACGGGCGGGAGGTGCAGATCGACGCGGTGCGGACCGGGCCGGACTCGATCTCCCTCTTGCTGGCAGGAAAGTCATACGAAATCATGCGCGAACGCAGGCCGCCGGACACTTACTTGTGGGTTGGGAACCGGGGGTATGCCGTCGAAGTCCGCGATCCGCGATCGCTGGGTGCCCGGAAGAAAAAACCCGGCGACGAGACTGGATGGAGGAAACTGGTTGCCTCCATGCCGGGCAAAGTGGTGCGCGTACTGGTCAGCGAGAAAGGGAAAGTGGAAGCAGGTCAAGGGATCGTGGTGGTGGAAGCGATGAAGATGCAGAACGAGATCAAATCGCCCAAGAAGGGCATCGTCCAAAAGCTGATTGCCGCGGAGGGTGCCAACGTCAACGCCGGTGACGTGCTTGCGATTGTCGAATGACCGAACTCGGAACGCTCACTTCACCGTGCCATTACTCTCCAGCACCTTTTCGGCGTAATAGTTTTCGACTTTGGCCTGGTTGCGCAATATCTCGTAATATGCGGCTTTGAGAAGCTGTTCGCGGTGGTCCTGGAGTTGAGAGCGGATGGCCTGTTGCACCCGCGGATCCGAAAAATCCCGCTGGCCCGCGGGCTCCTTGGCGATCAGCTTCACGATCTGGAAGCCGAACAATTGCTTGGTCCGCGGATCGGTAATCGTAATGACCGGGCTGTACTGCCCCGCTTTCAGTTTGAGCACAGCTTCACGGGTGCTGGGATCGGTACGAGCCAGCCCGGATTCCGGGGTGAAGCCCAGGTCGCCGCCATTCGCCGAGGTTTCCCCGTCTTCCGAGTAGTTCCGGGCGAGTGTTCCGAAGTCGTCGCCGCTCTCCAGGCGATTGAACACCACTTCAATTTTCTTTCGGGCCTCGGGCTCGTTTTGCGCCTTGTTGTTTTGATGGACCTGGGGATTGGGCAAAGGCGTGACGAAGATGTGCGCCAGGTGATACTGGGTCTCAATGAAGTTAAATTGCCCCTTGTGCGCGTTGTAGTAGTTGTTCACGTCCTGGTCGGAAATGCTGATCTTCGAGGTCACTTCCTTGTTCATCACCTTCTCGACCGTCAACGAGCGGCGAATGTCACGCTTGAAATCTTCGGCGGTGATGTTCTTTTCCTTCAGCCGGGCGGCAAATTGCTCCGCCGTATAGGGCGACTTGATCTCGTTCAGTTTGCGGTCGATTTCATCGTCGGTGGCCAGCAGCGCCAACTTCTCGGCGCGACGCATGAGGATTTCGTTGTCAATCAGCTCCCGCAGAATGCTGAGCCGCAGGCTGGCAGCTTGTTCCCCGACCGGCTGCTGTTGGGAGCCGGCTGTCTGGTTCTGATACCACTTTTCCACGTCGGCGTTATAGATCTTATGTCCATCGACGCTGGCGGCGACGTCGCTGCCGCCGCGGTTTCCGGCACAGGCGATGGCCATGCCCAGCAGGCAGGCCAAAACCGCCGTCGAGCTGCAACGAACTATCGAATTTGTGTTCAATCAGTCCTCCCCGGAAAACGAGCCGGTCGGTTATTTTTGCAGCTGGTTGAAGCCGATCACTTGCTGGAAGCCGGAGATCCGGCGGGCGCCACCGCGGCATGCGCCGGCGGCTTTACTCCGGCTTGCTCCAAAGCACGGTCGAACAGGGCCCGGAATTCGTTGGCGGGAAGCGCTCCATCCGCCTCCTGCCCGTTGATGAAAAGCGTGGGAGTGGCATCCACCCCCAGGGTCTCGCCTTCCATCACCGAAGCTCTCACCGCATCTTCGTTTTGGGCTTTGATGCAGGACTGCAGCTTGGCCGCGTCGAGCTTGTGTTTCTGTCCCTGCTGCATCGCCAGGCGATCGAGCGTCGCGAACTTGTCATCCCGGCCCTTTCCCGAATTCACTTCTCCCTGGTTGGCATGCAGGTAGTCGGCGAATTCCCAGTAGGCGTCGTTGTTCTGCGCGGCCAGGCAATTGGCGTTGACCGCGGCATGAATCGCCCAAGGGTGAATCTCCGACAGCGGGTAGTCCTTGTAAATGAAGGCGACGCGATCGCCGTATTCCTTGAACAATCCCGGGAAGATCGTTTCATGCACCCGGGAACAGAAGGGACACTCGAAATCATCGTAGTTTACGACCACCACCTTGGCGTCCTTGTTTCCCCGCACCGGACGTCCCTTGAGGTCCATCTTGTTCATCACTTCCGCGTAGGGATCCTTGCTGAGGTCGAGTTTGGTGAGTCGAATCAGCGTCTTGCCGTCTCGGGCGAGGAGAAAGTCAAAATTCTGTTTCTTTTCCCCACCGTCGAAGGTGATGGTGAGGGCGTCGTAATTGGGGAATTCGCTGGCCTTGAGGGCGCCGACCACGATCTTCACATGCGCGGGAACGGTGTAGTAGGAGCGCACCTGCCGCTCAATGCGCTGCAGGACTTCGCCGGAAGGCGCCGATTGAGCAGAACAGCCGAGCGAAAACAGCCAAAGCACCAGAATCGAGCGCCGCAAAAATGTCACTAGAAACCGCCTAAACACTGAGAGATAAAGCTAATTATCTCATAGGAACCAGGCTGGCCGGGAGACTCGCGTGGTTTCGGCCGGGGCGCAGTCAGGCGTCAGAAAGACACCGGTTCGGCGCCCGCCGACTGCACCCCGATCGCCCTTTCGGATGGGGCTGCGGGCTATTCGCGGGAGCGGGTCAATTGTTCGACCGACAGCACCGAGTTCATGGAGCCGGAGCGGAAGCCCTCCAGATCGAGGGTCACGAATTTGAAACCGAGCGCTTTGAAGATGCGGCTGAATTCGGCGGCCATGGCAGAGGTGAAGGCGCGCGGCAGTTCCTCTTGCGCAATCTCGATGCGCGCAATCTCCCCGTGATGGCGAACCCGAAATTGGCGGAAGCCCAACGAACGGATAGCCTCTTCCCCCTGCTCGATGATGGCAAGCGTCTCCCGATCCACGGGACGGCCGTACTCGACACGCGAGGACAGGCAGGCCGAGGCCGGCTTGTCCCAGATGCGCAAGCCGGCGGTACGGGCAAGCTCCCGGATGTCCTGTTTGGTCAGCCCGGCATCCAGCAAGGGAGCCGACACGCGATGGCGTTTCGCCGCGGCTTGCCCCGGCCGGAAGTCACCCTGATCATCCACATTGACCCCATACGCGATGGTATCGAAGCCCCGCCTCTGGCGGAGGTCTTCCATGACGGTAAACAACTCGTCTTTGCAGTGAAAGCAGCGGGAAGAATCATTGCGAACGTATTCGGCTCGATCGAGCTCGCCCGTAGAGATGACTTCCACCGGGATCTTCTGTTCCTGAGCGAAAGCCAGCGCGTCGGCCAGCTGAGTACGGGCCAGGCTGGGAGAATCGGCGATGACCGCCAGCATGTTCTCGCCGAACGCCTGGCGGGCAGCCCAAGCCAGGTAAGCCGAATCCACTCCGCCGGAGTATGCCACCAGCGTGCGGCCCAGGGTACGCAGACGATCCTGCAGCGCGGCTTGCCTGGAGGCGAGATCGGAGACAACCGGCATGGATCTATCTTAATACGGCCTTAATACGGCGGCGCCCTAAAATCTTAATGCGGCGGCCGGGGGCCCGGCAGTTCCATCCCGCTAGTACAGACGTTCCTGACGCTTTAGATTTCCGAAGGCGCCAATGTTGGCCAGGGCGAAGGTGAAGCGGAACTGATTTTCGTCGCGGACCGTGCCCAGATTGAAGCGCCGGTATTCGACGTTCACGCCACAGCAATCCCAGTTATAGCTTGCCTGCATCGAGCTGTACTGGAGCGCGCCCAGTCCGCCGTCAAACCCCAGGTTGGTCGCGGCGCTGAAGCCGCGTTTGTTCAGCTGCCCGTATCCCAGGACGGCGCGAAACTGATTGAACGAGGGGGTGGGAACAAAATTTGGAGCTGCGGTCGTGTTGAGGACGTGCAGAAAAGCGCTGCCTCCGCCCAGGGTGAACTGGCCAATACGATAGTTCAGCAGGGCGGTGGAGTCGTTGACGTCGCCCGACTTGAAATCGTAGTCGAAGTCCCACTCGAGGTCGGTGCGGTTGCTGGTCTGAACGCGCAAGCGGGAAATCAGGGGCGAGATCCGCCGGGCTTCGGTCAAAAAAGCAATGCCCGTCAGATCGATGCTGCTGGTGTTCACGAAAATGTTGGACTGTCCCGCAACCACAGCACCTCCGAAGGTCGGATCAATGAAATATTTCTGCGCCAGCTCCCAGGTGACGACCTCGCGCACCCGAGGCTGGGTGCGGCAAGGCGGCTGTTGCCCCGCCTCGCTGCGCTGCCAGGGAATGCGGCTTTGCGGCGGCGCACCACCCACCAGCAAAGTGGGCATACCGGTGGAGCTGCAATCATCCGGTTGTTCGCTAGTTCGCTTGCTGTAGATTCGATTTACGACCGAGTATTCGACCTCATTGGTGTCGCTCAGAATATCGCGTTCATCAAATCGAAGGATATTGGCGAAGTTATGTACCCCGGTCACATAGTTGTAGACCACACGGGGCTCAATGACGTGCTTCCACTTGCGGCCCAGGAATTCACCATCGAAAACCCGATCCAAAGCGGGAAGCCTCACGTCGACCGTTCCCTGCAAAACGTTGCGGTTGATCGAATCGGAGGTTGCCGTTCCCATTCCGCCGCCTCCTCCGGCGGAGTGGTCCATCAGCAGTTGCTTGGTATAGAAAGTATCGCGGAGCGAAAGCTCGGGACGAATCGACCATCCATGAATCTGCAGCGGCAGAGACAGGCTGGGGCTCAGGTCGAAACGTTCCACCAGTCCTCTGGTAGAAAAACCGGGTTCGCTGCGTTCCAGGCCATCGGCGGCAGCATCGTAGGACCAGTAAAAAGGGGAGTGCCCGATGGCATGGTCCACGCTGGAAGTCGTGAAGCTGGGCGCGTGCAGGATGGCAATCACATCGCCGTTATTCGCGCTCTCGTAGTCCTGATAGCGCTGCATCGAGGCGTTGTAGAAGAAGCCGTGGGTGGCATTGGAAAGGAACGCCGTGGAATTCACTTCCGAGTTGACCGCCTGCGCGAACACATCGCTGAAGGCGAGACGGAAGACGTAGGAACTGAGATAGTCAATGTTCGCGACCGCGCGAATATGGTGAGGGAATGCCCCCTCAGCGGTCAGCCGCACATCTTCGCCGCCTTGATAGTCGGCGCCCTTGAGGCGGTCCAGCACGCTGAAGAAATTGAGGTCCACAAAGGAAGAGTCGCTCGGTTGTGCGCGGAACTCCCCTTCCGGGGCCCATCCTCGCTTGGAGAGGTACTCCGCGCCCAGGACAGCGTCCATGCTGGGATTGATGGCCCAGAACACCGACTCCCCCACGATATTGCCTTTGACCGAGGAACGGCCCACATTGGGGATCAAGAACCCCGATTGCCGCGGCCGCTTCTGCACGGGATGGGTGGCAAAGGGAAAGAATAAAACCGGTACACCCTCGATGCGAAATGTGCTGTTGTAGATTCGGGCGTTGCCCCCCACCTGCACGTCCACTTTGTGAGCGTAGAACTGCCATTTCGGTCTCGGCAATTCGCAGGTGGTGATGGTGCCGTCGAATACAAGATAATGGTCGGGCCCGGTTTTCTCGACCACCTTGCCGGTAAAGGCAAAAGGGTTCGGAGAGGTCAGGATGAGCCGGGACGCCTTCAGGCGCATTCCGGTCGTGGCGTTCACGTTCTCAAAGCGTCCGGATTCCGAGCGCACGTTGTAGGTTCCATGACTGGCCTTGACGTGCTCGTCGTTGGGCCCGCCATCGAGGATCACATGGCCGTCCACGGTGGAATCGCCGGTATCCCGGTTGTAAGTGATCTCATCGCCATAGAGGATGTAGGTGCCGTAGTGGATTTCTGCCTTCTGGTGCAGCTTGACCATGGGGCCGTCCAGTTCCTGCGAGACGGCGCTCCAGCTGACGTCCTGATAGCGCAAAGAAGAAGCGCTGTTGGGCAGCGCCGAGGGCGGACTCGCCTGATTTTCCGCGGAAAGCAACTGGCTGGTAACTAACGATGGAGCGAGTAGCAGATGACAAACGAATGCAGTCGTGATAAGGAATCGAGTACGGGAATTCATCGGAAACGTACGAACTGTCCGGGGGAGAACGCCACTCCGGAGTATGCGTGACCTTAGCATGGCGTCGGCTCGAGAGGCAAAACGCTGATTGGTTTGCCTGATTTCGTTTTGCAAGACCGGTCCTTATTCTGCCCGCTCTGCGGTGAGGTGCGCCGCCGTGCCCTGGAAAACCCGTCCGGCCGTGGTTCTACCGCGAAGTCTTAGCGATGAAACCGAAATTTGAACTCGAGGGAGATGACACCGCGCGCTCTTCCGAGCGGCTGATCGATCCTGATGCGTTGGATGCAAGCGAGCAGCGGTTTGCCGCCAGCCTGGAGCAGGTCGGGGAAACGGAGAAGGCAAGCTTTGTCCTGGACGCCGACGAAGACGCAAACGACGGCGGGGACGAAGAGGACGAGCCGCCGGCGGTGGTTTCCCTGGAACCAGCAACCAGGGAAGCTCCCAGCGGGGCAAGCGCCAGTCAAGAGCAAGAAAATCTTTCACCTGGCGAAGCGATGCTCGCATCCGGAACTGCAGAAGGCGCGCCCCTGATCCCCGCCCAACCTGAGATCGCGCAAGCGCAGGATCCCGATGCATGGCGGAATGAGGTGGCAGCGCGCGTGGATCAGTATCGGGCACGCCGGCGTCCGCGGGAGCCGCGGTATCCCTCGCTGCAGCTGAAATTTGAGCCCTACGAACCGTTGCCGAATCGCCCTTCCGCGGCGCTTGACTCCTCGCTCTCCTCCCGTTCGGGCCGGCAAGCTATTTCCCTGGACTCCGCTCTGCCCTCGCCGGAGACGGCAACAGAACTCATCGAGCATGTCGTGCCGCAGATTGCTCCGCCCGAAACGACCGCCCGCATTCTCGAATTCCCGCGCTCATCGTCAGGCTGGATGCCGCCGGTAGCGTTGGATGAGCTGGCGGAGCCGATGTTCGATCGCCCGCGAATTCTGGAGGTCCCGGACGTTGAACCTCCACCTCCCGCGCTCGGCGGCATACTGATTGAGCCGGTGGAGGAGCCAGCCAGCGAACGACGGCCAGGTTTTGAAGTGCCGCTGCAATCGGCGCCGATGTCGCGACGGTTGGCTGGGGTCGGCGTGGATGCACTGGTTGTGTTGGCGGCGCTGGGGGCGTTTTCCTGCCTGTTCGTTTGGATCACCGCGGCTGTCCCGCAGCTGCGCCCGGCGGCCGGAACCATGGTGGCTTTGGCCGGGATATTCTGGGTGGCCTATCAATATCTGCTGCTGGTCTACACCGGGATCACGCCCGGGCTGAAGCTGGCGAAGCTTCGACTGAGTCGATTTGACGGCGCTCCGGTTCCTCGCAAGATGCGGCGCTGGCGGGTGTTGGCGTCGGTCCTCTCTGGATTGTCGCTGGGGCTGGGTTATGCCTGGTGCTTCCTCGATGAGGATGAGCTGTGCTGGCATGATCGCATCACCCGCACCTACATAGCTCCCATAAAATGATTTAATTTCTCCATCGGGCAGAATCCCCCGCGGTCTATGTTAGATTTTTAGTCGCACGAATCGGCGCTGCACGCGATGTCTTCTTCTCCCACCGACAATCTAAGCCGTCCTGCCGTCAAGGTGTTTGTCGCCACCACGGTCATGCTGACGTTCATTTCGTTTTGGCGGGCGTCGGCGATCGTTCTTGCCGACTTGGCGTCATCCGCTTACTACGCTGGCGGAGACGCGGAGAAGGTCATCGGCAAGAGTGCGCCCTGGTTCATTCTGGCGGTCATGCTGTTCAGCTATGCCGTGCGCGCGCTGTATATCGAATCGAGCAGCATGTTCGTACGCGGCGGCGTGTACCGCGTGGTCAAGGAAGCCATGGGCGGCACTCTGGCCAAGATCTCGGTCTCGGCGTTGCTGTTTGACTACGTGCTGACCGGGCCCATCAGCGCCGTTTCTGCCGGGCAATATCTGTCGAGTTTCATCCTCGACATTTCCAGTTACAGCCACCATCGTTTTGTGCATTTTCCCGAGAACACCTTTGCCGCCAGCTTCGCCGTCCTGATCGTGATTTATTTCTGGTGGAAAAACACCCAGGGCATTCACGAATCCAGCGGAAAAGCCCTGCAAATCATGATCATCACCACGGTGATGGTGGTGATTCTGATCATCTGGTGCACGCTCACAGTTTTTCGCGCTCCCGTGGTGTTACCGCCGAATCCGCTGCATCCTGGCGTGGTGCCGCTCACCAAAGAGTCGATGGGCTGGCTGCATGGAACCTGGCTCAGCCATCTCACCTGGATCATTGTTTTTGTCGGCTTTGGGCACTCCGTTCTGGCCATGAGCGGCGAGGAAACTCTTGCCCAGGTCAACCGCGAAATCGAGCATCCCAAGCTGAGGAACCTGGAAAAGACCGGCCTGGTAATTTTCATTTACAGCCTGCTGTTCACCTCTCTGGTCTCATTCTTCGCGGTCATGATTATTCCCGACCCCGTGAGGCCCGCTTACTTCGGCAACCTCATTGGCGGAATTGCCATGTTCCTGACCGGGCCGACCTGGGCCAGGCTGGCGTTTCGGGGCTTTGTGGTGCTGGTGGGCGTTTTGATCCTGGCGGGTGCTCAGAACACATCGATCGTGGGCGCCAATGGCGTGCTCAATCGCATGGCGGAAGACGGCGTGCTGACCTCGGCCTTCCAGAAACCGCATCCCCGCTTCGGTACCAGTTATCGGGTCATCAATCTGATCGTCGTCCTGCAACTGCTCACCATTGTTGTGACTCGGGGCAACGTGTTTATCCTGGCGGGACTCTACGCTTTCGGCGTGATCTGGAGTTTTGCCTTCATGTCGCTGGCGGTGGTCGTGCTGCGCTACAAGGAGCCGGGCAACAGGGAATGGCGCGTGCCCGGCAATCCCAGGATTTTCGGAAGAGAAATTCCCCTGGGACTGATGGTGGTTTCCGTGGTGCTGTTTACCACCGCGCTGGTGAACCTGTTTACAAAATCCGAAGCGACCATTGCCGGCGTAATCTTCAGCGCCATTTTCTTCGGGATGTTCACCTACTCGGAACATCGCGTGAAGAAGGCCCGCGCCGGAAAGCCGGAAGGGCTGGCACAGTTCCGCGTCTACGGAAATCAGGACATGGACAGCAACCACCTGGGCGTCCGCCCGGGAAATATTCTGGTCGCCGTGCGGGATCCCAAGGGACTCTACTACCTGCGGGAAGTCCTCAGGCGAACCGACACCGCGAAACAGGATGTGGTCGTCATGACCGCGAGGCTCTACCATCGCGAACACTCCTTCAGCGCACGCACGGTGTATGACGCGAACGAAATTTTCGACCACTACGAACAGGAACTTTTCACCGCAGCGGTCTCCCTGGCGGAAAAGGAGGGCAGGCCAGTTTCCTTGCTGGTGGTTCCCGCCGCCGATGTGTTTGAAGCCATCATCATGACGGCGCAGCGCATGAACTCCAGCCGCATTGTTTGCGGGCTGTCCAACAAACTCACTCCGGACGAGCAGGCCAAGCTGACCGGGGATGCCTGGGAGCGCCTTCCAGAGCCGCGGCCGCGCTTGATCATTGAAGTCCATTTGCCCGACGGCAGTGTCCGCGAATTTCCCCTGGGCCCGCACGCACCCAGGCTGCGCGCGCAGGACGTCGAGCTGATGCATAAGTTGTGGCTCGACGTGACCGCCGATCCAAAGTATGCCGGCGCACATCATTACCACGTGGTGGCGTTAGCGCTCCAGGAATTGCGGCGAGAACTGACCAGCGATCAGCGAGCCGCAGCCTTGGCAAAATTGCTGGATGAAATGCACGCCGACGATCCGCCGAGCCAGGGCTAGCGCCGAGCCCGTCCTCGCCCCCCAGTTCATCCCCCAGCCCCGGCGGCTTTCGGCGGGCGGGGAATCGCGGGCCCATCTGCCGCCTGCCTTGCGCATGGATGCCCGGCGTGAAGCCCTCCCGCTCTCCTGTTAACATCAATTCGTGACCGCAAATTCTGCCGTACGCGTGCGCTTTGCGCCTTCCCCGACGGGGCATCTCCACGTGGGGAACGCCCGCACCGCTCTGTTCAACTGGCTCTTCGCTCGGCAAAAAAACGGCACCATGGTGCTCCGCATCGAGGACACCGACGTCGAACGCAGCCAGGCGCGGTACGAAGACCAACTCATCGCCGACCTCAAATGGCTCGGCCTCGATTGGGACGAAGGCCCCGACCGGGGCGGTCCCTACGCTCCCTATCGGCAATCGGATCGATTGGACCTGTACCGGGAACACGCCGAGCGCCTGACGAGAGAGCGCAAGGCGTACTTATGTTTCTGCACCGAAGAGGATCTGCAAAAAGAGCGAGAGCGAGTGGAGGCCGAGCACGGACAGGCGCTCTACTCGGGCAAGTGCCGCGCGATCGACCCGGATCAAGCGCAGCAGCGTCGAGCCGCAGGGGAATCGTGCGCCATCCGCTTGCGAATTCCCGAGCATCCCATTCGATTTCACGACATCGTGCATGGCGAGGTCGAGTTCTCGAACGAGGTGGTCAGCGACCCCATCATCATGCGCTCGAGCGGCATGCCGGTCTACAACTATGTGGTGGTTGTCGACGACGCGCTCATGAAGATCAGCCACGTGATCCGTGGCGACGATCATCTTTCGAATACTCCGAAACAGGTTGCCTTGTACGAAGCGCTGGGCTGGCCGGTGCCGGAGTTTGCGCATTTGTCCACCATTCTGGGTGCTGACCGCGAGCGGCTTTCCAAACGTCACGGAGCGACATCGATCGCGAATTTCCGTGACATGGGAGTGTTGCCGGAAGCGCTGGTGAACTACCTGGCTTTGCTGGGATGGGCTCCGCCCGGGGGAACGCGGGAAATTTTCACTGCTCAAGAGCTGGTAAAGGAATTTTCTCTCGAGCGGGTCACGCCATCGCCCGCGGTGTTCGACATGGAGAAGCTGTACTGGCTGAACCGCCACTACATGAAAAGTTGGCCCATCGACGACCTGGCTTCCACCGGGGCCTGGTTCTTCCAGAAATCGGGGTTGATTGAGGCCGAGGCTCCGACCTGGCCCGGCGCGCACAGAGTGCCCGCAGTCCACATCGCCGACAACTTGCGCCTTTGGCTTTCCAGAGTGGTGGCCACATTTACTCCCTACGTAGATCGCCTCGACCAGCTGCCCGAGCGTGCCTTGCGGATCTTCCACTACGACGCCAAGGCCGCGCTCGCCAATCCTGATAACGCCGAGGTTCTAGCGTTGCCCAATACCGATGCGGTGATCGCAGGATTCACCGTCAAGATTCTCGAAGACGAGTCCGCGCAGGCGGGGCAGCTTACATCCGAACGATTCAAACAGCTGGTCAATGAAGTGAAAGCTGAAACCGACGCCAAGGGGAAAGAGCTGTTTCATCCCATCCGGCTCATGATCACGGGGTCGCACTCGGGCCCGGACTTTGACAAGGTGATTCCAATTCTCGAAGAAGGCAGTCATTTGAGTCTGCCGCAGCACGTGCTGAGCGTTCACCAGCGGGTGGAGGCCTTCGCCCAGGCGAGATGCGAAGTGCCGTAGCGTGTCTCAGAAATCCCGGGTAGCCGCTTGCACCCCGGTCCGGCGGCAGGGCCACCCTCGACCTGCTCTTAGCGCCGCAGAATCTCTTCCAGCGCCTGCCGCAAATCGGGTTGCTGGAAAACATATCCGCTGGCGGTCAACTTCGCAGGTTCCGCCCTTTGGCTGCTCAAAAGAATCTCCTCCCCCATTTCTCCGAGCGCCAAGCGAACCGCAAATGCAGGCACGGAAAAAATAGCCGGACGTGACAATACCGAGGCTAGGATCCGTGCAAACTCCGCATTGGGCACGGGATGGGGAGACACCATATTCACCGGCCCGGACAGGGAATCGTGATTCAGTAACCACGGAATGGCGCGCACCACGTCCGCCAGCCCGATCCAGGCCATCCACTGCCGGCCGTTGCCAATTTTCCCGCCCAGGCCCAGGCGGAAGGGCCACAGCATCTGTCGTAAGGCACCGGCTCCGGCACCGAGCACGGCGCCGAAGCGCATGTGCACGATCCTGATTCCAGCCGCACCCGCGGACTGCGAAGCCCCTTCCCACTGGCGGCAAAGCTCGGAGGTAAACTGATCTCCCGCCGTGGCGTCCTCCCCCAAAAGTTCATCGCCGCGGTTTCCGTAATATCCCACCGCCGACGCGCAGAGAAAACTTCGCGGTGGTTGCGGCGCTTTCGCGGCGGCGTCCGCCAGGGCGCGGGTGGTCGCGACTCGGCTCTGCAAAATCCGTTTTTTCTTGGCTTCAGTCCATCGGCCCACGATGGACTCGCCGGAGAGATGAATCAGCGCGTCAAAGCCGGAGACGAACTCCGGCGCGAGAGCTTGGCCGGGGTCCCAGGCGATTTGACCCTGGGCGGAGGACGCGCCGCGAACCAGGCGCATGACCTCGTAGCCGCCAGCGGCAAGCGCGGGTCCGAGCGCGCCGCCAATCATCCCCGAAGCTCCGCTCATCAAAATGCGGGACGGCTTCGCCTCTGCCATGAGCCCAATCTAGCAGAAGCAGCGCCCAACGGCCCGTTTCCAGGTCTCCGCGCTATAATTAATCTCAAGAAAAGCAAGGGGATACGGCGTCTTCCCTCCCATTTCCCGCAGGCTATAATCCAACATGGCGACATTGCGCCAACAGATCGCGACCACTACGCTCACGGTCACCAAGTTCCGTGACCTGCTGAAGAAGATGCGGGACAACCGTCCCGGCGACGATCTGGAATTGGTGCGCAAAGCCTACGAATTTTCCCAGAAGCACCATGCCGGCCAGAGCCGGGCCTCCGGCGAACCTTACCTGGTCCATCCTCTTGAAGTCGCACTGGTGCTGGCGGAAATGAAGATGGATCCAGTGGCGATTTCAGCCGGGTTGCTCCACGACTCGGTCGAAGATACCTCGGTCACCATCGTCGACATTCGCAAAGAATTTGGCGAACAGGTGGCACAC
>Ga0193726_1001767_pt1 | contig 15994 bp, 18 predicted proteins | sample H2c1metaG_FD_144928 | JGI IMG/M metagenome (GOLD analysis project Ga0193726, IMG submission 144928) | Soil microbial communities from a riparian zone of the East river system, Colorado, United States - H2c1 | ecosystem: Environmental > Terrestrial > Soil > Riparian zone | place: USA: East River... | reverse complement strand
ACGCCGCGTGTCCACGGTGGGGAGGATTCAACCGCATTTGCAAGTCAAAGTCATCGACCCCAGCGGCGCCATCGTTGCGCGCGGAGTCAGCGGTGAACTCTGCACACGCGGCTACTCGGTGATGCAGGGTTATTGGGGAGATCCGGCCCGCACCGCGGAAGTGCTGGAGCAGGCGGGCTGGATGCATACCGGCGACCTGGCGGTGATCGACTCGCAAGGATATTGCAACATCGTCGGGCGCATCAAAGACATGATTATTAGGGGCGGCGAAAACGTGTATCCGCGTGAGGTGGAAGAATTTCTCTTCAAGCACCCCAAAATTCAGGGAGTGTCCTGTTTCGGGGTTCCCGATCCGAGATTCGGCGAGGAGCTTTGCGCGTGGATACAACTGCGCGCCGGTGTGACCGCGGCCGCCGAGGAGTTCAAGCTGTACTGCCACGGACAAATCGCACACTACAAAATCCCGCGTTACATCGAATTTGTCGATGAGTTCCCGATGACCGTCACCGGCAAAATTCAGAAATTCATCATGAGAGACGTGATGATCGCGCGGCTCGGATTGAGCGTGGAAAAGACCGCATGAGACGAGCGGACCGCGGCAAGATGGTCGGGGTGACAGGATTCGAACCTGCGACATCTACGTCCCAAACGTAGCGCTCTACCAGTCTGAGCTACACCCCGGGGAATCTTTGGGCTCGACGGGGCGGCAATCCTAGCAGGTCGGGGCCTAAGTTGCCTCATCTCTTGTGCACGTCGCAGCGACTTTATACTATAGCCGCCGTAAGGCCGGCCGCCTCCCCACAATCACCGCAATCACAGAATTCAACGGCTTGACTGCCGCGCTACGCAACATCCCCATGAGTCATTGAGTTGGACCCGCTACTCCCGCTTCGAGGACCGGAAATCTCGGTCATCGTTCCCACGTTCAACGAACGCGAGAACGTGGTCGAGCTTGTCGAGAGAATTGCGGCCGCCTTGCGCGATTTCGCGTGGGAAGTCATTTACGTGGACGATGACTCGCCGGACGGGACCGCCGACCTGGTGCGGCAACTCGCCCACAAGGATCCTCGAATTCGCTGCGTGCAAAGACTGGGCCGCCGTGGATTGTCTTCCGCCTGTGTCGAGGGAATGCTGGCAAGCTCGGCGCCCTATCTCGCGGTGATCGACGGTGACCTGCAGCACGATGAGCGCCTGCTCCCGCAGATGCTGGGGGAACTCAAACAAGGTGATGACATAGACATGGTGGTCGGCAGCCGCTACACGCAGGGTGGCGGAACCGGTGATTGGGGCGCAGCGCGCCTGCGGTTGAGCAAATTTGGAACGCGACTCAGCCGCATGCTGGTACCCGATACATTGACCGATCCGTTGAGCGGGTTTTTTATGATGCGCCGTTCCAGCTTCGAGGCCACGGTGCGAAAGCTTTCGACCATCGGCACCAAGATCCTCATGGACTTATTTGCCTCTGCTCCGCAACCGCTGCGCTTCAAGGAGTTGCCGTACAGCTTCCGGCCGCGTCACGCCGGCGACAGCAAGCTCGACTCGGCGACCGCGTGGGAATACGCCATGCTGTTGCTCGATAAATTGTTCGGGCACATCGTGCCGGTGCGATTTGTCGCATTTTGTATCGTCGGCGGGCTCGGCGTAGCGGTTCATTTGGCCATACTCAGCCTGCTGCTTCAATTCGTCCATGAGGGGTTCCTGCAAAGTCAGGCCACCGCCACCATTTGCACCATGACGTTTAATTTCGCGGTCAACAATGTGCTGACGTATCGGGACAAGCGATTGCGGGGCATGCGCTGGCTGCGCGGTTGGCTATCGTTCAATATTGCTTGCAGCCTTGGCGCATGCATGAACGTCGGCCTTGCAACCTATCTCAACCAAGCGACCGGGACACGATACCTCGCCGCCCTGGCGGGAATCACCGTGGGCGCGGTGTGGAACTATGCAGTCACGAAGCGACTGACGTGGAGTCGAGCGTAGGGACCGCGGCCCGCCGGGCGCGGGGAGCTTCCTCAGACGTCGCCGGCACCGCGATTCTGCAGACGGCATCAGTCGTTCTGGATGCTGTTGAGAATCGCGGCGGTGTCTGCGCCCAGCAACGGGGAGGCGCCGCCGATCCGCCCCGGTGTCTCGGATAACTGAACGGGTACGCCAATGACTCGTATCGGTCCGGCGACCGGATGTTGCACAGTGGGTGTCATATTGCGCGCGGCAGTCTGCTCATCGTCGATGACTTCCTTGAGATTTCGCACCACGGTGGCGGGTACACCGTGGCGCGCCAACAGCTCGACCCACTGGTGAGCCGGACGGGAACGAAACAGGGCCTCGAGAATCGGCTCCAGGACACGACGATTCTTTACCCGCAGCGGGTTCGTCTTGTAGTCGGCGTCATCGGCAAGATCGGTCCGGTCGATCGCCTCGCAAAAGCTCTTCCACAGCTTGTCGCTCGCCACGGCAAGCGTAATTTCTCGGTCAGCGCACACGAAATTTCGGTAAGGGACGATGCCGTCGAACAAGGTTCCCATGGGTTTCGGGACAATGCCCGACGCGAGATAGCGGGCAAAGCTCGGAAGCATGCTCGACATCACGGTATCCATCATGGAGACATCCACGAATTGGCCGCGGCCCGTGCGGTGACGAGCTTCGATCGCCATCATGGCGCCGATGAGGGAAAACAAGCCCGCCGTGATGTCGGCAATCGAGTGCCCGGTCTTGACGGTTTCGCCCGCAGCCGTGCCCGTAATGCTCATGAGCCCCGATGCAGACTGGATGATCAGATCCATCGCAGGTTCGAGACGTCGCGGACCGGTCTGTCCGTAGCCGGATATCGACACATAGATGAGGCGCGGGTTAGCCGCGGACAATGAGACGTAATCCAGCCCGAGACGGTTCATCGTGCCCGGCCTGAAATTCTCAATCAGGATGTCCGCCTTGGCGGCGAGCTTGCGACAGGCATCGAGGCCCTCCGCAGTCTTCAGGTCGATCGCGAGGCTTTGTTTGCCGCTGTTGAGCCCCACAAAATATGAAGCGTCGGCGCCATGAAACGGCGGTCCCCACGTGCGTCCGATGTCTCCCTCCGGGCCTTCAACCTTGATGACCGTGGCGCCGTACGCCGCCATCAGCATGGTGCAATAAGGCCCCGCCAAGGCGTGGGAGAAGTCGAGGACGGTCATACCGTCCAAAGGTGGCAGTGCATTTTTCATGTTGGCGAATCTTAATCGATCGACCTGGGGTTGTCCTTCGAACCGCCAAGCTCGTACATCTTGTCCGACCGCGACTAAAACCTCGCGCCGGTAGCAAACCGCCAGGTATCTTGAACCGAGAAGTTTTGGTGAGGATCGTAGGCCAGGCGCACAAACCATCTGCGCCAATCCCAATTGGCGCTGAAACCCCAGCCGGTGATCGGACCGGCATCCGACAGCCCGCTCTTGCGCAACAAGTCCAGCGTGGCGTGCGAATCGCCAAAAGGGATCTGCACATTCGCGTGCCAATCGCGTTGTCCGGTGTGAAAGCGGTCATCGGCAACGACGAACACCAGGTAGCTCAGGCCGTTGCCGGCGTGAAGGCCGGCGCCAAACGTCAATGCATCGTTCGGATCAAAATTGAGATTGAAGTACGGCCGCGCGTCGGTGCGCCCGAAGCCTGCGAGGCCATACCAGGACGTACCGACTTGCAGGTTGAGGCTCCCGCCCAGGAATCCCATCGAAGCGGCCTGCACGGAGGGTTGCAGCTGCACATACTTCCCGATGCCGATCGAGGTGTCCGCGCCCGCCCGCGCCTGAGTGCCAAAAACCTGATCGGAGTACGCACCGACCCATGCGCTCGTATCATCGGCGCGCCAGCGAAGATTGACATCGGTTCCGAAATAGTTGGAGTAAGCATATTCGCCGACCGTGACCTTCCACGGCAGGCTTGCGCCGCCGTCCGGCGCAGCTGCGCACGTCGCGCTGACGAGCACGCTCACACCGCAGGCTATTCGGATCCACACGACGGCGATTGTAGCCGCTTTGTGTTCACCCGCGCAGTTGCGGCGGGCATCCCCGGCGCCGGTTCTTCGTCAGTGATGCAGTGAACGCCGTGTTGCGCTCGTGGACAGAATGCCGATGGTTGAGGCAACCAACACACCGGTCATCAACGCCAGCCAAGGGTAATTCCGCACATAATCGTTAAGAGAAGCGGCAACATCGCGGACTTTCACGCGCTCCGGATGCCCGCGCTCCGCATGCCCGTCATTCTTGAGAGCTTCCCGCGCCTGCGCCATCGACTTGCTGAGCCTATCCCGCACCTCTTGGATTTCCGGACCGCGCTGATCGGCCAGCTTGGCCAGCAGCTTTTCAGTTTGGTCGAACAATTCGTTTAGTTTGTGGGTTGAGTCCATCATTCGCTCCTTGCGACCGCTAAATATGCTCGTCTCGAAGCCGGCCGCCGAGAGCCGCGGCAACGCTTGCGATAAAGGCGCCTAGCAACATAGACAACGCCAGAAAGATGGAGGTTTTCGCGGCGGCTTTTCTGGCTGCGTCCGCATCCGTCTTCAGCTTCGCCTGCGCCTGCGTCACGGTGGCGACGAAACCATCGACCCGAATTTGCGCATCCGCTTTCGAGATGCCCGTGCGCGCAGCAACTTGATCGACCAGGTAGGCCCGATCCGCGTCGGGAATACTTCCGTCGACAAGAGCGTTGGCAACGATATGCCCTGTTTCCGTTCGCGGATCCGTCGATGGCACTGCGCTCGCAGCGCCTGTCGTCCGAAAGAGCTTGTCGACGCTATACGCCGATAGCGGTGAACTGGGGCTGCCCGCCGATTGCACGGCCCCTTGCGCCCCCGCGGCCGCAACATCGGCGACAGCACGCCCCGCGGTGCCGGCGCCGCTCATGAGGGAACTCGACAAGACCGCGGCTAGCAGAACGGTCGCAACAGCCCAAGTAATGAGACCATGCGCGGTGTCTCTGAAAAAAACCTCATGGGTGTGGGTTCCAACCCATCGCGTACGCAGTCTTCCGGCGATGTAGCCGCCCAGTCCCGCCGAGACCCACTGTGTCAGGATCAGCCAAATGGCGCCGGTGACCGCGAAAGTGGTCACGGTTACGCCGTGGTTGTGCCAGGGCGAGATCGACGCCAATCCGATGCCGGAGCCCAGCGTAATGAGAATCAATGTTGCTGATGCCGCCACAAAGGCGCCGGCGATGATGGATGGCCAGGAAGCGGCGGATTTGCCATGAGAGGCAGCTGGGCCGGCCGGCATGGCGGCCCCTGGGGAGATTGTTTGTTCCACGATACTCTCCTCAGTTATGCGAACACATCGCGAGCAGGAGAATGATCGGCAGAGGAACTCCCAGCAGCCAAAGTAGTATTCCGCGACCCATGCGATGCCCCCTATTAATTTTCACGCATTGGAGAGCGCCGTCGCTCGAGTTTGATTCCTGCGGAATATTGAAAGCTTCCGCGCGACAGCGGTATCCCTGACAACCACCGAATGCGTGTCAGGTCTTTCTTACGATCACTTTTGGCGCAGGTTGAGCGCACTTCCCCATGCGTTTTTCCAGCGCATTTTCATCCCATCTTCCCCGAAAAGCGATCAGCGTTGCTGGAATCCGTCAGTCGGCGCCGCGAGCTTTGTACGTAAATTTCTGCCCGGCCAGGGCAGCCGCATAAATCAAACCGCCCTTGGCGATGGTGAATATCGCCATTCCATCATTGTAAGAGCCGTCGGTGGACGCGTCCCGCTTGCCGCCGCTGGCGCCCGAGGTGACACCGTTGGTACCTACACTCGCATTGGCGGCGGCGGTGACGGCGACCGCTTTTGCCCCGGCCGAAAACTCGAAGTTGCCGGACTCGAATTGATCGAGCGCGCGTTTGTCCTGGAAGAAAATGATTTGGCTGTAGTCTTGACCCCCGGCCTGGAATCCAACGCTGAGCTGCTTCATCGTCGTCTCACCCGTGAGCTGACCCTGCACGTAGACTTGGCCCTTGCCGTAGGCTCCGCCCACGATGAACCCACCCTCGCCAATGTTGGGAAACACGGCGTAGGCATAACTTTTCTGAAAAAAAGTGGCGCTTTCCCCGGCATTTTTGAACAGTGCAATGGTGTCCGAATATTTGCCGGCGTTCGCCATGCCCGCGGCCGCAAACAAGGCCAAGACCACACTAAAAATCTGCTTGGTTCGTTTCATGTAGGTTCCCCGTTGACATAGCCCGAATTCTATACCGAATATCCCCGCCCCTTAAGCGCGCCGCCGATGACGTCACGGCAGCACCACTTCCATGTCATCGGTGAAGCACCAGCTCCAATCCTCGCCCGGTTCGAAGGACGAAATAATTGGATGCCCGGTCGCAGCCCAATGCTTGCGAGCGTGGCGATTTTTTGAGTCGTCGCAGCATCCCACGTGGCCGCATGTCCGGCAGAGGCGTAAATGAACCCACGTATCGCCGGTTGCCAGGCATTCCACGCAGCCGTTGCCCGATGGTGTGACCTGTCTGACGCTGTCCAGGTGTGTACACCCACGAACTTTACGCATCCCTGATGGCTCCCATTGTTCCTGTGACCGCGCCGCGGCGCATTGACTGGCAGGCTGCCTGCTAGTATGTACATCGACTTATATCAGAGCGGCCAGGAAAAATGGACAACTCCAGACTTCCGGACTTTCGCGACGGCATTGACATTCATGATGTCTCGGACGGCTCGATCGTATCAGGGCGGGTCGATTCCGAAGAGGCGATTTTGGTCCGACGTGGCCATGAGTATTTCGCGGTGGGCGCCCAATGCACGCACTACCACGGAGCACTCGCCTCGGGACTCATTGTAGATGACACGCTGCGGTGCCCCTTGCATCACGCCTGCTTCAGCCTGCGCACGGGCGTGCCGCTGCGAGCACCCGCGTTGGACCCGATCGCCTGCTGGCGAGTCGAACTGATCGGCGAAAAGATCTTTGTGCGCGAGCGAATCCCTCAAGCGCCGGATGGAGTAATGCCTTCCTCCGCCAACTCAAAACCAACGCTTAGGTCCGTGACCATCATTGGGGGAGGCGCTGCGGGTTTGGCCGCCGCTGACATGTTACGCCGGGAGGGCTATTCGTCCGGCATTACCATGGTCAGCGCGGATGATTCGGCGCCCTATGACCGTCCGAATCTTTCCAAGGATTTCTTGACGGGAAACGCGCCTGCTGAGTGGATGCCGCTGCGCAGCGCGGATTATTATGCCGAGCGTAAAATCGAACTTCTGCTCGGCGCAAAAGCGCAGTCAATCGACATCCAACAGCGCAAAGTCATTCTGTCGAACGGGCGGCAACTTGATTTCAGCGCCTTGCTGCTGGCGACGGGCGCCGATCCGGTGCGTCTGGATATTCCCGCGGCCGGCGGCGCGCGGCTGTTCTACCTGCGCACTTTCGATGACTCACGCGCCATCGTGGCTGCGGCAGCGTCGGCGAAACGCGTCGTCGTCGTGGGCGCGAGCTTCATCGGACTTGAAGTCGCCGCTGCACTGCGCCAGCGTGGAATCGACGTGCATGTGGTCGGGCGGGAGAGCATTCCCTTTCAGCGCGTACTGGGAATCCAGCTCGGTACTTTCATTCGCGACGTTCACGCCTCGCGCGGTGTCGTGTTTCATTTTGGCACGTCAGTCGCCCGCATTGACGGCTCACGCGTGACGTTGAACGACGCCTCTTTCATCGAGGCGGATTTCGTGGTTTTGGGGGTGGGCGTGCGCCCAGCCACCGCGCTTGCCGAGCAAGCAGGGCTGGCCATCGATCGCGGCGTTCGCGTCAATGAGTATCTTGAGACCAGCGCGCCCGGCATCTTCGCCGCCGGCGATATCGCTCGCTGGCCCGACCCGCACTCCGGCGATCGCATCCGCGTCGAGCATTGGGTGGTTGCACAGCGGCAAGGGCAGATCGCAGCGCTCAATATGCTGGGACATCGACAGCGCTTTGACGCGGTTCCCTTCTTTTGGACTCAACACTATGACCTCACCATCAACTACGTCGGGCACGCGGAGACCTGGGATGCGATCGACATCGACGGCTCGTTGAACGCGCGCGATTGCGCGGTGACATACAAGCGCGGCGGCCGTATCCTGGCCGTGGCCAGCATTTCTCGCGACTTGCAGAGTCTTCAAGCCGAGCGCGATTTAGAACTAACGTAAGTGGGAATCATTCAATGGATAGGCGCGAATTTTTGGTGGCGACAGCCATCGCCGCAACCGCCGGAGCCGCAGAGATCTCGCCAACGACCTCGAGTCCGCCGCCGCACTCGCCGTCCCAATCAATCGAAGAGCTGTCGCTCGCGGACATCGCGGCCGGCTTTGCGGAGGGCCGCTTCACCTCGCAGCAGCTGACGAAAGACTATCTCGCGCGGATCGAGCGGTTCGACCGGCACGGCCCTGAATTAAGGGCGGTGATTGAAACCAACCCCCGCGCGCTCGACATGGCCGCCGAACTGGACGCGGAACGCAAGTCGCGCGGCCCGCGCGGACCGTTGCACGGCGTTCCGATCCTGATCAAGGACAATGTCGAGACTTCCGATCATATGATGTCGACCGCCGGGTCGCTGGCTCTGCAAGGCTGGTATGCACCCAAGGATGCGCCGCTGGTGGAACGCCTGCGCGCCGGCGGCGCGGTGATTTTGGGTAAAACAAACTTGAGCGAATGGGCCAACTTCCGCTCGACCCACAGTTTAAGCGGCTGGAGCGGCCGCGGCGGCCAGTGTCGAAATCCTTATGCCACCGATCGCACACCGTCTGGTTCCAGTTCCGGTTCCGCGGTCGCGGTCTCGGCAAATCTGTGCGCGATCGCTGTCGGCACGGAAACCGACGGGTCTATCGTTAGTCCGGCGTCGGTTAACGGCATTGTCGGATTGAAACCCACCGTGGGCCTGGTCAGCCGTCGCGGCATCGTACCGATCTCGCACAGTCAAGACACCGCCGGGCCGTTGGCCCGTAGCGTTCGCGACGCTGCCGTCATGCTCGGCGTCATGTCAGGCCTCGATGCCGCCGACCCCGCGAGTGCCGCGGTCGGCGAGCGTTTCGAGACCGACTATGCTCGGTACGTCGATCCGAACGGCTTGAGTGGAGCCCGCTTAGGGGTGGCGCGCAAGTTCTTTGCGGATAACGCACGCCTGAATGCCTTTCTCGATGCGTGCGTCGCAACGCTCAAGGGCGCCGGTGCGGTTATCGTCGACCCTGCGGATCTGCCCATGCACGGCTCTACCGCCGGCCCCGAGCAGGAGGTGCTGCTGTACGAATTCAAAGCCGATTTAAACGCATACCTCAAGCGACTGCCGGCGATATTTCCCGTGCGTTCGCTCGCAGCTCTGATCCGATTCAATGAGGCCCACAAGGATATGGAGATGCCGCTTTTCGATCAGGAATTGTTGCGGCAAGCCGAGGCAAAGGGCGCACTCACGGAGAAGGCTTACGGCGAAGCGCGAGCGGCATGCCTCGAGGCGACGCGCAGCAATGGCATCGACGCGGTGCTGGCCGAGCACAAACTGGATGCCATGGTGACGCTGACTTCAGGTCCCGCATGGCTGATTGATCCGGTGAATGGCGACTCCGATACCGGCGGGTGCTCCACGCCCGCCGCAATCGCGGGATATCCGCACATCACCGTTCCTGCCGGGCTATTTCACGGGCTGCCGATCGGCTTATCGTTTTTTGGCGCGGCATATAGCGAGCCGAAGCTCATCAAGCTGGGCTCAGGATTCGAGGCCGTTGCGCACGCGCGAACGCCGCCGCGCTTTCTAAAGGCCCTTGTTGGGGTTGACTAGGTATTTCTGGCCGGTAGCACGCCTGGAATAGGCGGCGATGATATCGGGCTGCAGCGCTTCCACGAGGGAAATCACCTTCGAGTAGTGGCTGGCAAAGGTCGTTTTGAGTTCCCTGGCCACGCGCTCCTTCAATTCCTGAAAGGCCAGCGGTCCAATCTTCTCGATGTAGGGCGTCAACAGCCAGCCGCCGATACCCCAGGCCATTCCATAATTGCGGTTGAGCACGGTCGGCGTCATGTCCAGCGAGCCGTACAAGTACACCTGCTTGTGAGTGGTCGATCCGTAACGGCTGTACACCGTAGCGCTTCGATTTGCCGCCGCTTCCATGCAACCCAAGATCTGGCCGGCCAACGGACCGCCACCGATCGCATCGAAGCCGATCGTGGCGCCGGTCGTCGCCAAGGCGTCAGTCAGGTCCTTTAGAAACGTCGCAGAGTCCGTGCGGCACACATGCAGAGCACCCGCGGCCTTCAAAACATCTTCCTGTTCCTTTTTGCGCACGATATTGACGAGGCCGATCTGTTCAGCAAGGCAGAGCCGATTGAGCATCTGCCCGAGGTTCGAAGCGGCGGCCGTATGCACCAGGGCCTTATGTCCTTCGCGTCGCATCGTGCCGATCATTCCCAATGCAGTGAGAGGATTGACGAAGCAGGACGCACCGTCAGCCGCGCTCGCGCTCTCCGGCAAAACCAGGCACTGGTTCACGTTGACGCATCGATATTGGGAGTACATCGCGCCGCCCAACACCGCGACGGTCTTGCCTACCAGCGCTTGAGCGGCCTGCGAGGATCCGCCCTCAGTGACCAAGCCGGCACCCTCGTTGCCAACCGGCATGGAGATGTCGATGCGTGCCGCCAAGGCCTGCACCGCGTTCGCACTGAGAGCGGCGGTCACAATGGGCTGTTGCGCAGTGCCGGAAAGCGTCGCACGGCTCCAATCCGCATTTGCCAGGAGCAGCCCTAAGTCCGACGGGTTGATTGGCGCCGCCTCAATTCGCACGATGACCTCATCGGCGCCGGGCATTGGTATCGACGTGCTGACCAGCGACAGCTCCATCTCGCCGTTTTTCTTGGCGAGGGAGCGGAGCTGCAGGAATGAGAGATGATTCTGTGCGTTCATGGGCCATAGCATAATGCGGGAAGTGATCCCGCGGTAGGCTGTGGCCCCTGAATCTTGAGCCCTAAGCTGCTTTCTTTAAGCCGCTCTCTTCTTGGGAACCTTCTTGCCTTCGCGCCGTGCCTCGGAAAGGCCAATGGCGATTGCTTGCTTGCGGCTCGTCACCTTCTTGCCGGAGCTGCCGCTGCGAAGCGTGCCCGCGTTTCGCTCTCGCATGACCTTTTCGACTTTGTCCTGGCTCGCCTTGCTGTATTTTCGTGCGATGGGTGCATCTCCATGAATGTTTGCTCTCACCTCAAACATCGAGGATTGGGCTGGTCTTGAGCATCGGGATTCGGCTGAACGCGATGTCAGAAGATTCCCATCGCGAGGCCGCTTGCCATGGTTTTGCCGAGTTCTTCACAGCGCGCCAGGCAGGCCGCGTCGATTCTTTTCGGCCGCAAGATTTGCTCCGGCGTCTGAGCGTTCGTGCACACGATGTAGGGATCCGCGATGCGCTTCAGGCGCCAACCGCCGGCGATTCGATCTATTTGCTGAGCGGCGTTGCGTCCATCGCTGCCTGCGCAGATGAGGGTGAGGAACGCCCTGCCGTTGATTCTCTCGAACGCCGCGTAGTACGTGCGATCAAAAAAATCCTTCATCATTCCGGAGATTCCCGCAAGATTTTCCGGTGTTGCGAATATATAGGCGTCGGCCGAGAGCACATCGTCCGGCTGCGCCTCCGCAGCCTGCAGCAGCGACACCCGCAGGGCCGCCTCGCTTCGAGCGCCGGTCGCCGCGGCGAGCGCCATTTGCAGCGTGCCGCCGGTCATGGAGTGGTACACGATCAACAGGGTTTTCATGAATCGGCATCCCGTGGGGTATGTCCTACGCCTAACGCAGTCCCTCACCGACTGCAATATCAATCCCGTTTCCAGATACTCCTGCGACCGCAGACTTCTGCTTCAAGTATTGAGGTGCGAAAATGCTTCACTATGCCGTAGTTTTCTTTGTAATCGCGCTGATCGCCGCGTTCTTCGGATTCGGTGGAATCGCCGTCGGCGCCGCCGGCATCGCGAAGATTCTGTTCATTGTGTTCTTGATCGGCGCGGTCGTCACTTTCTTGATGAGCCTGGGCCGTCGGGCCTAGGGTGGAGGACAGAATGCAATCAGTATCGGATACAGCACGCGGCGTCGGCGATCACGCCAATGGTCAGGTGAGAAATTTTCTCGACAATGTCGAGGATCTGACCAGAGCATTGAAGGATGTCGATACGCCCGACATCGCGAAAGTTCGGGCGAAGGTAAAAATCGCCCTGGCGGCGGCCAAGAGCGCGCTGACCGATACTGCAACGCAACTTCGGGGCCAGGCGCAGCAAGTCGGCCAGCGGACGGATACCTTTGTGCGCGACAACCCCTGGCAGGTGATCGGCATCGCCGCGGTGATCGGGCTCGCGGTGGGTATCTTCGCATCACGCCGCTACGACTAGCAGCGCTGGAATGGCGGCGCTTAGGCGCGCCGCCATTCCGTGCTACCGCCCGGTTTGTCCTCGAGCAAAATACCCGCGGCCGTCAGCTGATCGCGGATTCGGTCGGACTCGGCGAAATTTTTGGCGGCGCGCGCTGCGCGACGCGAGGACAACAGCGCCTCCACTTCCCCATCGGATAAGATCTTCTTCCCGGCGCTGCGCTTCAAGTAGGTGTCCGGATCTTGCCGCAAAATGCCGAGCGTCGCTCCCAGCGCCCGTAGTGTCGCCGCGGCGGCGGCGCCCCTGGAAGCGTCGCCCGCGGCTTTCGCCAGATTCAAGCTGCGCGCCACTCCTTGCATGACCGCAAACGCGTCCGGCGTATTGAAATCATCGTCCATGGCGTCGCGAAACCGCGCAATTTCCAGCGGATCGACGGCTCCGGACGGCGGCGAGTCCTTCAGCGACCGGTACAATCCCAGCAACGTCTCGTCGGCCTGGGCGAGTTGGGCCGCGGAATAATTGATCGGTCCCCGGTAGTGGCTGCTGAGCAGGAAGAAGCGCAAAACCTCAGGATCGCGCAACGTCTTCAGCACCTCGCGTACCGTGAAGAAATTCCCCAGCGATTTCGACATTTTCTCGTCATTGACGCGGACAAAACCATTGTGCATCCACAGGTGCACGAAGCGCGAATCGCACGCCGCACACGATTGCGCGATCTCGTTTTCATGGTGCGGAAACTTCAAGTCTTCACCGCCTCCGTGCAGGTCGAAATAGCTGCCCAGCAAGCTCGTGGACATCGCAGAACATTCGATGTGCCAGCCCGGACGCCCGTCTCCCCAGGGTGAGGCCCATGAGGGCTCACCCGGTTTCGCATGTTTCCACAGGACGAAATCGAGGGGATCATGCTTGGCCTCGTCGACCTGCACCCGCGAGCCGGCGCGCAAATCGTCAATTTTCTTGCCGGACAGCCGGCCATAATTCGCAAACTTGCGTACCGAATACATCACATCGCCATTGCCGGCGGCGTATGCGTAGCCTTTGTCGATCAATGTCTCGATCATCGCAATGATCTGCGCGATGAATTCCGTGGCTCGCGGCTCCAGATCTGGTTCTTGAAGGCCCAAAATCGCACAATCTTCATGCATCGCCACGGTGAAACGCCGCGCCAGGTCAGCCCAATTCTCGCCGTTCGCAGCCGCGCGTTCGATGATCTTGTCATCGATGTCCGTGACATTGCGCACGTAAGTTACCTTGTAGCCGAGGGAGCGCAGATAGCGTTGCACCAAATCGAATGCCACCAGCATGCGCGCATGTCCGACGTGAATGTAGTCGTAGTTGGTCATGCCGCAGACGTACATGCGGACCTCATTGGGGAGAAGAGGACGGAACTCCTCTTTCTCCCCGCTCAGGGAGTTATGGATTTTGAGCATGCGATTGCAGCCGTCGTCGCGCGATTTCCGGCGACATCAATTTGAGGAGCTGCGCGAGTTCCGGACCATGCGCTTGGCCGGTCAAGGCCACTCTTAGGGGCATGAACAAATCTGCGCCCTTGCGGCCCGTGCGTTCCTTTAGAATGGTGGTGAGCATCTTCAAGTCGGCGTTGGATTGCCCATAGGCTAAAGCGGCCGCGGCAAAGAATTCAGGGCCCGCCGCCGCAATGACCCGCTGCTCTTCGGCGCCGAGCGGCGCCAGTTCACCCTGCACCACCGCGCGCCAGGATATCGCGTCCGCGGGCAACACCACGTTGTGGCGCACCAGCTCGATGAACGGCATCGAGTCATCCGCGGCCAACCAGGCGCGGATGTCCGCCGCGGACATGCGTTCCACGGATTCCTTCTGCCAATGCATCAGTTGCGACTCCTCGAAGCGCGCCGGCGCCCGGCCCAGGTGTTCCGGCGCGCTTCGCGGGCAGCCAACCGTCGACGTCGCTGGCATGACCGAGCCGAAACAGGTGGTTGAGCACGGCGATGCTCAAAAAACCGCGTTCGCGAAACTCGTGAGCGCTGGCGCTGCCGTGGCGCTTCGACAAGGGTGCACCGTCCTCGCCCACCAGCAGGCCGACATGACCGTAGGAGGGGCACCGCATGCCAAGCGCCTCCAGCAGCATGATCTGACGCGGCGTGTTGGTAAGATGATCATCGCCGCGCAGAACTTGCGTAACGCCCATGGCCGAATCGTCGACCGCGTTGCAAAAGAAGAACGCGGGGGTACCGTCTTCACGGCGAATGATGAAATCGCCGATGTCATTGGTCGAGAATCGCTGCAGCCCGTGCACCGCGTCGGTAAATTCAATGATCAAATCGCCGCGTACAGCAAAGCGCAGCGTCGGCTTCAGACCGCGGCCCTCGCGCTCGGCGCGCTGCGCCGCCGTCAGTTCCCGGCACGTGCCGGCATAGCGCGGAGGCTTGCCGGACATTCGCTGCAATTTTCGCGACAGCTCCAAGTCTTCGGCCGTGCAGTAGCACGGGTAGGCCAAGGCGTCCGCCGTCAACTGCGCGAATAAGCCCCGATAGAACTCGCCGCGCTCCGCCTGGCAATAGGGAGCCGACGGGCCGCCGACGTCGGGCCCCTCGTCCCAGTCCAAGCCGAGCCAGCGCATGTCGGCCATTAATTGATCCCGAAAGCGCACTTGGCTGCGCTCTGCGTCGGTGTCCTCGATGCGCAAAATGAACTTTCCGCCGGTTTTGCGGGCCCAAAGGTGGCTGAAAAGTGCGGTCCGAGCGTTGCCCAGGTGCAGCGACCCGGTGGGACTGGGCGCAAAGCGCGTAACGACGGAGGTCTGATTGTTCAAGGACATCTCAAGATTGTACCTATTCGAGTAGAATCCAAGGTATGAAACAGCTATTACTCACACTCGGACTGCTGACCGCCGCCTGTGTGGCGCCCACATTCGCGGCCGACACCGCGCCTGCTGCGAAAACCCCCGCCAAGCCATCTGCCGCGGCTTCGCCGCAGGTGCAAGTGGTCACATCGCTGGGCAATTTTACGATCGAATTGAATGCCGAACGTGCGCCGCTCACGGTCGCGAATTTTTTAGCGTATGTGGATCAAGGGCACTATACGAACACCGTCTTTCATCGCGTCGTCGCCAATTTTGTCATCCAAGGCGGCGGCTTCAATACCGACTACACACCCAAGGCCGCCGCCGTGAAAGTAGTCAATGAATCGGGTAACGGGCTGAGCAATATCCGCGGCACGGTGGGACTCGCACGCACTCAAGATCCGCACGGCGGCAATGCCCAGTTCTATGTGAATATGAACGACAATGCCGCATTGGACCCCAACCAGACCCGCTGGGGTTATGCGGTATTCGGGCGCGTGATCTCCGGCATGGACGTGGTCGATCGTATCGGCAATGTCGCTACCGGCTCGCATGGAGCAGACTTCAAGGAAGAGGTGCCGCTCAAGCCCGTCATTATCCAGCGGATCGAGCGCGTTCCCAGTCCCTAGGGCCCCTGAGCGGTGGCCACGCTGTTCATCTCGGATTTGCACATCGACGCCAGTCGGCCGCTCATCGTCGAGCAATTCTTGAGTTTTCTGCGAGCGGAAGCCAAGGGCGCGGCGGCTCTGTACATTCTCGGGGATCTGTTTGAGTCCTGGATCGGCGATGACGCACCGGATCCCGCACAGTCGGCAGCCATCGCCGGATTGCGCACTCTCACCTCAAGCG
>Ga0193726_1001766_pt1 | contig 16001 bp, 12 predicted proteins | sample H2c1metaG_FD_144928 | JGI IMG/M metagenome (GOLD analysis project Ga0193726, IMG submission 144928) | Soil microbial communities from a riparian zone of the East river system, Colorado, United States - H2c1 | ecosystem: Environmental > Terrestrial > Soil > Riparian zone | place: USA: East River... | reverse complement strand
CGGACTCTGGATCATCCGGTTGGGAGCCCTCCTCTTCGGCGTGTTTGGCGGAATCGCGCTCTTGCTCGCGGTGGTCGGCGTCTATGGCGTAAAAGCTTACGCGGTTGCCTGTCGGACCCGTGAGATCGGGATTCGCATGGCGCTCGGTGCGCAGCGGGCTGATGTCTTCGGCCTGATCATGCGTCAGGGCGCAATGCAAACCGGGCTCGCGGTTGTTTTCGGGCTCCTGCTCGCGCTCGCCGTCGGCCGCATCCTTTCCCAAATCCTCTACGAAGTCAGTCCGAATGATCCATTCGCTTTGATCACATCGAGCCTGATGCTCACCGCCGCTTCGTTGCTGGCCTGTTTCTTCCCGGCCCACCGCGCGACCAGAGTCAGCCCGATGACGGCGCTGCGGACGGAGTAGTCGTCGGGGGCGAGTCTCCACTCGGTCCGGGCCCGGAAATCGCCTCGAGTTCCGTCTCGAGTTTCTGCTGACGTTCCTTCAATGTCTGAAGACGCAGCTGCCAGCGATGCAGCTGGATACTGAGCTGGTTGATATAACCAGTGATCTCGGTACGCTGCGATTCGTTCTCCTTCAGTTGATGCTGGAGATCGGAAATCTTGATGGAGTTTGCGGCGGCGGCTTCCAGAGCCGGATTCGGGACGGTGGTTGGCTTGCCGCATTTCTGGCAATCCAACGTCAATCCAGCGGCAGCGGCATCGACCACGAACGACGCCGAGCAATGCGTGCAGGCGAAAACGATGTCGTTGCTCGATTCCTGGGCTGAAAGTGCCGAGCTGCCAGCGTTTTGCATCGAAGAATTTACGAAGCAGGAGACATACCGGAAAGTCGTCGAATTTCTGCTGAAATTCTGAGGCGGGCATCAGCGGTCGGAGAGAAAAAATTCGAGCGGCCCGGGTCAGGCGCTCTTCAGACTCGATCTGAGACAGAGGGACCCTTCGCCAGCGGTGAACTGGGCCATGCTGTCGCTGTTTGACGGATCACTAAGACTTGTCAATCTACCTAATATGCTACTAACAAGCTACTTATAGTGATAACCCCTGACGGAATATGGATTGCTAAATAGACCGCGAACGATTCCGTTCACGAAAGGATTTTACTCTATGGCTAAAGTTTTAGGTATCGACTTGGGCACCACTAACTCCTGCATGTCTGTGATGGAGGGCGGCGACCCGGCAGTCTTGGAAAATAGCGAAGGGGCGCGCACGACGCCGTCAATTGTCGCATTTGCGAAGAACGGCGAGCGCCTGGTTGGCCAGGCCGCGAAACGTCAGGCGGTCACCAACCCCGCTAACACAGTTTTCTCCATCAAGCGGTTCATGGGCCGCAAGTTTGACGAAGTTCACGAGGAAGAGCATCGCGTGCCTTACAAAATCGTTAAGGCCGCGAACGGAGACGCGCACGTCCAGGTGGAGGTGAACGGCGAGAAGAAGACATTCTCTCCGCCCGAAATCTCCGCGATGATTCTCGCGAAACTGAAGTCCGACGCAGAAGCGAAACTCGGCGAAAAGATCACGCAAGCCGTGATTACGGTGCCGGCTTATTTCAACGATTCGCAGCGCAATGCCACCAAGGATGCCGGCAAGATCGCGGGCCTTGAAGTTCTCCGCATTATCAACGAACCGACCGCCGCCTCGCTGGCCTACGGCCTGGACAAAAAGAAGGACGAGAAGATTGCCGTCTATGACTTGGGCGGCGGGACCTTCGATATTTCCGTGCTGGAAATCGGCGATGGCGTTTTCGAAGTGAAAGCCACCAACGGCGATACTCACCTGGGTGGTGACGACTGGGATAACGTCCTGGTCGATTGGATCGTCGGCGAATTCAAGAAGGATAGCGGCATCGATCTCTCGAAGCAGCCGGACGCGCTCCAGCGCATTAAAGAAGAAGCGGAAAAGGCCAAGATCGCGCTTTCTTCCGTGCAGGAATACGAGATCAACCTGCCTTTCGTCACAGCTGACGCGAGCGGACCGAAGCATATCCAGAAGAAGCTGACGCGCTCGAAGCTCGAGCAGCTGACCGACCCGCTTTTCCAACGCACGATCAAGCCGGTCAAGGATTGCCTGGCTGACGCAAAGCTCTCCGAGAAGGACATCAACGAGCTGGTGCTCGTCGGCGGCATGACGCGCATGCCGAAGGTCATTGAGACCGCGCGGCAGTTGATTGGCAAGGAGCCGCACAAAGGAGTGAACCCGGACGAAGTCGTAGCGATTGGCGCTGCCATTCAAGGCGGCGTGCTCAAGGGCGACGTGAAAGACGTGCTCCTCCTGGACGTTACTCCGCTAACTCTCTCCATCGAGACCGCGGGTGGTGTAGCGACGCCGATGATTCCGCGCAACACGACGATTCCAACCCGCAAGTCGCAGATCTTTTCGACCTACAGCGACAACCAGCCAGGCGTGGAGATTAAAGTCTTGCAGGGTGAGCGTCCGCTTTCGCGCGACAACAAGAACCTCGGCACCTTTCACCTCGATGGCATCCCGCCGTCTCCGCGTGGCACGCCGCAAATCGAAGTCACTTTCGACATCGATGCGAACGGCATTCTGCACGTCTCCGCCAAAGATCTGGGCACAGGCAAGGAGCAGAAAATCTCCATCACCGGCAGCTCAGGCTTGAGCAAGGAAGAAGTCGAGAAGATGCAGCGCGACGCGGAAACCCACGCCGAAGAAGACAAGAAGGCGAAGGAAGCGATCGAGATCAGGAACAACGCCGACACGCTCGCGTATCAGAGCGAGAAGCAGTTGAAGGATCTTGGTGACAAAATTCCGGAAGACAAACGGAAGCAGGTCGAGGACGCCATCAAGGCTGTGCGCGAAGCAATCGAGAAGAACGACACCGACGCGATGAAGCGGACCTACGACGATCTGCAAAACAAATTCCAGGAAGTCAGCGCCGATCTTTACAAGCAAGCCGCCGCGAGCGCTGGGCCTCCGCCCGGGGCAGAGGCTGGCGGTGGTCCGGGCCCCGACGCCCGTCCGCAGGACGAAGGTCCTCGGAAAGACCAGGGCGACGTCGTCGACGCCGAGTTCGAAGTCGTGGACGAAGACAAGAAGAAGTAGGCGGTAGTTCAACGAAGATGAAAACCGATCCCGGTGCTCCAGCTTTTCCGAGAAAAGGGGACGACCCGAATAATTTGGGTCTGACTAAGCGCGAGTACTTCGCGATTCGGATGGCCGTGGGACTGCTGAGTGCGGGCGATAAGGGAACCAACTCTGTCGCGGGCCGGGCCGTCCGGTACGCGGACGAGCTAATCGAAGTTTTGCAGCAGCGGCAACTGCCGGCCACAGCCGGCGATTAACCATAAACAATTTGCTGGAAGTAGTTGGGAAGGACCTGACGACTGCCGGCATTAACCAACAAAGTAGAAAGAGTAATTACACATGGCAATTAACGTAAGACCTCTCGGAGATCGCGTGCTCGTGCAGCCGATCGAAGAGAAAGAAACCAAAAAAGGCGGCATCATCATTCCCGATACCGCTAAGGAAAAACCGCAGGAGGGCAACGTCGTCGCTCTCGGAACCGGCAAAGTGAACGAAGAGGGCAAGAAGGTCGAGTTCACAGTCAAAAAAGGCGACAAGGTGCTCATCCCGAAATACGGCGGCACAGAAATCAAAGTGGACGGCGAGTCCTATTTGATCATGCGCGAGGAGGATATCCTCGGCATCATTGGTTAATTCCGTCTCTCACTCTCAACTAGAAACTAACTACTAAGACATATGGCAGCTAAACAATTACAATTCGATGAAAATGCGCGGCACGCGCTTCTTCGCGGCGTCGAGAAACTCTCGCGCGCTGTGAAAGCGACGCTCGGACCGAGCGGCCGCAACGTCATCCTCGACAAGAAATTCGGCAGCCCGACGATCACCAAGGACGGTGTGACCGTGGCCAAGGAAATCGAGCTCGAAGATCCTTACGAAAACATGGGCGCCCAGCTCGTCCGCGAAGTCGCTTCCAAGACTTCCGACATCGCTGGCGACGGCACCACAACGGCGACTGTCCTCGCTGAGTCCATCTACAAAGAAGGTCTCCGCAACGTCACCGCCGGCGCGAACCCGACTTCGCTCCAGCGCGGCATCAACAAGGCTGTGGAAGCCGTTGTCGCCGAACTCGCGAAGATCTCGAAGAAGGTCAGCGACCGGACGGAAATCGCGCAGGTCGCGACTGTCTCGGCTAACTGGGACCGCACGATCGGCGAGATCATTGCCGACGCGATGGACAAAGTCGGCAAGGACGGAACCATCACGGTTGAAGAAGCCAAGTCGATCGAAACCAGCCTCGACGTGGTCGAAGGCATGCAGTTCGACAAGGGCTATCTCTCTCCTTACTTCGTCACCAATGCCGAAGCGATGGAAGTGGTCCTCGACAATCCGTACATCCTCATTCACGAGAAGAAAATCTCGAGCTTGAAGGACATGCTGCCGCTGCTTGAGAAAGTCGCGAAAGCCGGACGTCCGTTGCTCATCATTGCGGAAGACGTGGAAGGCGAAGCGCTCGCGACTCTGGTCGTGAACAAGCTCCGCGGAACGCTGCAAGTGGCAGCAGTCAAGGCTCCGGGATTCGGCGATCGTCGCAAGGCGATGCTGGAAGATCTCGCGGTCCTCACAGGCGGTCAATGCATCACCGAAGACCTCGGTATCAAACTCGAGAACGTAAAGCTCGAGGAATTAGGGCGTTCAAAACGTGTCACGATTGACAAGGAGAACACCACCGTCGTGGAAGGCGCTGGCAAGCAGTCCGACATCCAAGGACGCGTTGGCCAGATTCGTCGTCAGATCGAAGAGACGACTTCCGATTACGATCGGGAGAAGCTCCAGGAACGTCTCGCGAAACTCGCGGGTGGCGTGGCCGTGATCAACGTCGGCGCTGCGACCGAAACCGAGATGAAGGAAAAGAAAGCTCGCGTCGAGGACGCGTTGCATGCGACTCGTGCGGCCGTGGAAGAAGGTATCGTGCCTGGCGGCGGCGTGGCGTTCATTCGCGCACAGAAAGCGCTCGATAAGCTCGAGCTCGAAGGCGACGAAAAAGTCGGTGCGGCCATCATTCGCCGTGCGATCGAAGAGCCGATGCGTCAGCTCGCGAACAACGCGGGCCAGGAAGGCGCGCTTATTGTGCAGGAAGTGAAGAAGCGCAAAGGCAACGAAGGCTACAACGTGGCCACGGGCGAATACGAGGACCTGGTGAAAGCCGGCGTCGTCGATCCGACCAAGGTGACCCGGAGCGCGTTGCAAAACGCGGCTTCGATCTCCGGCCTCTTGCTCACGACCGAAGCAGTCATCACCGACCTTCCTGAAAAGGAAAAGGGCGGTGGAATGCCTCCGGGCATGGGCGGCGGCATGGGCCCCGGCATGGGCGGCATGGATTACTAAGCCAACCAGCTACTCGCTAGCTAAAGCAATCAACAACAGCCGGGCTCGCAAGGGCCCGGCTGTTTTGCTTTTGACCAAAGTACCGCTCAGCCTAATGCATCGAGGTCGGCGAGATCTTGGGGCCGAGCAACGGAGCGCTTGTTCTGAATGAGCAAATCTCTGCTCAGCATGAACACGGGAAGTCCCGCGAGATCGGCTGGTATCTTCTTTGCCAAGGCCTCACCTGTCGCGACCCCACTAATTCCCGTGAGCAAATCGATTCGATTTGGAATGCGGCCGAGTTGAATCATTTGATCCGGCTCAATGAAGTCCGACGGTTTGAAATCCGCGAAACCAAATTCGGCCAAAACGGATGCGACCTTCTCAGCGTTCTCCGCGGAGGGATTGAGCAAGATATCGAGGTCACCGGTGTACCGCGGCCGGCCGTGAAAAGCCAGGCTGTGAGCACCGACTATGACGTACTCAACGCCGCGGGATTTTGATAACCCGATAAACTCTCTCAATCGGGCGCTCAGGCTCTTGCTTGCTGAGTTGGAGACAAATATCCAGGCGTTCCTGGCCGGATAACTTGCGATAGAATTCGCGGTCCGCCTTTTCGGCTTCAGAGAAATCGCGGAACTTGGCAACCACTCTCTCCATGCGAAATCCTATCACTTCCACTAAATCTTCCCAAGGAAAAGCGAGGACCACTTCAAGATTTCGCTTCCGTTTCTCTTCGCAGTCTGACATACCCTCCGGCTTCCATGAATGACCAAGTCGCAGGGTTGATGTCCGACGTGAAGGCCAAGAACCCGTCGGAACCGGAATTTCACCAGGCCGTCCAGGAAGTCGTCGAGTCGCTCTCGCTCGTGCTGGATCAGCACCCGGAATACCGGAAGGCCAAGATCATCGAGCGGATCATCGAGCCGGAGCGCGTCATCATGTTTCGCGTCCCCTGGCAGGACGATCAAGGCGAGCTGCACGTGAATCGCGGGTTCCGCATTCAGATGAACAGCGCGATCGGGCCCTACAAAGGCGGCCTGCGTTTCCATCCATCGGTCAACCTGGGCATCCTGAAGTTCCTCGCCTTCGAGCAGGTCTTTAAGAACGCGCTGACTACCCTGCCGATGGGCGGCGGCAAAGGCGGCGCCGACTTCGATCCGAAGGGAAAGAGCGACAGCGAAGTGATGCGCTTCTGTCAGGCGTTCATGTGCGAACTGTGGCGGCACATCGGCCCGGATACGGACGTCCCCGCCGGCGACATCGGCGTCGGGGCCCGTGAGATCGGATTCTTGTTTGGGATGTACAAGCGGCTGAAGAACGAATTCACCGGCGTAATGACGGGCAAAGGCCTCACCTGGGGCGGCTCGGTTATTCGCCCGGAGGCGACAGGCTACGGCGCCGTCTATTTCGCCGCTGAGATGCTCAAGACGCGCAAGGAAGAGATGAAGGGCAAAATTTGTCTCGTGTCGGGAAGCGGAAACGTCTCGCAATACACGGTGGACAAATTGATCTCGTTAGGCGCGAAAGCGGTCACGCTCTCGGATTCATCCGGCTATATCTATGACGAAGCCGGCATCGATCGCGAGAAGCTCGCCTTTGTCATGGACCTGAAGAACAACCGCCGCGGCCGAATCTCCGAGTACGCCGATAAATTCAAGGGCGCGGTATTTACGGCGATCGACGAGACGTCCGACCACAATCCACTTTGGGATCACAAGGCCGAGTGCGCGTTCCCGAGCGCAACCCAAAACGAAATCAACGGCAAGGATGCGGCCAATCTCCTGCGCAACGGCGTCTACGTTGTCTCCGAAGGCGCGAACATGCCGACCACCATCGACGGCGTAAATCAATTCCTCGCCGCGAAGATCCTTTTCGGTCCCGGGAAAGCCGCCAACGCTGGCGGCGTCGCAACGTCCGGTCTCGAGATGGCGCAGAACAGCATGCGTATTTCCTGGACGCGCGAAGAGGTCGACACCCGCCTTTTCAACATCATGCGCACGATCCACGAAAACTGCCATCGCACGGCGGAGAAGTACGGCACGCCCGGTAACTACGTGAACGGGGCGAACATCGCCGGGTTCCTGAAGGTCGCGAACGCGATGATGGATCAGGGGCTGGTGTAGCTGTCGCATCTACCAAGGAGCGGCGGTCTCCAGACCGCCGTCGGTTAAAGGGGCGGTTTGGAAAGCGCCCTTCCTTGAAATGGCAGCGGGGCGGCGATCCCGCAGGCGCGGGACCGCGGCTACAGCGCTTAAGGGCCCTCTTGCGAACTGAAGCGCAAGGCTTCGTGCAAGCGCTTGGGTAACTGCGGCAGATTACGCCGCTCGATCAGATACGTGATGACGCCAGCCAGCTCTCTATAGATGTAGTTCTTGTTCACGGCGCCCTGGAGATACTGTTCACCGCTGCTTCCGCCGGTGCCGATCCTGGTTCCGATCATTCTCCGGACCATTTGGAGATGGCGGTAGCGAAAGTTGCCCAGTTGTTCGTCGATCTCGATCAAGGTGTTGAGGAGGGCAAACGGAAGACGGAAAAGAGGTTCGTCGCGATAGAGCATGATGAAGAGAGCTGCCCGGAGCGATGCGGGAGAAAAATCGCCCGCCCCGGTCTTGAAAAACGTCTCGTCGAACCTGCCCAAGAGCTCTTCTTTCTCATCGCGATCGGAGAGACTCGCGTCGTAGAGCTTCCGGTACCGACTCCAGAAGCCCGATTGAGCCGCGTTTCTCTCGCCGGATGGCTCCGAAGAAGTCTTTCCCTCCCAATCAGCCCAAAATGATTCCTCGAAGAAAGGCATCCTGACCAGCCACTGCTCGACCAGCTGCAACAGCGTCGTTGTCTTCTCAGCCTCGACGATGGTGCGGTAATCGTCCGGATTGAAACCTCCTATTTCAGTATGCTTGTAATAGTCGGGCCGGAAGCGGTTCTCCATCCGGAGCCCCAAAGTCGCCTCGATTTGCCGGAACTGGGTGCTTTGGAAACCCGAGGCACCCTCGAGCGATGAACGAAAATCGAGAAAATCCAACGGGGTCATGGTTTCGAGCACATCCACCTGGTGGTTCAGAAGCTTCCAGATCTCGACGATGCGCTTGAGACGATGGACGACGACATTCATGTCCGGCCCATTGTCGTCCGCGGACGGCTGCTGCAAGACGGCGCAGCAGGCCTGAAGCTCGTGGAGGATTTGTTTGAACCAAAGCTCGTAAGTTTGGTGAACGATGATGAATAGCATCTCATCGTGCGCGTGGATTTTGCCCTCGACCAGGCTGAGCGGCGTCTGCAAGCCGAGAAGCTTCTCGACGGCGAGATAACTGCCGTAATAGGCGGGCGTCTTCTCGCTATTGAACGGACACTCCATCCGCGGAACTGTCGCGCATTGGCTCGGGGGAAGTCAATGGAATGGCGAAGACGAAGAGACGATCAGCCTCCTTCGCCAAAGTGGCTACGGCGGCCAGGCGAGCAGGAGCGCGAAAAGCGGCTGAATTGCGACGAATGAATAAATGCGATTACGTTGTGAAACATGAGCGCTTACCCGAAGAGTGACCGCCAGCATCGTCCCGATCGCACTTGCCTCATCTCTATTCCCGACTTGATCGACCATAATGAAACTATCGCTCACAGGGATCAGTAAGCTTTACTCCGGCAAGGTCTGGGGCCTGAAAGATTTCACTCTCGACGTGGGCCCGGGGATTCTTGGTTTGCTCGGGCCAAATGGCGCGGGCAAGTCGACGCTCATGCGCATTCTGGCCACGATCACCAAACCAACTGGTGGAACGGTGACCTGGAATGACGTCGACATTGTTCGATCACCCAACCGATTGCGCGCGGTCCTGGGCTATCTCCCGCAGGATTTCGGCATTTATCCAAACCTGAATGCCGTGGAGTTCCTGGAATACCTGGCGGCGGCCAAAGGCCTCGATCGGAAGACCGCCCGCCCACGAATCCAGGAGCTTCTGGAAGTGGTCAATCTCGTGGCTGCGCGCAAGCGTCCATTAGGGGGTTACTCGGGCGGCATGAGACAACGTGTCGGCATTGCCCAGGCGCTCTTGAACGATCCCGAGCTTCTTATCGTGGATGAGCCGACTGCCGGTCTCGACCCGGAAGAACGGGTCCGGTTCCGTAATCTCCTCTCAGAGTTGTCCGGCGAAAGGATCGTGATTCTCTCGACTCACATTGTCTCCGATGTGGAGGCTTGCGCGACGAATATTGCTCTGATTGCACACGGACGCCTCGTTACCTGCGCGGCGCCGGAAGGATTACTCCGATCGGTTGAAGGCAAGGTTTGGGAACGGGTGGTTGCCAGTGCGGAGCTTCCCGCCTTGCGCCAACAATACCTAACTACCAGTACCATGCATCGGAGCGACGGCGTGCATTTGCGTATCGTGGCGAACGAAGCCCCGGGCCCGGGAGCCACGCCTCAACCGCCAACCCTGGAAGACGCCTATCTCTATTGGATCTCGGGCCGGAAAGGCGAGACGGAGTGAAAAGTCTGCGCGTGCTCTATCATCTGGCCCGAGCTGATTTTCTCCAGCGCACGCGCAGTTACAGCTTTCTTATTACGCTGGGCATCACTCTCTACGTCGGTTACTTCTTTATCCCGCCGAACCATTCCTCCTATGCCACGATGACTATTGGCAATCATCGTGGTCTCTATAACTCGGCTTACCTCGGCAGCCTCCTGGCGCTCTTGATCTCACCCTTTCTTTCGCTCGCCGGGTTTTATTTGGTGAAGAATGCCATCGATCGCGACATCCAAACGCGCGTGGGCCAGATCCTGGCCACGACCACATTGAGCAAGCCTCTTTACACCGTCGGAAAAACGATCAGTAATTTCGTCGTGCTTGCGGTCATGGTCGCGGTCATGGGTGTGGCCGCCGTCATCATGCAATTTGTCCGAGGGGAAGATCTGACTCTCCATCTCGGACAGATTGTCATGCCTTTGATCTTCATCTCATTGCCGGTCATGCTGGTTGTCGCCGCCCTGGCGATTCTTTTTGAGGCTATTCCGTGGCTGCGCGGTGGCCTCGGCAACGTCCTCTACTTTTTCCTTTGGATAAGTGCGTTGAGCGCTCCGATCGCGCGTCTTGATAAAGGCGTGCATGGCTCCTACAACGACCTTTTCGGGACGGGAGTGCTCGTCCCATCCATCACGGCAGCGTGTGAGGCCGCATTTCCGGATTCGAACAAGACGGGCCTCAACCTGGGAATTAACGTCAAAGATTCGGGTAAATTCTGGGACCTGACCACCTTTCGATGGGACGGGCTGGCTTGGACCAGGCAGGTCATTGTCAGCCGGCTTTGCTGGCTGGGGGTTGGTTTGGGTCTGGCTTTATTTGCAGCGGTTTTCTTTCGACGCTTCGACCCCGCGAGGGAACGTTCCAAACAAACAAAAAAGGTTTCGAAGCTGCCGTCAACGCCCGAGGTCGTGGAAGAGCGCGTTGCCCCTGAAGCCGTGCCGACAGCATCGCTCCATCCACTGACGAGGCCGCCTCGTTTCAGTTTTCGCTTCATGATCCTGGCGGAACTGCGCCTCGCGCTGCATGGCATCAGCCTTTGGTGGTATCTCGTCGCGGTTGGATTGTTCGCGGCCGGACTCTTTACTCCCGTTTCTGTCTCACGCGGGATCCTGATCGCGGCCTGGATCTGGCCTCTGCTCATCTGGAGCGCGATGGGAACACGCGAAACGCGTTTGCGGACCGACCAATTGATCTTTTCCACCGCGCACCCGCTGCGACGACAGTTGTCGGCCTGCTGGCTGGCCGGCGTCATCATCGCGATCCTGACCGGGGGCGGCACCGGAATCCGTTTGCTGATTGCAGGCGAACAGCTCGGTCTCATCGCCTGGACGGTCGGCGCGCTCTTCATCCCGACGATGGCTTTGGCGCTTGGAGTTTGGAGCGGCAGCGGGAAACTTTTCGAGGTGCTTTATCTTTTGCTCTGGTATCTGGGGCCGGCGAATCACATGGGTGAAATCGATTTCATGGGAGCGACTGGCCTGCTTCTGGCCCCACGGACCCCCATGCTTTTCTGCGCCATCACCGCAGTGCTCGCGATATTCGCGATCACCGGCCGTAAAAAGCAGCTGACGAATTAGAGCTCCGCGTTGGCGCATCGGCAGAACGGTGCTTTCTTATTGAGCGGAAATAGCTCCAAAGAAAGGCGGGTGTCATGAAGAATTTTTATGCTGCTGCGATCGTGATCGGACTGGGAATTTTGGGCGTCGTTGTCTCGAGAACGCCACTGCCCGCGGCCACCGCGCCGAAACTAAGTGGCGTGGCGACCGTGAGCGGTTCGACGTTTGCGGCACCCCAGACACCCCCCGCAGTGCCCGAGACCTTCGTGCAAGACGTCACCCAGCATCACAAACATGAATCGCGTGACGGTGTTTATCTTGATCCCCTCTTTACGCAGGCTGCCGCCGCCAATCTGACGCGCGATCTGAACTTTAACGGCACAATCGTCGGCAACGTTTATGCCCAGCCTCTTTTCATCGATGCCACTTCAAGCCCGATCGGCCCGATCGTGATTGTGGCAACCGAATCGAACAATGTGTATGCGCTCAACGCGGTCACCGGCGCCATTATCTGGCAACGAAACGTCGGCGCGCCAATAACCTCAGGTCTCCCTTGCGGCAACATCAATCCCGTTGGCATTACCGGGACGCCGGTGTTCGACATTGCCTCACGCACTCTTTTCCTGGATGCGGAAGTAAGTGGCCTTGGCCACCAAATCTTTTCCCTGAACGGCGACACCGGTACAATCAACGCCGGGTGGCCTGTGACCCTGAACACTGCGGTCTCTGGGTTCGATTCATCGGTGCAAAGCTCGCGAGCCGCGCTCGGCATCATGGGCAGCATCGTCTATGTGCCTTACGGCGGTCGCTTCGGCGACTGCGGAAGCTATCGTGGCAGGCTCGTCGGTGTGCAGATGAATAATCCTGCCAGCGTGATGAATTGGGCCACAACCGTGACACTGGCCGGAGTCTGGGGACCCGGCGGCGTGGCCAACGATGGCACGAATCTCTTCGTTACCACCGGTAACGGAAGTTCGTCGGTCACCTGGGGTGGCGCCGAAGCAGTCGTTCGCCTCCAACCCGGCCCGGTCTTTAGCGGTGCGACCGCCGATTTCTGGGCGCCGGTCAATTGGCAGGCGCTCGACGGTAGCGACACTGATCTGGGCGGTTCCGGCCCTATCCTGGTGGATGTTCCCGGTGCCACGCCCTCGGCTCTGGTCGTTGCATTGGGCAAGGACGGCAATGCCTATCTGCTGAATCGGACCAATCTCGGCGGAGTCAGCGCGCCGATCGCCTCAATGCACCTGACCAGCTCCGCCATCATTCAGGCCGCAGCCGCCTATCGGACCAGTGTGGGCACCTATGTTGCCCTCCGGGCCGGCGGCGGTACAACCATCGCTTTCCGAATTACTGCGACCAATCCGCCGACGATCGCGACTGGATGGACCGTGGCCGGCCAGAGTGGGCGCAACTCTCCCTTCGTGACTACTACCGACGGCACCAGCAATGTAATCGTCTGGGTGATCGGCGCGGAAGGCGACCAACGATTGCATGGGTACGATGGAGATACCGGCAATGTGGTTTACAACGGCGGCGGTGCGAATGAGTTGATGGCCGGCACGCAGCGATACAATACTGCCATCGCGGCTCGTGGACGTATTTATGTCGCCGCTAACAACAAGGTCTATGCCTTTGGCGTGCCCACCGGGAACCCAACGCCCACTCCAACTGTTACGCCGACGGCGACTCCAACAACTACTCCGATAATACCAACCCCCACACCCTCCGTTACACCACCACCTACTCCTACCGGGACGCCGTCGGCAACCCCTCCTACAACCCCGACGCCAACGATTGCACCTTCACCGACTCCGACCTCAGCGGCGCAGGCCCTCAATCTCTCGACTCGGATGCGAGTGCAGACCGGTGCCAACGTTGGCATTGGTGGCTTCATCATCACAGGAACTGGCCCCAAGCATGTCCTTCTCCGTGCTATTGGCCCTTCCTTAACAGCTCACGGCGTTCCCAACGTGCTGGCTGACCCGGTCCTGGAGCTGCACGGTCCCAGCGGCTTTGTCACGATCACTAACGATAACTGGCAAGACGACCCCGCGCAGGCGGCTCTGATTATCGCCAGTGGCATCCCGCCCAGTGACGATCTCGAATCAGCAATTGATGCAACCCTGAATCCCGGCGCCTATAGCGCGATTGTGAGCGGCAAGAATAACACCTCGGGCGTCGGTTTGGTTGAGGTATACGACTTGAGTCAGCCCCTTCCGGCGAAGCTGGCCAATATCAGCACACGAGCCTTCGTCGGCACCGGGAGCGATATCGTGATCGCAGGCTTTATTCTGGGTGGCAACAGCGGTAACGACAGAATCGCGGTGCGCGGTATCGGTCCCAGCTTGAGTGGGTCTGGTGTGCCGAACCCGCTGACTGATCCGGTACTCGAGTTGCGCGATGGCAATGGAACGCTCCTGGTTTCGAATAACGACTGGCACGATAATCCGGCGCAAGCCTCGGAGCTGATCGCCGCCGGTCTGGGACTGACAAATGACCTTGAGTCGGGCATAGCGACGACGCTGCCGCCAGGAACCTACTCCGCGCTCCTCGCGGGACAGGACAACGGCACAGGCGTTGGCCTCGTTGAGGTCTACGATCTCGGGGCGCCGTAAGAGTTGAGCGTTGGAGCGGCGGTCTCGAACCGCCGTCTTTCGAACACCCTTCGACGCCGAAAGCTTTGGGGGCCGCTCGCATGGGGGACGTAGTCCGCGTTGGCTTATCAATGGAATGATGCTTTCTTGTCCGGCGGAAATTTCTCCGGGGAAGGGCGTATAGCATGAAAAATTTGTATGCGGCGGCGATCGCGATTGGGCTGGGAATTTTGGGCATTGCTGCCTCGAGAGCGCTTCTTCCGGAATCCCCGGCAGCCCCCACCGGCACGTCCATCAACGTTACTCAGCACCATAACAATCTTTCGCGCGATGGTCTTTATATTGACCCCGCTTTCACGACGGCTGCCGCGGGCAATCTGACGCGCGATTTGAGCTTTGATGGCACGATTGTGGGCAGCGTTTATTCGCAGCCGCTTTACGTCGAGGGCGGCCCGAACGGACCGATGGTCATTGCGACGACCGAGTCAAACAACGTCTATGCTCTTAACGCGGCCACCGGCGCCATCATTTGGCAGCGCAATGCCGGCACTCCTAGTTCAGGCATGGGCAACATCTCCCCTCTTGGAATTACCGGAACGCCCGTAATTGATTTGGCCTCACGTTCCCTCTTTTTCGATGCCGTGATCAGCGGTCCGAACAATTTGATCTTCTCCCTGAACGTTGACACGGGCGCGATTAATCCAGGGTGGCCGGTGGATGTGAACGCTTCCGTCTCGGGCTTTAGCTCACAACGTCAAAGCCAACGCGCCGCCCTCACCGTCGTCGGCTCCAGAGTTTACGTTCCGTACGGCGGATATTTTGGCGACGCCCCCACTTATTTCGGACGTGTGGTCGGTGTGCAAATGAACAATCCCGCTACCATAGGGTCGTTTGCCACGACGTCGACGCGCTCGGGTATATGGGGACCGGGAGGAATTGCCAGCGATGGTACGGACATATTCGTTACCACTGGCAATGGTCCCGGAGGAACCACCTGGAGTGGAAGTGAAGCCGTCATTCGTCTCCAGCCCGGCCCAGTTTTTAGCAACTCGACGACCGATTACTTTGCACCGACCAATTGGGCTTCGCTCGACGGCAGCGATAGCGATCTCGGCGGTTCTGGCCCGGTCCTGGTAGATGTGCCTGGCGCTAACCCGTCCGCGTTGGTGGTCCAATTTGGCAAGGACGGCAAAGCCTACCTACTCAATCGCAATAATCTTGGCGGCGTCAGTGCACCGTTGGGATCCATTAGTGGTGGCGGAAATGGAATTCAGGCCGCGGCAAGCTATCGAACCGCCACGGGCACCTATGTCGTTTGTCGCCCCGGGAGCGGCACGCTGACGGCTTTTCGCATTACCGCGACCAATCCCCCGACGATCGTGAACGCCTGGAGTGTAAGCTCGAGCGGTCGCGGCTCCCCCTTTGTTACCTCGACCGACGGGACCAATAACGTGATCGTGTGGGCGGTCGGTTCGGGTGGCGATCAACGTCTACACGGCCACAATGGCGACACTGGCGCGGTAGTTTTCGCCGGTGGCGGCGCCAATGAAGCGATGACTGGAACGAATGGTTACAATACCGCGGCTGTTGCAGCCCGCGGACGCATCTACGTAGCGAACAACAACAAGGTTTTCGCCTTTAGCTTACCCTCTTCGTCTTCTCCGACACCAACTCCAACTACGGCACCAACGGTGACTCCGACAGCCACACCCACAGCAACCGCCACGGCGACAGCTACTCCTCCCGCAACACCTACACCAACGGCCACCCACACACCGACACCTACTCCTCCTGCGACGCCTTCCCCTACGGCCACTCATACTCCGACGCCTACTCCTCCCGCGACGCCTTCGCCAACGGTCACGGTGCCGCCGACGCCGACTCCTACTCCTGCCATTCCCACGCCAACGCCATCGGCGACATCTACCCCCACCCCATCGGAGGCCCCAATTGCCGATATTGGGGTAAGCATCGCCGACGCTCCC
>Ga0193726_1001765_pt1 | contig 16014 bp, 16 predicted proteins | sample H2c1metaG_FD_144928 | JGI IMG/M metagenome (GOLD analysis project Ga0193726, IMG submission 144928) | Soil microbial communities from a riparian zone of the East river system, Colorado, United States - H2c1 | ecosystem: Environmental > Terrestrial > Soil > Riparian zone | place: USA: East River... | reverse complement strand
AATATCAATCGGTCAATCCAACCAAGGTCTGCTCGATCCACCCAGTAGCGACGTGTTCACCGAGCCGATGGTGTGATGTCCCTCACCTCCGCCCCAGGCAAACAGGAGAAAGACCATGGGGAAGCCCCCGGCGCGAAGAGTAAGTCCGCTGGCGAAACTGTGTTTTAGATGATCGAATCCGACGTCGCCGCGGTCGAGCGCAACTCTTCCCTGATCGGCCAAGAAAGTGAAGCCGAACGGCCCCCAAATCGAGTGCTCGAATTTCTCCTGCAGCAGCAGCAGATTGGGAGCGCGGAAGCGATAGTCCTGGAAGCTGCTCAGAGCCGGCGCGCCGTTGATGTCCGAGCCGCCCAAGGTTTGCTGGAAATAGAACGGCACGGCGCTGGTTGCCGAAGTGGCCGATTCAGAAAGCAGGAATCGTACCCCGAGCGAGCCATTCAAGTTTCGCGAGTGCGAAACCTTGGGGCAGTCCTGGCCGCTGGGCGCACACTCGTCCGGACCATTCCTGTCGTTTTCTTGCTGTGCGGATTGGGTGTTGCCGTAGAGAGATACGGTGTGATTCAAATCAATGGTCCAGCGCAGGAAGGAATTGTCGGAATTCGATGGCGCAAAGAACTGTTGGAAGCTCGCCAGATAGTTGAGTTGAAAATAGCTCCCGATCGCGGGCTTGATGCGAACGCCCTCGCCCAATTGGACAAATCCAGGCTGGCTGCTTAAGCCCGGCGCCGTCGCGTTGCTGTAGACAGTCTCAATCGACGGGACCGATTGTCCGCCAGCCCCTCGAATGTTGACAAAGCGGCCGTTGACTTCGCCCAGAAGGGCGACATTGAGCTTGCGGATCGCAGGCCATTCGTACACTGGCTTGATGACGTTCGCTCCGACGATGGTCTGGCTCATTCCGAACACAGTCGCCCCGGCCAGTGAGGAATCATTGCCCAGGCCGAAGAAATTGAGTTTGTTGAGCGAAGTGGTCTGCGCGTACAGGTTGAAAATCGTATAGGGATGGACCGTCAGACTGGGCTTCGACGCAGCTTTCTCCGGGGAAGAGCCGGCATTTTCGTCTGGCGTGCGGGCAACGGTCTTGATGACTACGGCCGGGGTGTGGACCATCTTCATGTATCCGCCAGCGCGCCATGAGGCGTTGGGGGACCCAACCGCATCCACATCCCAGCTCAAACGCCAATTCCTGGTGTTCTTGGCTGCGACGAACGCCGCGCCCAGGCCGAATCCATTTTGCGGGGCTATGCTCCCGGCAGCAACGTGAAGAGGATGGTCGGTGAAAAGCTCGATGGCGCATCCCGGCACGCCTTTGAAGCTGAAATGCCCGCAGGCGTCGGAGACGCGCTCGCCCTCGCGGCGGAAGTCCGCATGCAGCGTGCTTTCTTGAGCCAACGCCATCGTGGATGCAAACCACAGCAGGAACACCAGATTCCAACGCATTTTTCCTCCTACAGGAAAGTCCACCGCAAACTATGCCTTCCGGCTGCGTTTTGTGTTGCCCTTATGGTTTTTCTTCGGCTTGCTGGTTTTGCCAGGCTTTCGCGGAGGCGGTTCGGCGGCCGCTGCGATTCGAGCTGTGCGGCCAGGCTTGACCGCTCGCCTGCTCGGTTTCGCGGCAGCCTGCAGATGAGCCTTGTGAATCGCGGCCGTTACCTGGCCAATATACCGGGCAGCCTCGCCCTCGGTTTTGATCGCATGGGTGTAAATATCGGTTCGATAGCGGAGGGGAAGATTTCTTTCGGCATGGTGGAGGTGCTGAATCTGCACCTTGAGCAGCGCGGAGACGGAACGGCCTGGATTCATGGCTTGCTTCTTGTTTGGCCTGGGCACGTGGATGAGAGTCATCTGGTCAATCCTTCCCTACTTCAAATCCTTCACTTTCCAGAGAACATGCGACCATCGTCGCCAATTTATACATCGAAGTCCGGGCAATCGGTCCGCATGGCATCGAGCGAGAGCAGATTGCGTTTGGGATCGACCGCTTGCCCCCTGGGTTCGATAAAAACATCGGCGCTGGTTTCGCGCGGAGATCGGGGAGAGTAGTCGCCAAGAAACAACTTCGTAATCGTCGCCGGGATGGAGGCGTGGTCAAACGTGCGATCGACGACCGTACCCTTCTGAATCCACGGTGAAATCAAAATTGCCGGAACCCGTACGCCCAACCGGTCGAAAGCGAACGGCATCCCCGTTCCAGTATCGTTTGCCGAGGCGGAAAAACTGTCGGGAGTGCACGCCGGAGGCGCGACGTGATCGTAAATTCCTCCGTGCTCGTCATACACCACCAGTAAGGCCGTGCTCTTCCACAAACTTGCGTTTTGCTTGATCGCGTTGTACACCGATGCGATGAATAACTCTCCAGCCTGGATGTTGTGGTCAGGGTGCTGATCGCTGGCGATCTCCTCCCCGCTATCGCTGTCATGATCGTTATAGTTCGGTTCCACAAAACTGTAGTCCGGCAGCTTGCCTTTCTTGCAGTCGTCCAGAAACTGCTTGTAGTTGCCAAACAGCTCCGGCTGGTTCTGCAGCAGATTGGTGATCTCCATGGTCGAACTGGTCGTGTCGTAGTAATACAGTTTGGACGTGTGCTTGGGATTGGCATGGATTAGCCGGTCATAGATGCTTTTGAAGGGCTCGTTGACGTAGAGCAGATTCATGTCGACCCGGCCAAACGAAGTCCCATAGTGCGCGAATGCGCGGTTGCAGATCGTCGGCCCGGGGATCGACGCGAACCAGCGATTGAAGACGGCAAACTCGAGCGCCAAGGTCGTCAAAACCGGGAGTTTCTGGCGATCAAAGTAATACATGATCTTCTGCGAATGGCCTACGTCCTTGCGCTGGTTGAAATAACTTTTTACGAAACCCTGCATATTCGCGACCCGCTGCGGGCTGGTGTCGCCGCCAAAAATCTGCAGGTCCACCGCAGGAAAATGGTGATCGGGATCGGGATCAAGCTGCCCCTGAAACTCCGCCAAGGCCTGCGGCTTGACCGACGCTCCGGTGGTGTCGGGATTGCCAAGCTGGCCGGTGATCCCGTCGATGCGCGCATCGACCTCCTTCAAAGATCCCAGCATGTGATCAAACGAGCGGTTCTCCATCATGAGAACCACCACGTGTTTGAGATTGTCCAGTCCTGGTGCCATATGAATTTGCCTTATCGCGGATTTTCAACCCGACTCTTCAGATTCGCAATCGACAGTCACAAGCAGACACGAGTTCCCCATCGGAGGATGGCTGCAGCACAGTTTGAATCGCGGCCAGAGCGTTGTACGGCGGGTTCGATAGGTAGACCTAGAGCATCAGTGGCGTCGAGGAACCAATTTCCAAAGTCGCTCCGGCGGGTCGAACCGCAGGGAGATCGCAATGTCTGGTGCGGCCATCCTTTGGTTCAAGGTTCGACAAACCTTCGCATTTCCAACCTTCCGAAAAAGTCGTGGCGAACAACTTCCTGCGGAATCCGCAATTCCCATCTGGCTGAGGTTGCATTTTGAGCACGCCTGACATCACAACAATTCGCACACAGGAATATCCCAGTGCCGCGGCCCAGCGCCCCTGCCAGGATGGGTGTATTTGCGAAATACTACCATCCTGCAAGACTTGAAGACCACATTTTTCTGCTTGGACGCACACCGTTTGTAGCTCCGAGGGATTCAGCCCCACCCCTTCGAGGATGGTGGGTGCTATTTGCCGCGCTTCAACTTGATCGACGAAGGGGGAAGCCTTATCTCAAGGATCGGAGACGATCAACAAGAGATTGCGATCGTCGTAAGCGCCCCCCATGTTCCGAAACGTCTTGGTGCCGCCTGTGTAAACCACGCCGATGTTGGGAGAGGCGAAGATGTCGGGGGTGCGGGAATCGGTCAGCGGGTCGTTGAACTGCAGGTCCAGCGAGAACCCAGCGGCCAGATCGCTGCCCAAGAAGATCCGCCGAGCATCGGCGAAGATCAGTGGGCTTGGGATCGGGTGCGGCACAATCTGGTTTGCGACCAGTTTCTTGTTTTACGATTCCACCGGACAACTCGGTGACGCCACAGGGCGAATCGGTGGATCGAGTCCTCCATATCCTCGCCTGGCATCATCCCTGCGAGTCAGGCGAGAGTTTGGCGTATTCGCGGGCGGCGGACGAAATACAGTTCGGATCTCCCGAGATCGTCCGTAATCAGTCTCAATGAGGCTCCTTGGACACCCAGACTCCTGGTCCCGATTCTTGCAGCATCTGCGAGCCGAGGAATGCGTAGTCCCGACTTTGGCCAGATTTGCTCGGATCGAAGCCAGGATCATGCAGGATCCAAACATGCTCCGCTCGTGTGATCGGAGTGCCAGTGAGCAATGCGTATCCATGACCATTCTCTTCAAACGAGATCCGGTTCAAATCAACCCGAGCTTCTATGCCGTCTTTGAGGTGAGAATTGGAAATCAGGTAGCTGCCTTGTCCGGGGTAGTAAATAAAAGCTCCCCAATTGCGTTTTCCTATCGTCGCACCCCCTTGAAGATCGCCGGCGACTTGCTTGCCTTGAAGCAGGATCGGCGAAATGATGCGAAGTTCGTCAGCGCTCGGATCAAGACTGTTCGTCCCCACGAATGAGGGCATATGATCAAGCCAATTTCCTTTTATGGTCAAGGGCGCAAGGCCCGGGACCTCTATTTTGAGAGTATCGCCGGGCTCAAACCAGTACAGTTTCTCTGATTGAGCTTCGAGGTCCGCAAGTGCATGGCTGGCCCCTCTGCCTGGTGCGTCCGACCATACGCGAGTACGGATCCCAAGCTGGACACGATTGTCATTCCGCTTCAGGATCTCGATGTTGTAGCCGAGTGTTTTCCCTTCGGCGTCTCCGATCGACGCGCACCTCCCGCGGTTCTGGTCGACGGTGGACAGCGCACACTCAATGGGGCTGCTATCACCTTTGGTGACAGTTAGGAGTACAACAGGTCCATCTGATCGGGCCCGAACCTTCACAGCAGCGAGGGTGGATGCAAGTACGAGCACTCCACAGACGAGCACAGCGAATGCGAGACGTGGAATTTTCATCGTTTCCAATCCTTCCTGCCACCAACGAGTGGCACGGCTCTTCGACTTGTTCCAGACCAGCGCCGGAATGGGACTGGAAAGTTCGAGACTTGCGTTTGTGCGCAACTCCACGCCGATGGCGAGGTAATCGCGAAGACGTTCTTGGCATTTCGAGCAGGTTGCGATGTGCTCGGTCATCGAGGACGGAACAAGTTCGCCGTCACAAAGCGCGGACACGTACTCCGCAGCGTCATCGCATATCATGGTGACCTCCTGGCCGCTTGGAAGGGTTGTGCCAAACGGCACGCAACGCTTCACGCGCTGCGAAAAGACGCGATCGCACCGTACCGACCGGTATATCGAGGGTGGCAGCCAATTCACTATAGGATTGACCTTCAACTTCACGAAGCCACAGGAGCGAACGATGATCACGGCTCAACAGGCTAAATGCTTCAGCAACGATGGGCCCCGTATCGAGATGGCTTGGAGCAAGGCTGATCGTGTGTTAACTCGGTCGCTGGCTTTTGCTTTCTGCTCCATTCGGCCGCCTGTCGGCGCGCAATTCCAAAGAGCCAGCCACGCAATGTCCCACGCTCAGGATCGAAGCCGCGCGGACGGTGCCAGATGCCCATGAAGATTTCTTGCATGACGTCATCAGCCGCATGTTCGTCGCCAAGGACGTGCCGGAGGTAGGCTCGCAAATGCGGAGCGGTTTGCCGATACCAAGCATCGAACTCGTCGGCATCACCACAACGAATCTTCTTCCAGAGTTCCCGTTCCTCAGACAATTGGCTCTCCATAATGTACTTCGGGTTAAAACGCGAAAAAGTTCGCCTCGAGCTGAATTATTTGTGATGACATGGGTGCGGATCCTTTTGCGAGCGGAATCTGAATGGCAAAAGGCATACATGAGATCAGGAATTCTCCCGGCTTTGCCAATATGGCATAAACAGCACTTTTCGCCTGAGTTTCCCCAATGAGTTCCACCGGCGGAGCCCAAAGGGCTCGCGACGATTCCGTCAGGCTTTGAAATCAATGACATGGAAGCGCGAAATTGAATCCGACGGTCCCACAGGCGGTCAACTCCCCAAAATAGATTGCCACGTCCAGTTTTTCTGAAAAATATCCGAACAAAAATGGCCCGACCCCGGTCTTCATTAATATGTGAGGGCCAACCAGTGGTGGCCGGACAGGCAATCGTGAGCGACGCGGCAGCAATGGCACACCTAGGCGAGAATGCCCTCGAAGTCGCTGTCCGCGAGCACGGCCGCCTCGTGTACCGAGTGGCCTACTCAGTGCTCCGCAACCATCACGATGCGGAAGATGCCACTCAGGAAACCTTCGTGAGGGTGCTGCGCTACGGAAGAAAGCTCGAGAGCGTCTGCGACCGCAAAGCGTGGCTTGCGCGAATTGCTTGGCGGGTGGCGACCGCCCGTAGAAAGAAACTGCCCGAGGTGCCGCTGAATGATGTCGAACATACGGTTGACCAGCTTCGATCGTCTTTCGCAGGCGCCGACGACCTCTTGATTACCGGGGAGATGACCGAATTGCTAGGACGGCTGATTGCCGGCCTCCCCGCGCAGCTACGCGACGTGGCGACACTTTCGACGCTGCAAGACATGATGCCCGAGGAGATTGCCGCAATCCTGAAAGTTACGGAAGCAGCCGCACGGTCTCGGCTGTTCCGCGCTCGCCAGATTCTCAAGGAGAAATTGAGGAGTCTGTTGGAGAAGAGACATGGAACCTAGAAATCGAATCGACGAGTGGCTTGATAAGGGCCTCGCCGAGTACGGTAATGCCGAACCACGTGCTGGGCTAGAGAACCGCATCCTTGCCAACCTGAGCGCGGAGAAGAACCGTATGTCAGGTCGCCGCCGCTGGTGGTGGGCACTGAGCGCCGTATCCGCAGTGGTGGTTGTTGTCGTATCCGTCTGGCTAGGAACTAGACCCAACCAGCCGAGGGCGCCGGCTAGGGAAAATAAAGCTGCGAGGGTGGAAACCTTCGAACGGGCAGGGGAGACGCCGGCGCAAATGAGCACCGGATCCCCGTCAGGAAAGTTGGCAAACAGCACGGGCGCGGGCGATAGGGATGCTCATTCCAGTCGGAGCAGGATGGCGAATCGACCCGAGCTAGACCAATTCCCTTCTGCGCGACCATTGTCCGACCAGGTGAAGTTGCTACTGGAATATGTGAATGCAACACCCAGGGACGAGATCAGCGCCGTCATCGCGCGCGCGAAGGACACGAGCGATCTGCAAGTCAGGGATTTAGAAATACCACCGTTGGACGGGGAGAGACCGGCCTCGGAATCTAGCGAAACAAACTAAGGAGGAGGAGTCATGCGGACGGTGAAACTTTATGCGATTCTCCTGGCAGTAATTTTGGGGCTGGGATGTCTCGTGACGGATCTGGTGGCGCAGGATGAAAACAGCGACAAACAAGGAGACAGCTACGAAAAACAGAAGGAGAACAAGAAATCAGATGAGAGCAGACAGCTGCGACAGGAGACCAGGGATGACAGCCTGTCGAAGCCACTTGCCGCCTATCACGTGGAATTCACGATCACAGAACTCGACGACGGCAAAAAGGTCAATTCTCGGACCTACTCATTGCTGGTGCAGCAAGGCATCTTGAACAAGCTGCGTATTGGGGGAAAAATTCCCATAGCCACGAGTATGGGACCCAATTCCTCGGCACTACAGTTTCAGTACCTCGATATCGGCGTGAATATTGACTGTACCGTTCAGGAACGAGAAGGCTCTGTTCTCCTGAGTAGCACCACCGATGTATCGAGTATGGCTCAGCTGCGTGAAGAACAGACGCACCAGCCGGTAATACGCCAGATGAAGTCGGAAGTAAGGACGATCCTCAGTCCGGGCAAACCGACCGTCATCAGCAGCATGGACGACCCAACTGGCAAGGGGCGGTTTCAACTCGAAGTCACGGTCACCAAGGCAAAGTAGGGACGTAGCGAGAGGAAGACAGGAAAGACGGGGCGCATCGTTCGTGCCCCCGGAGGCAGCGGAGTCAGAGCGATTCCGTGCGAACGATAGCAAGCTGTGGTTCGCACGGAATCGACGGAACGATGTGCCCACCGGCATGACCTTTTGCGGTGCTTTCTCGTTCATCGCAAGATTTGCATGTAAGTACGCGTTCGTAGTCTCGATGAACGACCTCAACTATTTCTGCGTAAACGGCAGCCCGGGCAAAGTCTCGGTGTGCTCGATCTGTACCGCTTGTAGCTCCGAGGGATTCAGCCCCAACGCTTTGAGGATGGTGGGGGCTATTTGCCGCGTTTCAACTTGATCGACGAAGGTGGAAGCCTTATATCGAGGATTGGAGACGATCAGCAAGACATTGCGATCGTCGTAAGCGAAACCGCCATGTTCGGAGACTTTCTTGGTCCCGCCCGTATAAACCACGCCGATGTTGGGAGAAACGATGATGTCCGGGGTGCGGGAATCGGTCAGCGGATTGTTGAATTGCAGGTCGAGCGAGGGCCCGGCGAAAATCTCTCCCCCGCCGAACAATGATTCGTTTTCGCTCAGCATTTTCACGTCGGCAGCGGTCTGGCTCTGATCGGTGAGCCAGATCAGTGAGGCATCATCCTCGATGGTTTGGGCAACTGGAAGACCAGGCCCAACTCCGCTGGGGGATATCACCTGCGATGGCGATACGTCAGTAGGTACATCGCCAGGAATACGCAGCACGCGGTTGGGATCGATTGCCGACTGGCCATGCTTCGCCGAAATGATGATCAGGGTGGAATCGTACAGGCCCTGTTTCTTCAACTCGGCCACGAACTTTCCAATGGCGTCATCCACATATTGAATTTCGCTGAACAAGCCATCGCTGGGGGTGCCCAGGGCGTCGCTATATCCACCCGTGGCGTTGAGCGATTTTTCGACCAGTTTTTGGCCCACGCTGACGGCCTGGAAATTCATGCCGAAAACGCTCGGCACCGGAGCGGCCGTGCCGCCGTCGTGAGTTTTCCCGTCAATCCAATTCAGGACCGCCTGCACTTTCAAGGTGTCGTAGCATTGAATGTTCTGAAAACTGTCGGTCCATGCATTGTCGGCGGTCGCGGCCCCCGGGTCCGGAAGTGGTTTGCATCCCGGCACCTGTGGCAGAGCTACCGGGATCGAATTGATTTCTGGCGACCACAGATCATCCACGCCGTCGCCGCTTGGACCATTGGTAAAATCGTAAGAAGGATGCTTGTCGGACCAGGCCGTGTAGCCCCCCGCATTTTTGACCACGTTGAAGATGGTGTTCACCCGCAGAAAGCTGTGAGGATAGACCGGCGCGCAGCCATTCCGGGGATCGCGGGGCAGGTAAGCCGGGTTGATACCGTTCCTCCGTCGAGTCTCAGGTAATTGAAATCGAGCTCTTCGTCGAATCCCACCTGCGTGCCAATCACGCTGGGGCAGAGTTTGGCTCCGCCCACGATTCCGTAGGGCGTGGTCCTGGCCGGAGGAGAGAGTGAGCGGTCGTAACTGACGTCATAATACATTCCCGCGGAACGCGGAGTGCCGCCGGTAATCTGTGCGACCAGACCGGGAAACGAATCCGAGGGTTTGGGGGTGAGGGCCTGGAGATAGTGGACCCCGGTTGCAGAAAGAGCGGCGAGGTTAGGACAGTAAGGCTGGTTCCCGAACGAAGGCACCCCTTTCGCGCAGTTGGCAAAGTCGAGCGAATGCATTCCATCCACGCTGATGAGTAGCACACGCCGGATCCTGCTGCCGGATTGGGCACCTGACGTTGCCGGTAAAAGGACCGTGAGCACCAACGCCAGCAGTCCCAGGTTCAAAAATCGGGGAGTAGACACAATGAGCCTCCTTGGCTAGAAGTTAGGACATCAGTATTGGTGGTGGCTATCGGCTAGAGGTTACGCGGCGGTAAATCGTGCGTTAAAAACCGGTGAATTGAATCTGAAAATTGCCTGAAAATATTGGAATGGAGTTCCATGCATCGACGCGCGTCTTTTGAAATTTGTTCGAACTCAGACAGAGAGCGAAAGAGAGTCCGAATGGAGCGGCAATTCGACGGAGAACGTGGAGCCGTTGGCGGGAGAACTTTGTATCCTGATATGGCCTCGATGCTGTTCGATAATCCATTTCGCGATGGCCAGACCCAGGCCTGATCCGCCCAGCTCGCGGCTTCTTGCCTTATCGGCACGATAGAAGCGCTCGAAAATCTTGCTTTGGTCGTCCTGGCTGATGCCAATTCCGGTATCGTGGATGGCAATCACGGCGCGTTGATCTTTCTTCTGCAGAGTCAGCTCTATGCTTCCCGGCGCTGGAGTGTACTTGACCGCGTTATCGAGCAAAATATTCAACAGCCGAGACAGCGCACCCGCGTCCCCGGCGACAAAAAGCGGGGAGGCTGAAACATTCTGGGTCAACCGGAGATTCTGAGCGGAAACCCGGCCACTCCATTCTCGCACCGACTCGCGAGTGATCTCCCCGAGATCAATCCGTTGCATGTGCAATGATTCGCGGCCAGCGTCGGCGCGGGCCAGCGACAAAAGAGTTTCAATGAGGGTTGAGGTCCTCTCGGCTTCGAGAAGTATGTGCCTGAGCGCTTCTTTGTACTCACCTTCGTCGCGCGACTTCCTCAATGCGATTTCTGCCTCGGTACGAATTAACGCGATCGGGGTGCGCAATTCGTGCGATGCATCGGCGGTGAATTGCGAAACCCTCAGGAAAGCGCTTTCGATGCGAGAGAGCATTTCGTTCAGGGTGTCGGATAGGCGTTGCAGCTCATCCCCCGTGTCCAGTGGCTCCAACCGGTCGCTCAAGTTCGTTCCCGTGATATTGCGCGCGGTCCGAGCAAGGGCGTCCACTGGAGAGAGGGCTCTTCGGCTGAGCCAATATCCACCCGCGGAAGCTGCCAGCAGCACCAAGGGAGCAAAAAGCAAAAGATACCGCCGGAAAAAGCTCAAGGTTTCAAGGACATCACCCTCGCGAACACCGATTTGGACGATGTATTGCCGTCCATGAATATCTAGAATCTCACTGACAAAGCGGAACGATTTCCCGCCCACCCTCTTGTCTTCAAAAAGAGGCACCCGCAGTTGCGACGCTTCGGCTGCCGCTACCTCCCGGTCTTTGAAAAATGACGAGCGATAAATCCAGCTTCCCTGCCCGCCCTGGATCTGCAAGTAGTCTCCCGAATGCTCGAGCTTATAAGTTTTCGCGAGTTCTTCCTGGATCTCCGACGGAGCTGCTTCCGGTCGCTGCGCCTTCAAAAGGCGCTGCACATCATCGACTTGAGACTCCAAAGCATCGTCGGCGATGTCATACAGGTTGTGGCGCAGAATCGCCCACATACCAAGCCCAAAGATCGCCTGTGCCAAGGCGAACAGGAGCAGGTACCATAGCGTCAGTCGCAACCCAATGGGAAGGTTCATCTTCATTGCGATTCCGAACGGATGGTGTATCCCACTCCACGGATGGTGTGGATTAATTTCGAACGTCCTTCGCCGTCCACTTTATTGCGAAGCAGGCGCATGAAGGCATCCAGGGTGTTGTCTTCGATGTCTCGATCATAGCCCCACACAGATTCGATAAGCCTCTGGCGCGGTACGACCTTCCCGGCACGGTCCATCAAGTGTTCGAGCAACCCATATTCGGTTCGCGTCAGGGTGATTGGCGTTCCGCTACGCGCGACTTCGCGGGTGGCCGAATTCAAGGAAAGATCCCCTACCTGTAAGGTTGTGGCTTGGGGCGAGAATTTTCTGCGTTTGATCGCCCGAAGACGGGCGAGAAATTCCTGAAACGAGAAGGGCTTGGTCAGGTAGTCGTCCGCGCCGAGATCCAAGCCATGCACGATGTCCTCGACGGCATCCTTCGCAGTGAGCATCAGTATCGGACTGGCTATCTTTTCCGCTCGCAAGCGTTCAGCCAGGCCGTAACCATCCAGTTTGGGCATCATGACATCAAGAACGATCACATCGAAGTCCTGGCTTCTGGCGAGATCGAGCCCTTCGATCCCATTCCCGGCGCACACCACCGTGTGCCCCTCCTCCTCAAGGCCCTTGCGGAGGAGAGTTACCATTCGCTTTTCGTCTTCAACGATCAACAAATTCATGCAGGAATTCCGGAACCGCGGATTTCCGAAGCCGCCGCCTGCCGGCTTCAGCGCGGTGAAACGATGAGCACGTGAAAACTACCAGGCACAATCTTAGGTCTGGGATGCGGGTTATCGCCAGTCGCGGCCGGCGGAGCACCGAACTGGGCTGCCGAAAGATAGAGGCTGTGCATCTTGCTATCCAATGCCAGTGTGCGCGCACTCTTTTCGGTGGTGTCGGTTTCCATCACTGAAAACACATCAGCGGACTCTTCCTTGATGATGGTGAGCGTGCCATCCTGTCCATTTGAGGAAAAGACAAGCTTCCTCTCGGGATCAAAAGCCACCGCATCCGGACCGTTCCCGATGGGCACGGTCGTGACCACTTTGCCAGAGGCTGCATCCACGACCGCCATTTTCTGATTCGAGCATACTGAAAAGAGCCGGTCGCTCGACCTGTCGATGGCCAAGCCTGATGGCTCCTCACAAGGTGCGAGCGGCCAGCGGTTCTCGACTCGCATGGTTTTCGAATTGATCTTTACGATTTCGCTTTTGTCTTCAATGTTAACGTACAGACTGCCTTTTCCATCGCTTACGGGAAACTCTGGCTTTCCGCCCAGCGCGATGGTTCCGGCTACGGCCCCGGTTGCGGCGTCGATGACCGTCGCGTCCTGACTTCGGCCGTTGAAGGCGAACACCCGTTGGCTGGGCGCATCGTAGACGATGCCATCCGGATTGGTGCCAGTTTTCACGCGTTGCAATTCGGCGCGAGACTTGGTGTCGAATACGACGACTTCGTTCGCGCCCCCGTCGCTGATGAATCCGCGGTTGAGATCGTCTGCAACGGCAATGCCGTGAATACGATTCAGCCCGCTGATCTTGCCGACCGGCTTTTGCGAATCAAGGTCGACGACCTCGACCTCATTCCCGTGGGACACATACAACCGCCGCGACTCTGAATCGGCGAAGAGATAGTCCCAGCCCGCATCACCGGGAAACGAAAGCCGGCTGGCTACTTTGTACTGCTGGGCGCACAACGCCGTGGACACTCCGATCAGGCAAAGGCAAAAGAAATTTCGTAAACTGCGCATGTCAGACTCCTCCCGAAGCACTCATTCATGAACCATTTGGCTCAATTTCGCGTTCGAATTCCGGTCCGACAGCGCGAAGTAGACCGCCGGAGTAATCACCAGAGAGAGAACCATAGAAATCAGGATTCCCCCGATCACCGCGATGGCCAGCGGCTGTAACATCTGAGAACCGGCGCCCCAGGCGAAAGCGAGCGGAAGCATTCCTGCGACGGTCGCCAGCGCCGTCATCACAATCGGCCTCAACCTTCTTCTTCCCGCCTGGACCATGGCTTCCCGGGGAGCGAAGCCCCAAGCGCGGAACTTCTGATCGGCATCCAGCAGCAAGATTCCGTTCTTGGCCACGATTCCGATCACCATGATCAGTCCCATGAAAGAGGCGATATTAAAAGTGGTGCGGGTAATGAGTAGCGCAAAGACAACCCCGGATGTGGAAAGCAGCGCCGACGCGAGGACCGCGACCGGCGCAGAAAGATTGCGGAATTCAAAGAGCAGAACCAGAAAGACGAGCACAACCGCCAGAAGCAACACAAACACCAGATCCTTGAAGGACTGTTGCTGCTCGGCATAGGTTCCGCCGTATTCCACGCGAATGGAAGGAGGCAAATGTAGGCCGGTCACGGTCTTTTGCACATCCGCCATTCCACTCCCCAGATCCCGCCCTTCAAGGCGCGCGGTCACGGTGATGTCTCGTTGAAGGTTCTCACGCCGGATTTCGGTTTGACCGGGTATTTCTTCACGACTGGCGAGGGCTCCGAGCGTAGCAGTATGTCCCGCGCTGCTGTTTAGCAAGGTATCGCTCATGGACTCCACCGATGCGCGATTTGCCTGCGGATATCGGACTCGAATCGTATAGGCGCGATCATTACTCACAACCGGAGCGGGTGCGGCCACGCCCTCAAGCAATGCGGTCGCGTCCGTGGTGATTTCCTCGGGCGTAAAGCCTGCCCGTGCGGCGATCATTGGATTCACTTGATAAACGATCGCCGGACCGCTAATGGTGTTGTCAATTCCATTGAGAACGTCCACGACGTTGGGGATCTTCGCAATCGCGTCGCCGACACGCGTTCCCCATTCCTTTAGAAGCGCGGGATCATTCGAGAAAAGCTTGATCTGTACCGGTTCCGGCGCGTTGCTCAAGTCGCCAATCATGTCTTGCAGAAGCTGCAGGAGTTCCACGTCGAGCACCGGTTCCTTCTGGTGGATTTCAGCTCGCACTTCTTCCATCACTTCATCCACGGATCGATTGCGATCCTGCTTCAACTTCACCGTGAAATCTCCGGAATTTGCTTCCGTCACGGCGGCCAGTCCAAGTTGCAGGCCCGTCCGGCGGGATGTGGTTTCCACCTCCGGAATCGAATGAAGGATCTGTTCAACATGCTGCAACACGCGGTCGGTCTCCTGCAGCGATGTCCCGGCGGGCATCAGGTAGTCCAGAATGAAACCGCCTTCGTCCATCTCAGGCAATAGATCCGTGCCGAGCGCGCGATAGGACAGATAAGCGCAGGCGACGAGCACGACGCTTAAAATCGCAATCCATTTCGGTCTGGCCAGCGCGGTCTTCAACACCCGCTCGTAAAATCTAACGACCCCTCCAAACATGCCGGTGAGCGAGGCTTCCTCGGCCTCCAGGAGTTGGTTGGTCGTAATCTCCCGGTCGGCCGACCCTTTCCCGCCAAACCGCGGCTGGGAAGAAATAAAGTATTGGCTCAAGGTGGGGGTCCAGGAGAGCGCAAGAATCAGGGAGGTGAGCAAGGAAACGGTGACCGTCACGGCCAGCGCGCGGAAAAAGGTCCCGGTCACCCCGGCGATCGATATCAATGGAAGAAACACCACGATGGGAGTGATGGTGGAACCGAGCAATGGAACCGTGATCTCTCGCAAAGCGCTGTGAATTGCCTGCAACCGGGGCTGGCCGGCATCACGATGAAGCACAATGTTCTCGACCACTACGATCGCATCGTCGATGACCAGGCCAACCGCCGCTGCCAGCCCCCCGAGCGTCATGAGATTGAAACTCTCTCCAAGCAAACGCATGATGATCAGGGTGATGAGTACGGTGACCGGTATGACGAGTCCAGCCACGATGGACGTACCCCAATCGCGCAAGAACAAAACCATGATGATGGAAGCGAGAATCATCCCCAGAATAATGGCGTCGCGCACGCTCTTAATCGACTCGCTCACGATTTGAGACTGATCGTAAAATGGCGTCAGGGTAATGCCGGGCGGGAGAGTCTGCTGAATGCGGGCGACCTCGTCGTGCACCTCATTGGCAACATTGATCGTGTTGCTGTTCGGTTGTCGATTAATGTTCAGGAGAATAGCGGCTTTTCCGTTCGAGGTCACCACCGTGTAAACCGGTTTCACTCCCTTTTCCACCGTCGCCACGTCGCTGATCCGTACTGGAATTCCGGTGGAGGTTGTCTTCACCACAATCTGACCGAGCTCCTCCGGGGTACGCACCTGCCCGTTGACCAGCGTCAGATAAAGTTCGCGGCCCTGAGGCAGCAACCCGGGAGAGTCCACGAGATTGGTGCGACGGATGGCATCAAGAATGTCGGTGACAGTGGTGGAGGTGCTGAGCAGCTTGGCCGGCGCCGGCACCACATGGAATTCGGGCTCCTGGCCGCCCTGCACCACGACCGTGGCCACGCCGTCCAGCCGGTTCAGTCGCGGCTTCATTTCGTAGGTCGCCATCTCCCAGAGTTGTGTCGCCGGCACGGTTTGCGAGGTGAGGCTGTAACCCATAATGGGAAAGCTGGCGAAAGTCAGGCGATGCGTGTCGATGACGGTGGTGGGAGGCAAAACGGATTGAACTCGCGCCAGAGCTGAGTCGACCCGCTGCA
>Ga0193726_1001764_pt1 | contig 16015 bp, 11 predicted proteins | sample H2c1metaG_FD_144928 | JGI IMG/M metagenome (GOLD analysis project Ga0193726, IMG submission 144928) | Soil microbial communities from a riparian zone of the East river system, Colorado, United States - H2c1 | ecosystem: Environmental > Terrestrial > Soil > Riparian zone | place: USA: East River... | reverse complement strand
GTTGATTGCACAACTTCCGCCAGAAAAATGCGTAAACTCCCTCGAACATGAACGCCGTCGCAGATTTTGCCGACGCAGCGCGACATCCCGTGGGAAAAGAGCCGGAATCGCGACTGCGCGAGATCCCATACAACTACACCTCGCTGTCCGATCGCGAGATCGTCATCCGGCTGCTGGGCGAAACTGCGTGGACCGTTCTGGATGAGCTGCGCAGCGAGCGCCGCACCGGCCGATCGGCGCGCATGCTGTATGAGGTATTGGGCGATATCTGGGTGGTCGACCGCAACCCCTATCTGCAGGACGATTTGCTCGACAATCCCAAGCGCCGGCGCCAGCTCATTGCGGCCATGCACCATCGTCTGTCCGAGGTCGAAAAGCGCCGCGACGGCGCCAATGAAGCGCGCCATACCAAAGTTGGGGAATTGCTGCAGGCCGCTGAACAGGCCGTGACGCGATTCGAGCGGCAATTCGCCGATATCGCCGTCAAGCGCAAGCGCGCACGAAAGTTGCTGCTGCGGCACACCCGCGCCGACAACATCCGCTTCGACGCGTTCTCGCGCGTCGCGCACGTCACCGACGCCACCGACTGGCGCGTGGAATTGCCCTTCTTGGTCCTCATGCCCGATGACGAATCGGAAATTCCCGGCTTGGTGCGCGCCTGTATCGAGCTGGAGCTGACCATCATCCCGCGCGGCGGCGGCACCGGATACACGGGCGGCACGGTGCCTCTGACGCCGTGGTCCGCGGTGATCAATACGGAAAAGCTCGAGACCCTGGGTCCGGTCGAAACATTCGCCCTGCCCGGCAATATGGTAGACACGGCCAGCATATTTTCTGCGGCCGGTGTCGTCACCAAACGCGTGAGCGAGGCGGCCGAACGCGCGGGCTTCGTGTTCGCGGTCGACCCGACCTCTGCGGACGCATCCTGCATCGGCGGCAACATTGCCATGAATGCCGGCGGCAAGAAGGCAGTGTTGTGGGGTACGGCGGTCGACAACCTGGCGTGGTGGCGCATGGTCGATGCGCAAGGCAATTGGCTCGAGGTCACGCGCCTGAACCACAACTTGGGCAAGATCCATGACATATCGGTCGCGAGTTTCGATCTGGTTTGGAAGGACGGTTCAAAGCCCGCGGAACAGGCGGAAGTGCTGCGCAGCGAGCGGCTCGACATCGAGGGCGCGAAATTTCGCAAGATCGGATTGGGCAAGGACGTTACCGACAAATTCTTGGGCGGATTGCCGGGCGTGCAGAAGGAAGGCTGCGACGGCCTGATCACAGCCGCGCGATGGATCTTGCATCGCATGCCCAAGTACACCCGGACCGTGTGCCTGGAGTTTTTCGGTCAAGCACGCGACGCCATACCCAGCATCGTCGAGATCACGCAGTACCTTGAGGCGAACGCGAAAACGAAAGGCACGCTGCTGGCGGGCCTCGAGCACTTGGACGAACGGTATTTGCGCGCGGTGGGCTATAGCACCAAATCGAAGCGCGGCGCCTTGCCCAAGATGGTGCTGCTGGGCGACATCGTCGGCGAGGACGAAACCGCGGTTGCGGCCGCCACCTCCCATGTCGTGCGCCTGGCCAATGCCCGCTCCGGCGAAGGATTCATTGCGGTCAACGCCGATGCGCGGCGCAAATTCTGGCTGGATCGCGCCAAGACCGCCGCGATCGCCAAGCACACCAATGCCTTCAAGATCAACGAGGACGTGGTCATTCCATTGGAGCGCCTGGGTGAGTACACGGATGCCATTGAGCGCATCAATATAGAATTGTCCATCCGCAATAAGCTCGAATTGCTCACCGCCCTGGAGGAGTATTTTTCCGGCGAAAGCGGTTCTGGCGGCGCTGCGAGCGGCGCCTCTGGCAACGCCTCGGATCGCGACGCGGCGCGCACGGCCGAAGCCCGTGAATTGATCTCGAGCATCCGGTCGCGTTGGCAGTATCTGCTCGACAACATGGACGACGCGGAGAGCGACACGGGCAGCATATTCGACCGGCTGCAGGACCGAAGCATTCGGGTCAGCTGGAAAACCGAAGTGCGGGCGACGCTGGCCCGCATATTCGTCGGCAGCGCCTTTGCGCCGGTACTCGAGCATTGCGATGCCATACACAAACGCATCCTGCAAGGCCGCATCTTCGTCGCGCTGCACATGCACGCCGGCGACGGCAATGTGCACACCAACATTCCGGTCAATTCCGACAACTACGCGATGCTGCACACCGCGAACCGTGCGGTGGCGCGGATCATGCGCATCGCGCGCGCCTTGAACGGCGTGATATCCGGTGAACACGGAATCGGCATTACCAAGCTGGAATATCTTTCCGATGCGGAGCTCGCCGCGTTTCGCGGCTACAAGCAGCGAGTCGACCCTGAAGGGCATTTCAATCAGCACAAGTTGATGCCGCAAAGCGACTTGCGCCGCGCCTATACCCCCAGCTTTGGTCTTTTGGGGCATGAATCGCTGATCATGCAGCAATCGGATATCAGCACGATCTCCGATGCCATCAAGGATTGCCTGCGCTGCGGCAAGTGCAAGCCGGTTTGCGCCACCCATGTGCCGCGAGCGAACCTGCTGTATTCGCCGCGGGATAAAATTCTCGCGACCTCGCTGCTCATCGAGGCGTTTCTCTACGAAGAGCAGACGCGGCGCGGCGTGTCGATTCGCCATTGGGACGAACTATCGGACGTGGCGGATCACTGCACCGTCTGCCACAAATGCGTGACGCCCTGCCCGGTCGGCATCGACTTCGGGGATGTCTCGATGGGCATGCGCGATCTGCTGCGCCGCATGCACAAGAAGCGTTTCAATCCCGGCACGGCCGCCTCGATGTTTTTCTTGAATGCCACCAATCCCCAGACGATCAAGCTGACCCGAAAAGTCATGATCGATTGGGGCTACAAAGTGCAGCGGCTCGGCAACCAGGCGCTCAATACAATTGCCAGGGCGCAGACCAAGCGGCCGCCGGCCACCACCGGCAAGCCGCCGATCAGGGAACAAGTCATTCACTTCGTCAACAAGCGCATGCCGGGCGGTCTGCCGAAGAGGACGGCACGCGCGCTGCTCGACCTCGAAGACCGCAACTATGTGCCCATCATCCGGGATCCGGCCAGGGTCAGCAGCGAATCCGAAGCGGTGTTCTATTTTCCCGGCTGCGGTTCCGAGCGCTTGTTCTCGCAGGTGGGACTCGCCACGCAGGCGATGCTGTGGCATGTGGGTGTGCAGACCGTGCTGCCCCCGGGATATCTGTGCTGCGGATATCCACAGCGCGGCGCCGGAGAGTTCGATAAGGCGGAAAAGATCACCACCGACAACCGCGTATTGTTTCATCGCGTCGCCAATACGCTCAACTACCTCGACATCAAGACCGTGGTGGTGAGCTGCGGCACGTGTTTTGATCAACTTCAGGGCTACGAGTTCGATAGTATATTTCCGGGATCCAAGATCATGGACATCCACGAGTATTTGTTGGAGAAAGGGGTGCGGCTGGAGAATGTCACCGGCACGCGCTACATGTACCATGACCCCTGTCATTCGCCGATGAAAAAGTACAATCCGCTTACCGTGGTGAATACACTGATGAACAGCGCGCAGAACGGGACCATTGCATTGAACGAGCGCTGTTGCGGCGAGTCGGGCACGCTCGCGGTCACGCGGCCGGATGTTTCGACCCAGGTGCGTTTCCGCAAAGAGCAGGAGGTGCGCGCCGGCGTGGACGAGATCCGAGCCGGCGGCCATCAGGGCGAGGTGAAAATACTGACATCCTGCCCGTCCTGCCTGCAGGGCCTGAAACGCTTCAACGACGATGCGGAAATGGACGCCGATTACATCGTGGTGGAAATCGCCAAGAATCTGTTGGGACCCGACTGGCTGCCGGACTACGTGAGGCGCGCGAACGCCGGCGGCATCGAGCGAGTTCTGGTTTAGAAGCATGCAAACGGCAACTGAATTGTGCGATGTGGCGGTGATCGGCGGCGGGCCGAGCGGCAGCACCGCGGCGACCTTGCTGGCGAAGCGAGGCTACAAGGTGATAGCGCTGGAGAAGGCGCGTCACCCGCGATTCCACATCGGCGAGTCGCTGTTGCCGATGAATCTGCCGGTGTTCGCGCGCCTCGGCGTGCTCGAGAAGGTGCGCGCGCTCGGCATTTTCAAGGCCGGCGCCGATTTTGAGGCGGCCAATGAGCGCGGCTACAACACCTACGCCTTCGCGCGCGCCATCGGCAACAGTCCTCCGCACGCCTATCAAGTGTGGCGGCAGGACTTCGACAAGATGCTCTACGATCACGCGCGTGAAAGCGGCGCCGACGCCCGTGAGGGGCATGAAGTATTGAGCGTTGAGCAGATCGGACCGCGCGAGACACGGCTGGAGATTCGCACCGATGAAGGCCGCAGTTACGGCATTCAGGCGCGCTACCTGGTCGACGCCAGCGGGCGCGACGCGTTCCTGTCGGCGAAAAAGAAACTGCGGCGCAAGAACAACGAACACCAGAGCGCCGCCATTTTTGGACATTTCCGCGGCGCACTCATGCGCGAGGGCGAAGACGCCGGCAACATCAGCATCTACCGTTTCAGCCACGGCTGGATGTGGATGATCCCGCTGCCCGGCGGCGTGATGAGCATCGGCGCGGTATGCCGGCCGGAATATCTGAAGCAGCGCAAAGGGCGCACGGTAGAGTTCTTGATGGATACGCTCAACCAAAGCGCCGGCTTGCGCAAGCGAATTGAACACGCCGAGCTCATCAGCGAGGTACGCGTCACCGGCAACTACTCCTATGACTCGACGCAAATGGGCGGGCCGGGCTGGGTGCTGGTAGGCGATGCGTTCGCATTCCTCGATCCCGTGTTCTCTTCGGGCGTCTACCTGGCCATGAGCGGGGCAGAACAAGCCGCTGCGGTGGTCGATACGGCGCTGCGCGAGCCGAAGCGCGAGAAGGGACTGCTGCGCAAGTTGGAAAAGCGCCAGCGCGCCGGCATGTCGCGATTTTCATTCTTCATCTACCGCTTCAACGGCCCCGTGATGACGCAAATGTTCCGTCAACCGCGCAACACCTGGCAGCTGGAGCAGGGTGTGATCTCGATGCTCGCCGGGGATCTGTTCGATACGCCGAAGGTCTTGAGGCGCCTGCGCCTGTTCAAGCTCGTCTATGCCATCGTCGGCCTGCGCGATTGGCGGCGCTGGCGAACCGAGCACAAGTATCGGCTCGCGCAGGCGCGCTCGCAATTCACCGGCGGCAACACGCCGCTGGACAAGGTTTAGGCCCGTGCATTCACGGCAAAAGCTCAAACCGCTGCTTTGTCGAGCTTGGCGCGCCGCGCCATCCATATGCTCACGCCGACGATCATGGTGGTCACGACCGTCAGGGTCAGTGTTGCGAGCACATTGATTTCCGGACTCACCCCGAGGCGGACTTTGGAAAACACCACCATGGGCAACGTGCTGCTGCCCGGTCCGGAGGTAAAGCTCGAGATGACCAGATCATCCCAGGACAGCGTGAAAGCCAGGAGCCACCCCGACAAAATCGCGGGGAATATGATCGGCAAGGTGATGACGAAGAACACCTTCACGGGGCGCGCGCCCAAGTCCATGGCGGCTTCCTCCAGAGCGGTGTCGAAGCTCGACAGCCGGGAATTGATGATCACGGTCACATAGGCCATCGAAAACGTCATGTGACTGATGGTCATGGTGGTAATTCCTCGTCCCGCCGGCCACCCGATGAGCTGCTCGAGGGCGACGAACAGCAGCAGCAAAGACAACCCCGTGATCACCTCGGGCATGACCAGCGGCGCCGTCGTCATCGCGTTCAAGGTAAATCGTCCGCGGAACTGACTGAATCGCGCCAGGCCGAAGCCGGCAAGCGTTCCCAAGATCACCGAGCCCGTGGCATTGATGACGGCGACCTTCAAGGAAATCCACGCCGCGTCGAGAATCTCCTCGTTATTCAGCAGCGCGTAGTACCACTTGAGTGTCGGCGAGTGGGCGCCGTCCCAAACGGTCACCAGCTTGGAGGCGTTGAACGAAAACACCACCATGGACAAGATCGGGATGTAGAGAAACGCGAAGCCGAACCCGATGCAGGTCAGGATGAAAAACGAACTGCGATAATTCATCGCGCGCCCGCCGATTCGCGCGCTTGCACGCTTTGGTACCACATCATGAACGGCACCAAGAGTATCAGCAGCAAAATCGCCACCGCGCTGGCCACCGGCCAGGCGCGGTTCGAGAAAAATTCATCCCACAGCACGCGCCCGATCATGAGTGCGTTCGGACCGCCGAGCAGCGCCGGGATCACGAATTCACCCACCGCCGGGATGAACACCAGCATCGAACCAGCCAGGATGCCGTTGCGGGAGAGCGGCAAAGTGATCTTGTAGAACGCCTGCCACGGGCGGCAGCCCAAGTCCTCGGCCGCTTCGAGCAGCTGCCAATCCATTTTTTCCAAATTCGCATACAGCGGCAGGATGAGAAACGGCAGGTAGGAATACACGATTCCCACGTACATGGCGAACGGCGTGTACAGCATCGTCAAGGGCTCATGAATGATTCCGAGCGACAGCAGCACGTTGTTGATCACGCCATTGGCCTTCAAGAGCCCGATCCAGGCATAGACCCGCAGCAGCAGCGACGTCCAAAACGGCAGGATGACCAGCAGCAGCAGGACGTTGCGCGCCGCAGGCTTGGCGCGCGCGATGCCGTAGGCCATCGGGTAGCCGATGACCAAGCACATCAATGTCGAGAGAAACGCAACCTTGATCGAGTTCGCGAAAGCATGCAGGTACAGCGCATCGGTGAACAGGAAGGCGTAGTTGTCGAAGTTCAGCTTGATCGCGAGCGAATGCTTGCCGACCCACTCCAGCAGCGGTTTGTAGGGCGGGATCGCCAGGTCGATGTCCGAGAACGATATCTTGAGGACAATGACGAAGGGCACGACGAAGAACAGCAGCAACCACAGGTATGGCAGCGCCACGACCAGTCCCCGGCCGCTGATGCCGATTCGCTGCAGCCGCCCGGCTAGCGTCGTGGAGCTAACGGGTCACCACCACCGGACTGGTCGCATCCCATGACAAATAGACCTGCTGATCCCAACTGATTGCCTCGGCGTGACGCGATGTGTTGGGCTGGGTGACTCGTACGACTTTGCCCGTGGGCAGTTTGACCAGGTAGATCGACAAGTCGCCGAGATAGGCGATGTCCTGCACGGCGCCGCGCACCACATTATCCGCGCCGCCTTGCGGCACCGCCGTCGACATGAATATTTTTTCCGGGCGCACGGCCGCCCAGACGACGGCCTCGGGCGGCGCGCTGATTCCGTGGCTGACGTAGATCGTTCCGCCGAGTTCCGCCGACCCGATGCGCACATAGTCCGGCTCATCTTCGATGAGTTTGCCCTCGAACATGTTCACCGAGCCGATGAAATCCGCCACGAACTTGGAACTCGGGAACTCGTAGATCTCGGAGGGCGTTCCGGCCTGAACTATTTCGCCGTGATTCATCACGCCGATGCGGCTCGCCAGCGTCATGGCTTCCTCTTGGTCGTGGGTGACGACGATGAAGGTCACGCCGAGCTTGTCCTGCAGGCTGATCAATTCGAATTGAGTGTGTTCGCGCAGTTTCTTATCGAGAGCGCCCAAGGGTTCATCCAGCAGCAGCAGTTTGGGGCGCTTGACCAGCGAACGCGCCAGCGCAACCCGCTGGCGTTGCCCGCCGGATAGCTGGTGCGGCATGCGCTTGGCATAGTCGCTCATTTTCACCAGTTCCAGCATGGTCGCGACACGCTCTTGGATCTCAGTCTTGGGCAGGCGGTCCTGTTTCAGGCCGAAGGCCACGTTCCGCTCGACATTCATGTGGGGGAATAATGCGTATGACTGGAACATCATGTTCACCGGCCGCTCGTAAGGCGGCACGCCGGTCATGTCCTCGCCATCAATGAGAATCTTCCCCGAAGTCGGCGTTTCGAATCCGCCCAACATGCGCAGCAAAGTGGTTTTACCGCATCCGGAGGCGCCCAACAGACAGAAGATCTCGCCCTTGTAGATTTTCAGCGAGACATCGTTGACCGCCGTGAAATCGCCGAACGATTTGGTGATTCGTTCGACTTCCACGTAGGGCCGCGCAGCGGGATCGTTCCAGGGCTGGGCTTTGACCGCGCCGCCCGCGGATGTCGCCATCGTTTATTGACCCGTCTTGAATTTTTGCCAAACGCGGGTGATGGCGCGAGTCTGCTCGGGCGAGTCGGCCAGTTGCACCGCCAGCGACCGCCGTTGATCGGGCGGAGGATAGATCCCCGGATCATCCTTGACGGCCGGCAACACCAGCGGCTGCGAGGCGGCATTGGCGTTGGCATAACGCTTGAAGTTGGAGACATCCGCGATGACCTGCGGCGTCATCATGTAGTTCATGAAGGCGTAAGCGCTTTCCGGGTCCGGCGCATCTTTCGGTATCGCCAGCATGTCGAACCAAAGAACCGAGCCTTCCTTGGGCACGGTATATTTGATCTCGATGCCCTTATTGGCCTCGCGTGACCGATCGCGCGCCTGCATCACATCGCCGTTGTAGCCAACGGAAATGCACAGATCACCGTTGGCGAGCGCCTCGATATATTCGGAGGAACTGAAGTTGCGGATGTACGGCCGAATTTTGCTCAGCACCGCCTCCGCCTGCGCCAGATCATCCACGCTCTGCGAATTCGGATTCTTTCCGATATAGCTGTAAACGGCGCGCAGCATTTCGGCCGGCGAGTCCAGCAAACTGATGCCGCACTTGGCCACTTTCGAGGCGACTGCCGGATCGAATACCAGGCGCCAGCTGTCGAGCGGCGCATCGGGCATGAGAGCCTTGACCATCTTCTCGTTGTAGCCAATGCCGTTGGTGCCCCACAAGTAGATGACCCCATGGCCATTGGCCGGATCGTGCTGGGCAACCCTGGCCATGAGCTGCGGGTCCATGTTCTTGAAATTAGGCAGCTTGGATTTGTCCAGGGCGAGGAACGCGCCGGCCTTGATCTGCCGCTCGAAGTAGGAGGCGGTGGGCACCACGATGTCGAATCCGCTGCTGCCGGCAAGCAGTTTGGTCTCCAGCGTTTCGTTGGTATCGAAGTAGGCGGCGTGCACCTTGATGCCGGTCTGCTTCTCGAAATCCGCGAGCGTATTCGGCGCCAGGTAATCCGACCAGATGTAGAGATTGAGATCCTTGGCGCCGCCGGCGCCGCTCGCGGCCGAGCCGCCGGTGGACTTGCCGCCGCAGCCGCTCAAGCTCAACCCACACACAAGCGCCAGAATCGCCGTCCGACGAACGCTGAACATCCGACGCTTCCTCTAATTTTTTGGTCCGCTATTTATAGCGCAGCAGCCACGCGACCGCTAGGCTCCTCATGCTAGACGTTCAACAACAAGTGCTCGCGCTCCCACGAACTGATGACTTGCGCGAAGGTCTCGTACTCGGCTTCCTTGACGGCCGTGTAGGCCAATACAAAGCGATCTCCGAACAGGTCCACCAGCTGCTTGGATTCGCGCAGCAGACGCAGCGCCTCGGCCAGGGTGCGCGGCAGAGCGATGGCCATGTCGTAAGCACTGCCGCCGATGGGTTCCGAGGGCTTCAAGCCCTCGATCATGCCGAGATAGCCGCAGGCCAAGGATGCTGCGATGGCGAGGTAGGGATTCGCGTCCGCGCCGCCCACGCGATTTTCCACGCGGCGGGCGTCGGGTCCGGACATCGGCACCCGCAGTCCGGCGGTGCGATTGTCGTAGCCCCAGTGCACATTGATGGGCGCGGACGAATAGCGGCTGATGCGCCGGTAACTGTTCACATTGGGACAAAACAGCGACATCGCCCCGGGCAGGTATTTTTGCAGGCCGGCGATGTGTCCGAAAAATAGTTCCGAAGGCGAACCATCGGCCTGGCTGAAAATATTCCTGCGGGTCTTCGAATCGATGATGCTCTGGTGCAAGTGCATGGCGCTGCCCGGCTCTTTGGCCATCGGCTTCGCCATGAACGTGGCGTACATTTTGTGGCGCATGGCCGCTTCGCGCGCCGTGCGCTTGAACAAGAAGGCCTGATCGGCAAGGCTCATGGGATAGCCGTGCAGCAGGTTGATCTCCATTTGCGCCGCGCCCGATTCATGAATCAGCGTGTCGATCTCGATGTCCTGCGCCTCGCAGAACGAGTACATGTCGTCGAACAGCGGGTCGAACTCGTTGACCGCGGCGATGCTATAGGCTTGCCGGCCGATCTCCGGACGGCCCGAGCGGCCCACGGGCGGCTTCAACGGATAGTCGGAATCTATGTTCGGTTCCACCAAGAAGAATTCCAATTCGGGCGCGACCACCGGCTCCCAGCCCTGTGCCTCGTACAAATCGAGCACCCGACGCAGCACATAGCGCGGCGCCATGGTGACCGGGCTGCCGTCGCCGTAGAAGCAATCGTGGATCACCTGCGCCGTGGGTTCCGCCGCCCAGGGCACCACCCGCACGGTCTTCGGATCCGCCTTCAAGACGATGTCGATGTCGGAAGGATTCATCGCGCTTTGGTCCTCCGGATAGTCCCCGGTGACCGTTTGCAGGAAGATCGCCTCCGGCAGGCGCATGCCCTCTTCTTCGGCAAATTTCTCCGCAGGCATCAGTTTGCCGCGCGCAACTCCGGCCATGTCCGGAATGATCGCCTCGACTTCAGAAATACCGTGTTCTCTCAAAAATTGTTGAATCGAGCTCGCCATACATCACCTTGAATACGCGCGACGAAAGCTGGCCTCACCGAATGCAGCAAACAACGCGCTGGAAAAGGGGTCCCGTGCAAACTGCCATTCCGGATGCCATTGCAGCCCCAACGCGAAGGTCGGTGAATCTGCAACGCGGAAGGCCTCGATCACGCCATCCGGTGCACGCGCCTCGACCGCCAGATCGCCGCCGAGCCTTGCAACTCCCTGCGAATGCAGCGAATTCACTCTCAAGCGATCCCGGCCAGCGATTTTCTGCAGTTGCCCTCCGGGCTCGAGCAATACCTCATGGGCAGGAGCGTATTGCGCGTCCAGGGCTAAGGACTCATCGTCGCGGTGATCGAGGTTCCCCGGCACCTCATGCAGGCGGGGGTTCAAGGTGCCGCCGTAGGCGACATTCATCTCCTGAAATCCGCGGCAGATCGCCAGCACCGGCAAGCCGGCGGCGATAGCCTGCGGAATCAGCGGAAGCGTCGTAGCATCCCGATTTGGGTCATGTAGCGTTCCCGGCTCACTTGCCGGTCCTCCGTAGTGCTGAGGTTCAACATTCGATGGGCTGCCCGTGAGCAGCAATCCATCGCAGGCATCCAACAAGGATGGCAGATCAATTTCGGACCCCAGAGCGGGTACGAGCACCGGCACCGCCTTCGCGCCTCGGGCGACGGCTTCGATGTACTTCTCGCCGACCATGTGGAAATAGTGCTTTCCATACAGCCGGCGATCGGCCGGAATTCCTATGAGCGGCAAGCGCGACATGTTTAAAATATTAAACGCCCGGATGGACGACTAACCTTTGATAACGACAGTATTACACCACACCGCCCGGGCCCCGTCTTAGGTACCCGTGCAAAAAGAGCTAAGATTTAGGCATTTCCAACACTTAGACGCGTTTTGTGCGTCGCAACAATATTGCATTTCCATGGAAAACCTCTGTAGGCTCACAGGCACCCAATCCTGTCAATAGCCATAAGATTTTAAACACTTTCGTCAAAAACTCGATGCGCCTCTCGTTTCCCCCCGCCCCCTCCTATTACGCCGCCTCAGGCCCATCGCCCGAGCGCGGCGCCTTGCGCGACGAAATCAGAGCCGATGTGTGCGTGCTCGGCGGCGGCATCGCCGGATGCTCCGCTGCGCTGCACCTAGCCAAGCGGGGCTACAAGGTGGCTCTCCTGGAAGCACGTGAGGTGGGCTACGGGGCATCGGGCCGCAGCGGCGGCCAAACCATCTTTGGGTTGGCCGTGGGTCAGCAGAAGCTCATCGCCCAGGTGGGCCGGGATGACGCCCGCCGCCTGTTCGCTCTCTCGATCGAAGCGTTGGACCTGACTCAATCGCTGATACGCGACTACGCCATCGATTGCGACTACCACCCCAATCATGTGCATGTCGCCGTAAAGCCGCGTCACGTACAGGAACTCGAGCAATGGAGCCGCGAGTTGCATGAGGAGTACGCCTACGAATCGGTACGCATGCTGAGCCGCGACGAGGTTCAGGCACAGGTGCGAAGCAGCCGCTATCTGGCCGGACTTCTCGACTCACGCAGCGGGCACCTGCAGCCCCTCAAGTACACTCGAGGCCTGGCGCGCGCCGCAGAAGCGGCCGGTGCCGTGATCTACGAAAATTCCGAGGTGTTGCGCTACGAGGAAGGAACCGAAGTACGCGTACAGACCGCGCAAGGCTCGATACGCTGCGCCCATCTCGTGCTTTGCGGCAACGCCTATATCGGCGCCGTGGCGCCGCCATTGGCGCGGCGGATTTTGGGCGTGGGCACGTACATCATCGCCACGGAGCCGCTCGGCGAAGAACGCGCTCGAAGCCTGCTGCCGACCAATGCGGCCGTTGCCGACATCAATTGGATTTTGGATTACTTCAGGCGTTCGCAAGACCATCGTCTGTTGTTCGGCGGACGGGTCAGCTACAGCTCGGTGCAGCCGCCGCGTCTCGCCGAATCCATGCGCCGGCGCATGGCGCGCGTGTTCCCGGCGCTCGAACAAGTCAAAGTCGCCTATGCCTGGGGCGGCTACTTGGACATCACCATGAGCCGCGCGCCGGACTTCGGACGCCTGGCGCACAACGTGTTTTACCTGCAGGGTTTTTCCGGTCACGGCGTCGCGCTGGCCGGGCTGGCCGGCAAATTGACGGCCGAAGCGATCGCGGGCACCGCCGAGCGCTTCGATGTGTTCGGGCGCATTCCGCATCGCGACTTCCCCGGCGGACCTTTGTTCCGCCGGCCATCACTGGTGCTGGCGATGCTGTACTACCGGCTGCGGGATCTGCTCTAGGTTCAGCTCGGTTTTTCGGACGCGGCGAAACTGGCGGACAATTTCTGACCGGTATCGAGCAGAGTGACGGAATTCAAGCCCCCGCCATGCGAGCCGTCGCGCAGCGGATTGAATTCGACGCTGACGCGATCGCCGGGCTTGACCGAATTGCGGGTCCAACCGCCGCGCGTCAAAACGCCGGGACTGGTGGTTTCAATGCTCCACTCCTGCGGCTCGCCGCCGCCCTCCGGCTGCACCAGCACCCAGACGACGCAATGCGGATTGGTCCACTGAAAGGTCTTGACCGTGCCCTTGAGCGTCAGCGTCTTGGTCCGGTCGTAGACCGCGAAGGAGTGATGCGCGGCGACCGGCCAGGAGGCGGCAGCCGCCGCGGCCAAGATGATTGCACTGAAGGCTTGTTTGATTCGTGACCGGTTCGTTCGTGCCTGTGTCGTTCGTGCCTGTGTCATTTCGAGTCGGATCCTACGGGAACGCCATTGTGAAACTTGATGGGCGCAAAAATCGCGTTGCCGTCCTTGTCGACGGCGTCGTTATAGCTGCCCTGTTCGCAAACACCCTCGACGATGTCGAATTTCTGTGCCCGCTGCCGCACGTACTTGCGCGTTGTCTTCCAGGGTTTTGCCAGCAGCTTGTTGGCGGTGATTTCCAAGTCGTCAGCCAGCGTATGCTCATCGAGCAAATGGATTCGCTCGACAATGTGCATATCGCCGTTGTTCGGCACGCCCACCGCTTCATTGACCGCAAGATAAGCTTGAGGCAGCAGCGCGATGGTATCCACCACCAGCGCCTGTCCCTCCCAATGTCCTATGGAATGGCCATGGAAGGTGGGATCGGGATCCGCCGGATGCGGCCGTCCGTCGGTGTAGATGCGGCGCATGCGATTACCGTCGCCCTCTCCGAGCAGTGTCACTCTGCCGGGAGTCAACAGGATCTCGAAGCCGTTGTGCGTGATGAGCATGTAGCTCGGCATGCCGGTCGGAAAACAATGATCGATGACCGGGAACGGACGTCCTGCCTTTTCCTCGGCGTACATCCGCTCAACCTGTTTGGCAATCACCGGCTTCCACGGCGGCGGATTGGTGCGCTCTTGCGCGACTTGATCGCTGATGAGCGGCGTCCATACACCGCCGATGTCCGGCAGCTTCGCCATCGCTTGCCAATCGCTCAAGGTGGGCGGCGCGTTGATCGGCTCTTTCTCGGCGGCGGCGAGTACGCCGGACGCCGCCATGCTCGCCAATAACAGAGCGCGAAAGATATGGGTTTTCATGAACTTGAAGATTACCCCAAGCTTGCCCGATGTGGCGAAAATTATTTGAATTGCACGATGAAACAGCGATGTATTCGCGCGTGGCGCTCAAAATCCTTCGGGATGGTCGCGGCGCTGATGTCCTCGATCGCAAGGTCGGCGAGCGCTTCCGAGTCCAGCTTGAAGCGCGTGTAATTGGTCGAAAACACCAAGCGGCCCGTGGGACGCAGAAGCTTCAATGACCTGCGAATCATGCCGACATGGTCGCGCTGCACATCGAGCACCCCGTCCATGCGTTTGGAATTGGAGAAGGTCGGGGGATCGACGAAGATCAGATCGAATCGCGGGCCGCGCGCCTCTTGTTCCTCGAGCCACGCCAGGCAATCGGCGCGGTACAGTTCATGATTGTTGCCGCCAAAGCCGTTGAGCAGCAGATTTTCGTGAGCCCAATCGAGATAGGTATTCGACAGGTCGACGCCGGTGGTGCTGCGCGCGCCGCCCGCGGCGGCATACACGCTGGCGCTGCCGGTATAGCAAAACAAGTTCAAGAAATCGGTATCTTTCGCCCAGGAACGCAGCATGGCGCGCATGATGCGATGATCGAGAAAAAGCCCGGTGTCCAAATAGTCGCGGAAATTCACCCAGAATTTCAGGCCGCCCTCGGCAACGGCGTGGCGCTCGGCGACGCTCTCGCGCTTCTCGTATTGCTCGGCTCCCTTCTGCGGCTTGCGCACGCGCGAATGCACCTGCGCGATCGGCACGCTCAAGACTTCGGGCAATACCGCCAGAACCTCGCGGCGGCGCTCACGCGCACTCTCCTGGTTCACGGTTTTTGGCGGAGCATATTCCTGCACATAAGCATGCCGTGCTCCGCGGCCATAAAGATCGATGGCAAAGGCATATTCCGGCATGTCGGCGTCGTACACCCGGAAACAATCGATGCGTTCGCGCTCCGCCCAAGGATCCAGGCGCTGCAAGTTCTTGCGCAATCGGTTGGCGAACATTTGCGCGCCGGGGCGGCTCGACCAATCTGCGCGCACCTCCTCCGCGGGACGCTGAACGCTGGCTTCGTTCAGATCGAAGCGCAGCAGCCGGCACTCGATGGTGCCGTTGAACACGCGGTGCGTACGTTTGGCGTAGATCCCCAAATTGCGCGCCAGCGGCGGGTTGCCGGTGAGTATCGCCGCCTGCCAGCCCTGGAAGCGCTCGCGCAGGACAGCGCCGAGTTCTGAGTACAGCGCAGGCAAGCCCGATTCCGACCCGATCCGCTCGCCGTAGGGAGGATTCGAGACGACGAGCCCCGCCTCGCTTTTCGGACGCACCACCTCGCTGAGTGAGCGCTTCTCGATATGCAGCCAGCCGGCCACACCGGCCTGCTCGCCGTTGGCGATCGCCATGCGAACCGCTTCGGAATCATTGTCCGATCCTAAAATGCAGCGCCGCGCCGGGCGTGCCGCCCCACGCGCGCGCGCTTCGGTGCGCAGGCGCTCCCACAATTCTGCATCGTGACCGCGCCACCCTAAGAATCCAAAATAATCCCGGTCGATGGCCGGCGCCGCGTCCGCGGCGATCAAGGCAGCCTCGGTCAGAAATGTCCCGGATCCGCACATCGGATCCAGCAGCACGCCGCCCTGCTCCGCAATAGCCGGCCATCCGGCGCGCAACAGTACCGCGGCCGCTACATTTTCCTTCAAGGGGGCACGCCCTCCTTCGCTGCGGTAGCCGCGCCGGTGCAGGCTTTCGCCCGAGAAATCCACGGACACCAGGGCCGTGGCTCCCTCG
>Ga0193726_1001763_pt1 | contig 16016 bp, 18 predicted proteins | sample H2c1metaG_FD_144928 | JGI IMG/M metagenome (GOLD analysis project Ga0193726, IMG submission 144928) | Soil microbial communities from a riparian zone of the East river system, Colorado, United States - H2c1 | ecosystem: Environmental > Terrestrial > Soil > Riparian zone | place: USA: East River... | reverse complement strand
GACTGGGTGCGCGGGCTGGCGCGGTTGATTTCGTCGGCCATCAGCAGCTGGGCGAACACCGGGCCCTGGATGAAGCGGAAGGAGCGGCGGCCGGCGTCGGTCTCCTCCAGCACCTCCGAGCCCAGGATGTCGGCGGGCATCAGGTCGGGCGTGAACTGGATGCGCTTGGCTTCCATGCCCAGCACGACGCCCAAAGTCTCGACCAGCAAGGTCTTGGCGAGGCCCGGCACGCCGATCAGCAGCACGTGGCCGCCCGACAGGAGTGCTACAAGGGTTTGATCGATGACGTCCTGCTGGCCATAAATGACCTTGCCGATGGCGCTGCGGGCGGCGCGCAATTGGCTACCGAGACGTTCGATGTCGGCCAGGGCGGCGAGGGCGTCAGCGTCGGTTGCAGTGGATGTGTCTGGGGCCACCGGGGCGCTCCTGTGATCGTAGTTTGGCTGGCGGGATTAGGTTTGAGGGAAGCCCAGAAATGAGGCCGGAACAAGGGCATGACAGTTGACGAAATCGTGCAGCGGGTGCGCGAGCGCAGCAGGCGTTTGGCATCCGGCCTGCCCGTACCCCAGCCGCCTCTCGGCAGCGACTTCTCCCTGAACGGTGTCGTGCCCGTACCGGAGACTTTTCGTCCCGCTGCAGTTCTCGTGCCATTGGTGCGTCGTGAGCCGGGCATAACTGTCCTGCTGACGCAGCGCACCGAGGACATGCCGAGCCATGCCGGCCAGATCGCCTTCCCCGGCGGCCGCCCGCAGGCCTCCGACGCCGACGCGGTGGCCACCGCGCTGCGCGAGACCGAGGAGGAGGTGGGGCTGGCGCGACGTTTTGTCGATGTGATCGGCGCGGTCGACCATTACCGCACCGGCACGGGCTACGAGATCACGCCCATCGTCGGCATCGTGACGCCGGGATTCACGACCCGTGCGGATCCGCGCGAGGTCGCCGACGTGTTCGAGGTGCCGCTGGATCATTTCCTCGACGAGAAGAACCATCAGATCCAGAGCCGCATCTGGAATGGCCGCGAGCGGCGCTATTACGCCATGCCCTACGGGGAACGCTACATCTGGGGCGCAACTGCCGGTATGCTGAAAAATCTTCAGTTCGTCCTCACCGCCGCCGCTGACTGACGCGGGCTCGGAGCAAGTCCATGCGCGTCATCCTTCTGGTCCTCATCCTGGTGATGGCGCCGACCGCCGCCTTTTTCCTGTGGGCCTGGGCGGTCAAGATCAAGCAGGAGCGCAAGCTCGCCGGCACCCTGCCGGCCTGGCAGGACATGCCGATCACCTGGCTCGCCATCGCCGGGCTGGTCTGCACCATCGCCGGCTTCTTCGTGCTGTTCTTCACCCAGAACCAGGGCTACGGCGGCCTCTTCGCGCCATGATCCCTTCCCGTCGTCTCGACCAAGGCCCGAAGGGCCGCGTGGAGAGACCTTACTCTCGACAACAAGCTGCTTATCGTCGAGAGGAGGTCTCTCCACTCCGCGCTTCGCGCTCCGGTCGAGACGACGGAGATTCGGAACGACGGGTGAGATGAAACCCGCCTGGATGGACGAGCCGCCGGTGCAGGCCTTGCTGGCAGGGCTGATGCGCGGCGGGATCGCGGCGCGCTTCGTCGGCGGCTGCGTGCGCGATACGGTGCTGGGACGCCCGGTCGGCTACGACGATATCGACATCGCCGTCGACAAGCCGCCCGAGACGGTGATGCGCGCGCTCGAGGCGGCGGATCTCAGGGTCGTGCCGACCGGGCTCAAGCACGGCACGGTGACCGCCATCGTCAAAGGCCGTCCGTTTGAGCTCACGACGCTCCGGCGCGACGTCGAGACCGACGGAAGGCGCGCCGTCGTGGCCTTCACCGACGACTGGCTGGAGGACGCCAAGCGCCGCGACTTCACCTTCAACGCGATGTACGCCGATCCAGACGGCACGATCTGGGACCCGTTCGACGGCCGCGCCGATCTTTTGGCCGGCCGGGTCCGCTTCATCGGCGATCCAGACCAGCGCATCGCCGAGGACCATCTGCGCATCCTGCGCTTCTTCCGCTTCTACGCCTGGTTCGGCAAACCGCCCCTGGACGGCGCGGGCTTCGACGCCTGCCGCCGAAATGCCGGCACGCTGAGCAGCCTGTCGGCCGAGCGCATCGCCAAGGAGCTTTTGCGCCTGCTGGCCGCACCCGCGCCGGCCGATGCGCTGGAGGCGATGGTCGAAGCCGGCGCCCTCGATCACTGGCTGCCGGAATATGCCGGCGCCGCGCGGCTGAAAGCCCTGATTGCCCGCGAGGACACGCCCGATCCGTTGCGCCGGCTGGCCGCGATCGTCTCTCCGCCCGCGACGGCAGTCGCCAAGCGGCTGAAGCTGTCGACCCAGCAATCGCTGCGCTTGCAGCTGATGCTGGAACCCGCCGCACCCGGCGACCTCGAAAACCGCCGCGCCGCGCTCTACCGGCTGGGCACCAGCCTCTTCATCGACCGCGTGCTCCTGGAAGGCCCGGACGATTGGCGGGCCGCCCTCGCGCTCGCGCGCCGCTGGACTCCGCCGGAATTGCCGATCAACGGCGCCGATGCGCTGGCGCTCGGCCTCAAGCCCGGGCCCCAGGTGGGCGCGCTGCTCGAAGCCGTCGAGCGCTGGTGGATCGCCGGCGATTTTTCAGCCGACCGTGCCGCCTGTCTCGCCGAACTGAAGCGCCTCGCGCAAACGGCATGATCAGGCCTGGACTGACCCTCGCGCTGTGGCTGGCGATCGCGTTCTTCATCGTGCTGAACAACGCGGTGGGCGACACCTGGATCGGCCTCACGCTCTCGGTGCGCGCGGTCGAATGGTACAAGGCGCTGGTGCCGCTGCCTTACGCGGCGATGCTGGCGCTGATCCATGCCCGCCGCACCAGGGGACCGCGCTGGTTCGAGGCAGCCGTGCTGGCCGCGCTGCTGTGGCCGACCTCCACCGTGATCGTCGACTTTCTCTACGCGCGCTTCCTCTACGCCGACGATCCCGCCGCCTTCCTCGACCGCTTCGCCTTCTGGTGGGGTGCCCCCTATCCGCTGCTGGTCCTCGGCCTGTTCGCCGCCCCGATCATCGCCGGCGTCGCCCTCTCTTCCCCCTCCCCCGTCATACGGAGGGTAGGGGAGGGGGAAAGCCGCACAGACGATTCGTGAAGCACGACGATCTGAAATTGTCGGACGCTTCGACTGCCGGCCTTCCCCCTCCGCCCCTGCGGGCACCTCCCCCGTAAGACGGGGGAGGAAAGAGCGGGTCTTGACAGAACTGAGCAATGTTGTGGCGTATGGGTGCCGACCTCTCTCTCGAAAGGATCGGCATCATGTTCATGTTCGCTCGCCCCGATTGCCTGCAGTGCATTCAATCGCAGAGCAAAACTCACCCCGATTTCCCGGCCTATATACGGTACGAAAGAATTCCCGCCGTCACGGCCAGCGCACCTCGGGCGGCAGGGACATCAGGATCGCCTCGACATTGCCGCCGGTCATCAGGCCGAACTTGGTGCCGCGGTCATGCAGCAGGTTGAACTCGACGTAGCGGCCGCGGCGCACCAGCTGGTGCTCGCGCTCGGCCGGCGTCCACGGCTCGTTCATGTGCCGGCGCACCAGACGGGGATAGATCTCGAGGAAGGCCTCGCCCACACCGCGGGTGAAGGCGAAGTCGCGCGTGAAGTCGCCGCTGTCGAGATCGTCGAAGAAGATGCCGCCCACGCCGCGCGCCTCGCCGCGATGCGACAGATAAAAGTACTCGTCGCACCATTGCTTGAAGCGCGGGTAGTAGGTCGCATCGTGGGCATCGCAGGCGGTCTTGAGCGCCGCATGGAACGCCGCGGTATCGGCGTCGTGCGGCACCATGGGCGTGAGGTCGGCGCCGCCGCCGAACCAGGCGCGCGTGGTGACGATGTGGCGGGTGTTCATATGCACCGCCGGCACCTTGGGCGAGCGCATATGCGCCACCAGCGAGATGCCCGTCGCGAAGAAGCGCGGATCCTGCTCGGCGCCCGGGATCTGCTTGCGGAATTCCGGGCTGAACTCGCCGAACACCGTCGAGACGTTGACGCCCACCTTCTCGAACACGCGGCCGCGCATGACTGACATGGTGCCGCCGCCACGATCCTCGCCGTCAGGCCCGGCCTCGCGCCGCCACACCGTGCGCTCGAAGCGGCCGGGCGCGAGCTCGCGGTGCATGCCCGAAAGCTCGTCCTCGAGGCGCTCGAATTCGGCGCAGATGCGGTCGCGCAAATCCTCGAACCAGACGCGCGCCTTTTCCTTGCGCTGGGCGAGCGTGGCGTCGTCGGGCAGCGGGGAGGGAGTCTTAGTCGGAGAGCGCATCGAATCCTGCGGTTTGGCGAAGGGCCTCGCTCAATACCATCGCCCCGGCCAGCGCGACATTGAGCGAGCGCAAACCTTTCTGCAGCGGAATGCGCACGCGAAGGTCGGCCGCGTCATGGACCTCGCCCGGCACGCCGGCGCTTTCGCGGCCGAGCAGTAGCGTATCGTCTGTCCGGAAGGCGACATCCGGAAAGCGCTGGGCGCCCGAGGTGGTCAGCAGAACGAGCCGACCGGCTGCGCGATCACGCATAAAAGCCTGCCACGAGGCGTGCCGGACGATTCTCGCCAGGTCGACGTAATCCATGGCGGCGCGGCGGATTCGCTTGTCGTCGAGCGGAAAGCCGCAGGGCTCGATGATGTCGAGCGGCGCGCCCAGGCAGGCGGCCAGACGGATGAAGGCCCCGAGATTCTGAGGAATATCGGGCTCGAACAGGGCAAGGCGCATGAGCCCTGTTCTACTCTCGTCCGCGTCGCGAAAGCGCGCGTTCGTGCGGCACGCTGTCACACAACGGTGTGCGCCCAGCCTGCGACCAACAGAGCCTTGAAACATAAGGGGGTTTTGCGGTCTAAAGACCCATCTCCTCGGGGGGACGGAAGAGAGAAACAATGGCTACTGCAAGCATCCCGGCCGGCGGTCACAGCGATCCGACCCGGCGCGACTTTCTCATGGTCGCAACCGGCGCCATGGGCGCCATCGGCACGATCGCCGTGGCCTGGCCCTTCATCAACAATCTCAATCCCGCCGCCGATACGCTGGCGCTGTCGACCGTCGAGGTGAACGTGGCGCCGGTCCAGGTCGGCCAGGCGATCACCGTGAAGTGGCGCGGCAAGCCCCTGTTCATCCGTCATCGCACGCCTGAAGAGATCAAGGCGGCCGACGAGGTGCCGATGTCGGAGCTGCGCGATCCGCAGACCGACAATTCGCGCGTCACCGACACCGCCAAGAAGGTGCGGCCGGAGTGGCTGATCATGATCGGTGTCTGCACCCATCTGGGCTGCGTGCCGCTGGGCAACAATCCGGGTGATCCCAAGGGCGAGTACGGCGGCTGGTTCTGCCCGTGCCATGGGTCGATGTACGACACGTCGGGTCGCATTCGCAAAGGGCCGGCGCCGCTCAACCTCGCGATCCCGGGCTACCTGTTCACGTCAGACACTCTCGTCCGCGTCGGCTGATCGCCGACCGACCCTCAAGGATCGCTCCAGGAGTTCGCAGAATGGCCTCGTCTCACGGCACGCCGCCGGTCTTCAACAACAAGGTGATCTCCTGGATCGATCACCGCCTGCCGATCTTCTCCTATATGGAGAAGGAGTATCACCACTTCCCGACGCCGCGGAATTTCAACTACTTCTGGAATTTCGGCGCGATCGCCACGGTGATGCTGGTCCTCATGATCGCGACCGGCGTGGTGCTGGCGACCAACTACACGCCGCACGTGACGATGGCCTTCGACTCCGTCGAGCGCATCATGCGCGACGTGCCGTCGGGCTGGCTGATCCGCTACCTGCACATGACCGGCGCGTCGTTCTTCTTCATCGCCGTCTATGTCCACATCTTCCGCGGCATGTATTACGGCTCCTACAAGTCGCCGCGCGAGCTCTTGTGGATCCTGGGCGTCATCATCTTCCTGCTGATGATGGCGACGGCGTTCATGGGCTACGTGCTGCCGTGGGGCCAGATGAGCTTCTGGGGCGCCACCGTCATCACCAGCCTGTTCTCGGCCATCCCGGTGGTGGGCGATTCGATCGTCACCTGGCTGTGGGGCGGCTTCGCCGTCGACAACCCGACGCTCAACCGCTTCTACGCCCTGCACTACCTGCTGCCGTTCATCATCGTCGCGGTGGTGGCGCTGCATGTCGTGGCGCTGCACGTGCACGGCTCGAACAATCCGCTGGGCATCGACCCCAAGGGCCCGCAGGACACCGTGCCGTTCCATCCCTACTACACGATGAAGGACGGCTTCGGCGTGATGGTCTTCCTGATCGTCTATGCGGGCTTCGCCTTCTTCGCGCCCAACTACCTGGGCGACGCCGCCAACTACATCCCGGCCAACCCGCTGGTGACGCCCACCCACATCGTGCCCGAATGGTACTTCCTGCCGTTCTACGCCATCCTGCGCGCCATCCCCAACAAGCTGGGCGGCGTCATCGCCATGTTCGGCGCGATCGCCGTGCTGTTCGTCCTGCCGTGGCTCGACACCTCGCGCGTGCGCTCGGCCTCGTTCCGGCCGATCTACAAGTGGTTCATGTTCATCCTGGTGGCCGACGTCATCGTGCTGGGCGTCTGCGGCGCCAATCCGCCGGAAGGCTGGTACGTGCCGATCGCCCAGGTCGCCACCCTCTACTACTTCTTCCACTTCCTCATCCTGCTGCCGGTCCTGGGCAAGATCGAACGGCCGTTGCCATTGCCCCCCAGCATCGCCGACGCGGTGCTCAAGAAGAAGGCGGGTTAAGGATCATGCGCAAAACGATCGTTTCCGCGGCCCTTGCGCTCGCCTCCCTCGGCGCCGGTGCCATGGCCGTCTCCGCCGAGTCCGTCAGCGCGTCCGAGGCCGAGCAGCATCCGCCGCAGCTGCACTGGCATTTCGAGGGCCCGTTCGGCACCTACGACCGCGCCGCCGCCCAGCGCGGCTACCAGGTCTACGCCGAAGTCTGCTCGGCCTGCCATTCGCTGCAGCTGCTGGCCTACCGCAACCTGATGGAGCTCGACCTCACCGAGAACCAGGTCAAGGGGCTGATCAAGGACATCCAGGTGCCCGACGTCGGTGATGACGGCCAGGCGATCGAGCGGCCGGCGCGCCTGTCGGACAGCTTCAGGAAGCCGTTCCCCAACACCGCCGCCGCGGCCGCCGCCAACAACGGCAAGGCGCCGCCCGACCTCAGCGTCATGATCAAGGCGCGCGAGGACGGCCCGAACTATGTGCACGGACTCCTGACCGGCTACGTGCCGTTCGACAAGCTGACGCCCGAGCAGATCAAGGAGTTCAGCGTCACCAAGGACGACAACTTCAACAAGTACTTCCCGGGCCACAAGATCGGCATGCCGCCGCCGCTGGCCGACGACAAGGTGCAGTATGCCGACGGCACCAAGCCGACGCTCGACCAGGAAGCCTCCGACGTCGTGCAGTTCCTCGCCTGGGCGTCGGAGCCGCACATGGAGGACCGCAAGCGCACCGGCGTTCGCGTCATCCTCTTCCTGCTGGCGATGGCCGGCCTGATGTACGCCGTGAAGCGCCAGGTGTGGTCGGACAAGCACTGACTTGGGGCACTGACGTCGGGCCCCGATTAGGGAAAGCGTGCGAACCGATAATTCCGGATTGTTTTGATCATTGGCTTGACCGAATCGTAGCTCGTACTACGTCTCAAGGACGTTCCCTAAACCGGAGGACGTCATGTGTGATTACTCACTGGAACTCTATCGTTCACGACCTGCAGTTCAAGAAGAGCAATACACCCTGCGCCGCTTTCCCAGCGGCACGATGGGCTTCACCGCCGGGTACGACTGCGACACCGCCGTTTGCATTCCAGCCGATGCGCATCTCAGGCTGGAGGGGATCGGCGAAACCGTGCAGCGCGCTTTCGGCATCGGGCCCGTCGAGGAAGTGGTGATGACACGCCTCGAAGTCACGGGCCACGCGCACCGCGATGCCGTGAGGTTGTCGAATGGCAAGGAGGTTCTGCTGCAGAGCCTCAATGCCGGCATCACGGCTGAGATGGTGGACACCATCTCCGACCTGACCGACGTCGAGACGCGGCCGACCCGCGAGCTTGTCGACGCCTAGACCTTCTTGAACCGGCGCTCGATCGCGTCGTGCCGCGCCAGCAGGCGGCGGGCGCGGTCGATCACCGGGATGTCGATCATCTTGCCATCGACGGTGAAGGAGCCGCGGCCTTCGGCTGCGGCCTTTTCATCGGCGGCGATCAGCTCTCTGGCGTGGGCGACCTCGGCCGGGTCGGGCGTGAAGGCGTCGTTCAGCGCCTGCACCAGCCCGGGATGCACGCAGGTGCCGCCCGAGAAGCCGAAGCGCCGTGCCCGCACGGCGCTCTTCTTGTAGGCGACGGGATCGCTGTAGTCGGCCACCGTGCCCAAAATGCCGATCATCGCCACGTCGTGCGCCTGGGCGGCGAACGCGACCAGCCGCTTGGGCAATTCGAGGCTCTCGTCGCTCGGGATCGAGCCGGTCTCCAGCGCGAAGTCCTCGCCGCCCAGCATCATGGCGATCACCCGCGGCGCATGCGCCGCGATGTCGTCGATATGGGCCATCGCACGCGGATGCTCGATCATGGCGCCGAAGCCGACGCTGCCCACGGTCATGCCGCGCTCGCGCTCGAGCTCGCTCACCGCCTCGTCGAGCAGTCTTAGATGCTGCACGCCCTCGGTCTTGGTGATGAACAATGCCGACAGGCCGGGCCGCACCGCCGCCTCGATGTCGGGGATGGCGAGCCGCAGCGGCCGGTTGATGCGGACCGCGACGTCGGCGCCGCCGCGCGCCACCTTCTTCATGGTCTCGGGCAGCATCGCGCGTGCGTTGGGTTTCTCGGCCAGGGTGACGCTGTCCTCGAGATCGACCAGCACGCAGTCGGCGCCGCGCTCGTGCGCCTTGTCGATGAATTTTGGCACGTTGCCCGGCACGTAGAGGATCGAGCGCCAGACGGGCGGAGCCGGCCTGGAGGAGGAGGGTCGGTTCACTTCTTCTTCTTCCCATTGGAGATCGCGCCGGCCTTGCAGAGCTTGTCGTATTCGGCGTCGCCCAGCAGCGGCTTCAACAGCGCCTCGTTGTGTTCACCGATTTTCGGTGCCGCGCTCTTCAGCGCGCCCGGCGTGCCGGAAAGGCGCGGCACGACGGGATGCGTCGGCAGCTCGCCCATCTCCTCGTCGGGGATCTCGATCAGCGCCTCGCGTTCTAGCACATAGTCGTCCTGCACGATCTGGGCGATGTCGTAGACCGGACCGATGGTGACGCCGGCCTCGTCGAAATAGCGCAGGTTCTCGGCCAGGTCGCGCTGGGCGATGAAGCCACCGATGATCTCGTCGAGTTCGAGGCCGTTCTTCACCCGCTCGATGTTGGTGGCGAAGCGCGGATCCTTGACGAGCTCCGGCCGGCCGATCTTGACCAGCACGCGCTCGGCCATGCCCTGCGTCGAGGCCGACAGGCAGACCCAGTGGCCGTCCTTGGTCGGGTAGACGTTGCGCGGGGCGGCGTTGGTCGAGCGGCTGCCCGTCCGCACCTTGATCTCGCCGGTGAGCTTGTGGTTGGCGGCCTGCGGGCCCAGCACCGAAAACAGCGGATCGAACAAGGGCAGGTCGAGCGTCTGCCCCTTGCCGCCATTCACCTCGACCTCGCGTAGCGCCACCATGACGGCGCCGTAGCCGTAGAGCGCCGCCATGGCGTCGGCGAGATACATCGGCGGCAGCACGGGCTCGCGATCGCCGAAACCGTTCATCGAGGCGAAGCCGCTATAGCCTTCGATCAGGGTGCCGAAGCCCGGCTTGTGGCGGAAGCGGCCGTCCTGGCCCCAGCCGGAGATGCGCACGATGACCAGCTTGGGATTGAGCTTGTGCAGTTCGGTCGGGGCGAGCCCCATGTCCTCCAGCACGCCCGGCCTGAAGCTCTCGACCAGGATCTGCGCCGAGGCAGCAAGTTCGCGCACGATGGTGCGGCCGGCGTCGGAACGCAGGTCGAGCGCCACGCTCTTCTTGTTGCGGCTATAGACCTTCCACGCCGTCTCGATGCCCTTGACCTTCCACGAGCGCAGCGTGTCGCCCTCGGGCGGCTCGATCTTGATCACCTCGGCGCCGAAGTCGGCGAGCTGCAGGCTGAGGATGTTGCCCGCGACCAGCCGCGAGAGATCGACGACGCGGACCCCGTTCAGGGGGCCGCGCGCCTGCGGCGTGAGGGTCTTTTTTGCAGGCTTTTTAGCCAACGTGCTTGCCGAAGAACTCCAATGTCCGGGCCATGGCCTGCTTGGAGGCCGCCGCGTCGTAGCTGCCGCGTTCGTCGCAATGGAAGCCGTGGTCGGCCGGATAGTCGAAGACCTGCACGTCGGGATGGAGCTTGCGGAGCTCGTTCACGTGCGTCATCGGGATATGCATGTCCTTGTCGCCGAAATGCATCTGGGTCGGCACCGTGGGCTTCTCGTTCTTGGTGCCGTAGATGCCGCCGCCGTAATAGGCCGACACCGCGTCCGGCTTCAGCCGCGTCGCCGCCAGCCAGGCGATGGTGCCGCCCCAGCAGTAGCCGGTGACCGCCACCTTCTTGGCGCCGCGCTTCTTCAGCTCCTCCATCGCCGCCTCGACGTCCTGCACCGGCTTGTCGAGACCGAGCTCGGTCACGTACTTGCGGCCCTCGGCGATGGTGTCGGGCGTGTAGCCGAGCTCAATGCCGGTCTTGGTGTGGTCGAAGAAGCGGGGCGCCAGCGCGATGTAGCCGTCGGCCGCGAACTTGTCGGTGACCGCCTTGATGTGGTGGTTGACGCCGAAAATCTCCTGGATCACCACGACGCCGCCCTTGGGTGTGCCTTTCGGTGTGGCGAGGTAGGCGCCGATCTCGCCGGCCTTCGACTTAAGACGGATATCTTCACCCATGAGAATTCCTCCCGGTTGCGGCCGGCATTGGACATGGTATTGCGGCGCCGTTCAACCCGCCGGCCCGCCGGACGAGCCGCAGAAAGAAAATCATGTACGTTCCCAAGCATTTCGAAGGCGACGAACCCACCGGCCGCGAGATCATGCAGGCCCACAGCTGGGCGATGCTGATGACCGCCGATGCCGCGGCCGCGCCGGTGGCGACCCATCTGGCGCTGGTCTGGCAGGATGACGGCAGCACGCACGGCTCGCTGATCGGCCACATGGCGCGCGCCAATGCGCATTGGAAACTGTTCGCGCGCGGCGCCGATTCACTGGCACTGTTCTGGGGGCCACACGCTTATGTCTCGCCGACCTGGTACACGCCGGGCGTAAAAGTGCCGACCTGGAATTACGTCACGGTGCATGCCTACGGCCGGCCGCAGCTCATCGAGGACACCAAGGGCGCGCTCGACGTGCTGGCCAGGCTGGCCGCGGTCTATGAAGGCGACGGCGCGGAGGCCTGGGGCCTCGAGCGCCTGCCGCCGGGCAATGCCGAGGCGCAGACCAAGGGCATCGTCGCCTTCCACATGCCGCTCTCGCGCGTCGAGACCAAGCTCAAGCTCAGCCAGAACCGCGACATGGAAGACCGCCACCGCGTCATCGCCAGGCTCGAGGCAAGCGACAGCCAGGACTCGCAAGGAACGGCGCGCTGGATGAAGCGCGTGCTCCCCTAGTCAGTGCTCTTTCGCGTGGCTGGCCGGGCCGTCCTTCGCCGTCTCCATCAAGTAGCCGACGCCGCGGATCGTGTGGATGGCGACGTTGGCGCCTGCGTCCGTCAGGATATGGCGCAGCCGATGGACATAGACCTCGATCGCATTCGACGAGACGTTTTGCGACATGCCGAAAACCTGGCTCTCGAGCGCTTCATGGGAGACGGTCCGGCCGCCCCGCTTGAGCAGCACTTCGAGGACCTCCGCTTCCCGCGGCGGCAGGAAAAGCAGCTTGCCGGCGACGACAGCCTGTCGGCTTTCCGTCTCGAACGACACGTTGCCCAGGGTCAGCGCGTCGCGTTTTGATTCAGGCGACCTTCGCAGCAGCGTTTGAATGCGCGCGACCAGTTCATCCATGTCGAAAGGCTTCACGACATAGTCGCTCGCCCCTTTGTGCAGTCCGGTAATGCGATCATCCAGCCCGCCGCGCGCCGAAAGGATGAGGACCGGGGTCTGGTCTCGGCGTCGCTGCATCTGGTCGAGCACGGCAAGACCGTCAGCATCGGGCAGTCCAAGATCGAGGACGACGGCGGCATAGCGCATCGTCTTCAGGGAGATTTCGGCGGCAGCCGCATTGCTGGCCGCGTCGACATCGAGACCGGCTCGCGCCAGCGCCTTCGTCAGAAGACCGACGAGCTGGTTGTTGTCCTCGACCACCAGTATCCGCATCTCCCCGGGCCTCGTCTGTGCGATGCCAAACGATAGGTTGGCGAAGAGGCCTCGTCGAGATTGCGCGTGCGCAGTTTCCTCCGTTCGTCAGCTGGGTGTAATTCGAAGCGCCGGGCTTCGTACCGTGTGCAGTGATCGGCGGCGCTATTTCGCGTGCAGCAGGTCGGTCACCTTCAACAGGATCAGCTCGTTGTCGTCGGACTTTCCGAGCGCGCGGCCCGACGAGAAGGGCAGGTTGTTGTCGTTGCCGACGATGATGTGATCGGCGTCGATGATGTCGACATTCTCGATGGTGAAGAACGGGAAGGTGAGCTTGCCGTCCTTGCCTCCCTGGCGCGCGAGCTTCTGCGGATCGTCGATGTCCATCAGATCGATGTAGCCCACCTTCTTCACGGCGCCGTCGGCGTCGGCCTGGGCGAAGTCGATCTTGTAGATGCGCTTGAACTTGGCCGGCACGTTGAAGCAGTCGGGCTTGGGGCCGCCCTCGGGGCAGGCCTGGGCCGGATCGCCTTCGCTGTCGTCGCGCTCGATGATCAGGCCGCTCGTCGCATCGATCAGGTTGAAGTCGCCGATGGCGTTGCCCGGCAGCTCGAGCGGATATTTCCAGCCCTTGCCCGTGAAGGCGGCCTTGTCGACGTCGAACTCGAGGATGCGCAGGTAGGTCTTGCCGTCCTTGCTCTCGAAGCTGTTGGTCGCCTCGACCCACAGCGGGCCTTCCAGCAAGGGATAAAGGAACTTGCCATCCGGCGAGGCCGCCATGCCCTCGAAGCCTTTGCTGCGCTTGACCTCGAACTTCATCATGCCGGGCACGCCGGGCGGAACGACGTAGGGGTTGTCGGGCGAGCGAACGACCTTGCCGTCGACCTTGGCGTCGAAGACGGCCAGCACCTTGCCGCTCTTGTCGGCCTTGATCAGGAACGGGCCGAACTCGTCGCCGAACCACAACGCGTCGCCGATCGGCTGGATCGACTCGATGTCGAAATCCGAGCCGGTCAGGTACCGCTTGGGCGTGTTCTCGTTGACGATGCGGAACGGCACCTTGCGGTCGGGATCGCTCAGGAACGTGGTCGAGACGTGCTCGACCGTGCCGGCCTTCCAGTCGGGCTTCACCACGTGAAACATCAGCATGGCGTCGGGCGAGTTGGCCTTCGAGCCGAAGCCGTTGTCGGTCAGCGTCAGGAAGGTGCCGTCCTTCAGGTTCTTGATGCCCGACAGGCCCTGCACCGGCTGGCCCTTGAACGGCAGGCTGATGCCGGTGGGCCGCGGCGCCGCCTTGTCGGAAAGTGCCGAGATGCCGGGCACGCTTTCAGGCGTGTCGATCCTCTGGGTCGGCGGTCCGGCAAAGCGGCCGGAGATCTGCAGGTCGGGCGGCGCGTCGGCAGGCGCGGGAACCAGCGTCATGGCCGGCAGGATGGCGTGGCCTTCCAGCACCGACGGGTACTTGGTCTGCGCGGCTGCCGACATCGCAAGGCCGACGGCGGCCGTCGCCGTGATGGTGAAAAGTAGCTGGGCACGCATCGCTGATCTCCCCTGTTCGTCAGGGGAGCTACTGCAGCGATGCTACGGTTTCCTGACGCCCGCCTGTGGGTGAAAACGCCGTCAGGCGCCGATCACCGCCATCGCGTCGATGTCGAACAGCCAGCCCGGCCGCACCAGGCGGCTGACGAAGACGAAGGTGCTGACCGGCGGGGCGGCGGTGTTGACGTAGCGGTCGCGCACCGTGCGGAAGGCCGCGAGCACTGCCGGATCGATCGAGGCCACGCAGTAATTGTTGATCTTCACGATGTCGTGGAACGTGCCGCCTGCGGCCCGTATCGCCGCGTCGAGGTTCTTGAACACCTGCTCGACCTGGGCGGCGAAATCGTTCTCGCCGACGAGGTTTCCCGCCGTGTCGTGCGCGACCTGGCCCGCGATCAGCACGATCTTGCCGCTCGTGACCTCGGCGATCTGGGAATAGCCCGTGGGCGGCGGCATGGTCTTGGGGCTGGAGAGGGCGACAGTCATGCGATGGCTCCTGTGGACGGACGAAGCGGAAACTGGATCTCGGTGAGGTCGAAGCGCGAATCGCCGGCGCTCGAGTAGTAGCGCTCGCGCATCGGACCTCTTTCGAGCTCGAATGGCTGGTCGGCGACGGCTGCCCAGGCGGCGGTACAGGCCGGGACGAAGGCTTCCTCGTCGCTGGGATGGACCACGCAAGCCGCACGGCAGGCCGGCAGTTGGTAGAATTTCAGGTTGCGCGGCGCGGAGATCGGCCGCTCCAGAAGCACCATCGCTTCGCAGTCGATCTGCCGCTTGTGCGGGGCGCAGTGATGCCAAACCGCGCCGTGGCCGGCGATGCGCGCGGTCTTGGGCAATGTCCTGGCGATCTCGTCGAGCATCGATTCGACGGCGCCATAGTCGGGCACCACCCGGCGCAGACTCGCGACCAACGCCGCCGGCACGTCGCGCAGAACGATATCATAGGTCGGTTGGGCGTCTTCGAGATGGCGGATGCGCGCCTCGATGGCGGCGAGCTGCGCCTGCTCGGCGTCGATGCGTCGCGCGACGGTGGCCCGCCGCTCGGCCAGCAGATGCCGCATCAACTCGGGCGAAGGGTCATCCTGCAACAGGACACGAATCCGCTCCAACGGCAGGCCGAGCGCGCGTAGCACCATCAGGCGGTGCAGATCGTCGAGCTGCGACGGCTCGTAGTAGCGATAGCCGGTGGCGCCATCGACATGTGCGGGCTTCAGCAGGCCGATCGCCTCGTAATGGCGCAACGCCTTGACCGAAACGCGGCCGCGGCGGCTGAAAGTGCCGATCCTGAGCATCATGGCCGGACCGTAGCGTCTCCCCTCAGGGGAGAGTCAAGCGAGAGGGCTGGCGCGCCTGCGAGTCAGACGTTGAACCTGAAGTGGAAGACGTCGCCGTCCTTGACGGCGTATTCCTTGCCTTCGAGCCGGAGCTTGCCGGCGTCGCGCGCGCCCGCTTCGCCATTCAGGGTGACGTAGTCGTCGTAGGCGATGGTCTCGGCGCGGATGAAACCCTTCTCGAAATCGGTATGGATCACGCCGGCCGCCTCCGGCGCCGTGGCCTCGCGGCGCACCGTCCAGGCGCGCGCTTCCTTCGGCCCGACCGTGAAGAACGTCACCAGATCGAGCAGCTGGTAGCCCGCCCGCACGACAATCGCGAGACCGGTCTCCTTGAGGCCGAGCGAGGCGAGATATTCGCCCTGGTCTTCGGGCGGAAGCTGCGCCACTTCGGCCTCGATGGCGGCGGAGATCACCACGGCCGGCATGCCGCGCGTCTTGGCGTAGGCCTCGGCCTTGGTACTATGGGCATTGCCGGTCGCGGCCGAGGCCTCCTCGACGTTCAGCACGTACATCATCGGCTTGGCGGTGATCAGCTGCAGCAACCGGAACACCGGCCGCTCGTCCGCCGTGATCGCCGCCTCACGCGCGGGCTTGCCCTCGCGCAACGCGTCGAGCGCCTTCTTCACGACCGGCGCTTCGGTCGCCGCTTCCTTGTCGCCGCCCTTGGCCCGCTTCTCGAGATTGGGCAGGCGCTTCTCGAGGCTGTCGAGGTCGGCCAGCATCAGCTCAGTCTCGACGATCTCGGCATCGCGCACCGGATCGACGCTGCCCGAGACATGCGTCACGTCGGAATCCTCGAAGCAGCGCAGCACGTGAGCGATGGCGTCGACCTCGCGGATGTT
>Ga0193726_1001762_pt1 | contig 16018 bp, 11 predicted proteins | sample H2c1metaG_FD_144928 | JGI IMG/M metagenome (GOLD analysis project Ga0193726, IMG submission 144928) | Soil microbial communities from a riparian zone of the East river system, Colorado, United States - H2c1 | ecosystem: Environmental > Terrestrial > Soil > Riparian zone | place: USA: East River... | reverse complement strand
GGCTGCGACGGGCAAGCGGCTGGGCTGCGACTCTGGCCGCGACTCTGGCCGCGCCTTCTCAGCCTCCAGCCTGAGTTGTTTCTCAGCGTCTAACCAGTCCTTTTCTTCAGTACCGGGCGGACAGCCTCGGGCTTGCCACAGCAGGTAGGCCAATTCTCCAATCGATCTGTGTTCAGGATGCATCGCGGGCGCTCCATAAGCGTAGTCGCTCGAATTCAATAAATACCATTCGAGCAACTTAGAACCACGAAGTTCATCGTGATAGGACGCAGCTTTGGAAATCCCAGTCAGCGAAATCCTACAAGATGAAATCGCGAGGTCACGCAGCCTGGTCGCGAGCCTGCAAATCGGTCTTGCGCGCGCGCATGTCCTCACCCAGCGCCTTCAGATCCATGTCGGATTTTTTCGCTTCCGCGAACATGCCTCCGGGTTGCTCCTCTTCCTTCACGTGATGCTTGATCATTTCGGACAGCACCGTGACCTTGGCGTCGAAGTAGTCATCGCCCGCCCGCATCCCTTCGATCTCAGCGATGAGATTCTTGGCGCCGTCATGTTCGACCACGGCTTCGTGATGCATGTCCTTGTCGGCGGTGGCCGCCAGGAAGGCCGGATAGAAGATTTCTTCCTCGATGGTCGTATGAACCCGCAGCGCGGCGCAGATCTGCGCCGCCAATTGCTGCTTCCTGGGGTTGGCGCGGGTTTTGGCAAATTGAGCGAACCAGCCTTCCACTTGCCGGTGGTCCGCTTTGAGAAGCGCAATCGCGTCCGCGGTGGATGAGGATTTATTGGAGGATTTTCGAGTTTTCATTGCCATGATGAACGCTCCCATGAATGCGGTTGATCAAATAATTGAATGTCAAGGATTGTGATCGGTGTCCGTCACGGGGCTTGTAGGCGTGTTGCGCCAATGCGGGTCGGAATCCCGCGTGGGCTGCTGTATTCTTTCGCGCGGTCACTTGGCCCTCGTCGCTCAACACAACAGGAATCTCTATGCTGCGTATGCTCACCAGTGGAATCCTTGGGCTCACAATCCTCACCGGCGTTGCCGCAGGGTCTCCCGCATGCGCGCCGAGTCCGAAGGATTGCCTGGCGCTCGCGCTCGATGCCATGGGCGGACGCGAACGGCTGGAGGGCGTCAAGACTCTAAGTCTCGAGGGAATTCAACACACGCAGTTGGTCGAACAGTCGTATCGCCAGGAACCGTTCATCACTGCGTACGCGCGCACCAAGCAAAAATTGGATTTCGGCGCGCAGCGGGCGCTGATTCAGGCGCACCTGACCTGGCCGGAATCGGATCCGGGCCAATCCGAATCCGACACGACTTTGGTGGTTGGTCCGGAAGGTGGAGTGTTCCGCTCCGAGAAGTCCGACAGCCCCGGCTCGCCGGCCGGCGTGGAGGAGGCCAGGTATGCCCTGGCGCTCGGACCCATGCGCCTGTTGCTCACCGCGATGAATGCGGCGGACCTGCATTTCGATACGCCGCAACGCGTGCGCGCCAGCTTGCATCCGGTGCTGGCTTTCAGCTGGCAGGGGCGTCCGGTGCGGGTGATGATCAATCCCTTCAATAATCTGCCGGACGCGGTGGAAAGCGTCGCCGTGTTCCGCGACCACTGGTACCAATGGGGCGATGTGCGCCAGCGGATCTATTGGGACAATTGGCAGACCTTTCACGGCATTCGATACCCGACCAACGAAGTGGAAGAGCGCAACGGGATTGCGTGGCAGTCCAGGCAGGTACTCAGCGTCGATTTGAACCCCAGCCTCGATGCCGCGGACTTCAAAATGGACACGCAGGTCGCGGCCAAGGTATTGCAATCCAAGGGCTGGGAGTCGCCCTTCAAGGCGAAGGATGGCGTGACACTCGCTGCCGGCGTCACGCTGTACCCAGGCTCCTGGAATGCCACTGTTGTAAAACAGGATGATGGCATCGTGCTGCTGGAGTCGCCGCTGTCGGGTAGTTACTTCGGCGGAGTTATCGACAAGGCGAAGGCCGATAGTCCGGGTCAGCGGATCAAGGCCGTGCTGTCGACTTCGGATTCATGGCCGCACGTCGGCGGCGTGCGTCAAGCCGTGGCATTGGGGTTGCCGCTCTACATTCTGGATTTGAACAAGCCACTGCTGGAGCGGCTGGTCGCTTCGCCACGCCATATTCACCCCGACCTGCTGGCGCAGTCGCCGCATGCGCCCCGATGGCATGTCGTGTCCGGCAAAATGCAAATAGGGACCGGCGCGAATCGCATGGAACTGTATCCGTTGCGCGGCGCCAGCACTGAACGCCAGTACATGGTGTACTTCCCCGAGCACCGACTGCTCTATGCCAGCGACACCCTGGCGCTCAATGACGACGGATCTCTGTATGCGCCGGAATTGATGCGCGAAGTAATGGAGGCGGTAAAGCGCGAACACCTCAGCGTCACGACGGTGTTTGCCATGCATCAGGAGCCGGTGCCTTGGGCGCAGGTGACCGCACTGGTAGAAAAAGCGCTGAGTTAAGCGCAAAGCCTCCTAAACAGAAAACACGGCCGGGCTCTTTGTGCTAGCGTTGTTGCGCATGACATTGAGAATCGCCGCCGCTTTTCTGGGATCGATCATGGTCGCCGCCGCGGCTACGGCCGCAGCTACCGCCGGCGCGCCCGCGCAGCCGGTGCCGTTGTACGACATCGTCATCCGCAATGGCCGTGTACTCGACGGCAGCGGCAATCCTTGGATCAACGCCGATGTTGCGATCAAAGATGGACGCTTCGTCAAGGTGGGCCGAGTCGAAGGCCGCGGCAAGCGCGAGATCGACGCCCAGGGAGACTATGTTTCTCCGGGTTGGATCGACATGATGGATCAGTCGGGGGAAGTGCTGCTCAAGAATGGCCTGGCCGAAAACAAATTACGCGAGGGCGTGACGTCCGCCATTGCAGGCGAGGGCGGCACGCCGGTGCCGGCGGCGCAAATCGGCGAGTACTTCAAGAAGCTCGAGACTCAAGGGATCTCGATGAACTTCGGCAGTTACTACAGCAGCGGCCAAGCGCGCGTCGAGGTGATGGGCGATGTCGCCGGCCACCCAAGCGCGCAGCAAATGGACACGATGAAGATTCATGTCGATGCAGCCATGCGCGCCGGCGCCATGGGAATTGCCACGGCGCTGATCTATCCGCCGGACAGCTTTCAGAGCACCGAAGACCTGGTGGAACTTGCGCGGGTCGCGGCCAAGCACGGCGGCATATACGCCAGCCACATGCGCGATGAAAGCGCCAAGTTATTGCAGGCAATCGGCGAGTCGATCGAGATCGGTGAAAAGACCGGCATCCAAGTCGAGATTTTTCACTTCAAGGGTGCGTATGCCCCGGGCTGGGGCAAGCTCGTGCCCCAGGCGGGCGAACTCATCGAGGCTGCACGCGCGCGCGGCGTCAGCATCGCGGCCGACATGTACGTCTACACGGCCGGCGGGACGGGCCTCGATATCACGGTGCCGAATTGGGTTTGGGAGCAGGGCGCGAAGAGCGGTCTGGAACGGCTCAAGAATCCGCAAGTGCGGGCGCGCCTGAAGAAAGAAGTTGCCGCCGGTTCGATGCCCGGCTGGTCGAACCTGGTCGAGGCCAGCGGCGGCTGGGATCACGTCATGCTGGCGAATGCCTTCAATCCGAAGTACGACCGCTATCGATTCAAGAGCATCGACTACATCGCCAAACAGCTGGGCCAGGATCCGGCGGACGTATCGTGGGATATCGTCTTGGGCGCGCAGCCGAACCGCGCCATGGGACTGTACTTCATGATGAGCGAGCCGGACATTGCAACTGCGCTGCGTTGGCCTTGGATGAGCATCGGCAGCGATGCCGGCGCCAACGAAGCGCCGGGCAAGATCGATGCGATCGGATTGCCGCATCCGCGCGCCTACGCTAATTTCCCGCGGGTGATTGCCGAGTACGTCAAGAAACGCCACGTGCTCACCCTCGAGGATGCGATCCGGAAAATGACTTCGTGGCCGGCGACGCGCATGCGCCTTTACGACCGCGGTGTCATTCGCGAAGGCCTGAAGGCCGACGTGACCGTCTTCAACGAGGACCGCTTGGACGATGTGGCGAACTATGAAAATCCGACCGCCTATCCCACCGGCATCGACTACGTCATGGTCAATGGTCAGTTGGTGATCGACCAAGGCCGTCACACCGGCGCGAAACCGGGCAATGTTCTGCGCGGCGCGGGCTACGAGCCCGGCTCGGGACATCAGGCGCCGTGAACTCGAATCCAGCGACGCCGCAGGCTTCTTCCTGGTTTCAGCGCTACCTTCTGCCGGGCTTTGCCTTCAAAGCCGTCGTCATCGGCGGCGGCTACGCCACAGGGCGTGAACTGGCGGAGTTCTTTTTGCCGAGCGGCCCGCAGGGCGGGTTGATGGCCATCGTGCTGGCGATGGTGATCTGGAGCGTGGTCTGCGCGGTGACCTTCTGCCTGGCATACGCCACTTCGAGCTGGAACTATCGGGCCTTTTTCAAAAATTTACTCGGGCCGTTCTGGGTGATTTTCGAGATCTGCTACCTGCTTTTCATCATTTTGATTCTGGCGGTTTTCGGCGCAGCGGCGGGCGCCATCGGCGCTGCGCTGTTGGGCTGGCCGCCGCTCATCGGCACCTGCTGTCTCATCGCCTGCATCAGCTTCGTCACGGCGTACGGCACCGCGTCGGTGGAGCGGCTGTTCAAGTGGGTATCGATTTTCCTGTACGCCGTGTACGCGATTTTCGTGGTGCTGTCGTTTTTTGCATTCGGCGACCGGATCATCGCAAATCTGGCCGTACCGGCGCCGCACCCGGGTTGGGCGCTGGGCGGATTCACCTACGCAGGCTATAACGTGGTCGGCGCGGTGATCATTCTGCCGGTGTTGCGGCATTTGCGCAGCCGCAAGAACGCGCTGATCGCCGGCGCACTGGCGGGGCCTTTTGCCATGCTTCCCGCGCTGCTGTTCTTCATTTGCATGATTGCTTACTACCCGCAGATCGGTGCCGAGGCGCTGCCATCGGATTTTCTGTTGCGGCGCTTGAACTTCCCGGCGTTTCACTATCTGTTCCAGCTGATGATTTTTCTCGCCTTGCTGGAAAGCGGCAGCGGCTGCGTGCATGCCTTCAACGAGCGCATCGCCGAGGCGTACGCGGCGCGCAAAGGCGGCAGCCTGTCGAAAGCGGCGCGCCTGTGGATTACCGGCGCGCTGTTGCTGGGATCGATATTTCTGGCGGCGCGCTTCGGACTGGTGACGTTGATCGCGCGCGGCTACACAGCGCTTGCGTACATGTTCCTGGCAGTGTTCGTGCTGCCCGTCATGACGATCGGTCTGTGGCAGTTGTTCCCGCGCGGCAACGCGCGCGCCGTGTCAGTACCTCGACGTGAATGAGGTCAAGTGATACACCCACGCCATCCACAGCATCACCACCGCAGACGCGGCAAGCACCGAAGTCCATAGTTTGCCGGGCCAGCGACGGTTGCCGGTCCACCCAATCGCTGCGGCCCAGAGCAGCGCGATCGCGCCGCCGACGAAGCCCAGGATCGAGACCAGGTGCAGGAGAAACAACCAGGGATCGAGGCTCGGTCCGAGCATCGCAGTGCGCGCGCTCAAAATCGTGAATAACACCAGCCATGCAAGCGATAGCCCGGTGACCACGGCGGCGGCGATGCGCGAGACCATGCGACCGCGTTCATCACGCCCGACCAGATCAAGCTTGAGATTATTTCTGCGGCGCACGATCGCGGCGACCGGCCACAGCAGCGTCGTCAGCAGCAGCGCGCAGAACGAAATCTCCACAGCCGGTACGAGCCAGCCCGCAGAGCGCCACCAGCGACTCGGCTCGTACACGGTAAAGGGCGAAATTTCATCGATGCTGAAGCGTTGCACGCGTCCGTCCACCACCTTGGCGGCGAGCCGCCAGCCGCTGTCGACATCGCGCCAAATGAAGGGCGCGACTTCGCGGTAGCGACGTGGAGCGCCGTTGCGGCCCTTGAAGGACGATGCAGTCAGCAGGCCATCCTTGTCGACGCTGACTTTGAAGGGACTGGCAAAGCTGAGAATGCTCACGAACGAGGTTTCCGGGCGCCGCGAGCTTTCATAGTAGCCCGTCATCAGCTTGGCATGCTCCGTTGCGGTTTTCTTATCGACGCCGCCCGCATCCGGCGTGCCGGGAAAGTAACGCGCGAAGAAGTCATCGAACAGGGCGCCTCGAATCGCGCCGGCCGCGCCTTCGCGGCCTTGGCTGTTGACCGACACGAATAGACCGACGTGATCATCCAACAATAAATGCAGGTAGCTGTGCATGTACACGGTGTCGCCGCCGTGGCTGATGACCCGATGGCCGTTGTAGTTTTGCTCGTAAAATCCAATCATCAGTCGATTCAGCGGCGGGATCATCTCGGTGGGCGTTTCATGCATCTTTTTCAGCGTCTCCGCGCCAAGGATGCGCGCGCCGCGATACTCGCCGCCTTCCAGATGCGCAATCATGAAATGCGCCATGTCGACGCCGCTGGCCGCGAGGCTCCCCGCCGGCGCCGCTATCACGATCTCATAGGGCTTCGGCGGCTGCGATGCGAGCGCGTAGCCATTGGACATATCGGCTGCGAACGCCGCGGGCAATGGCTGCCGGAAAGTGGCATGCGACATCTGCAGCGGTTTGAACAGATGCGCGTCAAGGTAGTCATCGAACGGCTGTCCTGAGACGCGTTCAACGATGTAGCCTGCGAGCGCGGTCGCATAGTTGGAGTACGCCGGCGTTGATCCGGCCTTGAAGATGCGCACCGGCGTCTTTTGTTGCGCATAAACCTTGAGAGGCACCAGCAGTTTCGCATCGGAGACGATCAGCGATTTTATTTGCTCCTCGAAACCCGGCGTGTGGGTCAGGATGTTGCGCAGCGTAATGGGACCGTCCGCGCGTGGCGGTATCTTGAAGTCCAGGTACTCGTTGACGTCTTTGTCGAGATCGAGCTTGCCCTGCTCCACCAACTGCATCACCGCAGTCCACGTAAAGAGCTTGGAAATCGAGCCGGGACGAAACATGGTGCGTTCCGCGTCGACCGGCTTGTGCTTCTCCACGTCGGCGAATCCATAGCCCTTCGCGAAGATCACCTCGCCGTTTTTGACCACGGCAACCACTGCGCCGGCAACATCGCCGCGCTCAATGGCGTAGGGCATGAAGCCGTCGAGCCAGGGCTCAAGATCGGCGCGCTCGAGGGAATGGGCGGGAGGACTCGAAATCGACCCGGCGGCCGGCTCTGCGACGGCGCGGGCTGCGACGCCGAAACTCAGCAAACAGAAAGCGAGGCAGGTCGATAAAGCCTGTGGGTATCGGCGCGTCATGTGTTATCCCCGTGAAAACTAGGCCGGCGAAGTGCGATGTTTACACTAAGAGAAATTTTTCTACAATGAAAACTCGCAGTGCGGTTCGGGGAGGCCGCCGCGAGGATCCCTAGCGCTTGCGATGCTTGACGGCTTTGACTGAAGCACGCGGCGGCTCGGCCGGATTCGCAGCCGAAGCCGTGCCTGTCTCGCCGTGCAGCGACATCAGCGAGTCCATCAGGCTCTCCTCGGTACTCGAGCACACACCGAGGACCGTCGCCTCCTCGCAGCCTTCGGCCGTGACATAGGCGTGTCCCATGTTGCTGTCGATATAAATCGATTCGCCGACGGCGAGCACAACCGGATCATAGAACTCGGTGAGCACTTTGATGCCGCCTTCGAGCACGTAGATATATTCCTCGCCCGAATGACGCACGAGTTCGCCGAACTCCTGCGCGCTTTTCGCGCGTATGCGCGTGAGAATCGGGATCATGCGCTTACGGCGCAACTCCGGGCACAGGTAGAAATAGTCGTAGTTCTTGGTGTTGACGCGCACGGCATCTTCGGTGATGCCGATGCTGCGGCGCGCGGTCACCGCCGGCTCGAGGGTCGCCGCAGGGTCGGCGAACAGCTCGGAAATACGGATGTTGAGGCGCTGACTCAGCTGCACCAGCTTGTCATAAGTCAGGGTCAGGCGATCGTGTTCGACCTTCGAGAGCGTTGAAACCGGGATGCTGGTGCGCTGACTCATTTCCTTCAGCGTCCAACCGTTACGGGAACGAAGCGAGCGCACCAAGCTTCCCAGTGTCGGGTGTCGCGTCTTCACGTCCATATAGCAGCCATTGGGTATCCGGTGGGGTCGGCGCACGCAGCATACCTGCGGCACGTGTCAGGTCAACCAGTCGGCCGCTACCCGCCCGCTCGGCGCACGCGCAGCACTGATATACCAAGTATCCCATATGGAGAATATCGTTGACAATTCTCTAATCAGGATTACTCTGTCTTCCCTGCGACATGGCGGGTTAGGGGGATTAATGTCGTCAAATTCAGCCTTTAGAACAAGCCGCCGTCGCTCACTGCAGACGATGGCGGGCGCGCTTGCCGCGCTGGCGCTGCCGAATCTCGGTTTCAGCAAAGCCGCCCCTGCGGATCCGAAAAACCAGTATCCGGCGAAAGTGCTCGACCTGGTGCAGCGCTCGCTCGTCATCGACATGCTCGGACCGCTCAAGCTCGACTTCCGTCCCGAGGCCTATGCGGTGCCTTTGACCGATGCAGAAGCGGACATGTTTCGTTCCAGCGGCATCACCGCATTTCACAATTCGGTCGGCGTGGGAGGCGCGAGCGCCTACGAGGACGCGCTGCAATTCATCGCCGCATGGAGCGGATTCGCGGGCCGCAACAGCGACGTATTCACGCTGGTGGGCCGGGCGCAGGACCTCGATCACGCCAAGGCCAAACAGAAAATCGCGGTCATCATGGGGCTGCAGAACGCCGATGAATTTCGCGAACCCAAGGAGGTCAAGGCGTTTTACGAGTTGGGGTTGCGCTGCGCGCAGCTTACCTACAACAGCCAGAACCTCATCGGCAGCGGTTCGACCGACCGCGTCGATGGCGGCATCAGCGACTACGGCATCGAGATCATCAAGGCGATGAACGAGGTGGGCATGCTGGTCGACGTGTCGCACAGCGGCGATCGCACCACGCTCGATGCGATCGAACTCTCGCCCAAGCCCATCGCCTTCACGCATTCCAATTGCCGCGCCCTCAACAATCATCCGCGCCTCAAGACCGACGAGGCGATCCGCAAACTCGCGGCCAAGGGCGGCGTGATGGGCATCACCGGCGTGCGCAATTTCGTCAAGGACAAAGAGCCGACCACCGTGGAAGACATCGTCGATCACATCGATCATGTGGTGAAGCTGGTGGGCATCGAGCATGTCGGCATCGGCACGGATTCGGATCTGATGGGCTACGATCACATGCCGCCCGATCAATACAAGCAGCTGAAGGCTGGATACAAGTCCTCCTACGCCTTCCGCGACAAGATCGACACGGATGGATTCAACCATCCGCGCAAGATGTACGACCTCACCGCCGCGTTGGTGCGACGCGGCTATGGCGATTCCAATATTCAAGCCGTGCTCGGCGGAAATTTCCGCCGTCTGCTCGGCAGCACCTGGATCGATAGCCAGAACAAGACAGGGGATAAATCATGAACTCGATCTTTAAATTCGCCGTGCTCGCCTCGCTGGGAGCAATCGGGGCTTTTCTATCGCAACCGGGTAGAGCGGCCGATGCGGCAGCGGCGGCGGACAACGACGCGCTGACCACCATCGTCGTCACTGCGGAGAAGAAAGAGGAAAAGCTCAAGGATGTGCCCATGAGCATCACGGCGCTCGGCGGCGGCGCACTCGACAAGCTGCAGTACCGCAGTTTCAGCGACTACGCTGCCATGGTGCCGGGCCTATCTTTGCAGACCGCCCAGCCGGGCATCACCACCCTGACCTTGCGGGGCCAGAATGCCGGCGGAGTCGGTTCCACCGTAGCCGTCTATATCGACGAATCGCCCTTCGGCTCGAGCAGCGCCCTGCTCAACGGCGCCATTTTGAGCGGCGACTTCGACACCTGGGACTTGCAGCGCATCGAAGTGCTGCGCGGTCCTCAGGGCACTTTGTACGGAGCCAATAGCGAAGGCGGACTTCTGAAATTCGTCACCGCGCCCCCGGTGCTCGGCACCTATTCGGGCGCCGCGGAAGTTTCCGGTGAAAGCGTGACACACGGCGGCTTGGGCGCCGATGCGCGAGCCATGTTGAACTTGCCGCTCGGCGACAAGATGGCGTTGCGCATCAGCGGGTTTGATCAGGATGTGGCCGGCTACATCAACGATCCTGTGCGTCACAAACTCGATGAAAATGACGGCCACAAGTACGGCGGACGACTGTCGCTGCTGGCACAGCCTGTCGACAGCCTGACCATTCGCCTGACCGCGTCGTCACAAGAGTCCAAGTACAACGGAACGCCCGATATGGACATCGACCCGGTCACCTTGAAGCCGGCATTCGGTGAATTGAACCAAGAACGCTTCGTCAATCAACCCAGCTCGTTCCAATATAAGAATTACAACGCGACCATCAACTGGGATGCAGGGCCGTTCAGCATCCTGTCGACAACGACCTACGGCATTCTGAACTCGGATTTGTTCACCGACGACACCAACGTTCAAATTCAGCCGGGCGTCACCTTCCAGACTGCTTTGGGGGGGCTGGGAGCCACGCTCGACAATCTGGTGGATCTGAACAAATTCACCCAGGAAATTCGCGTGTCGTCCGCGGCGAACAACTTCCTGGAGTGGCAGGTTGGCGGTTATTTCACGCGCGAAACGGGCCATTTGTTTCAGCACTTGGTTGCGATGGACGTGCCGGCCGGCACTCCGACCGTCGGCATTCCGGTATTGGAATTTGCGGTCCTGGATTCTGTTTACAAGGAGACCTCCGGGTTCGGCAATGTGACCGTGCACATCATCCCTCAGTTCGACATCCAGGCCGGCGGCCGCTATTCGAAGAACGAGCAAGTCGCCACCGAAAGTCTTTCCGGGCTGCTTGCGACCCCGCCGATATCTTTCAGCACACCCTCGGCGGGACACGTTTGGACGTATTCCGCGGCGCCGCGCTGGCATATCGACGACAACAACATGCTTTATTTCCGCTGGGCAACCGGCTTCCGGCCGGGTGGCCCCAATGCATTGCCGCCCGGCGCTCCGCCTGATGTGCCGCGTCAGTTCGGCGCGGACAGGACCAGCAACTTCGAGCTCGGAATCAAGTCGAGCTTGCTCAATGGACTGCTGTCCATCGACGCCGCGCTGTTCCATGTCGATTGGACCAACATTCAACTACTCGAGATCGTCGACGCCAATGGGGTCAACGGCAACGGCGGCAAGGCGCGAAGCCAGGGCCTCGAATGGACTGTGGGCTTTGTACCGGTGCACGGCCTGACGCTGCAATGGACGGCCGCTTACACCGACGCGAAACTGACCACGGATGCGCCCGCGGTCCACGGCGTCACCGGCGACCTCCTGCCGTACGCGCCAAAATACAGCACGTCGCTCGACGGCGAATACGATTTGCCGGCGTTCGCGGACTACAAGTACTTTCTCGGCGCCACCTGGAGCTATGTCGGCACCCGCAAGACGGATTTCGGCAGCGACCCCACGGCAACCACGCAGGTGGGCTTGCCTAGCTATAATACTTTCGGTACGCGTCTAGGACTCCAAAACGATCGCTATAGCGTGACGCTCTACACCAAGAATCTGGGCGACTCTCGCGGTATTACCAGCTATGCCTCCAGCGGCGCACAGGGATTGAACGGCCAGGCCGCCGTCATCCAACCGCGCACAATCGGTGTCACACTATCTGCGAAGTTCTGAACGTTGCGGGGAACGAATTTGAAGCGCGAATTGCAAGCGGAGGCCCGAATGTCGCAGGTGCTGGATCTACCTCACCCGTATCTGCTGTTTCTGGGCGATACCACGGAGAAGGGCTACGCCAAGACGGCCTTTGGCTTGCGCGACTGGGCGAGGGACCGCTGTGTCGGTGAATGGTCGTGCGCAGGCGCGACCGTCACCACGGATCTGCCGCGATTGACGCCGAAGGAGGCACGCGCGCGCGGCGCGCGCGCGCTGGTCATCGGCGTCGCCAATACGGGCGGCATCATCGGCGAGAATTGGATTCCCTCGCTGGTCGAAGCGCTCGAATCGGGGCTCGATCTGATCAGCGGCATGCACTCCAAGCTCGGCAACGTGCCGCAGTTGAAGGCGGCCGCGGAGCGACACGGCCGCAGGCTCATCGATGTGCGCACGCCGCCGAAGAACATTCCGATTGCAACCGGCGCCAAGCGCAGCGGCAAGCGCCTGCTGACCGTCGGCACCGATTGCGCCGTCGGCAAGAAGTACACGGCGCTTTCCCTGGCGCGCGCCTTCTCCGAACGCGGCGTTAAAACGGATTTTCGCGCCACGGGGCAGACGGGGATCTTGATCGCCGGGGGCGGCATGCCGATGGACGCGGTGGTTGCGGATTTCGAGGCCGGCGCGGCCGAGGTGTTAAGTCCCGATGCCGCGGCGGATCACTGGGATGTCATCGAAGGCCAGGGCTCCTTGTTTCACCCAGCCTATGCAGGGGTTTCGCTCGGACTGCTGCACGGCAGCCAGCCGGATGTCATCGTGGTCTGCCATGACATCGATCGCAAGGAAATGCTGGGCCACGCCGGCTATCTGTTGCCGGATATTTTCGACACGATCGATATGAATTTGCGCCTCGGCCGCCGCACCAATGCGGCGATCCGCTGCGGCGGAGTCACCTTGAACACCTCGAGGCTCAGCGCTGAGGAAGCTGCTCGATTATTGGATGCGGAAAGCGCGCGGCTGGGCCTGCCGGTCGCGGATCCCATGCGTCCGGGCGCGGCTTTCGAAAAGCTGGTCGACAAGTGCCTCGCTTGATTGCCGAAGCGACGCGCAGAAATTTGTAGATAACAGCGACCCCAAGTCGCAAGAAGAGAGACCATGCGTACACTTACCGTCCTGGCTGCCGCGCTCCTCAGTTTCGGAACGTTGACCGCCACCGCACAGAAAAACACGCCGGCGCCAAGCGTGCCGCCATCTGCCGCCGTGCCGGCAGCAGCGGCGCCCACTGCCACGCCTACACCGCCCGCGGCAGCCGCGCCCGCCAACGCGCCGGCGGTGGCCGTGCCATTGACCGCGGATGATGTGAACGACTGGCTCGACGGATACCTCCCCTATGCGCTGCATACGGGCGACATCGCGGGCGCAGTGGTCGCCGTCGTAAAAGACGGCCAGATTCTCACCGAGCGCGGATTTGGCTATTCCGACGTAGCCACTCGCGCTCCGGTCGATCCGAAACTCACTCTGTTCAGGCCGGGTTCGGTCTCGAAGCTGCTCACCTGGACTGCTGTTATGCAGCAGGTTGAACAAGGCAAAATCGATCTCGACGCCGATGTGAATCAGTATCTGGACTTCAAGATTCCGGCGCGGGATGGCAAGCCGGTCACGATGCGCAATCTCATGCAGCACGTCGCCGGATTCGAAGAACAGGCCAAGGGCATCATGTCGTCGGATCCGAAGGCGCCGGGATTCGAGCCGCTGCTGAAGCAATGGGTCCCGGAGCGCGTGTTCGCGCCCGGCAGCACACCGGCCTATTCGAACTACGGCGCCTCGCTCGCGGGGTATATCGTGCAGCGGGTTTCCGGCGAGACCTTCGATGACTACATCGACAAGCACATCTTCGCGCCGCTCGACATGAAGCATTCGACTTTTCGCCAGCCGCTGCCGGCTGATCTGGAGCCGCTGATGTCCAAGGGCTATCCGCAGGCCTCCGAGCCGCCGAAGCCGTTTGAAATCATCGGGCCTGCGCCCGCCGGTTCGCTGTCCTCTCCCGGCGAGGACATGGCGCATTTCATGATCGCGCATCTGCAAAACGGCGAATATCACGGCAATCGCATTTTGAAGGCCGAGACCGCCGAGATGATGCACAACAGTCCGCTGACGGTGCTGCCGCCGCTCAATCGCATGGAGCTGGGCTTCTTCGAGACCAATATCAACGGCCGGGAAGTGATCGCTCATTTAGGCGATACCGGGAGCTTCCACACCTCGCTGCACTTGTTCTTGAAAGAGGGCGTGGGCTTCTACGTGTCCTTCAACAGTCTGGGAAAGGCGGGCGCCGCCGGTGGTCTGCGCGGCGCGCTGTTCGACGATTTCGCTGATCGTTATTTCCCTGCAGCCGACTCAAGCAATGCCGGCGTGGATGAAAAAACTTCGGCCGCTCATGCGGCGCTGCTCAAGGGTCACTGGGAGAATTCACGCGGCTCGCAATCGAGCTTCCTGTCCTCGGTGGGACTCTTCAGTCAAACGAAGGCGAGCGTCAATGCCAAGGGCGAACTGGTTGTGCCTTTTGAGGGGCTGAACAGCAAGCCGCGCAACTGGGTGGAAACTTCTCCTTTCCTGTGGCGCGACAAGGACAGTCACGAGCGCTTGGCCGCCAAGGTTGTGGACGGCAAAGCCGTGCGCTTCAGCATCGACGGTATTTCGCCGTTCATGGTTTTCGACCGCGTGCCCTGGTATCAAAACGGGGCGTGGCTGCTGCCGCTGCTGTACGGCGCCTTGGGCGCATTCATTCTGACCGCTGTGTTCTGGCCCATAACGGCCATCGTGCGCCGGCGTTTCGGAGCCTCCTTGGCATTGGGTCCCGATGCCCTGCGCGCCTACAGGTTCAGCAAGATCGGCTCGATCTTGATCGCGGCTGCGTTGGGATTGTGGGCGCTGACCGTCATACGCATGTTCAGCGACTTCAAGAACCTGGGCGAGGCCTTCAATTCGAACATCCACTTTGCGCAGGCGTTCGGCATTCTGGCGTTCCTCGTCGGGACCGTCTTCATCCTGCTGAATCTGCGCGCTGTATGGAGCGGCACGCGCCATTGGCCGGCAAAAGTCTGGAGCATCGTGCTGGTGCTGTCGGCGGGCGTCGCGCTGTGGGTCGCGTTTGCATTCCACTTGATTGGATTCGGCGTGTACTACTGATGCCGAGACTGAAGCTGCGAGCCGAGCTGGAAAAACTGCGCCTGTCGGCGCCGTTTCGGATATCCGGCTTTGTCTTCGAGGAGCAGGACGTCGTCGTCGTCACGGTCGATGATGGCGAGCACCAGGGCCGCGGTGAGGCCTCGGGCGTGTACTACCTGGGCGATACCGCACCCACCATGCTCGCGGAGATCGAGTCGGCTCGAGCCGCAATCGAAGCGGGCATCGATCGCGCGGCGCTGCAAACGCTGTTGCCGCCGGGCGGCGCGCGCAATGCCGTGGATTGCGCGCTATGGGAGCTCGAGGCGCATCGTCTGGGTGTCGCGGTTTGGGAGCTGGCAGGTTTGGGGCCGCCCAGGCCGCTGCTGACGACTTTCACGCTGGGCGCCGATGATCCTGCCGTCATGGTTGCCGGCGCGCACAAGTATGCTCAGGCGCGCGCACTCAAGTTGAAGTTGACCGGTGAGCTGCCGGTGGACATCGAGCGCGTGAAGCAGGTGCGTGCGGCGCGCCCAGAGGTGTGGATGGGCGTCGACGCCAACCAGGGCTACACCATCGACAAGCTCGAGTCGTTGCTGGGCGTGCTGATTGCGGCCAATGTTTCGTTGCTGGAGCAGCCCTTGAAGCGCGGCCGCGAGGCGGACCTCGATGGCTTCAAATCGCCGATACCGATCGCCGCCGATGAGAGCGTGCTGAGCCTCAAAGACGTCGCGGGATTGGCGGGACGCTTCAACGTCGTCAACATCAAATTGGACAAGTGCGGCGGCCTCACCGAAGGCCTCGCCATGGCGCACGAAGCACGGCGCTTAGGAATGAAGGTGATGGTCGGCAACATGGTGGGCACGAGTCTCGCGATGGCGCCGGCATTCGTGCTCGGACAGCTGTGCGATGTGGTGGATTTGGACGGTCCGATATTCCTTGCCCGCGACCGCACGCCGAGCATGACCTACACCAACGGCGATGCGTGGAGCGGCGAACATGTGTGGGGCGGCTCGCACGCCTAAGGCATGAGCGCGAGCCGGCAGACTTGGTTCGGTCAGCCGCGCGGCCTGACGATTCTTTTCCTGACCGAGATGTGGGAGCAATTCTCCTACTACGGCATGCGCGCGCTGCTGGTCTACTACATGACCAAGCAGC
>Ga0193726_1001761_pt1 | contig 16021 bp, 10 predicted proteins | sample H2c1metaG_FD_144928 | JGI IMG/M metagenome (GOLD analysis project Ga0193726, IMG submission 144928) | Soil microbial communities from a riparian zone of the East river system, Colorado, United States - H2c1 | ecosystem: Environmental > Terrestrial > Soil > Riparian zone | place: USA: East River... | reverse complement strand
CTGCGCCTGTCCGGGCGCTTGGGGCAACGGCGTATCGCGACCGACGACTGTGCCAATCGTCATCTCGATGTCCTCGACCGAGGCTCCACGCAACGCGTCGACAGTCCGGTAACGCGTCGAGATCTGTCGAGCGGCATCGGCGAGGATCGTCAGCCCGATGACGAATTGATGCAGCTGATCGGTCATGCCGGCTGCGGCGTCGCCGTACGCGGTCTTGGCCGCTTGGACGTCGCCACTCGGGCTATAGAGCCCGAAGGGCACACCCGATCCGAGCACCGTCGCCACGGTCGAGATGCCGTGCACGTGATCGCTCATCAGGGCATCGACAGCCTGGGCAAACGCTTCGAGCGCATCGACGTGCACCGAAATGCCCGGTGCACCGGTCGTGCCACTCCCGCGTTTCATGGCAAAGACCGTAGCGAATATCCGCCGACCCGGACACCCTCAGCGACAGTTATCCACAACGACGGCAGCGGCGAAGACAGCGGCAAAATCAGCAGCGACGACAGCAGCGACGACAGCAGCGAAAGCAACGACCGATGAGCCGGCAGAGCCGCCGTACCAGCGTTTAGTTCGCAAGCACGGTGTAGAGCGCGTCTGGCGCGGGCACCGACGACGACGGCGCCTTGACGTTCGGATCGGCGCCCCAACTGCTGAATTTGATGTCGGCCGACAGGCCCGGATCGAACCCGCTCGCGTCGGCGTTGAATTCACTTATCCGGTGCTGACCGTCGAGTGTCATGGTGTACGGGACCTTTTTCGCAGCGGCGCCGGCCTGGCGGACCTCGTTCGGGTCCGGCTTGTCGCGGCCAGAGATCTTCGTGAGGTCGATCGTTCCGCTCAGTTGGTTCGCCGAGTCCTGCTGCACCGAGTTGACGCCAGTCAGGATCCCTGGCATGTCGACCGGATCGGACGCGTCGGGCGGGATCGGCAAGGCATTGTTCTTCGGCAACTTGGTGAGGTCGAGTGACATCCAGGTGTTCGGCGTGACGCCGAGTTGCTTGTTCGTATTGGGATCGATGTCGAGCTTCAGCCAGACCTGGCCGTGCAGCACGGTTTCGGCGAATTGGCTGGAGCCTTCCTGATCGGTCAACATGCCGGTGCCGCCGGGCGGATCGACCGCCGCCTGAATCGTCGACCGCGACGTCTTCATTTGGACCTTGTGACTGAGCGTTTCCAGCGCGGCGACGCTGTGGGTCAGCGCGGCCACCGCGGCCGGATCGCCGCTGGGCGCGGCGACGGGCACGGCCGGCTGACCGGTGGCCTGTGCCGGCGCGGCGTCCGTGCCGCCCGATGCCGCAAATGCCATAGACGCGGGTACGGCGCCGACCAGAGTCGCGGCGACGCCGGTGATGAACCAATGACGGAACACGAGAGCCTCCCTAATCAATCTGCTCCGCGCCGACCGCGTGGAACGCGAGCCAGACGACGAGCAGCGCGACGCCGATCAGTAAGCCGGTGAGCAGTCGCGGATCGGCGTATTGGTGAGCCCGACGGGCGGCGCGTACGCGCCACACGGCAAGCACGATGGGCACGAGGATGGCGTACGGAGTGAAGATCGTCGCGACACCGCCCAGCATGGCGAGCCAGCCGGCCCACGTGCGGTGCGCGCGAGTGGTGTCCGACTGAGAGATGCCGATCGGACCGAGTCGGGCTCGGGCTGTCGAGATCTGCGCGAGAGCGCGGGCGATACCGGGGTACTCGACCGACGCCGTACCCGGGCACTCGTCGACGCGGACGAGATGCGCGGCCAGGTCGGCCTGGGAGCGCTGCAAGCGACGGATAGCGCGGGTCCCCGCGAACCCGCCGGCTACGTACGCGTTCCACCGCGCCACCTGCCGACTGCGCGCCGTACGGAGGGCGCGAATGTCGCCGACCGGCGCGATATGTACGTCGTCGAGGCGGTACAGGTGGCTAGCGAGCGCGCGATACTCCGACCGGCGCGCGAAGTGGATGATGACCAGCAACGCCGACAGGATCAAGCCGCCCTTGATGAGCATCGACACCACCGTGCCGAACCCGCCACCCGCGCCGCTCAGAACGTCGGTGAACAGCGGCGAGTTCCACAGGAAGTGCGCCGACCAGCCACCGACGAATCCGAGTGTCGCGGCCGCGACCCGGACCGACATCGGACGCTCACGGCGCAGCACGGCGTACGCGATTCCAGCGCCGACGATCGCGCTGTAAACGGCGTGGCTCCACAGTCCACTCAGCAGGCCGCGCAGGACGAACACCTGCCAGACCGGCCCCAGTGCGTTCGTGTCGGCGCCGGCGACCGCGTTCAAGCTGTAGACGATGTTCTCGACTTCCTGAAAGCCGATGCCGACGAACGCGCCGAAGATGACGCCGTCCATCACGCTGTTCAACTGCGAGCGGGCCAGCAAAATCAGGGCGACGATGCCGAGCGACTTGAGGATCTCCTCGTTTGTCGGGCCTTCGATCGCCGGACCCCACCGCTGTACGAACGTCAACGGATAGAGCTTCGTGAGGATCGAGTCCGCGGCGACGTTGGCGCGGACGGCATTGGCGGTCGCGACGATGCCGCCCCAGGCCAGCGCGGTGGCGAGCAGTGCGATCGGCTCCGGCTCCAGGTAGTCCAGCCGTCGCAGAATCCAGATCAGGAACGCGCCGTGCAGACCGAACAGCACCGTGGCGAACAGCAGCGGAGCGGGATGATGTATCGCGCCTGGGCCGAAGATCACGAGCAATTCGACAAGACCGAACGTGATCAAGCCGGCGAACAGCCACCAGGCCGGCTCTCGCCAAGCGCGGCGAATCGGCGCTGGCGGCGGTGTCCGGGTCGGCAGCGCGATCGTGGCCGCGGCCATCAGCGACTGCCTCCGCGCCGGAACGGACGGCCGCCGCCTGGCGACGGGTGTTGCGGCCAAGGCGCCGCTTCCACGTATTCAGTTGATGTTGGACAACTGCACGTATCCGCGGCGACTGATGCGTGCACTTGCCCAACATCATCTTGGACGGACTGGACGGACCGGACGGATCGCACAGGCTGGGCGGGGTGGACGTACGGCGACGGCCGGTGCCCGACCGGCGACACGCCGGCCATCACTGCCGGTCCTCGAACTGCAACGTGCCGACGCTGTCGAGGATCTCGTCGGCGTTGGTGACGATGCCCTGATCGGTGCCGCTGACGAGTATGTCGACGCCGACGCCGCGATCGACGAATGCGGCCACGAGTCCGGCACCATCGGACTCCTCGAAACGCGCCGCCATGCCGGGCACGCCGTGCGCGGTCGACACCGCGATGGCCGGCCCGACGGCTTGCGCTCCACGCGCGTGGGCGACGTCGGCGCGGACCGTCTCGGCCAGTGTCGCAAGCGTCCCGGCGTATGGAACCGCCTGCAGCCGGTACTGGACGCCGTCCCGGACGAACAGCACAAGATTGGTGGACGGTTGTGTGCCGCGTGAGTCGACGACTGTGTGCGAGGGCGGGGTGACCGCGGCCCCGAGGCCGATTCCGTACGGCTCGGCCGCGGATACCAGTCGTTGTGGCGGGATCTCGCTGTTGATCGCCGGCAGCCCGAAGGAAAGCGCCCCCACCGCGGCCAGCACGGCCGCGCAGCCGGCGGCATTGCCAACAGACCCGGGCATATTCGCAACATACCGGCACATCGTCCAGCGGGTCCGGCGAACGCGAGCGCGGCTCGCGATCCTCGCGGGCCGTGCGGAGGCTAAGCGACCGCTGCGGTCGCGGTGAGCGTGCCCGCGCCGACATCCAACGTCGCCGGCACTCCCACGGGTACGGACATTTGATCGCGACCGTGGCCGACCGGCAGGCCGCCGAGCACCGCTACGCCAAGATCACCCAGGCGGTCGAGCAGTACGTCCACGATCGTCGTCGGCCAGCCGTCGCTGCACCGGGTGAACTGGCCGACGGCGACTCCGATAATGCCGTCCAGCGCGCCGGACCGGCGCAGTTGGGTGAGCATCCGGTCGACCTTGTACGGCGGCTCGTCGACATCCTCGATCAGCAGGATCGCATCCCGCAGGCTCGGCATGTCGGGCGTGCCGATGGTGGACGCGATCATGCACAGGTTCCCGCCGACCAGCGTGCCGGTCACCGGCCGGCCGCCCACCCGTACCCCGGAAGTTTCCTCGTCCGGCCGGGCGTCAAGGACGCAGTCACTGGCGGTCATGATCGCGGCCCGCAGCGACTCGGCGGAGGCCGCGCCGGTGCGCTCCACGCTCCACGCGGCCATCGGCGCGTAGACGCTGGCGAGCTTCGCGTGGCGCCACACCGCGAGCTGCAACGCGGTGATGTCGGAGAAGCCGACCAGGAGTTTTGGGTCGTCCCGCAACGCCGCCGAGTCGAGCGAGTCGACGATGCGCTGGGCACCGTAGCCGCCACGGGTGCAGATCACCGCGCGGACCTTGGGATCGCGCAGCGCCCCGTTGAGCCCGGACAGCCGGGCGTCGTCGAGGCCGGCGAGATAGCCGTGCCGGTCCAGCGTGCCGGGTGCGTGCCGGACCACGAGGCCCCAGCCTTCGAGGAGCGCGACGCCTTCGTCGACCCGCTCGGGTTTGACCGGCCCGGACGGCGACACCAGCATGACGACGTCACCGGCGGCGAGGACAGGTGGACGTACGGTCACCGCGCGAGTGTAGCCAGCCTCGCGTCCAGCCAGCACCGCGCCAATGATCACACCTGCGGGGCGGACCCGACCGCTGTCAGGCTCGGCCGATAGCCGGCCGCTGTCGCCGGATCGCCCGCCGGATAACCTCGACACGTGAGCTACCGCGCGCTGGTGATCGAGAACGACCCGACCGATGACGCCCGCAGACTGGGGGAGTGGCTGACCGACGCCGGCCTGGAGTTGCAGGTGTCCAAGCCGTACGCCGGGGACACACTCCCGGCCGACCTGGACGGCTTCGCTGCGGTCGTGGTGCTCGGTGGCGACCAGCACGCGTACGACGACCCGACCGGCAACCCGGGCGCACCGTGGTTCCCGGCGCTGGAGAGCCTGCTGCGCAAGGCGGTCCGGAACAAGGTCCCGACGCTCGGCGTGTGCCTCGGCGGTCAACTACTCGCCACAGCGATGGGCGGGACAGTGGAGCGCAGCGCGTCCGGGCCGGAGATCGGGGCCAAGCTCATTGCCCGGCGCGACGCGGCCGAGTACGACACACTCTGGCGATACGTTCCTTTTGTGCCGGACGTACTCCAATGGCACCAGGACGAGATCACCGAGCTGCCGGTCGGGGCCACGCTGCTCGCCGCCTCGACCCGATATCCGCACCAGGCGTTCCGGATGGGTGACCGGGCCTGGGGCCTGCAGTTCCACATCGAATGTGACGCCGAGATGATCGGCGACTGGGCGGCTTCCAATACGAAAGTGCTGGCCGATCTTGGCACCGACGCGGCCACGCTCGTCGAGGAGTGCGCGGCGGTACTCGAAGACATCCAGGACGTGTGGCAGCCGTTCGCCCTCCGGTTCGCCGCGGTCGCCCGGGGTGAGCTCGAGGTGCTGCCGGCCCGTCAACTTCCGCTCCTTGGCCACTAGCGGTGCCGACGCGATGAACCCGACCGTCGAAGCCGCCGGCCGACCGTCCTACGGCGGCGGCCGCTTGCTGCGCTACGGGTACGCCGATCCGACCCGCGCCACCGAGATGCTGGCCGAGTTGGGTCTGTGGGACCCGGACCGGCAGCACAGCACCGGCGACGGCGCCGACGATGTCCTCGAAACGCTCGCGCACGTGGCCGACCCCGATCTCGCACTGCGCACGTTGTGCCGGCTGGTCGAGGCGGCCGAACGCAAGTCGAAGCGGGCGGAGCGCCCAGCCGAACCGGCCGGCCACACACCGTCGCCCGGCAGCGATGACAGCCTGATGGCGGCGCTGCGCCACGACGCCCAACTGCGCGCCTCGTTGATCGCCGTCCTCGGCGCCTCGACCGCGCTCGGTGACCATCTCGTCGCCAACCCGGATGAAGCCTTCGCCACGGGAGCGGTCACTGAGGACCCGGCCGCGCTCGAGTTCGACGCCACCACGGCCACCGACCCGTCCGGCCCGACGATCGTCGCGCTGCGCAACGCGTACCGCCGGGCGTTGTTGCGCATTGCCGCCGCGGACCTGATCGGCGCCGCGGAGGTCGAAGCGACGATGACCTCGCTGACCCACCTGGCCGAGGCGACTCTGCGGGCGGCCTTCACGCTCGCCGGCGGCACCGATTCCACCAGGCTCGCGGTCATCGCGATGGGCAAGTGCGGCGGTGGCGAACTCAACTATGTGTCCGATGTCGACGTCATCTACGTCTGCGCGACCGACGACGACCTCGCCGAGACGACGCCGATCGCGATCAAGCTCATGCAGATCTGCGCCCAGGTCGCGTGGCCAGTCGATGCCGCGTTGCGTCCGGAAGGCAACCGCGGCCCGCTGGTCCGGACGCTGCCGAGCCACCTGGCCTATTACCGGAAGTGGGCGCGCACCTGGGAGTTTCAGGCTCTGCTGAAGGCGCGACCGGTAGCCGGCGACATCGAGCTCGGCCGCGAGTGGCTGGCCGGACTGGACGAACTCATCTGGCACGCGTCGGAGCGGCCGGAGGCGGTCGCCGACATCCGCTCGATGCGCCGACGCATCATCGAGGCCGTTCCACGGGACGAGCTCGATCGCGAGATCAAGCGCGGACCGGGTGGCCTGCGCGACATCGAGTTCGCCGTGCAACTGTTGCAGCTCGTCCACGGCCGGGCCGACGAGTCGCTGCGCCAGCCGGGCACGATCGCCGGACTCGCCGCACTGTCCGCCGGTGGATATGTCGGGCGCGACGACGCCGAGGCGTTGGTGGCCGCCTACCGTTTCCTGCGGATGGTCGAGCACCGGCTGCAGCTGCAACGGTTGCGGCGCACGCACACCGTCCCGGCCGACGAACCGTCGTTGCGGTGGCTCGCGCACGCGTTGGGCTTCCGGGCGAAGGGCGACCGTACGGCGGTCGCTGCGTTTCGGGCCGCGTGGGTCGCGCACAGCGCCGAAGTCCGGCGACTGCACGCGAAGTTGCTCTACCGTCCGCTCCTCGACGCCGTCGCGCGCGTGCCGAGCCAGGACCTGACGCTCACCACCGACGCGGCTATCAGTCGGCTGGAGGTGTTGGGCTTCGCCGACCCGGCCGGCGCGCTGCGGCACATCCGCGCACTCACCGGCGGTGTGTCGCGAACGGCGGCGATCCAGCGCACGCTGCTCCCGGTGCTGCTGTCCGAGTTCGCCGACGAGACCGAGCCGGACCGCGGCCTGCTGGCCTATCGCCAGGTCTCCGACGCACTCGGCGCGAGCCCCTGGTACCTGCGCCTGCTTCGCGACGAGGGTCCGGTCGCGATGCGGCTCGCCGCACTGCTCGGCCGATCCCGCTATGTGACCGACCTTCTCACTCGCGACCCGGAAGCGCTCCGGCTGCTGGCCGACGATCGCGAGCTCGCGCCGCGGTCGGCCGACGTGCTGTGCGCCGGGTTCACGGCCGCGGCGGCGCGGCACGCCGACCCGATGATCGCGGCCAACGCGGTGCGTGCGCTGCGCCGGCGCGAACTCTTCCGGGTCGCCTGCGGCGATTTGCTGGGTACGGAGGCCGGTACGCCGCTGCCCGGCCTCGCCAACGTGATCGAAGTTGGTGCGGCGCTGGCCGACATCACCGACGCCACACTCGCTGCGACGCTGTCGAGCGCGTTGACGGCGGCCCCCGGGCTCCGCTTCGCGATCATCGGCGTCGGCCGGCTCGGTGGCCGGGAACTGAGCTATGCATCCGACGCCGACGTGCTGTTTGTATACGAGCCACCACTCGGCGTCGCCGAGGACGCGGCCAGCGGCGTCGCACACGCCGTGGCCGAGCAGATCCGGCGCGTGCTGAGTGCACCCGCGCCCGAGCCGCCCCTGTCGATCGACGCCGACCTGCGACCCGAGGGCCGGCAGGGGCCGCTGGTCCGCAGCCTTGCCGCCTACCAGCAGTACTACGCGCGCTGGTCGAAGGTGTGGGAGGCGCAAGCGCTACTGCGCGCGCGGCACGTCGCCGGTGACGCCGACCTCGGCGCCCGGTTCCTCGCGATGGCCGACGGCGTGCGGTACCCGGCCGGCGGCCTCACCGCCGCGCAGGTGATGGAGATCCGGCGCATCAAGGCCCGCGTCGACACCGAGCGGCTGCCCCGTGGGGCGGATCCAGCGATGCACGCGAAGCTCGGCCGCGGCGCGCTCACCGACGTCGAGTGGGCCGTACAGCTGCTGCAGCTCCGGCACGGGTACGAGGTCGAGGGGCTGCGTACGCCACGGACGCTCGGCGCCCTGGATGCGGCCCGAACGGCCGGCCTGATCGACGACAGTGATGCCGACGCGCTCGAAGCCGCGTGGCGCCTGGCCAGCCGGGTACGCAACGCCCTCATGATCGTGCGCGGCCGGCCGACCGATCAGGTGCCGCGACAGGGCGTCGAACTCGCCGGGCTCGTACGGGTGTTGGGCGGCGACTCGGCCCGCGGCGCCGGTGAGTTCGTCGACGAATATCTGCGGACGTTGCGGCATGCCCGGACCGTTTTCGAACGCGTGTTCCTCGGGCCGGCCCGAGCCGTCGACACCGCGCATGAAGCTGACCTCGGGACCGGTCAGCGCACCGACGGAGTGATCCGTTGATGTTGCGCGAGTCGGTACCGCGCGCCGACCCGGACGCACCGATTGCGGGCGAGCCGGTCGATCGCGGCCGCCGGGCATTGTGGATCATCGCCGCGCTCGCCGTTCTCGCCGCGGCGCTGCGATTGCCGTACGTCTGGACGGGACTGTCCACCGACGAGGGTGGCTACGCGTACGTGGCGCAGCAATGGTCGCGTGGTGCCCGGCTATATGACACAGCCTGGCTCGACCGACCGCAGGGTCTCCTGCTGACCTATCGGGGGCTGCTGGCCCTGGGCGAATCGGGCTGGGCCATCCGCGCTCTCGTGGTGTTGATCGGCGCCGTGATGACCGTCCTCATCGCCTCGATCGGCGCACTGCTCGCCGGTCGTCGGCTGGCGATCGCGGCCGCCGCTGTGTACGCCGTCGTCGGCGTCGCTCCGCACCTGGAAGGGTTCACTCTCAACGGTGAACTGCTCGCGACCGTACCGGCGACGGCCTCGGTGGCGGCGGTGCTGCAGTGGCGACGGAGCCGGCACGCGGCGTGGCTGGTCGGCGCGGGAGTTCTCGCCGGCCTTGCGTTGGCCATGAAGCAGTCCGGGTTCGACGGGCTGGTTGTCGGGCTCGCGGTCGCGCTCGGCGTGGCCGGCGCGCGGCGCGTCCGGCTCCGGTCGGCGGCGGTCTTCCTGGCCGGGTTCCTGGTGCCGACCATCGCGTTGGTCGTCGACGGCTGGTCGCGTGGTTGGTCGCGGTACTGGACCGCGCTGGCCGGCTATCAGCTGTCCTCGTTCGACAGCGCGCACAACAACGCCGACACGCGGTGGACCGAGTTCGTCGGCTCATTGCCCTTCATGCTGTGGGACATCGGTGCGGTGATCGTCATAGCCGTGCTCGGGCTCTGGCTGCTGCCGCGCAGCGGTCGCGCGCCCCTCGTCTGGTGGCTCGTCGCTGGGGTCCTCGCGGTCAACCTGGGCGGTTCCTACTGGACGCACTATTACGTACAGTTGCTGCCACCGCTCGTCCTGGCTGCGTCGTACGCGGCTGTCGCGGTCGCGTCCCGTGGGCTACGGGTGGCGCTCGCGGCCGTTCTCGTCGTCCCCGCGTTGGCCTGGATGGTCGCTGTGCTTCCGCTGTCGACAAAGCTTCACGAACGCGCCATCCCTTATTTCGCCTCAGCCATCAGAGATCGGCACATCGCCGCCGCCATCGACGCCGAGACCCGTCCCGACCAGCGCATCTACGTCCTGGAGTCCGAGGCGTTGGTCTACTTCCTCGCCCAGCGTCCGACTACCTATCCCTATCTGTGGGGTATGCCGATCAAGAAGATTCCCAGCGCAATCCCAAGTCTGCGCACGATGCTGGAAGCGAACGACCGGCCGACCGTGGTGATCTTGGACACGCCGGACGCGAATTCGGTCGACCCGAGCGGCGGCATCGCGAGCGACCTGGCCAGGTATTACCACCCCGACCGGATCGTCGACGGCGTGCAGATCCTGCGGGCCAACGCCGCGACATGACAAGAGCGCTAATCCGCCGAATCGCGGGCGGTGCGCGGGACAAGGGTGCAAATGTGATTCGGCTGGCCGCTTACCGGGAACGAGGCGACGCGGGTGCAACTCGTGCGTAATCAGTTTCGCAACGGACTCGGTATAGCATCGCGGGCGGCGTGAGGGGGAGCTGCATGACACTGACGAGCGTCGCCGTACGAAGTCTGACGCGGCGTCCAGCTTTTGTCCGCTGGGTCGGTTTCGGCGGCAGTGTCCTGCTCTCCATCGCCGCGTTCGTGCACGGCGCGTTCCCCACGCTGGTGCTCAACTCCAGCCCGGTCACGATCGCTCAGGGCCCGGACGGCGCTCTCATCTACGTGCTCTGGGGACTCGGCACCGCCGGCCTCGTCACCGCCTGGTGGCTGGGCCGACATCTGATCGGCACCGGCCTGCTCTCGGCCCGGTGGGTCATCCTTACGGCGGCGCTGTGGATGCTGCCGATGGTGGTGTGCCCGCCGACTGGCAGTCGCGACGTCTACGCCTACGCGTGCCAGGGTGCGCTCGTCGCCGCCGGCCACAGCCCGTACCACGAAGGTGTAGCCGCGCTGCCGTGCCAGTGGCTCACGTCGGTATCACCGATCTGGCGGGACACGCCGGCTCCGTACGGGCCGCTGTTTCTGATGATCGCGGGCGCGGCTGCGAAGACCGGATCACTCATCGCCGCGATCGTCATCTTCCGCATCATGGCCGTCGTCGGCGTCATCACGATCGCCGTGTTTCTGCCGACGCTTGCCCGCCGGGTCGGAGTGCCGACCGACCGGGCTCTATGGCTCGTGCTCGCGTGCCCGCTCGTCGTCGTACACCTGATCGGCGGCGCCCACAACGACGCGCTGACGGTCGGTCTGCTGGTCGCCGGCCTCGCCCTCCTGGCGACCCGCGCACACCGTACGAGCGCGCTGATCCTCGGCGGCGTGCTGATCGGACTGTCGATCGCGGTCAAGACCACGATCGGTGTCGTGCTGCCATTCGCGGCGCTGTTCGCCGCCGGCGGCCCGACGTTGCCCGCGATCGGGGTGCTTGTCCGCCGGTCGATCGCCGTGATCGGATCGGCGCTCGCGACGCTGCTCGGGCTGTCCTGGGGCCTCGGGCTCGGTACGTTCGGGTGGATCACCGCGCTGTCGCACGCCGGCGACTCCATCGGTTGGACGTCACCGCCGACGGCGGTCGGTCTCACGATCGGCTACCTCGAACGGCCGTTCGGCGGGCACTTCGACGCCGTACCGGCCTGCCGGCTCGCCGCGCTGGTCCTGCTGCCCATCGTCCTGCTCGTGATCTTGTGGCATTCGCGCAACCACAATCCGCTCTACGGCGCCGGTCTCGCGTTGCTCGCCACCATCTTCCTGGCTCCGGTCGTCCAGGCGTGGTATCTGGTGTGGCCGCTGGCCATGTTCGCGGTGACCAGGGTGCGGATCCGTTGGTTTATCATCGGGGTCACCTTCGTCTCATGCGTGGTGTTGCCGGACGGCAGCGGGTTCACCAGGATCCTCCAGGCCCCCATGTCCTTCATCGTCACCGGCATCGTGATCTGGGCTTTCGTACGTGGGCTCACGTGGCTGCGTGGCTTCGACCCGAAGGAAATCGAGTTCAGCGAGGAAGCCATCAACGGCTTCGACCATCCACCCTCGGGCGACGATGCGCAGACCCCGGCCGACCTTGCCGCAACCGCACCGGCAGTCGCGGGCGCACGTTCGTCCAACGTCCGATCGGCGACCCCGCCCGATGGCGGCTGACGCGTAGGCCAGGGGGCGCCGCTCACGCATCCGTGGTTACCATCGGGTAGCAGCGTTTCGCGTGGAGGGACGTGCCTGTGGCGATCGAGCCGTTGTCCGAGCCGACGCGCCGCGTGCCGGCCGCGAGCGGATCGCGGGCTCGCCAACTCGCCTCCATGGCCGTCGACGCGCCGAGGTTTCTGCAGCGTACGGCGGCCAGGCACGGTCACGTCGTCCAGTTGAAGCTCGGGCGCGGACCCGTCGTCCTGCTGACCGACCCGGACGCCACGCGCGCGGTGCTCGTCGACGAGCGGGCGTTCCCCAAGGGGATGGGCCGCGGCGTGGCCGGCGGCGAGCCCGGTGACACGCCATTGCGTGCCGTTCTCGGCAACGGGCTGCTGACCAGCCGGGGCGAACACCACCGGCGGCAACGGCGTCTCATCCAGCCCGCGTTCCACCATCGGCGGGTCGCCTCGTACGCCGACGTGATGGTGGCCGAGGCGGCCGCGATGACGACCGCGTGGACCGACGGCGCAACGGTCGACCTGCACGGCGCATTCGCCGCCGCGACTCTGCGTGTGTTGACCAGAACCGTATTCGACGTCGAGGTGACCGGCGACGACGCCGCGATGATCAGGAACGCGGTCAACACCACGATGCGGGGACCGGGCGCCAACGTCATCCTCGTGTCCTTCGCACGTCGCCTCGGCGGATATGCGCTGGCGGCGCGGCGCGAAGCGCTGGCCGACATCGATTCGATGATCAATCGTCTGGTGGCCGAGCGTCGAGCGTCGGCCGACAACCGCCAGGACGTGCTGTCATGGCTGCTCGCGGCGCGCGAGGACGACTCCGGCGGCGTGCATGCCGGCGGCGTGGATGCCGACGCGGCGGGTGGTGGCGCTGTGGGCGGCGTTGCTAGCGCGCCTCGCGGCGCCGCGGACGGCCTCGCGGGCGGCCGCATGACCGAGCAGGACATCCGCGACGAGGTGCTTACGCTGCTGCTGGCCGGTCACGAAACCTCGACCAACGCTCTGTCCTGGGCTTATCACCTCTTGGCCGAGCATTCGGACGTCACGACGGCCCTGCACGCCGAACTGGACGCGGTGCTTGCCGACGGACGACCGCCGACGGCTGATGATGTGCCGAAGCTCAACTACACGCGTGCGGTCGTCGACGAGTCGATGCGGCTCTATCCGCCCGCGTGGATGATGGTGCGCCACGCGCGCGATGGCGCGCGGCTCGCGGATCACGACATCGAGGCGGGGACGACGATCCTGCTGAGTCCGTTCATCGTCCACCGCGATCCCGACTGGTGGCGTGATGCGACGACCTTCGATCCGACTCGGTGGTTGACCGGACCGGCCGGCGAATACCAAGCGACGCCGCAGACCCGCAACGCCTACTTCCCGTTCGGTGGCGGTCCGCGGATGTGTATCGGGAACTCGTTCGCGCTGATGGAAATCGCGCTCGTGCTGGCCCAGACGTCACGGCATTGGGAGATGACCCCGAAGCCAGGTCACCGCGTCGGCATGACGCCGCGGGTGACGCTGCGGCCGCGCGGCGGCATGCCGATGGTCGTTCACGCCCGCTGATGCGGCCGCGCGGCGGCGTGCCGATGGTCGTTCACGCCCGCTGATACGGACGGGCGGCCCGCAGCGCGGACCGCCCGTCGTTCGTAGCGACTCGGAACTCAGCGAACGCCGGCGAGTTCCCCGGTCGGCGCGGATTGCGCCGGTAGCTCGGGCATCAACGTCGCCCGACGCTTCGCGTGCCACCGGGCGAACGGTCGCGGCGCCCACCAGTTCCACTTGCCGAGCAGCGTCATCGTGGCCGGAACCAGGATGCACCGGACGAGCGTCGCGTCGATCGCGATCGCCGCCGCGAGCCCCAGGCCGATCTGCTGCGTGTTGTACGTCCGGCCGACCAGGAAGCACCCGAAGACGACCACCATCAGCAATGCCGCCGAGGTGATGACCCGGCCTGTGCGTTGCAGGGCACGGCGGACCGCGACATCGGTCGGCTCGCCCGCGTCGACGTACTCCTTGACCCGCGACAGCAGGAACACCTCATAGTCCATCGACAGCCCGAACGCGAAGGCCAGCACGCCGACGACCACGAACGGATCCAGGCTGCCCGTGGTCAGCGTGTGCAGGAAACCGGCGCCGACGCCGTGCTGGAATACCAGGTTCATGACGCCGGCCGCCGCACCGAGCGACAGCGTGTTCATGACGATCGCCTTGATCGGCACGATGAACGAGCCGGTCATCAGGAACAGCAACACGAACATGGCGGCCACGGTCACGGCGATCGCCCACGGTAGGCGGCTGTCGATCAACCCGACCATGTCGTCGAGCACCGCGGCATCGCCGGTCACCCACGATGTCACGCCGGCCGGACGGTCGGCGCGTACCTCATGCACGAGGTTGCGCGCGGTAGTGCTTTCTGGATCACCGGCGACGTAGATGTCCACCGTCGCGAGGTCGGGCGCGACCTGGTCGGCCGGTGGGACGGCGACGACGCCGGGCGCGTGCGACCAGCGCTGCGCCCAGGCATCGAGCGTTGCCGCGTCGGTGCGCGCCACCACGGTCATCGCCGGATCGCTTGGCCGGCCGTACTGGCTGGACAGGTCGTTCGCGACCTGGACCGACGACATCGACTTCGGGAAACCGGACAACGGGTTGAGCCGCGGTGTGGTGCCGAGCAGCGGCAGACCGATCGCGAGTAGCACCGCCGCGGCGGCGATCGCTGTCACCAGTGGACGGCGCTGCACCACCCGCGCCAACCCGGCAAAGAAGCCACGGTCGGCGGCATCGCCGGCGTGCTTCGACGGACCTCGCTCGTCCAAGCGGGCGAGCGCCCGCTTGGACGGGCGGATCCGTTTGCGCGCAAAGCCGAGCATCGCGGCGGTGCCGGTCAGGGCGACGAGCATCGCGACGGCCGCGATCGACACGCCGGCCACGCCCAGCGCGGTCATCGACGTGACGCCGAACACCACCAGGCCGCAGAGGGATCCGGCCACGGTCAATGCGGAGAACAGGATGGTACGGCCGGCGGTGGCCCAGGCCCGACCGACGGCGTCCTCGGGGGAGTAGCCGTGCGCCAACTCTTCGCGGTAGCGGGCGACAAGGAGCAGGCCGTAGTCGATCGACAGGCCGAGACCGAGCAGCGTGACGACGATCGTCGCGTTCTGGTCGATGTTGGTGATGTGTTCGATGCCGAGCAGCGCGGCCATGCCGGCGAAGACCGACAGGATGGCGGCGAAAACCGGGATGCCGGCCGCGATGATGCCACCGAAGACGAAGACGAGCACCACGAGCGTGAGCGGCAGCGACAGGCCCTCGGCCAGCGAGAGGTCGTGGTCGACCTGATCGTTGACCTGATTGTTCATGATCGGCCCGCCACCCAGGAGCAGGCGCGCGTCCGGCGCCCGGGCGCGCAGCGTGCTGCCGAGCACGTCGAGTTGTTTCGAGACGGCGTCGACCGCGGTGTCCTGCGGACCGTCCGCCAGCTCGTCGAGCGTCACGGTCACGAGTAGGCCGTGCCCGTCTCGGGCGAGGAGTTGATGCGCTTGCGCCGCCGGCACCCCGGTGTCGTACGGCGTCGCGACCGACCGTACGCCGGGGATGTGCGCGAGCGTCGTCGCACTGGCCACGACCGAGTTGCGGGTCTCGGCGCTGCCCGGGTCGATTCCGGTCACTTCACCGGCGATCGTGGGACCGACCTTGCTTTCCTTGTCGAGCACGTTCGAGGCCTGGATGGATTCCAACGAGTTCGCGCCCGGCTGATCGGAGAGCCCGTCGGACACCGGTCCGCTGGCCAGGAAGCCGCCCGCCGCGACCGCGAGCCAGACGACGAGCAAGAGCCATCGGTGCCGAAAGCACGCTCGCCCGACCGCCGCGATCGCGCTGCGAGGCGCGGCCGCGGCGCGCGATGCGGCCGGCGCGCGGGTGGCCGACGTATCCGTTGCCATGAGGAGAATCCCTTCTCGATTTCTTGACTGGCAACAGATTCGCGCAGCGACCGACCACAAACGATCCGGAACTCCCCCGAACTTTGGCTGGGGAACTCCCCCTAAGTCAGGGTAGGGACAGCCCTACGTCGGACTCATCGCCGCTGCTCATGGCACACGACGACGGGCGACCACTCGGGAAAGGATGGCCGCCCGTCGTGTCG
>Ga0193726_1001760_pt1 | contig 16028 bp, 33 predicted proteins | sample H2c1metaG_FD_144928 | JGI IMG/M metagenome (GOLD analysis project Ga0193726, IMG submission 144928) | Soil microbial communities from a riparian zone of the East river system, Colorado, United States - H2c1 | ecosystem: Environmental > Terrestrial > Soil > Riparian zone | place: USA: East River... | reverse complement strand
CCGAGCCCCAGCCATCGCCCGAGCCCAAGCCATCGCCCGAGCCCTCGCCCCAGCCCGAGCCCGAGCCCTCGTTTATTGCTTCCATACAGGAACATGCTCAATTGATATTTTTGCTTTCGGCGTCACATCTAGAATTTCAATTGCTTCCAAGAGCTGAATACGATCTACGCTGACTGGAAATTTACATTCATTTGGACAGGAAACTCCGTCGACCGCAAGTTGCGATAGTGACGCGGCTCCTTTCCAATACCATAGGCGGCGAACATTTAATAAAGAAACTTCACGACCTTCTTTTTTTTCTAAAAATCCAGCAAAAACACCCGCTGAATAAGTTCTCACAATTACATACTTCATGTCTTTTTTTATAGTCACTGGTTCTCCTTTATTTTCGAGGTGGCTGGACATTTAGAAAAGAATGGTATCTTCTAGTGTTTTGATGTCTTTTAATTCGTTGGCTTTTGCCACTTTCCCTTTGTTGGGTCCTTCTTTTTTAATCTCGTATTCTCTTGTCCCTACTTTGGCTCTGAAACTTTCGCCCACCCAGTTCAGGGGATCAACTTCAATGGCGCCTTCCCATGGTTGTCCAATCACTTTAAGAAAATGCGTGGAGATGCCAGACCCCGATTTCTCCGGCGGCATGAACGTCACGTTATGGAATATCCGCTGTCCGTTAAGTTCAGCATTATTTTTAATCTCACATTCCACATTAACCATAGGGTATCCTGCACTTGTTTTCTTTTCTTTAACATCAGTAATCTGGAAATCATAGGTTCCATCTGGAATCAATTGAAATCCTTCCGACGGGGGCGCGGCATTATGTGGAAATGACATTTATTTCTCCTTGGTCAGCTTTGATTTTAAGGTGTCAATGATCTTTTGGATTTCCGCGCTTGAAAGCTCTTCATAGGCTTCGACGTCATACTTTTTAAGCGCCTTTTTTTGGTCATCGTCGGAGATATTGAAGACCGTGACAAGATGTTTCGCTTCTGCGATCTGTTCGCTTGTGGCAAGAGTAATTTGTTCGCTTGGCTTATTAAAAATTTCAGTTCCGTAGAGTTTAGCGAAAGTATCATAGTCGGCGGGGTAAGAATTACCGAGGATAAATCCTTCGATCCGGCTCTTTCTAACCACAATGTCTCGACGTTTCCCGGTTTGTGTAAGCTCAATCCAAAGGTTAAGGTCATATTCGAGTTTATCCCATCCGTCAAAGGTTGTGGTGCCGGTTGGCTGTCCATTTTCCCATTTCGATTTAGAATGACAAACCAACGCAATCGTGCAATCTAAACGATCCATCCATAGTTGCAATTGGCGTGTCGGTTTTTGCGCTTCTTTCTTATCGGCTTGATAAGCGTTCCCAACGGTTTCTTCCGCGATAGCGGCGGTTAGATTATAGAGCTTGGAAAAGCTATCAATAATGATGGTTTGATAATCATGTTTTGTTGTCGCTAAGCGTTTAAGTTCTGCAATGACTGTTTTGAAGTCTTGGCTGCCCTCTTCCTTACCGAGATGGTCAGCGCCTACCGCTTGCATCTTTTTAATGTACTGGGGTTCAACGGCTCCCCCTTCACAATCAATGATGAGTGGTTTCGGAAAATCCAACATAAAGAACGTTTTTCCAACGCCACTTTTTCCGCTTAAAATGAACTTCGGTTTACCCCGTTTAATCAGTTCCGGTTTTTTGCCTGGCATAGGTCTCCTTTGCTTTCTTCCACTCTTTAGAATTCATTTCGTCTGTTCGAGAAATCACCCAAAGCAGTCGATCGCAGTCTTTGCAGATATCCACCGCTAAATCGCGGTCCAGCAGAAAGTACCGATGAATGGCGCGACACCCGCGTTTTTCGCAGTCAGTCATTCTCATTCCCTATATCTTCAAAATAATCTTCCCCGTCAACCCAACATTTTTTATCTTCGCAGTTGGCGTTATTGCAATGGGGATGAATGGCATGTCCACACGATGGGCAAGGTTCTTCTTTCCAGCGCTTCGCCTTGTCATAGGCGGCCTTCTGGGCTTCTAGTTCTTTCGCCCACTCAATATCCGCATCAATCAGGTCGTTGACTTCTTTGAGGTTGGCGGCGAAGTTATTCGGCATCACAGACTCCTTTTAAATAAGCCTCAAGGTCTGTATCGATAATCATTTCTTTAGCTTCTAGAATCTGATAACCTTTCAGGATTTTTTTAATTTTTTTAAGTTCCATCACCACATCCAGTAATTGTTTTGCTTTTTCCTTAGTCATCGGTCATACCTCCGGGTTCGTTCTTGTTCAAAGATTACATCCATCGCGTCATAGTCCATGGCCTGGTACTCCGAGTGAAACTCCTGGTAATGCTTTAAGAGTTCACCCTTGTTCATCCAGATTCCACAAGAGATGAACTGCTCTTCAGGGCACTGCATCTCATCGACTGCTGTGGCCTTCTTCCCCAAAACCAGGACATTCCCATTATCCATGTCAATCTCGCGGATGCTGGAATAAACGTCCGTTCCGATCTTGCGTTTCTTCCATTCCATATAATCGCCTAGCAGCGGGAACCATGTGCCAATTTCGTATTCCATGTTTTGATCTCTTTGGGTGAAGTTTGTTTTCATAGGTAAACTTTACCATTACTACTACAGGATGTCAAGAACTATTTTACCGTCTCAAATTTAATTTTTATAAGCCATTTACCGCAGAGTGGACACCGTTTTGGTGTCAAGGTCCGGCCTGTCCAAGTATAGCTGCATTTGGGGCATTGATGCTTTTTCATTTATGTCTCCTTGTTCGCATTTTAATACTTGTAGTTGTAATAGTCAATATGCTATAACCAAATTATGAAAATGAGATTAAAGCCACTGCGCGGGAAAGTCTATGATAGCGCCTGGGGGTTTATTCAGTTTATCGAACCGGTTCGTGGATCAAGAGGGTTATGCCGCGTGCTGATGAAAGAAAAAATAGAAGAGGTGGATGTCGACGGTATCCGGCTTCCCATCATCGACACGAAGGACTATGAAAAGATCGCGGATGAAAAGTATCATGGCGACTAAGCATATCCACCACTTCAAAGAAGTCACGATCTACGGCCAATGCTTAGACTGTGATAAAAATATTGTATTACACGTCGATAAAACCCAGGTTGAGCAGGTTATGGACCAAAGCGGATTGCCTAGGCCGATTCCGATTGACACCCCCGCGTCACAGATGTAACATTCCTGCAACATGATACCCGCTAATCTCCGAACTTCCCATTTCCTCACTGGCAGAGAAACCTTAGCGGGTATCGCTCTGTCCAGTGGGGTTCTATTTAAGGAGAAATTATGCTCGATGAAAAACTTCTGATGTGGCGATTACTTAAAAATGAAATAGACCAAATGCTTGAAGGGCACATTCCAGCCAACCATGAACTCATAGAATACTACAACCGACTTTCCAGGGAACTAAAAACAAAAAATGCCTAAACTCTCATTCATGAAGTGGTTCCCGGCAGACTGGATTAACGATACCCGTTGCTTGTCATTGGCTGCTAAAGGAGCCTGGATTGACATCTTAAACTTCATGTGGAATTCCCCGAATCGCGGCAAATGGGAAGGCTCTATTATGGAGCTTTCCAGACTCCTTGGATGCTTGCCGGATGAGACCAAGGAAATCTTGGTTGAACTTGGCAAAGTAGGGTCCGTAACGTTTCGTAACAATTCAGTAACACTAGAAAACAGGAGAATGATAAAACAAGAAACATATTATAAATCCAATGCAAATCGTCAAGCTAAGTTTCGCAGTAACGCTAATAGTAACGCTTCCGTAACAGACAAGACGTTAGACGTTAGACGTTCTCAAGACGTTAGACTTCTCAAGACTACAGCGGGGAGTCCCCCCTTGGACGCTTCGCTTTCGGAGTACGTCAACGTCTGGAAGGCGAAGCCGGAATCGGAACGCAAGGAACGTGCGGCTGAAGTGGCAGAGGGGCTTAAAAAATTCAAATTAGGGTATCGCGTTGAAGATGATTTATACAACCAAATCGTAAGATCGGAGGCTCATCATGGCAGTGGAACCGCACCCATTCATGGCAAGAGCATTTTTGAACAAGCTGCTGAACGAAAGCGAACGCAGGGACTTACTTCAGCAGGAAGACTTATTGCAACAGGAGAAGCCGGGCCGGTATTTTCTCGGTTTCGAGATTTGCCAAAGGTATCACCTCAAACCGGAATCGTTGAGGGAGGAGGAATTGCAGAGAATGAAAAGCCTGTATAGAATTTGGGAAATGAAATGGGCCGATGAGTTTGATAAGTTGCATGAAAAATACCCTGGTGATAAAGCTGAATTTAATGTAACAGGCGATGAATTGTTAAGTGATTTACGCAGTTGGGAATGGTACGCCGATCATAATTATGTTATGCCCTAATTCGATTTATCCACGGCTTCGGGTGGCAGGTTTGCAGGTGGTTGCGCATGGCCAGTTGGGACTTAGCGTAGAAGCGGTAACAGCGGGGGCAGAGGTAATTGTCTTCTTTTTTATTCATGGCGTCCCTCGGCTTTTAATTTCTTTGTGATTTCATAGAAGAGATGAACAAAATCAGCAATGTCTTTCATATTATTTGTTCCTCGCCACGCATTACCTGGATAACAATAATCCAATAAATTTCTGGTAGCTTTCAGCATTCTCTCTGCCGCTTCGTGCATGGGGCAGAAGACGATTTTGTAGGCCTGCTCTATGACTGGTTTTTCAAGCGGCGGTTTATTGAATATTACCCGGCACCCGCATTTCATGCCAGTTTCTCCGCGAGAGCGATGGCTTTTAATGCAAGGTTGATTTCGTATTCAACGGTTGGCGATGGTAAGGCCATCCCTACTTGCAAATCAGAGACAAGTTTTTTTAGACATTCCAGCAGCGCCTCATGGGCATTCACGCATTTCACGATGTGGGCGGCGTTGGCTTGTGCTGTGTCCCAATCATCACTGCATGGATTTAGAGTTCCGGCAATTCTATTTGTGTAAATCGGAACAGATTGAACCAATCCTTTTTGTATTTCGTGGACGATTTCAAATTCCTGAAACTCCCATGGCGTCGGTGTATGGGTCATAGGTTTTTCTCCTTGCCATAAATGGCTTCATAAAGTCTTGTGTAGCTTTTAAGCGATTCTTCATAGGCGATTTCAAGATTTTTGATATAGGCTTCATATACCTGAATCATTTCGGCTTGGATTTCTTCGAGGGAGCTCATGAGCGCAGTCCCCACTGATATTTTGAGAGAATCCCCAACAAGAACTGACAGGCTGAACAGATCATGAACAGGTCGCACTCGTCGCCGCAGGTGTCGCAGAATTTGATGGTCATGGCCGTTTTGCCTCCAAATAAATACGAATTATTTGATAAATCAAGAATATTACAGCGCCTATTTTAAAAAGTGTGCCAATGATTTCCATTATTTCCCCTCCATCAGGTCTAAGCGCCAGTCATTGAGTAAGCGCCATTTCCAGTATTGGTCCTGTTTGATGGCTGCGATAATGCGGTTGTGAATGCCTTCTTTGATGCGTTTGGGGTCGTTGCGCTTCATTTGTTCTCCTTAGCCGCTCGTGCGTTCAGCCGGTCCATGGTGTCGATGAGTTCTTTGTTGCTTAGGCTCTCGGTGTGTTTAGGGGTGACGCGCTCATTACGTCTTGCGAACAACGCGGCAATGATGATAAGGCCGATGATGAATCCTGCGACGATGGTTAGTGTGTTCATGGGGCTAGTTTACACGAACGTGTTTCTGATTTCAAGAGATATTTTTAAAATAATTATTGCTTTGTTTACCACGTTCGTGGTATACTTTTAGTATGGATGACAAAAAGATCATATGTGAGCAATGTTATAAAAACGCCCGGAAACAGGCTTTCTGGGCCCGATTCTGTTCAACCGCATGCAAAGACGCTTGGCACAACATTAAGCGCAGGAAGGCCAAGAAGCTTGCGCCTAGCGCGATTGTAGCGCCATGACACCAACTAATTTCAAGCCCACAGCGTTTAAAGGCGTAATCCTGACGTGTGTACACACTAATGGTAATCCGGCGAAGTAGTTTTCTATCGGAAATGGGTGAATTCCTCGAGGATAGTCCCTACGTGGGCTTGACAATTTGGAGTAAGTGGGTTATAACGCATTAAATCACAATGTTAACCAAGATCAGCGCAGAAGATAGAGGGCATGGCGGTGTTCGTGAAGGGTCTGGGCGTAAGCCGGACTGGTTCAAAGAAAAGTGCGCGGACCTAGCCTGTTCCCCGAAGTTCTTTACGTTCGCTGAAAAAGTCTTTAATGGTGAATTGGTAGAACCAAAAATCACCAAAGAAGGTCTTGGGATTTATATGGAAGCATCCGTTGGTGATAAAGTCTATTTGTGGGAGAAATTGGCGGCATATGGCTTTGGAAAACCTACCGAAATAGTGTCCGCTGTTTTATCTCGAACGCCTGAAGATTCTAAACGAAAAGCTGAGGAACTATGGGAAATCATCAAATCGTTAGAGGTTCATGCTAACGCTCGAACAGGAGTCCGAGGCGATCCGGTTAGCGTGGTCGGTGGGACGCCTCAAGTACAAGCTTGAGCCGAAGCAACGCGAAGTCTACGACCTCCTGCACCAAGCCAAAGAAGAAGAGCCTTTTGTTATTATCTGCCACCGCGGGTTTGGAAAGACGTATACGGGATGCGACTATTTACTTGAAAACACACGACGAGAGCGAGACTGCAACCAACTCATTATTTCATCCACGCTCAAAAAACTTAGGACCATCGTGAAACCGGCGTTTGACAGTTCGTTAGCCGATTGTCCTCAGGAGTACCAGCCCCGGTTTGACCGTCAAGATTCGCTCTATCACTTTCCGGCCACTAATGTTCGGACCCACCTTCTCGCAGCGGAGTCTGGCCACATCGAAAATGCGCGAGGCATTCACAATGTCAAAGACGTGCTGATTGATGAGGCTGGGTTCTTTGGCGATGAAGAGGATTCGTATCCGCTCGATCATGTGATTCAAAACATTCTTTTGCCGATGTTCATCCGCACGAAATCAAAACCACGCATCGTGATCATGACAACACCGCCGGAGATTCCCAACCATCCGATCAAGATGTACTATGAGCGCGCTAAAGCCAACGGGTGTGCGGTGGTGCGGGACATTTACAACTCTGACATTTCCGAGGAGAAGCGTTCTGAGATGAAGCGCCGGATGTTGCAGCAACCAGGCGGAGACATTGCTTGGGCGCGCGAGATGGAGTGTAAGTGGATCGTTGATAGTGCGCGGATGATTATTCCGGAGTGGCAGGCGAACTATGCAGTTCCGGTTGAGCGTGACAAATACTTTCAGTTCTACAACAAGTACAACGCGCTGGACACAGGCGTCAGGGATAATACCGTCAATCTTTATGCGTACTACGACTTTCTTAGAGCGGCCCTTGTCGTTGAAGATGAAACCGTTCTTCGCGGAGAGGAAGTGCGGACAGATACGCTCGCGGCTTGCATCAAGTCTACGGAAAAGGATCTGGGTTATGGAACGGTTTACAAGCGGATCGGAGATAATAATAATCTCATTATTCTGCAAGACTTGTCGGGAATACATGGGTTATCATTTTTACCAACGACCAAAGATGAGTTATTTGCAATGGTTAATGAAGTGCGATTGTGGGTCAATCAGGGACGCTTATATGTTCACCCACGGTGTACACACCTGCTTGGTTGTCTTGAAAATGCAATCTGGGATAAAAACAAGAAAGAATTCGCGCGTTCAGCCGTATTCGGTCACTTCGATGGGCTTGCGGCGCTGTGCTACCTCATCCGCAACATCGACACCGCCACAAACCCCATCCCCGCTCTTTTCGGGACTTCCCTTCAAACACATCACATCCCGAGTCAAAAGATCGAATCAGAGAATTATAAAACGGTTAGAAGTGTCTTGAGGTTGCCAGTCCCAAAACGAACTACGGATGACTGGAGAAAACGCTAATGGCAACCGTCAATAGCAATATCAGTCAATCACCCACCCAATCCGCGCCGGGTGTGATGGAATTTCCAATTGGTGATTCCAGTTTTTTACAGAAGATTAAGTATGATCCGTCCGCGTTTCAGTTGACGGTGACGATGAAGAACGGCGCGGAATACATTCACTTTCAGGTTTTTCCGGCAACCGTGGATGCGATGATGCAAGCGCCATCGAAAGGGAAGTTTTATGGACAGAACATTGTCGGAAAAAACCCTAGCGCGAAGGTCATCGACAAGAACGTGGGTAAACCGGTCCGGCCATTGGCTAAAGGCCCGGTACGTAAAGAATCTAAGAGGGGGACACATGGAAGGTAACGAAGTGGAACAGCTGCCAAAGATCACCGAAGCCAAAGACATCGCCGATGCGTTAGAGACGATCAAGAGTATTGAAATGATCGGGTATGCACTGGATGATCAAACGTTTAAGCTGAAGTTTGCGACTGGGATCTTTCGTTGCATGGATATCCTGCGTAAGATTCATGATGATCTTGTGTCACGTTTGCCGCCTGAAGTGATTCAGCGTGAACAAGCCAAAGCGAACCCAGCGGGCCGTGGTGCGACACCTGCTATTACGCCGGAGGTTGCATAGTGGGTAGGCCTAAGGGCAGCAAAAACAAAGCGGAAATTTCAGACTTAACCGATAAAGAGAAAGTTGACATTGTTTTTCCTCCGCAGCAAGTTCTCACTCCACTGAAAGAGCAACCGGATTTAGTTCTTACGGTTCGTCGTATCCAAGCCGGTTCTTTCGCTGGTCTTTGGGAGCTGTCTAAGGTTCTACCGGATGGAACAATGCAGGTTCTAACGGATGCAAATACAAAAGGGATTGTGGCAAACTTGGCCTACAACGAAATTGCGAAGTGTGGCACGTGATTTCCAATCAGATCAAAGTGCTTTTGCAGCAGATGCGGCTTAAAAATATGGAACCGTGGAAGATTTTGATTTGCAATGGTTTGCGTTGGTCGTTGCGTGAGGAGATGCGGTACAAGCAAGGCTATCGCATGACGGATGAGGGAGACTTTTTTGGTGGTGTTCAGGTGGTTATTGATGATTCTTGTGTAGAGCCATTGATTCTCGTTCGTCCGGAGAAGCGCAAGACCTTGTTGGCGGAGAACTATGAAAGCAACTGAATCGATTCCGTTGTTATCGTTGAGTGAAAAAGAGCAATCGACTATCTTATTCTTGCGTGAACTTTGTTGGCCGAAAGATTACGAGGTATTGATTGTTTGTCCGTTGGCGTTAGTGAAGCAGTGGCTTTATGGGTTAGACCCCAAGGTTGCGATTGTGGTGTCGTGCGACCCTGATTTTAAGAAGCTGTTTAAGTTTAAGCAGGACCAAAATTGGTTTGGAAAGTTTGTGGACAATTTAGTGCGGAGGCTACGTGGGATTAATTTCTGATTTAGGGCGGTGGATTGACCGTAAATTCCCGGACAAGATTCCGGCTGAGGAAGTGTACCGGAGCCTGACTGCGTATACGGGTGTTGCGACGCAAGTGATTTCGCTCGAAACGCAGTTGCGGTTATTGGCGCAGCGTATGACCAGTTACGAAACCGGCGCGCGTGCGTTCGATGATTCGCTGAAGATTCAAAAGGATAAACTAAATACTCTTGAGACGGTAATGAAGATGCGTCCGCAAACTCCTGTTACACTTAGTGGCAAGGAACCATGGAAACGATAACTTAAATGAGCCGTTATTTAGACACGCAAACGGCGCAATACCCCAAGACGCACGAGTACTTCGCCGCGCAGGAAGTCCATGAATGTGTCGGAAGGTTGATCGACCTTATCGACGGTTATTACATGGAAATGAACCGTACAGGACGTATCAACATCTACCGCAATTCCTACTTCAAATATTTCCAAGGATTCATTCTTAAGGGCGCGGTGTACCAATCGGGCCAGGAAGGAGAGCTATCAAACACGTTCATCAACCACTACGGAAATTTAGTCACGCACACGGTGAACATGATTTGCCAGCAAAAGATTGCTTATGAACCCCAAGCGACGGTCAACGATTCTAAAGCACAGGATCAAATTAAGCAGGCGAAGGGAATTCTCTTTGTTGCGACCAACGACGTCAAAACGGATCTTGGGGGGAAACTTCGTCTCAGCGTGGAAATGTCCAACGTGTTCGGCGAGTCTTACGTGTCCGCACTGTGGAATCCCGAAATGGGACGGACAATAGCGGCGGATTACGATGAAGTTAACGGCGAGATCGACATCAAGGAGGGCGACAACGAAATTGAAGTGTGGACGCCTTTCGACATTATTGTAGACACGAATCTGGCCGCAGCGACACGGAAACAATGGTTAGTGGTTCGCAAGTTTGAGAACAAGTTTGATTTAGCGGCCAGATATCCGAAATGGCAAGACGAGATTGTTGCGCTGAGTAGCGGTGCGAATCTGGGCGATACGCAGTTGACGTATTCCATCTCTGAAGAGAACGATTTAATTCCCGCCTACTATTTCTTTCATATGAAAACTTCTGCAATGAAAACTGGAAGATTGACGATCTTTGTCGATGATCACATTATCTTATCTGACGGAGAAAATCCGTATCGAAATAAAGATATTCCGGTGTTTCGTATGGCATCGCGCGAGATCTGGGGGTCGCCTTACGGATATTCGCGGGCCTTTGATGCGCTTCCGATGCAAGAAATGATTGACCGGCTGACCTCTTCTGTTCTGACGAATGAATTAACGTTTGGGATACAAAACGTGTTGCTTGCGAAAGGATCGTCTGTTTCGTGGGAAAACACGTATGGCGGGTTGAACGTGATCGAATGGGATTCTTCCTTAGGCGAAGCCGGGAAACCTAGTGCCTTGCAACTCACTTCAAGTCCGCCTGAAATTTTTAGTTTCATTGATAAGACCATCCAGAACATGGGCACAATTATGGGCATTAACGAAGTGGTGCGCGGCAACCCCGATTTGGTCTTGAAAGGCCAAGTCTCCGGCGCGGCCCTTGCGTTGATGTCCTCTAATTCCATTTCGTTTAATTCCGATACGCAACAGGCCTATGTGCGGGTGTGCGAACAAGTAGCGACACAGATGATTTTTAATTTGCAGGACTTTGGATTCCCTGATCTTGGCAAAGGCAAGAGTACGACGCGGCAAGGCATGAGCATGAATGCCACCAAGAAGTATTATCAGAAGCCGTATGGCAAGCAGGACATTGACAAGATAGAGCGGATTGTAGTTAAGTACGGCAATCCGCTTGCACAGACGATCTCTGGGAGGATGCAAATCGCGGAGTGGTACAAGGACATGGGTCTCATTAAAACTCCCGGAGATATGGAACAGGTATTAGAAACAGGATCACTTGAGCCCGCGACGGAAGCGATTGAATCGGAGATGCACCTCATTAAAGAAGAAAATGAGGCATTGCTTCGCGGCGAAAACGTTCCGGTATTATGGGCGGACGTTCACGCTTTACACTTTCCCGAGCATCTTGCGAAAATTGCCAATCTGGACGCCAGAAACAATCCTCAAATCCTGCAAGCGTTCAAAAACCATTTAGATCAACATCAGAAGTTCATGACGCCGCCACCAGGTCCGGCGATAGCGCCGCCAGCCCCGCAATCTGGACAACCACAACAGAAACCACCGCAGCAAAATAAACCGCAACTACCCGCAGCGAATGTACCGCCGCCAGCGCCACAGGCGGTCCCTTCATGAAAAGGATCTCTATGAGAACATGGTTATGTGTCGCAGGATTTCTATTTATGGCGGGTGTTGCACATGCCAATGACACGGTGACGAATTCCAGCAACAAACTTATTGTGGCTTGCGATTCGTCGACGCTTGTCGCGGCAACTAATGGCGTATCGAAGGTTGTTTCGATATTTTCCGGAAAAAGGATTTACATTTGCGGGTATTCTTTAACGGCTTCCGCAGGCGGTGCGTTTCAGATTTACTATGGAATTGCCGGGACGACGTGCAATCCCGCGACGACTTTAACGGGAAATATCCCGTCTATTTCTTCTTCAGCCGTTGTAATGGGTGGCGGGCTAGGCACTATTTTCCAGCCTTCCCCGGCGGGATTTGAGATGTGTATTAACAATGAGACGAATCAGATATTGAGCGGATTTATCAACTGGACGCAACTCTAAACTAAAGGAGAAATGATATGGCCGAAAAAGTTGACGTTTTAGGAGAAGTCTCGACGTTGTTGTCTAGATTGCAGGGTGGAACTCCTGTGGCTAATTTAATGAATGAAATTACGCGGGTGCTAGGGTTAGTGAATGGCTACAAATCGCCGGATTCCGCTGTGATGCCAGTTAAACTAATAGGAGCTAAATAAATGAAAAAGTATTGGGTGGGCGTTGTTGCTGTCTTGTCTTTATGTTATGGGTACAAAGTCTACGCGGATGGCAATTATGCCCCGGCTCCGGGCCCGATTATAGCGGCGACGGGTCAGAACTATTCGTATCCGGCGGCCCAGGCTCCGGCTCCTGGAGGTGTATTGATTCAGAATGGTCCTACTGGGACATTGTTTAACTGGTCAAATGCGGTTGTTGGGACTACGACCAGTTTGACGGTGATGCAGTTGCCCGCGTTGCCTATTCTGACGTTAGCGCAGATTAATGCGTTAACGCCAGCGACAACGGGACAAATTGCGTTCTGTTCGAATTGCACGACCAGTTCGATCTGTGTGTCTAGCGGCACTGCGGCTGTAGGTTCTTTTGTAGCGGTCAGTTCTGCTACTGGAACGAATAAGATTTGTTTCTAAATCTTTAGGGAGGGGGACTTATGGCAGAGACAGGAACACCAGCAGTACCCGTTGCGGCACCGGATGCATCCGCAGCAGGAACACCGGGAATCCCGGAGAAGGTAGAAGATGGGGCAATTCCAGGTAAAGCAGCGGTAAAAGAGCGGGTTTTTCTCATTGACGGTAAAGAATGGCCGGAATCGAAGTTAGCGCAGCGGATACAGAAGGCTGAAGGGCTGGAGAAGCGGGTAGCGGACGCGGACAAGTACGAGAAGGCGTTTAATTCGTTTGTGGAACGCACGCAAGACCCGACGAAGTTTATCGAATTACTGAATACGCCGGATTTTCAGTATGACGAAGACAAACAAGCCGGGCTTGTGAAGGCAATGCTTGGCTCTAAGAAGCCGAAGCTGATCGCGGCTGTTAAAGAGTGGCTATATGAGAACGAAGTAGAACCAGCGTCGATGACGCCGGAACAGCGTCGGTTGCGTGAGTTAGAGAACGAAAACAAGCAGTTTAAAACGCAAAGAGAGCAACAAGAAACCGAGCAAAAGACGGCGGCGCAGCAAGCCGAAACGCAGCGGATCTGGAATGATTACCGGGTCAAAATTGGCGCTGGAATTAAAGAAGCGGGTTTACCGCAGACTGAAGGCATGGTTGTGCGCATTGCGCGTAAAGCGATGCTTCAGCGCAGGGCGGGACAACCAGCGGACATCGTATCGGCTACGAAAGCGGTAAAAGAAGAATTGCAAGCGGAATATATGCAGAATTTCGATCAGGCGTCTGATGATCAAATTCTGGCATTATTGCCGGAAAATGTGCTTAAGAAGATCAATGCGGCGTTTCTTAAGCGCATTAAGAAGCAGGAACAAGAACCGATTGAAGATACGGCGGGACGTCCTGTGAAGAAAGTTAAATCTAGGGACGAAAAGAAGAACAAAGATTTCTGGAAGAACATTGGGCGCGGGATTCCCGTTAGCTGATGTTTCCATGGCGACTATCTTGCAAGGTCTATATATCGCCATTGACTGATGACCAAAGAACGGGGCCTACGATGTGTGTACATCCCCAAACAAGGAGAACCACTATGCTAATAACTTAAAGGAGATTTTCGATGGCACAGCCAGCGATGGAAACTACTAGTACGTTAAACGGCCTCTACAAAGAGGTCTATGCCGACAAGATCAAAGATTTAATCCCTGAATCCGCTGTTCTTCTCAATGGAATTTCATTCGTATCAAAAGAACAACGTGAAGGAAATAAATACCATCAGCCCGTCCTATTAGCCTATCCCACCGGGGCCACCTGGGGCGTAGGTGTTGTGGCCTTGGCAAATCCTATTGCTTCTCAGATGGGTGATGCGCAGGTGCAGGGGTCGGCCATTACACATCGCGATCTCTTGGCCTATGACGCGGCAGCTAAAGCGGCCAAAGGTGGAACGCAATCGTTCGCTGAAGCGACTGGCCTGATTGTAAAGAACCTGTTCAAAGCCGAATCGAAGTTCCTTGAACTTGACTTGTTGTATGGCGGTGGCAGTTCACCGACGGCTGGGAACAGCCTTGCGCAACAGACCACGAATACGACTGGAACTCCAAGCTCAACTCAGACCGTTGTGACCATTTCGTACAACACCTGGGCAGCCGCGATCTTCTCGGGTATGGAAAACGCGCTCATTCAGTTCTACAACGCGGGCGTACTTCTAGGGTCTGGGGCCGGATTCACGATTGTTTCGTTGAACGTGGTTCCTGCTTCTGCTACGGTGGGCGGGACATTGACTGTTTCTGGGTCTACTGCCGATACGACGCTTCTGCAAGCGCAGTCGGCAACGACTCTAGACATTTATTGGAACACACAATTCGGAAATGCCATGGTGGGTCTTCGGCAAATCCTGAATAACACGACTGGCGCTCTTTTCAACATCAATGCAACGACCTTCTCGTTGTGGGGATCGAACATTTTTGATTGCGCGAGCAGTCAATTAACGTTCGGAAAGATTCAAAACGCGGTGGCGTTGGGCGTGAATCGTGGGTTGGAAGGCAAAGTCAAAGTGATGGTCAGTCCGAATACGTTCGCGAACTTGGTAGACGAACAAGCCGGGGCGCGACGGTATGACTCGGATTACAGTTCTGATAAGGCGGAGAACGGATTCAAGAAACTCGAATTCTTCTCGTCTAACGGAGTCATCGAGATTGTTCCGCATATCTTCATGCATCAGGGTGAAGCGATGATTATCCCGATTGAAGAGACGATCCGGCTTGGGCCTGTAGATGGCGTAACCAGTACATTGCCGGGTATGCCTGGCGAGTTCTTTGTTCAGTCACAGACGTATGCAGCGTATGAACTCCGGGCTTATGCGAATGAAGCGATCTTCTTAGAAGCTCCTGCGCATGGGATCTTCATTAAGAACATCACGAACAGCTAGATTGGTGCAGTAGTGCCTTGCTAGGGCCCCTGGACGGCATTCCAGGGGTCCAGTGGAAGGCACTCAACTTAAAGGAGAATTTATGGCGAACAATGTGACGATTTCTGTTTCCAGTAGTGATAATGCATCGACCGGTCTGTTACCGGTTCCTCTTGACCCGGTTTACCCACGATCTCCTAATCTGGGTGGCCAATCGGTATATTTGCGTAAGTTAAGCACCTTTTTCCAGAAGTTGGGACTAGGGGTATACAACTCTCAAACGATCATTACAACTGGCCAAACCAGGGCTTCAGGGACCATCACGCTTTCTTCTTTTGCGGCGGCTGATACGGTGACGATTAACGGGACTGTTCTGACGGCGTCAGCGACGCCAACGACTTCAGCGCAATTCTTGTCGACGGGCGGCGACACGGTGGTAGCGGCAGCTCTGGCCCTTTGCATCAATAACAATGCGACATTAGATGGGCAAGTGATCGCCATTTCTGCTGGGGCTATCGTTACGGTGTCTTGCGTTATAGCTGGTTTGATCGGGAATCTTTGTTCTCTTGCGATTTCCGCGCATGGGTCTGTATCTGGGGCTGTAATGACAGGGGGAGTTGACGGATTGTCCGGGGTTATTTCACATGGCTTGAGCAGTTAATGTCAGTTCCCGTCAACTTTAACGGGACAACGTTTAATATCCCGCAATACAACGATACGGGGTGGGCTCAGAATTCCGGCAATCTGACGCTTTACCTTGTGGCGTTAGCGTCCGGGTTGTCTGGGTGGAACTCTGATATTACGATCCTTCCAGCTGGGGCCGGACTCATTCTGACCGATGCATCAGATGGGCATACCTATAGGATTCTCATGAATAACGGACAGGTTTCCAGACAGTTGGTTTCATGAAGAAAATACTGCTTATTCTTGGGTTGTTTGGTTCATT
>Ga0193726_1001759_pt1 | contig 16030 bp, 14 predicted proteins | sample H2c1metaG_FD_144928 | JGI IMG/M metagenome (GOLD analysis project Ga0193726, IMG submission 144928) | Soil microbial communities from a riparian zone of the East river system, Colorado, United States - H2c1 | ecosystem: Environmental > Terrestrial > Soil > Riparian zone | place: USA: East River... | reverse complement strand
CCGCCGCCATAGGGCGGACGCGGGCCACGCGGACGGAAGCCGCCGCCGTCGCGGCCACCACCGCCGCCGCCGCCGCCGAAGCCACCGCCGCCGCCACCACCGGGCTGACGTTCGACGGCTTCACGAACCGCGATCGATCGACCATCGAGCAATGCGCCGTTCATGGCCTGCATGGCAGCGGCGCCTTGATCATCTGTTTCCATCTCGAGGAAGGCGAAGCCGCGGCTGCGGCCGGTCTCGCGATCCACGATCACTTTCGAAGAACTGACGGTGCCGAACTGAGAGAAGGCTTCTTGCAAACGCTCAGACGTGACCGAATAGGGCAGATTGCCCACAAACAATTTGCGACTCATTCAAGGCTCGGGGCTGGAGGAAGGAGAGAGCGGAGTCCGGCGCGCGCTTGCTGGACGACTGGGTCCAAGCGTTTCATCGACATTTGACAGATGACCAAGAAGCTCACGGAAAGACGTTGACCGGTATCGCGCTCCGCGACTGTGCCGAGACTCGTGATGATGCTCGTCGGCTAATGTCGCAATGCAGCACTTATGCGCTGATTCACGTCTTGAGTCCACCGCTCCGGCGAGGGATTGAGATCGCCCAAGCCTGGTCACACAATCGCCACGTAAATTGGAGGAGCGCCATGATCGTCGACCATCGTACCTATGAGCTGCAGCCCGGACGGCTGCGCGACTTTCTCGCGCTCTACGAAAAGGAAGGGCTGCCGGTGCAGAAAAAGCATCTCGGCAATCTAGTCGGCTTTTTCACCACTGAGGTCGGCAACGTGAATGAGATCGTGCATATCTGGGGCTACGAAGATCTCGCCGATCGCACCAAGCGTCGCGCTGCGATGGCTGCCGACCCGGCATGGCAGGCTTACTTGCAGAAGAGCCGGGAATTCATGAAGCACATGAACAACAAGATATTGGTGCCGACGTCGTTCTCACCCACGAAGTAAGGTAAAATCATGACGACATCGCACACGCGCCGCAGTGGCGCACAGGTCCTGATCGACCAGCTGCGCATTCACGGCACCGACACGATCTTCGGCGTGCCCGGCGAGAGCTACCTCGCGGCACTCGACGCGCTTTACGCCCAGCGCAACTCGATCCGCTACGTCATCTGCCGCCAGGAGGGCGGCGCCGCCAACATGGCGGAGGCTTACGGCAAGCTCACCGGCAAACCCGGGATCTGCTTCGTCACCCGGGGGCCCGGGGCGACCAACGCCAGTATCGGCTTGCATACCGGCTTCCAGGATTCGACGCCCATGATCCTGCTTGTCGGACAGGTCGCGCGCGAGGCCACCGATCGCGAGGCGTTCCAGGAAATCGACTATCGCCGCATGTTCGGCCAGATGGCCAAGTGGGTGGCCCAGATCGAGGACGCGCGCCGCATCCCCGAACTGGTGAGCCAGGCATTTCACACGGCGCTGAACGGCCGGCCTGGTCCCGTCGTGCTGGCGCTGCCCGAGGACATGCTGACCGACGAGGTCGAGGTGGCCGATGCCGGCCCCTACAAGATCGCCCGCGGCGCGCCGGCGCCGGGAGACATGGCCAAGCTGCGCGAATTGCTCGAGCAGGCGCAGCGACCGATGGTGATCGTGGGCGGCGGCGGCTGGAGTGCCGAGGCCTGCGCCGACATGCGCGCCTTCGTCGAGGCCAACGACCTGCCGGTCTGCGCCTCGTTCCGCAACCAGGACCTGTTCGACAACCGCCATCCCAACTATGCCGGCGACCTGGGTGTCGGCGTCGGGCCGGCGCTGGGCAAGCGCCTCAAGGCCTGCGACCTCATCGTCGCCGTCGGCCCACGCCTCGGCGAGGCGACGACGGGCGGCTACACGCTGTTCGACCTGCCGGTGCCCAAGCAGAAGCTGGTGCATGTCCATGCCGGCGCCGAGGAACTGGGCCGCGTCTATCAGGCGACGCTTCCCATCAACAGCGGCATGGCGAACTTCGCCGCCGCCGCCAGGGCGATGAAGCCGGTCGACGGCAAGCGCTGGAAGGCGGGCGTGGCCGAGGCCCATGCCGAGTATCTCGACAACATCAAGCCCGGGCCGCTGCCCGGCGCGGTGAACATGGGCGAGGTCATCGCCTGGTTGAACAAGCGCCTGCCCGACGACGCCATCGTCACCAACGGCGCCGGCAACTATGCCGCCTTCCTGCACCGCTTCTTCCAGTATCGCGGCTTCAAGACCCAGCTCGCGCCGACCAGCGGCGCGATGGGCTACGGCGTGCCGGCGGCGGTCGCCGCCAAGATCGCCCAGCCCAATCGCATGGTGGTGTCGCTCGCCGGCGACGGCTGCTTCCTGATGAACGGCCAGGAGTTCGCCACCGCGGTCCAGCACGGCGCCAACGTGGTGATCGCGGTCATCGACAACGGCATGTACGGCACCATCCGCATGCACCAGGAGCGTGAGTATCCGACGCGTGCGTACGGCACCGAGCTCAAGAACCCCGACTTCGCGGCCTACGCCCGCGCCTTCGGCGGCCATGGCGAGACGGTCGAGAAAACGGAGGACTTCGCGGCCGCCTTCGAGCGCGCGCTCGCGGTGGGCAAGCCCGCGATCATCCATGTGAAGACCGACCCCGAGGCCCTGACCTCGCGCATCACCTTGAGCAAGCTGCGCGAGCAGGCGCTGGCGAAAGGGCACTGAGATCGCTTCAATGGAGCGCGGACCTCCAGGTCCGCGCTCCAGAGGAGCACTTGCGCGGGACGGCGTTCACCCCTATAGAAGCGCCCGTGGAGATTTGAGCCGACCGGCTTGCGACCACGTTAAAAATCGCTAAAAGGTCGGAGGTGCTCGCAAAAGCCCCCGGCCTTCCAGGTCGGGGGCTTTTTCGTTGCGCGTCTTTCGCGGCGCGGGCGTGAGGAGAGGGCAATGGACGGATCGATCCCAGCTAAGAAGGCGCGTGCCGATCAATCGACGTGGCGGCCGCAGACGCGCGCCGTGCGCGGTGGCCAGTTGCGCAGCAACTTCGACGAGACGTCGGAGGCGCTGTTCCTGACGTCGGGCTATGCCTACCAGAGCGCGGAAGAGGCCGAGGCCACCTTCAAGGGCGAAAGCGGCCACTACCAATATTCGCGCTTCGGCAATCCCACGGTCAGCATGTTCGAGAACCGGCTGGCCGCGCTCGAAGGCGCCGAGGCCTGTCGGGCCACCTCGACCGGGATGTCGGCGGTGTTCTTCTCCCTGCTCGCGCTGCTCAAGGCCGGCGACCGCATCGTCGCGGCTCGCCAGCTCTTCGGCTCGTGCCACTACATCGTGGCCGACCTGCTGCCCAAGTACGGCATCGAGGGCGAGTTCGTCGACGGCGGCGACCTCAAGGCGTGGGAGAAGGCGCTGTCCCGGCCGGCGCAGGCCGTGCTGTTCGAATCGCCGTCCAATCCGATGCTCGACATCGTCGACATCAAGGCGGTGTGCGACATGGCGCACAAGGCCGGCGCCAAGGTCGTGCTCGACAACGCCTTCGCCACGCCAATGCTGCAGCGGCCGCTCGAATGGGGCGCCGACATCGTCGTCCACTCGGCCACCAAGTACATCGACGGCCAGGGCCGCACGCTGGGCGGCGCGATCCTGGGTTCCAAGGAGTTCATCCTCGAGAAGCTGCAGCCCATCATCCGCAACACCGGACCGTCGCTCAGCCCGTTCAACGCCTGGGTGCTGGTCAAGGGCATGGAGACGCTGGGCCTGCGCATCGACCGTCACTGCGCCAATGCCGCGAAGGTGGCCGATGCGCTGGCGGCCCATCCCGCCATCGCGCGCGTGCTCTATCCCGGCCGCAGCGACCACCCGCAGCACAAGCTGGCGATGCAGCAGATGTCGGGGGCCGGCGGCGTCGTCACCTTCGACCTCAAGGCCGGCAAGTGGGCGGCCTTCGAGACGCTGAACCGGCTCAGGCTGATCGACATCTCCAACAATCTCGGCGATGCCAAGAGCCTGGTCACGCACCCCGCCACGACGACGCATATGCGCATCGGCGCCGAGGAGCGCGCCAAGCTCGGGATCAACGACGGGACCGTGCGCATCTCTGTCGGCCTCGAGGACGTCGAGGACATCATCGGCGATCTGGTGCAGGCGCTCGGTGGCTAGAAGCCCGGCGTCTAGAAGAGGCGGTTGACGCGGCGATGTCGCTGGCAAAGACCCTGTGGGACGCCAACGCCGATCTGGCGCAGCGCATCCTGGCCCACCGCTTCGTGCGCGGGCTGGGCGACGGCTCGCTCTCGATCGGCAGCTTCAAGGGCTACGTGGCGCAGGATGCCTACTTCCTCGAGGCCTTCGCGCGCTCCTACGCCTTTTGCCTGGCCTACAGCACGGCGCGCGAGGACATCCAGAGCTTCGCCGACCTGATCGGCGGCGTGCGCGAGGAACTCGAGCTGCACAAGAGCTACGCCCAGCGCTGGCAGGTCGAGATCGGCGGTGCGCCGCCGCTCGCCGCGACCACCGCCTATACGGGCTTCCTGCTCGAGACCGCCAAGCTCGGCGATCTCGGCGAGACCATCGCCGCCATGACGCCCTGCATGCGGCTCTACGCTTTCCTTGGCCGCTCGCTCGCCGCGCGTGAGGTGACGCCGCTCTACAACGAGTGGATCAGGACCTACGCCGATCCCAATTTCGAGGCGCTGGCGGTGCGGCTGGAGGCGCTGCTCGACCGCCACGCCACGGACAGCGCACCGGTGCGCGCCAACTATCGCCGCGCCATGGAACTCGAATACGGCTTCTTCGACGCCAACGTCTAAAGCGTCGCCAGCTTTTCCATCGAACGGTCGAGGGCGCCGTGCAGGTCGGCGGTGAGCCGGGTACCCATCGCAGCACGCACTTCCTGTTCGGCCGCCACCCACAGCGGCAGGGCACGCTTGAACAAGGCGCGGCCGTCCGGCGTGGCCACCAGCTCATGCCGGCGCCTGTCGCCCGAGGTGGCGCGTTCGACCAGGCCGCCTTGCAGCAGCGGACGCAGATTGCGCGTGAGGGTCGTGCGATCGGTCGCCAGCAGGTCGGACAATCGGCCGATCGAGATCGGCCCTTCGGCGGCGACGAAGCCCAGCAGGGAGAATTGCGAGATCTTCAGCCCGGTCGGCGCCAGATGCCGGCTGTAGATCTGCGTCACGCGCCGCGCGGCGCCGCGGATGCGAAAGCACGTGCATTCGGCAGGCGAGAGGCGGAGCGGGGGCGCAGGCGACATGACAGGAACATTACCGCCCGCGCTTGCGTCGGCAAGGGCTTAATGTGTATATGCACGTAAATATCGAATGGAGACGATGATGGCCGCCGAGGCAGGTTTTGGCGTGGTGCCGCTGGAGCAGGTGCGCACCATGGACGGGCTGACCCTGATCAAGGGCCTGATGGAGGGCCGTTTCCCGGCGCCGCCGATCTCCGAGGTGCTGGGCTTCGACATCGCGGAAGCGGAATCCGGCCGGGTGGTGTTCACCTACACGCCGGTGTTCGGCCATTACAATCCGCTCGGCACCGTCCATGGCGGCGTCGCCGCCACGCTGCTCGATTCGGTCATGGGCTGCTGCATCCACACGATGCTCAAGGCCGGCATCGGTTACACCACGGTAGAGATCAAGGTGAATTATGTGCGCGCCATGACCGACAAGACCGGCCCGGTCAGGGTCGAGGGCAAGGTGATCAGCGCCGGCTCGCGCATCGCCACGTCGGAGGGCAAGCTCTACGACGGGGCCGGCAAGCTGCTCGCGCACGGCACGACGACCTGCCTGATCTTCCCGATGTAGTTCTTCCTTATCTTTCTCCTCCCCCGTCATACGGGGGAGGGCAGGGAGGGGGGAAGCCACACCGACGGTCGTCGAAATGATCCGATCTGAAATCGAGAGGCGCCTCGACTGAGGCTCTCCCCCTCTGCCCCCTGCGGGGGCACCTCCCTCGTATGACGGGAGAGGGCTCGCGCTGGAAATGCGCTACGCTGCAGCATGCTGCAGGCCGGCGCGGAACAGAGGATCCTGCGACTGTCGATCGGCGTGACGGTCGTCGTCTCGCTGTTCGGCGTCGTGTTCGGCCTGCTGTCGGGTTCGCTGTCCATCGTGTTCGATGGCGTGTTTGCCGCCATCGATGCCGCGATGTCGGGCCTGGCGCTCTTCGTCTCGCGCCTGGTCAGCCGCGAGAGCGAGAACCGGCGCTTCCAGTTCGGCTACTGGCACATCGAGCCGATGGTGCTGGCCTTCAACGGCGGCACGCTGATGCTGCTCTGCTTCTATGCCTTCCTGAACGCGGTCGACAGTTTCCTCGCCGGCGGCCGCCAGCTCGATTTCGACTGGGCGATCGCCTATGCGGTCACGGTCTGCATCGTCTGCTTCGGGATGGGCTTCTACGAATTCCGGGCCAACCGGAAAATCGGCTCGGACTTCGTGCGCCTCGACGCGCAGAGCTGGCTGATGTCGGCGGCGGTCACTTCGGCGCTGCTGGTCGCCTTCGCCATCGCCTGGTCGCTCAAGGGCACGCCCTACGGCGACCTCACGCCCTACGCCGATCCGGTCGTGCTGGCCTTGCTGACGCTCTGCCTGGTGTTCGTGCCGATCCGCACCGTGCGCAAGGCGCTGCAGGAAATCCTGCTGATCACCCCACCCGAGCTCGATGCCCATGTCCGCAGCGTCATGGATGCCGTCGTCGCCCGCCACGGCTTCAAGACCTACACGAGCTATGTCGCCAAGGTCGGACGTGCCCAGTTCATCGAGATCCACCTTGCCGTTCCGGCCGGCATGCAGCTCGGCGACATCACCGCCGTCGACGCGATCCGTCGCGAGATCGCCGAGGCAATCGGCGGCGAGGGCCCGCAACGCTGGCTTACCATCGACTTCACCGCCGACCCGAGGTGGCTATAAAGATGAGGTCGCTTCGCTTCGCTCAGGATGACAAGGGCCCTAGAGGGCCCTTGTTGGATTTGACCTTTTCGCAGGAAGATCCCATGTCAGGGGGGCTTCGAGGAAACGTCGCGCGATGTACACAGCCACAACCCGTGCCATGCAGGTGACCGTCAGGCCGCAATATCTGCCTGACGAGTCCGATCCGGACAAATCCCAGTTCGTGTGGTCCTATCAGGTCCGCATCGAAAACAAGGGCGATATCGCGGTGCAGTTGCGCAGCCGTCATTGGAAGATCACCGATGCGCTCGGCCGCCAGCAGGACGTCAAGGGACCCGGCGTGGTCGGCAAGACGCCGATGCTGCGCCCCGGCGAGGTGTTCGAGTACACTTCCGGCACGTCGCTCTCCACGCCCTGGGGCTCCATGGGCGGCGCGTACCAGATGGTGAGCGAGTCCGGCGAGAACTTCGATATCGAGATTCCGACCTTTTCACTCGACACGCCTGCCGCCGAGCGCCGGCTCAATTGAGGGGAACGACATGAACAGGATGCTGAAGAAGGGCGAGATGGTCTCGCTCGCCACCGCCCCGGCGCGTCCCTCGCGCGAGGAAGCCGAAGCCGCGGTCCGCACGCTGCTGCGCTGGGCGGGCGACGATCCCGACCGCGAGGGGCTGGCCGGAACGCCCGATCGCGTCGTGCGCTCCTACGAGGAATTCTTCGCCGGCTACGACCAGGATCCGCGCGACATGCTGCAGCGGACCTTCGAGGAGGTCGAGGGCTACGACGAGGTCGTGGTGCTGCGCGACATCCGCCTCGAATCGCACTGCGAGCACCACATGGTGCCGATCATCGGCAAGGTGCATGTCGGTTACCTGCCCGACAAGCGCGTCGTCGGCATCAGCAAGCTGGCGCGCGTGGTCGATGCCTACGCCCACCGCCTGCAGATCCAGGAGAAGCTCACGGCACAGATCGCCAACACGTTGCAGGAAGTGCTGCAGCCGCGCGGCGTCGCCGTTGTCATCGAGGCGGCGCACCAGTGCATGACCACGCGCGGCGTGCACAAGTCCGACGTCACCATGGTGACCAGCCGCATGCTGGGCGCCTTCCGCGACAACGGCGAGACTCGCCGCGAATTCCTGACCATGATCGGTCGGACATCCATCTGAGTGGAACAAAGGGTATCATGGCAGGAGAGATCGTCGGTTCCGTCGAAATGCTGCGCCGTCTCGTGGCGTTCGACACCACTTCGCGCAATTCCAATCTGGCGTTGATCGAGTACGTTCAAGGTTATCTCAAGGGGCACGGCATCGAGTCGAAGCTGGTGCCGAGCGAGGACGGCAGCAAGGCCAACCTGTTCGCGACCGTCGGGCCCAACGTGAAGGATGGCGTGGTGCTGAGCGGCCATACCGACGTGGTGCCGGTCGACGGCCAGCCGTGGGACACCGATCCGTGGACGCTGACGCTCAAGGACGGCAAGTATCATGGCCGCGGCACCTGCGACATGAAGGCGTTCTACGCCATCGGGCTCGCGATGCTGCCCGAGTTCAAGAAGGCGCGGCTCAAGCGGCCGATCCATTTCGCGCTGTCCTACGACGAGGAGGTCGGCTGCATCGGCGCCCACGCGCTGGCCGCCCGCATGGCGAGCGAGGTGCCGCGCCCGCGCGCCATCATCATCGGCGAGCCGACCATGATGACGGTGGTGCACGCCCACAAGGGCGCCCAGATCTACATCACCAAGTTCACCGGCTTCGAGGCGCACTCCTCGATGACCCATCTCGGCGTCAGCGCCATCCATTTCGCCGGCGAGTTCATTCACTACCTCAATCAGGTGCAGGAAGAGCTCGAGGCCAAGGCGCCCAAGGACAGCGAGTTCATGCCGGCCGCCGCGACCTTCAATGTCGGCACCATCGTCGGCGGCACGGCCGGCAACATCCTGGCGCGCGAGTGCGAGGTGCTGTGGGGCTATCGCGAGCTGCCCGGCCAGCCGATCGACGGGATCGGCAAGCGCGCCATCGAATGGCTGGAAACCGGGCTGCTGCCCAGGATGAAGGCCAAGCACCCGGCGGCCACGATCGGCACGGTCCTGCGCTCGTCGACCCCGGCCTTTTCATCGGAAGGCAACGATGAGGCCAAGACGCTGGCCCGGGCCTGGTCGGGCTCGAACACGGCGGGCAGCGTGGTCTACGGCACCGAAGCCGGCATCTTCCGCAAGACGCTCGGCGTGCCGACCGTGGTGTGCGGGCCGGGCGACATCGCCCAGGCGCACCAGCCCAACGAGTACCTCCTGGCCTCGCAGATCGACGCCTGCGAGGCCTTCATGCGGCGCATGGTGGAGTGGGCCTGCCGGGATTGAGTCGCTGGGGGCGCGCGACTCCAGTCGCGCGTCTTCGTGACGATCAGTGAAGATCGCGCCACTGGAGTGGCGCGCCCCCAGTTTTATTTGAGCCGCACGTCCATCACGCGGATGAGGCCGTCGGGCATCGGCTTGAAATTCTCCAGCCGCACGGTGTGCGCGATCAGGTATTGCGGGTGGAAGAGGTAGATCATCCAGCCCTCGGCCAGGAATCGGGCGGTGATCTTCTCGTAGGCCGCCTTGCGGGTGGCGAGGTCGCTGGAGGCGCGGGCCTCGCGATGCCAGGCATCGATATCCTTGTCGCAGTAATGTCCCAGGTTCTGTGGCGCGCCGCAGGTCTGGTAGATGACCGAATTGCCGTCGGGATCGATGCGGCCGCTCCAGTTGTTCTCGTACAGTTGGAAATCGCCGTCCTCGGCCGACTTGAACGCCGTCGCCGCCTCGACGACGCGCAGCTTGAGGTCGAAGCCCGCCTCGGCGGTCATCGACTGCAGGACTTCGCCGACGGCCCGCTCCTCGGGGCTGTTGCCCAGCATGAAATCGATCGTCATCGGGCCGGTGACGCCCGCCTCCTTCATCAACGCCTTGGCCTTGGCGATATCGCGCTTGGGGATGGGGAAGGCCTGCTGATAATACGGACTCTGCGGATTGACCCATTGGTTGCCGGGCTGGAATTCGCCGTTGAACACGACCTGGTTCAAGGCCTCGCGGTCGATCGAGAGATCGAAGGCGCGGCGCACGCGGGCATCCTTGCCCAGCGGATTGTTCGACTTGGGCCCGTTGTCGACGTTGATCAGGAGGGCGAACCAGCCGAGCGATACGGCCTTGCTGAGCCTGAGCTTGGGATCGTCGCGCACCGTCTTGATGTCGGTCGCCAGCACGCGCTCCATCATGTCCAGCCCACCTGACCGGAGGTTGGCCAACCGCACCGTGCTGTCGATGATCGGCAGGTAGGTGATCTTGTCGATGAAGACGTGATCCTTGTTCCAGTAGTCGGCGAACTTCTCGACCACGATGCGGTCCTGCGGGATGCGTTCGGCGAACTTGTAGGGGCCGGCGCAGACCGGATGCAGCGCGAACTTGTCGCCGGCCGCCTCGGCTGCCTTGGGCGAGACCATCATGCCGGCACGGTCGGTGAGCTGCGCGAACAACGGCGAGAAGGGCTGCTTCAGGTTGAGCTTGATGGTGAGCGGATCGACAACCTCGACGGTATCGACGGCAGCAAGCTCGGGCCGGCGGAACGAGCCCTTCATGTTGAGGTGTCGCTCGAGGCTGTACTTGGCGGCTTCGGCATTGAACGGCTCGCCGTCGTGGAACTTCACGCCGGGGCGCAGCTTGATGATGACCGTCTTGCCGTCCTCGGACGTCTCGTGGCTGAGCGCGAGCTGCGGCACGATGTTCGCCTTCTCGTCGATGTCGAACAGCTTGTCGCACATCGCCGCAAAGACGATTCGCGTGGTGTAGAAGCGCGACAGGGTGGGATCGAGGCCGTCCGGATCGTCGCCCAGCCCGATGCGCAGATTGGTCTGCGCGAAGGCCGTGCTGGCCAGTGATGAAAATGCGAACGCCAAGACGGCTGTGCGAGCTGCCTGCCTCATGATGCCTCCATCAAACTCGGAATGACGGGGTGGGCTCTGCACAGCCCGTGCCACGAGGTTTTACGCCGCGGAGGCGTAGATCCGGTCGAGGTCGCCTTCGTCGTAGGCGTATTCGGTCGAGCAGAATTCGCACTTCACGACCACGCGACCCGAGCTGTCGCGCAGGTCGGAGAGTTCCTCGCGCTTCAGCGAGCGCAGCACGCGGTCGATGCGTTCGCGGCTGCAGCGGCAGCGGGCGCCGAATATCCGCCGCTCGAACACCCTCGGCTTTTCGGCGTGGAACAGCCGCAACAGGAGCTGGGCGCTCGCCAGCTTGGGGTCGAGCATCTCGGCGTCGGTCGCCGAGGCCATCAGGATCACCGCCTTGCGCCAGTCGTCCTCGCGCTGTTCGGCGTCGATATCGATGCGGCCGGCGTCGAACTCCGGCATCTGCTGGACCGTGAGCGCGGCCGCCCGCCAGTGGCCGGTGCCGTCCCGCTCCTCGCGCTTGGCCGCGATCTTGATGCCGGTCGGCAGCTGCTCGGACTGGCGGAAATAGGTGTGGGCGCAGTCGGTGAGCGTGGCGCCTTCGAGCGGCACCACGCCCTGGTAGCGCTGGGTGTGCTGGCCCTGGTCGACGGTGAAGGCGAGGCGGCCGTGGCCGAACAGGCGCGGCACGTAACCTTCAGGCGCCTCCGAAAGGCCGCCCAGCGCCACGGCGAGCTTCCACGAATCGAACTGCGCATAGCCGCGCAGCGCGCCGTCGGAGGTGAGGTCGGTAACCAGGAGCCGGATCGGTCCGTCGCCGCTGATCTGCAGGGTGAAGATGCCGTCGTATTTCAACGACGTCGCCAGCGCCGCGCAGAGCGTCATGGCCTCGGCGAGCGGCCGCGCCACGGCCAGCGGATAGCCGTGGCGCTCGATGATGGCGTCGAGCGCGGGGCCCAGACGCACCAGCCGGCCGCGCACCCCCAGCGCATCGAGCTGGAAGGGCAATGCGCGGTCCCAGTCGGTCGCTTTCGGGTCGGAAGTTGAGGGGACTTCCGACGAGCCGCTCACAAGGTCGTCCTCATGGGGCCGTCCTCATGAGAGGCACCAGGCGAGAATGCTCTTCTGCGCGTGCAGGCGGTTCTCCGCCTCGTCGAACACCACCGACTGCGGCCCGTCGATCACGTCGGCGGTCACTTCTTCGCCGCGATGCGCCGGCAGGCAGTGCATGAAGATGGCGTCGGACTTGGCCTGCTTCATCAGCCGCTGATCGACCTGGTAGCCGCGCAGCAGGTTGTGCCGGCGCGCGGCACTCGGGCTTTGCGGATCCTCGTCGCCCATCGACACCCAGGTATCGGTGACGACGCAATCGGCGCCGCGCACGATGGTCTCGGGATCGTGGCCGATGGTGATGCGGCCCTTCGACTTCGCCGCCCAGGCCAGCACGTCGGCCGGCGGCTTCAGCTCCGGCGGGCAGGCCACGCGCAGCTCGAAGTCGAACTGCACGGCGGCATGGATCCAGCTCGTCGCCATGTTGTTGCCGTCGCCCGACCAGGCGATGGCGCCGCCCTGGATGGGACCGCGATGCTCTTCGTAGGTCATCACGTCGGCCATCAGCTGGCAGGGATGCGTCTTGTCGGTGAGCCCGTTGATCACCGGCACGGTCGCGTACTTGGCCATCTCGAGGAGCTTCTCCTCGACGGTGGTGCGCATCATGATGATGTCGACGTAGCGCGACAGCACGCGCGCGGTGTCGGCGATGGTCTCGCCGCGCCCGAGCTGCGTGTCGGTGCGGCCCAGCATGATCGTCTGGCCGCCCAGCTCGCGCATGCCGACCTCGAACGACACGCGGGTGCGTGTCGACGGTTTCTCGAAGATCATGGCGAGCGTCTTGCCGGCGAGCGGCTTGTCGTGCCCGCCGTTGGAGCGCGCCTTCTTCATCGCCTTGCCGCGATCGAGGATCTGGCGAAGCGTTTTCGGATCGACCTGATCGAGGTCGAGGAAGTGCTTGGGTTCCGCCATGACGCTACTCGGCGGCCTTGTTGGCACCTTGAGCTGCCGACTCGAACGACTGTGCGGCCTTGCTCAGGATGTCGATGCCCTCGTCGAGCGCGGCCTTGTCGGCGATCAGCGCCGGGAAGACGCGGATCACGTTTTCGCCGGCCGGCGGCACCAGCAGCCCGAGAGACTGCAGGTGGTTGACCATGTCGCCCGCCGGCACCTCGCAGCGCAGACCCTGCAGGAATCCGGTGCCGCGCTGCTCGAGGTAGACCTTGGGATGCTTCTTCACCAGGCCTTCGAGCTGGCCCTTCAGGTACTCGCCGCGCACGCGCACGCCGTCGATGAAGCCCGGCGCCAGGAGGACGTCGAGAACGGCGTTGGCGACGCCCGTGGCCAGCGGATTGCCGCCGTAGGTCGAGCCGTGCGTGCCCGGCACCATGCCGACCGCCGCCTTCTCGGTCGCCATGAAGGCGCCGATCGGGAAGCCCCCGCCCATGCCCTTGGCGATCGCCGCGACATCGGGCTTCACGCCCGACCAGTCGTAGCCCCACATCTTGCCGGTCCGGCCGAAACCCGTGTGGATCTCGTCGTAGAACAAGAGCAGGCCGAACTCGTCGCAGATCGAGCGCAGGTCCTTGAGGAACTGCGTGGTCGTGGCGCGGATGCCGCCTTCGCCCTGGATCGGCTCGACCAGGATGCCGGCGGTCTCGTCGTCGATCATGTCGCGCACGACATTGGTGTTGTTGAGCGGCGCGTGCTTGTAGCCGGGCGCCGGCGGGCCGAAGCCTTCGAGATACTTCTCGTTGCCGGTGGCGGAGAGCGCGTTCAGCAGGCGGCCGTGGAAGGCCGCCTGGAAGCAGATCAGCTTGTAGCGCTTGGGTTGGCCGTTCATGAACTGATACTTGCGAATCAGCTTGATGCCGCCCTCGATCGCCTCGGCGCCGGAGTTGCAGAAGAACATGGTGTCGGCGAACGAGTTCTCGACCAGCCGCTTGGCCAGCTTCTCGCCGTTGCCGATGCGGAACAGGTTCGAGGTGTGCCACAGCTTCTGGCCCTGCTCGGTCAATGCCTTGACCAGGTAGGGGTGGCAGTGGCCCAGCGCGTTCACGGCGATGCCCGAGGTAAAGTCCAAGTAACGTCGGCCGTCCGCCGCGTAGAGATAGTTGCCCTCTCCGCGTTCGAACACGACGTCCTTGCGACCGTACGTCGGCATCACAGCCGTAATCACGAGACCCTCCACAAAATAAATAGCCCGCTCTTCGACCACGGCTCCGGAACGGAATGACCGGGGTTGAGCGGGGTCGGGCACTATCTTACCGAGGTCTGGGTGTGTCAACTTGGCCCACAATTCATAACCCTCCCCCGTCATGCGGGGGAGGTGCCCCCGAAGGGGGCGAAGGGGGAAGGCCCCACAGACGTTCTGCGCAGTACGATGATCATGATCTGCTATTTGCAGACATCACGATTGGGGCTTTCCCCCTCCCGTACCCTCCCCCGTAAGGCGGGGGAGGGTCATGAGTTGTGCTGCCTCCCACGCCTCTGCTAGGACACCCGGCCTTCGATGACCCCGCTGCCGACCCGCAATTCCCAGCTCGCCTTGCGCCGGGCCGATTACAAATCGGTGCCCGAGATGCTGGACTATGCGGCCCGCGGCGAGACCGGCATCACCTTTTATAGTGTCAGGGGCGAGATTCTCTCAGCCCTCGCCTGGCGTGAGGTCCGCGAGCGCGCCCAAGTCACGGCCCGCCGCCTGATCGGCGCAGGCTTTGCCGCGGGCGAGCGGATCCTGATCACGGCCGATACCTGGCCGGGCTTCTTCGACGTCTTCTTCGGCGCCCAGTATGCCGGCCTGCTGCCGGTGCCGGTCTCGATTCCCGTCGGCATCGGCGGCAAGGAAGCCTATCTCGACCAGTTGCGTCGCCAGCTCGCCGCGTCCGGCGCGGTGGCGGCGGTCGGTGTCGACGATCTCGCCGGGTTCCTGGCCGACGCCGCCCGGGAATTCCCCAACGTCCGCCTGCACGGCGGCCTGGCTGCGATAGAAGCGCTGCCGGAGAAAGCGGTCGATCTCAGGCCGCTGGGGCCGGCCGACCTCTGCTACATCCAGTTCTCTTCAGGCAGCACGCGCCATCCGCACGGCGTGCAGATCACGCAGAGCACCCTGATGGCCAATCTCGCCGGCATGACGGGCCCGGCCGGCCTCGACGTGGTGCCGGGCGATCGCGCCGTGAGCTGGCTGCCGCTCTATCACGACATGGGGCTGATCGGCTTCACGATGGCGCCGCTCGCGAGCCAGCTCTCGATCGACTATCTGACACCGCGCGACTTCGCGCGCCGGCCGACGCAGTGGCTCAACCTGATCTCGCGCAACCGCGGCACCATCGCCTACAGCCCGAGCTTCGGCTACGACCTCGCCACCCGCCGCGCCGCCAACCAGCTGCCAACCGACCTCGACCTCTCGAGCTGGCGCCATGCCGGCATAGGCGGCGACATGATCCGTCCCGACGTGCTCGACCGCTTCGCCCAGACATTCGAGCGGGTGGGCTTCGATCGCAAGGCGTTCATCCCGAGCTACGGCATGGCCGAGGTCTGCCTCGCCATCACCTTCTGCCCGCACGGCACGGGCGTGCGCACCGACGTGGTCGACCGGACAGCACTCGCCGCCGACCAGCGCGCCGTGCCGGCGGCCGATCCGACGGACGAGCGGCGCGCCCGGCGCTTCGTGCTGTGCGGCAAGGTGCTGCCCGGCCATCGCCTGGAAGTGCGAAGCGCCGACGGCAAGGTGCTGGCCGACCGGGAGGTGGGACGCATCTTCGTCAAGGGTCCAAGCATCATGCCGGGCTATTTCGACGAGCCCGAGGCCACGCGCGAGGTGCTGTCGGACGATGGCTGGCTCGATACCGGCGATCTTGGCTACACGCTGGCGGGCGAGGTCGTCGTCACCGGCCGCGCCAAGGACCTGATCATCGTCAATGGCCGCAATGTCTGGCCGCAGGACATCGAATGGGCGATCGAGGCCCGCAAGGTCGTGAAGAACGGTGATTCGGCGGCCTTCTCTGTCGATACGGTCGACGGCGAGCGGGTCGTCGTGGCGGTGCTGGCGCGTGTGGCGGGCGAGGAGGCGCGCCAGGCGCTGGCGCGCGACGTGGCGGGCGCCGTGCGCGAGGCGATCGCGGTCGATTGCGACGTCATCCTGGTGCCGCCGACCGTCGGTCTGCCGACGACATCGTCGGGCAAGCTGTCGCGCGCCCGCACCAAGGCCAACTATCTCGCCGGTCTCTACGCGCCCAAGACCGAAGCT